>Ga0256405_10000058_pt1 | contig 323801 bp, 268 predicted proteins | sample RumenRJG_02DNA_FD_189096 | JGI IMG/M metagenome (GOLD analysis project Ga0256405, IMG submission 189096) | Bovine rumen microbial communities from Lethbridge, Alberta, Canada - RJG_02 | ecosystem: Host-associated > Mammals > Digestive system > Stomach > Rumen | place: Canada: Alberta...
GCGCCGATGGTACTGCAATGCAATGCGGGAGAGTAGGCAGCCGCCCCCTTTATATTTCGGGACTCTGATTTGTCCCGCGGTCGTCCTGCCTTCCACCCTGAAGGCGGGACTTTTTTTTGTCCCTGTCCTTGACCTTCCTGCCCTTCCTGTCCTTCTTACACCTCCTGTCCTTTCTGTCTTTTTCCCTTCTTACTCTTCTTGTCTTTTTGCTCGCCTTACCTTTTCATTGCATTATAGTCTTTTTCCCTGTCTTACCTTTTCTTTGGCTTCTTTCTTGTGTATTTTACTTCCTTTATTTGTTCACTTTCTTTCTTTTGTTTTCTTTATTTGTTTCATTTGCTCCTTTTTGTTTTCTTTATTTTGCGTTTTTTGTTTCTTGCAGCCAGTTGTTGTACATTTTGTTTAATGTCAGAGGTTGTTTTGCTTGTGTTTTAATTTTCTCTATATAGAACTATTGGTTCTCTTGCTAATTTATTTCTTATTTGCAATTTTCTTTTCAGCTTTATTTATATAATGTAAATATTATATATCTTTATTTCTATCCTAAGATTCGATTTAATTCTTTCATGAAATAAGTTTTTCTAAGTTTTATTCTTTGTGCTATATAATAATTTTATATTGTGAATAGTGTTTTTTATTATTTATTCCTTCTTACTTAAAAACATACTACTACAATTAAATAGAATTATATAGACTTATCATAGAGTGTTTTCATTTGTCGCAAATATTTTATTATATTATATTTGCAAAGTTTAATAGACTTTATTTGCTGTACCTAATTATGAATGTGGCATAGGAAAAGATTATTTGCTGCTTTATGATGTGCTCAGGATTGATGTAGATAAATGAATTTATACACTTAATATTAACTTAAAGTAAATTATAAATATGAAGAATTTTAAAAATTATTCCCGATGGACTATGAGTGCTTTTATTGTACTTATAGCCTTGCTTTTCACTTCAAATATTGAAGTTAAAGCACAAAGTGTTACTATTCGTCCTTCGACAGGTTCTATGATTGCATCTATTAAATCATCTGGACCTGAAGATACCTTTTATAAGTTTGGTGGTTTTGCGACATGGAGACATGAACAATTAAACCTTACGATGACAGTTTCTGACAATTCAGATTTGACAGATAATGGAATGCTTGCGAATCCCGCTAATAATCTAGTAGCTGCCAAGACAGGTGATGAATTAAGAATTGGAAAGGGTCAAGTAGAAAATGCTGATGTAAATTATATTGCAATCAGTTTACCAAAAGGCTACCGCTTTACTGGTTATGAGATTGTTTTTTCGAAAAACACAAATGAATTTGGAAGTGCTGGCTCGAATGAATTCCCAACATCAGGTTTAACAACATTTGGAGAAACAAACTCCTTGTTTAGTTATATGCCAGGTTATTCTGAATCTGTCACTTATAGCACAAGCGCAAGTGGAAGAAAAACAATTAGTCGTAGTAGTATGTCAGAGTCTGATATGGGTAATATATTGTATTTCAAAATGGAAGGTCCAAGCAAAACTCGTGCAGTATTGACTCTCCATAGTGTTCAATTATATTTTACAGCAGAAACTGATTATACACCTTTCACTCCATCAACAGCAATAGGTGAGCCTGTAAGTGCTGTAAATATTCCATTCCCTACAAGTTATGTGGATTATGGAGAAATTGGATCTAATTATTATCAAGGTGTTAATAGGTTTAGTTATTATTCAAGCAATATTAAAGATTTGCCAGGAAATTTAGTGTTATTTGAAGAAGAGTCTGTTGTTGATGGAACCAATTATGATGGACGTAGTGGCAAGGTTGTAGATTATAAGCCTGGAACAATTTCTTCAGCTGGTAGTTTCTTTAAGTTAGGTCGTGCAGATAGAGAACAGATTTACTATATTGAAACACCTACATATATCGAATTGCCTAATACTGAAAAAACAAAAGTTCCTATAGGTTATCGTATAGTTTCGGCAAGAATTGATTATACTAATAATATCTCATCTAACAGGCAATTTAGAATCTCTTTTACTTCTACTTCATGGTTTAGTAGTACAACATACTATCTTGATACAAATGGAAATTATACGCAAACACAAACTACTTGGGAGATTGACGATGAGGGCTATATCTCAAGTAATGGCAGGTATTTGATATATGGAACTGATGGCAGAATAAGTACACAGCTTAATAAACCTATTGAGAATAAGTTCCAATTTGTTATTGAAAATAATAGGATTCACAGGAAGACAGATAATACTTACTATATATGTTATTACTCTCAGGGAAACACGAGAATAGGTTATGTTCTGAATAATAGTAATAATAGGGCAAATTTTCAGGACTTAGGTGTCAATCCTGTAAATACAGGTAGTTTCACTCTTAAAGTTTACGACAAGAGTGGTGAGAATCCACAAGTAATTACAGTTAATAATTCAAATTCACCCGGTTATATTGAGATAAATGGATTGAACAATGATGCTGTAAAGATTGGAGTAGAGGGAATTGGACTAATTATGGGAACATTGACTTTGCAATATCTTGATCCATACATCGACAATCTTTCAATTGTGTGCCAGGAGTCAGAAGGTAATGGCAGACGCTTATCTCAGCAGTTTACTGCAAGTGATTTCTCTGTTCGAGGCGGTAAATTTGTATATTATGTTCCAAAAGACTTCAGCGCACCTTGTAAATTTACCTTTGAGCGCTTATACAGTTCTTATGGTGACAATACATATTGGAATGCCAATAACAATCCAGAACTCCATTCGCGCTATAGTTTTGTAATGTCAGATTATTGGAATAATAACAAAGACCTTTATTCAAATACATACGACCCTGATTTTGGATATGAGAATAAGGTAATAACAACAAAGGCAGGAACAAAAAAATTCATATTTAATAATGCAAGCCAGTTGAGTAGTAGCAGCGGTTATCTTATAGAATATCCATTTAATCTTAAAGAATATGACGAGAATAATTTCCACGAAGTAAAAATTGACGATGGTGAAACCAAAACTAACTATCTTTTCACTTGCGATGAGACACGCTACAATATTTCTCCTGCTACCGCAACAGAGCATCGTAGCTATGCATTCTATGAAATGATAATTGAATTGCATAAAAAGAGTTATGTTCCAGATTATGAATTAGTTAAGGTTTATGATACAGGTGAAACATTATTCATAGGTTCTGATGGTCAACAATGCACAGATGCCCAGTATGGTATAAAGCTTAAGACATCAGAATCGGGCGGAGAATCAGGCGAATATGGTTATCTTACAGTTAATCAGATTCTTAATCTTATAGACAAAGCTGTATCTGATAACGCAGAAATAAACAATGCTTCACAAATTCTATATGTAGACGGAAGCAACTTGCTTTCAGTTGTCGAAGAAAAAGATGTTGCTAATGGAGGTATAGATGCAATCCGCAACGGGTTGGGAGTAAATTCGCTCGTTTATTTGCCACACGCTTCAACAACACATTATGACAACTATGCTTACAAGACAGAAGGCGGATTGTTCCATGGTGCTGCAAACTTCGTATTGCAAGACCAGAAACCATTCTTTGCACCTTATGACATTCAGATAGATGCGGCTAATACTTGTACTTATACTCGTAATGTTACAATAGACAAGAATGGAAAGGTAGCAAGGGCTTCAATTATTCTGCCATTCGAGATTAGTCTTGATGGAAATGGTAACCATGTTAACAAAGACGGTACAATTCCATTCTCTGTGCATCAGATGAAATCAGAAGGATGTCTTTCACCTACCCCAGTAGATGGAGAAGAGAATCTTTCGTATGTATTATTCCCATCTGTTACAAATGTAACAAAGACAGAGGCTAACACACCTTATTTAATAAGGGTAAAAAAAGAGAGTTATAATAGCGGAGATGATAAAATAATCTTTGTTGCAACACAATCAGGTTCACTTATCAAGGCAACAACAGGCATGGACAATACTGAAAAGTATTCTTTCAAAGGTGGTGAGTCTTCTGGCACATTTAATGGAAAGAACTTTAGCTTTACAGCCTATGGCTCATACGCAGGAAAGAAACTCCATATAAACCACCACTATTATTATTACTCTCGCGACCGTTTCGTATGTTCAGATGAACTTGACTCATGGCGTGAGTATGCTAAGCTGACTCCTTTCCGCACATATTATAAAGAAAATGGTCCTGCAAGCGGTATGCTTCCAGCCTTTGGAGTTATCTTCGGTGATGGCGAAGGCGAAACAGACCCTACAGGCATTGTGAATACTGACGAAGTACCATACTTGGTGATCAGTACAGGAACTGGTATGCTGACAATGGCATCATCAATTTCGCAAGAAGTAGATATAAGAAACCTGAACGGTGTACTTGTAAATAGAATCAGCATCGGTGCAGGCGAAACACTCTCAGTTACACTTCCAGCAGGAATATATATAGTAAATGGAACGAAACTTATTGTAAAGTAAAAAAGGGAGGATTCGAGTTATGAAGAAGATATATTTAGCCCCTCAGACCGAAAGAATCAATTTGGAGACACCTATGCGCTATCTTGCATCACATAGCTGTGACTGGGTAGATGCAAAGCAGACTGTCTTTGACGAAGAAGAGGAAGACGAGGAAAGCGACAGCGAGATATTTCCTCATTGGGGCGATTAAGGAAAACACCTGTAATGGTGTCTTAATGAAGAATGTAACCACACTGCTTAGAGTGGGATGAATTTAAGTAGAAGGAGGCTCTGACCATAAATCAGAGCCTCTATTTTTTTATGTCTAAAGTACGTTCTATTTTGTTGCAATCCAGCAACCTATTGCCATTATTACTGATGCTGCAACAAAAGTCATAGTAACAGGTTCTCTAAGCAAGATGATAGATAGAAGTGCACCGATGAAAGGCGCAAGTGCATAGTATGTACTAGTCCTTGCTGCACCTATAGTGCGTTGTGCATAAGTGTAGCTATAGATGCTCAATCCGTAGGCAATATATCCAAGCATAACTATGATGAAGATGTTTTTTATGTCTGGTAGTTGTTCGCCAATAGCAAAAGCAATTGCCAACGCTCCTAAACCAGATCCGAATTCCTTTATTGTTACAATCTCCATGGGGTCTCGGTTTGCAATCTGGCGTGTGCAGTTGTTTTCAAATCCCCAACATATAGTTGCACCAAGAACGAATAGTGAACCGCGTGAAAAAGATAGGGCATCTTCAAACATCAAACTATTTTCATTTGCTGTGTCTAGCGATAGTAATATGCTTGCTGGAGTAAATAATTGGCATACCTGCCTATTGTGATGAGGCTGTATGCGACGTTTCTACATGATAAAAAATCAGCAAGCAGGAGGGGCACGGAGACCTTTGGCGCGGGCTACGAAATGCGTATGCCCGCAGGCAACATATGGCAGTTGCCTGACACTCACATCTCTGAAAAGTGGTGTAAGCGTTAGTTCAGAAAGACTGTAATGGCAAGTGGAAATGTTCCGTCATTGTCTGTTGCTGACAATAGGTTGGAAAACCATCCACCTCCGTCGTCGGTCTGTATTTTCAGAGCGGCAGCAACCTCAGCTTCGTTCATCAGACACTCTTCTTTATTGGTGTCATGGTGATGTGAGCCGCTGTTGTGATGATATGTGTTGCCGTCGTGATGATGTGAATGTCCATGTTCGTGGTTGAAAAGGTCTTGTGCTTCGTCGTCAAGCACATTGACTATTGCCACAAACATTTTGTTGTGATGATGATGCGGTATCACAGCATGAGCCAATAATAAGTATATTGGCAAGTATTATGAAAAATATTGATACCGTTTTCTTCATCGTTTTGTTTGTTAGTGTGTGCAAAGATACATATTTTCTGAAATAATCAGATTGTTTTCCTAATTTTATATCATGGTTTTCATAGACTGGTGTGTTGGAATGAAGATAATGAAAGAAAGGCGGATAAAAAATGTTAATAGAGTTTGTTTTTGCTTAAAGGGAATGTCAAAATACTCGCGTTTTTCTGGACTTGGAAAATTTTTTCTGTAAATATGCAAGTATTTAGCGGTTTGGCTGAATTTTGTGTAAATACTTGCTGGACAGCGACTTGCAAGTTTTGCTCTTACAACTCATAACCTCTGAAAAAGTGAAAGGTGTCCTTTCGCAGTGCGAAAGGGCACCTTTGGCACTGCGATATGCCACATATCGCATGGTCATATGCCACGTTTGACATCGCGAAAGGACACCTTTCACAATTTTGCTCATCATGTCCTTTCACAAAGTTTAAGCCGATTGATTAACAACTAAATGCTTTTTTGCATTTCAGCCGTGCCAAACTTTTCTAGAATTAGAATTTTAGTTGACAAAAATTGCACCCCCAACATGCTAAAAATACATAAAAATAAAATTTATGGCACGATGTTTGTTTGCGCTGCTATTTGTCTGCCAGCACACTGGCAGCAATCCTGCTCAGTCGTGTTGCTGCAAGGTCGGTGATGTGGTCGGCATCGAAAAAGTCGTTGTCGCCAAATCTTTCGTCGTCGTGCAGGTCGAGTGTTATTGCACCATATTTTTCTTGGCAAAGGCTGAGAGTCTGACTTATGAAGTCGAGTTGTCGCTTAGGGATAAGCCTGTTGTAAGCCCTGCTCGTTGGAGTCTCTATCAGCACCAGCCGTATTCCGTTTTCCTTGCAGTAGCGTGCAATAGCCATAACACTCTTCTGGTTGCTCATGGCATTGCTCCAGTTGGTGCAGGTGTGTCCTTCAATTCTTGACTTTACCTGCTCAATGCTGAGATTCTCGCTGTCGCGCAAGTTGTCTTTATAGGTAAATCCCCAGCCGAGCGAATCCACCTCAAGGTCGTTTCCAGAGAAATGTTTTTGCAGTTTTGCCTGAACGGTTGCAGCGTTCATCAGTTCGAGTCCATAGCGCGAGAAAACCGAGTGGCGGTCGATGCCCATATATATTTTGTAGAAAGCGGCGCGGTGTGGTCCCATCTCGTCGAGCGAGGCATCAAACAGGTTAGAGTTGTCAACCGTCAGAATGACGCTCTTCAGATTCCTGCATCGGGGCGCATAGTGTTTCAGCAGTTCGCAGTCGTAGTCGAGAGTCTGTGAGACATTTGCGAGATTGAAGATGTTATTGCCCATGCTGTCGGGGCGGAAACTGAATAGCGCATGAGAGTTGCCCAAGACAATGCACTCAACCGAGTCGGAATTATTCTCCATCCACTCGTTTTTCAGTTTATAGGAGTTTGGCAGCGACCTCACAAACAATTCTAAGGCAGCTGCACAGACGAGCAGGAACAGCAGGAAAATAGCGGAGCGAAGCAGAAAATGTTTCATCATAGGCTTTTAGAATTGAAAATAAATGAAAGTCTGGCTGTCGCCGCGAAGAACTATTATTGACATTGCAACAAGCAGGTAGACAGCCCAGCGCACTGTAGCGCTTCTTGCGGCAAAACCACTGTCGAGGCAAAGTGCATGAGCCTTTCTGCGCTGAATCCACTCTGCTGCTACGATAATCAGGCAATAGAGAAGGGGCAGTTTGCCGTGCTGCAATGTGGCAATGTCGTGGAAGCTGCTCATGGTGTGGCTGACGTAGGCTATCGCATCGGTCATAGATGGTGCGCGGAATATTATCCATCCTACAACTACAAGGCTGAAGGTGAGCAATATGCGCCACAGGTCGTGCAGGCAAATCTTAGGCTCGTCGGCAAATTTCCTGCTGTTGGCAAAGAAAAGTAGCGGAACGAAGAGAACGGCATGATAGAGTCCCCAGCAGACGTATGTCCAGTTGGCTCCGTGCCACAGTCCGCTCAGCGTGAACACAATCAGCGTGTTGCGTATGGTTGTCCACCTGCCGTTTCGGCTGCCTCCGAGCGGAATATATACATAGTCGCGAAACCATGTCATGAGCGAGATGTGCCAACGTCGCCAGAATTCAGAAACGTTTCGCGAGAAATAAGGCATTCGGAAGTTCTGCATCAGGTTGATGCCAAACAGGCGTGCCGTTCCTATGGCAATGTCGCTATAGCCTGAGAAGTCGCAATAAATCTGGAAAGTGAAAAGCAGCGCACCAGCAATCATCGTAGTTGCGTTCATCGAGTAGATGTCGCCCCAGATGGTGTCTACCGCCAGTGCGCAGTTGTCTGCTACAACCATTTTCTTGAAAAATCCCCATAGCATCTGCCGCAGTCCGTCAACCGCCTTGTCGTAGCGGAAATCTCTCTTGCTGAGCATCTGCGGAAGAAGGTTTGTTGCACGCTCAATGGGTCCTGCAACGAGTTGGGGGAAGAAACTGATGAATGCGCAGAAAGCCACAATATTGTTAGTGGCATCCAGTTTTTTGCGGTAAACATCAATGGTGTAGGAGAGTGACTGGAATGTATAGAAACTTATTCCGACGGGCAGAATAAGGCTAAGCGTGGGTGTGTCGAGAGTTATTCCAAGCGGCGACAGCAACTCGCAGAGTGTGTCAACAAAGAAGTTGTAGTATTTGAATACAGCCAAAATGCCAAGATTCAGAATTATGTTGGCTGCAACTACTTTTCTTCTTTTGCGCCTGTCTCCTTCAAAACGCTCAATAAGCAGTCCGCTTGCAAAACTGCTGACCGATGTAATGATGATGAGAATGAGAAAGCGCCAGTCCCACCATCCATAGAAAACATAACTTGCCAATAGCAAGACAAGGTTTTGCACTTGCAGCCTGTTTCTGGTCAGCCAATATGCAGCGAAGACTATAGGCAGAAACAGAAGGAATGCTATTGACGTGAATGACATTGACGGTGGTGGGATTTTTTTAGAGTTTACGGGCTCTTAAGTTCTTGTGATCTTCTATATATATTAAAGTTGATGATGATAGAATGCACTATAAATATAAACGCTCAACATAAGAATTTATTATGTTGAGCGTTTTAATAATCTTATTTAGTCATCCCAGACTGATTTGTCTGATGATGTTGGCTCGTCTTCTTCGTCAATTTCCATAAAGAATGATTTTGCGCCTACTGTCGGGTCGCAAGCATCACTTGCTCCTGGACCGAGACAAACTATTTCTGCATCTACAACTTTAATTGCTGGTTTTATATAGGTTTTCATATTCTGCTTTTTAATTTATTATCTGTTTTATGAAACTACAGGGCTAATTCTTTACTATCTTCTTTCCGTTAACGATGTATATGCCCTTTGGCAGGTTGCCGAATGTCATATTAAGTCTGCGGCCTTGCAAATCGTAAATAACACTAGAATTGTCCGTCTTAGCCATCTGGAATGTTAGTCCAGTAGTGTCGTCGGTTGGTTTGTCGCCCTGCTGTGCTATGCGCAGAAATGCAGGACCGTTGCCTTCTTGTCGGCTGAAGAAGTAGGCACGGAAAGCAGGAACTGTTGCGTCGGCAGTAAGACCGAAGTTGGTACCTGCATCGTTAAGATTGTAGATGTTGTTGAGACTGTTGCTCTGGAATATGCCTTCAAATCCGAAGATGTCGGCTGTTGTTATTGCTCTTGTGTCAGCATTAACGACTGCGTCTTCGCCAATGAAGTTGAGAGTCTTGCCTTGCAGATTCCATTCCTCGCCCCATCGGTTGCCAGGAACTGCTATAATATAAGGTATATAGGCGTCCATCTGAGTTGCATAGTCGAAGTAGACTGTTCCGTCGTCAGACTGCTGTGTATACGACTTGACCCAGAAGTCTTTGTCAGAGTCGGTTCTGCTGTGGAACCAGTCTATCTGCTTATTGCTTTCGGCAACCACAACCTTGTCAACATCGAAAGGCAGAACGATAGTTTCCCATCCGCCAGTGCCGTTGGTTGAGTGTTCCATCTTTCGGCTGTAACTTATGTTTTCGGCAGTGAAAGTAGTTGGAACATACATTGCATAATTGTCGCTGAGTGTGATGTTTTCAGCCTTGTTGTTTCTGATTACGTTTGAGTTGATTCCAGCAGGCACGCTGCCAGAGTTGCTCAAGTAGTAGAGTGTGTTAGGGTTGCTGTTTGGAGTTACAGTATTGACAGTTGTCGTTGCACTCATGTCAACAGCCAAAGCATTCTCAGGAACTGTAAAGCTTGTTGTTGGGGCATATCCAAGAATGGAGTTGTCTGTAAATACAACTATTCCTTTATTACATCTGTAATTAGGCTCTTCAGCCAGCACAACGTTTCCGTTTTCAGAATCATATAAACGCAAGGTATAATTGTATCCGTATTCAAGGTTCTTAAATGAGAATGGAATTTGTGCTGTGCCATTGCTGTTTATTGTAACTACCATGTTGTTTGCGTCTATGCTTGTTTCGTTATATGAATTGCTATAGAATAATTTTGCAGTCAATGTTCCTTTGAAAGTCTGGCTCTTAGTGTTTGTAACAGTGAAATAGCCATTCAAAACATTGCCATAAACATTTTTGCCTGAATATATGTTATTTACCTTAATGTTATTGCAAGTGAGGGTTGATGTGGCAGGTGAAGATGGCTTGACATTTATGGTATATGTACCAATTATATTTCCGCCGTAAGCATCAGTTGAAATCCAGACGTGGTATGTGCCAGTAGAATTTTCACTAATTGTCAATGTAGCAGAAGTAGCTGATTGCTTTTTAACAACTATATCTGTTGTAGTGAGAGCATCTCCCATTGAAGAAGATGTGCTTGCAAAAATATAGATAGGACCGCAGTAGTCTTTATCGCCGTTGTTTTTTATATCTATATTTACAGGTACATTGTATGATCTATACATGCTGCTTGAGGATGTTGTAATAGTTCCTGTAGTCAGACCTGTAGTTTCAAGATTTTCTCCTGCATAGCGGATAGAAAGAGCGAAACTGCTGCCGTTATAGTCAAGCATAGCTTCGTCGAGAACGTCAAGCTTCATGTCGTAGTAGTAATCTTCATCGTTAGGCATGCTTGCAATTTTGAGTGAGTATATGCCAGCAGGCATGTTGCTTTTAGTCAGGTTTTCTTGTTTTATTTCAAAAGGATAGTTATTTGATCCATACAAGAAAGCAAGTTCACCTACGTTAACACCCGCAATGGCGTATTCATCTCCAGTCTGCTCATTCTTTGCAATGAGTAGTACAATTAAGTTGAGCGTAGTATTATTATAGTTGTAAAAATGGTAGTATACATTGTTTCCGTCAATGTAATTAAGACCGCCGTTCAGGTTTTTCAGGTATTCATACTCTGTTGGTGTTTCTGTAGGTTGAGCACCAATAATGGCACTTTGCGAAATGGAATATCCGTCAGAAGTAGAAGCAGCACCAATGCCACTGTTGTTGTCAGGATTGAGTACTGAAATCAGGAAATAGCCATTGCAGCTTCCTGCCCATCCCCAGTTTACGTGGAACAGTCCGTCAACATCGTAGCCGTCGATAACAAACTGGTGACCGCCACCAGCTGCTGCACCTCCGTATATTACAGGGCGATTGTCTCTGAGCTCGCAATAAATAAGGTCATCCCATTCGTCGGCTGAGTAGTCTAAGCGATTTTCCTGACGTGTCTCTTTGTCGTATCCAAAATAGTTCACAAGTGCTTCAGGTATTAACTCAGACATAGCACCAGAACCTCCACTGCTTGCTAAGTTATAGTCCATCTGTACAGAATATCCGCAATATTTCATCAGACTTGCAACGGCATTGTTTTGTGCAGATGTTTCATTTCCTGTATAATTGTCAACCATGTTGTCCCAGTCTATTGGAGAGTTGGCTGGAATACTATTTAAAGATAAACGTCTGGTACTGGTTGTATATCCAGGAATTTCTTTCAATGTTGCTTTTACGCTGTTTGCACGGTGATAGTATAACACCTGAGCCATTGCTGTTGCCACGCAACCTGTAACGCATGATTGTCTGCTATATGTAGGACACTGATTGCTATAAGGCTCATCTTGGCTCCAGTTGCAGGTAAGCAGTGGGGCAATGTTGTGTTTTGTCATACTCATTGCCTTCATTGTTTTTTGAGAGCGTGGCATCGCTTTGCCTTCCTCTATCATCTGCAGTTGGTCGGTGTATGAGTCCATCCATGCCTTAATGTGTTCTGGCATGTTTTCGGTGTCAAACTTTCCGCTGTCAGCATAGCCGAGAATAGGAGAAATCCTGTCGTCGCCCGATACTATAACGAAGCCTTTGTTATCTTCCATATTGAAAACATAGTAGCTTGCAGCATTGCTTGCTTTCTGCTTTCTTGGCGCACGAAATGACATGCTTATTTTTTCTACTTTGGCTATACCCTTTTTTGATAGGAATGCCTTAGCCTCAGTCAGAGCCTGTTGCTGACTGCGTGGCGCTGCCCATATAGAAGTTGCTATCAGGCAGAGCACAAACATAATAGTAGTTTTCTTCATCTTAATGTATATTTATTACTTGTTTATCTTATTTTCTTTAGTATTATAATGTGGAATATACACTTATATATTAGAAGTGTGCAAAATTAACATTATAAAATGGAAAAACTGTTGTTTTTACAATTTTTATAAAAAAAACAAGTCTGCTTTTTGTCTTATTCAAATTATTATCTTACTTTTGCAAAGATAATACTAGGAATTTTAAAACATTCAATTTACATATAAACATTATAGTTATGGTAGATTACAAAGAACTTGGTCTCGTCAATACGCGCGAGATGTTTAAGCGAGCTATTGACGGAGGTTACGCTATTCCAGCGTTCAATTTTAATAATATGGAGCAGTTGCAGGCTATCATCAAGGCTTCGGCTGAGACAAAGTCGCCTGTTATCCTGCAAGTTTCTAAGGGCGCACGCAACTATGCTAATGCTACACTTCTTCGCTACATGGCGCAAGGTGCTGTAGAGTATGCTAAGGAGCTGGGCTGCGAACATCCTGAAATAGTGCTTCACCTTGACCACGGTGACACATTCGAGGTTTGCAAGAGTTGTGTAGACTATGGTTTCTCTTCAGTAATGATTGATGGTTCTTCACTTCCTTACGATGAGAACGTTGCACTTACAAAGCGTGTCGTTGAGTATGCTCATCAGTTTGATGTAACTGTAGAAGGCGAGCTTGGCGTGCTTGCTGGTGTTGAAGACGACGTTCAGGCTGAGGAAAGCCACTATACAAAGCCAGAAGAAGTTATCGACTTCGTAACAAAGACTGGCGTAGACTCACTTGCTATCTCTATCGGTACAAGTCATGGTGCATATAAGTTCAAGCCAGAGCAGTGCACACGCGACCCAAAGACAGGCAAGCTCATTCCTCCTCCATTGGCTTTCGACGTGCTTGATGCCATAATGGAGAAACTGCCAGGATTCCCAATCGTGCTTCATGGTTCTTCTTCTGTTCCACAGGAATATGTTGACATCATCAACCAGTATGGCGGTAAGTTGCCAGACGCTGTAGGTATTCCTGAAGACCAGCTGCGCAAGGCTTCTAAGAGTGCTGTCTGCAAAATCAATATCGACTCTGACTCTCGTCTTGCTTTCACTGCAGCAGTGCGCAAGGTGCTTGCTGAGAAGCCAGGTGAGTTCGACCCACGTAAGTATTGCGGACCAGCAAGAGACTTGATGACAGAACTGTATGAGCACAAAATCAAGAACGTGCTTGGCAGCGACAACAAGCTGGCTCAGTAACTGTCTGGAAACATAAAACATAAATAGAATATGATTCGTTAAGTCATAATAATTGAATTGGTGAGAGGCGAGTGCTCGTTAGTGGGTATCTCGCCTTTTTCTTTTTCGGCTAATGCTGTCTGATATGTCGCGTTGAATGTTAGATAACTCATTATTATGGATGAAAAATATATAAAAACATGCTTTTAAGGATGGAATAAATAAAAGAAAGTATTAACTTTGCAGACAATATTCATAACTAAACGGAATGCTTATAATCAATTTTCTTGTAGCCTTCGGAAGATACCTCATGCTTATGGGAAGGTCATTCTCGCGACCTGAGAGAATGCGCATGTTCATGAAGAAATATGTAAAGGAGATGTCTCAGCTTGGGGTAGACTCTATCGGTATTGTGCTGCTCATCTCGTTTTTCATTGGAGCCGTTATCTGCATTCAGATGAAACTGAACATTCAGAGTCCGTGGATGCCGCGATGGGTCAGTGGATATACTACTCGTGAGATTATGCTTCTCGAATTTTCTTCGTCTATAATGTGTCTAATCCTTGCAGGCAAGGTAGGCTCGAACATTGCTTCAGAACTTGGAACAATGCGCGTAACCCAGCAGATTGATGCACTTGAGATAATGGGTGTTAACTCTGCAAGCTATCTTATTCTTCCAAAGATAATGGGTCTTATAACGATAATGCCATTTCTCGTTATATTCTCTTCGGCTATGGGTATTGTTGGTGCCTATGCTACTGCCTATATTGGTCATGTGCTTCCTCCTAACGACCTTACACTTGGACTTCAGCACGACTTCAATGCGTGGTTTATGTGGATGTCGATAATAAAGAGTATTTTCTTTGCTTTCATCATTGCCAGCGTGTCGTCATATTTTGGATACTCTGTAGAAGGCGGATCTGTAGAGGTTGGTAAGGCTTCAACTAATGCTGTTGTAAGTTCTTCTGTACTGATTCTTTTTTCCGATGTATTCCTGACGCAGTTGTTGTCGTAAAGGATTTAAACTCTATAACTCCACAACTACAAAAAAATGATTGAGGTAAAAAGTCTATATAAATCGTTTGAAGATAAAGAAGTGCTGCATGATATCAATGCAACATTTGAAGACGGAAAGACTAATCTGATAATAGGTCAAAGCGGTTCGGGAAAGACTGTTCTGATGAAAAATCTCGTTGGTCTGCTTAGCCCTACAAGCGGCGAAGTGCTCTACGACGGACGCGACTTTGTGAAAATGACAAAGCAGGAACAGGTGAAGATGCGTCGTGAGATGGGCATGATATTCCAGGGGGCGGCACTCTTCGACTCCATGACAGTGCTCGAAAACGTGATGTTTCCACTCGACATGTTCTCAAACATGAACCTTCGCGAACGTATACACAGGGCGCAAGAGTGTCTCGACCGTGTGAACCTGAGCGACGCTGGAGCCAAATACCCTGGCGAATTGTCGGGGGGAATGCAGAAGCGAGTGGCGATAGCGAGAGCCATAGTGCTCAACCCACAATATCTTTTCTGCGACGAACCAAACTCAGGTCTCGACCCTAAGACATCGCTTGTTATCGACGACCTGCTCTCGGGCATTACAAAAGAGTTTGGAATGACCACCATCATCAACACCCACGACATGAACTCGGTGATGGGAATAGGCGAAAGCATCATCTTTATTTATAAGGGCAAGATTGACTGGCACGGCAAGAGCGACCAGGTAATGCAGTCGGGCAACGACCATCTCACCGACTTTGTATTTGCCAGCGACTTGCTGAAAGACATGAGAAACGTGGTGATTGAAAACGGAATAGATTTTAAACACAAAAAAAATGGTGCTTAATAATCCTTTTATCACATACTTTTTTTTCGCTTTCTTAATGTTAAATATTTGCTTGTGGCATAACTTTTCTCAAACAATATAATGATATCTATGAAATAAGATATATATTTGCAGTCGAATATTGAGCTGTAACCTTTTTGTGCATTACATTAAGCTGCTCTTTTTCTATGAAATGAAGATTTATATATACCTTTTATGTATTAGGATAAAAAAATTAACTTTCAAATTTATAAACATTTCAATTATTCACAAAAATAATTTTAATTATGAAGAAAATCCTTTTTACAATTGCACTTTCCTTATTGATTGTGTCATGTCATGATGATGATGTTTTGACAAATATTGACCAAGAAGGAAGTTTCCCTAAAAATTCATACAGTATACCTGTTGACAGTGCACTAAATTATCTTTATGAGTTTAATTAATAATGGAAAGATGTTCCTCAGTTCTCAAGAGAATAGTAATGACGATGAAAACCTTGTTTATATCGCAAACTTTGATAATGATCAGGGCTACGCGATTCTTGCGGCGGATAAGAGAATCGGTGAGAATGTTATTGCAATAACCGACGCAGGATCTTTGTCTGACTCTACCGTTTACTCTGCATTAGAGCTATTGAATTCAGAAAGAATTATTTTAGATGAGTATCCAAAAACAGGTCCTGGTTTCTTCACTATGCCAGAGACAGGTGATGAACTCTTTCTGAACCCAAACACTGTAACTTTGTATGACGACAAGGAAAAAGACACTCTGGTTGGATTTTATAGTTTTGATAATGAGGGTGAGGAGGATGAAAATGGAAACCTTATACCCCAAGATCAGACGTCTAACTTAGAACCAGAAGCTTTAACCAGTGCTATGTGCGTTTCTTACGCAATGAACAAGATAAAAGGGTTTACTGAACAAGAAGAATTCCAAAATGACCCGAACGATGGAACTGGAAATCCATATACAAAAAAATATATTGTATCGGCATGGGAAATCAAAAAAGTGTATCGCCAATGTTTACTCAGTTTAAAGAATGGAGGCAGAATTCACCATTCAATGATTTGTGTCCCAAAAGAAGGAAATATGTTTTAGTTGGACATAAAAGAAGAGCTCCTGCAGGTTGTTTCCCTTTGGCGATATCAAAAATTATGACATATTTTGAGCATCCTAAGAATTTCGTGTATAATGGATATAAGGTAGACTGGAAAGAATTAAAGAAAAGCGTTGAAACTGACATAGGCAAGAATTCTGCGGCACATCTTCTAAGAAGTGTAGGAAGTAGTTGTGACAGCTGGTATTTTTATAACGGAACTTTTACATTCCCACATAAAGCAACGTCGTACATGAGGCATATAGGTTTCACAAATGCCCATAGCTATAGCTATAAGTTTGACAGGGTCACAAATATGCTTGATAATGGGAAACCAGTAATAATTTATTCTGTCCCAGGCATCAATATATTTAAGAGTCATTGTTGGAATATAGATGGATATAAAGTAAAGGAACGTACTGTTACAACAAATATTTATTTCGGCTCCACTATTATCAATACTACAAATAGGACTGAGACCGTAAAAATGGTTCATTGCGATTTTGGATGGAAAGGAAGATGTAATGGGTATTACGTGTCAGGAGTTTTCAAACTAAATGACTCTAATGTGGAACATGATCCGGGAACACCATATGGAGGATCAACTAATTATAATAACTTACTCAAGGTTATAACATACGATATAAATATATAATAAAACAATTAAAACTGAAGAAAATGATGGTAACAATTCATAAAATATCATTGGCCATAGTTGCAGTATTTTGTATTTTTGCTTTATATGGCGGTTGTGTGGAACATATAGACAGCGGATTTCCTAAGGCAATTTATTTTAACAGCGAGGGTGGTGAACAGGTTTTTATAGGAAGATCCTCGTTTTATCATTATGAAATTACAGACACAGATAATAATACATTAGACTACAATAAGGAGATAGACGGTTACGAGGTTGTAGAGTATGACTGGTTGAAAGTTTCCCTTCCTAAAGCGATAGGCCTTGTTAAAGGAGATACACTGACTGTTACAGCTCAGCCTAATACGACCAACAATAAGAGGAAGTTGAAAATATATATGGTGGGTATAGACTCTTATGATGAAATACTTGTAGTGCAGGATGGAGTGAAATAGGGGTATCCCAATTTGTAATGTTACGAAAGTCGAAATGATAGAGAGCGTGCCATAAGTAATAATAAGACTTATGGCACGCTCTTTTTTGCATGTTGTCTATTTACCAAAGGTGTTTGGCAAACGAAAAAAGGTAATTTGCTCGCTTTTTTATTTCATTCTCCATTCGCCGTTTCGCTCAACCATTGGTACTACGACTTCCTCGTTGGTGCTGTCGCCATAGCAGAAGATGAGGAAGACATTGGCGGTATGGAGCGAATCGTTCAGTTCTGAACGCGATATGCGAACCGAGATGATGCCGCGATGTTCCTCTTTCTGCTGTTCTACAAACATCTTGGCATTGTCTATTCTTTCATTCAAGTATTTCTGAGGCATGCTGTCTGAGTCGAAGTGTCCAGATATGAATATGTCGGCTCTTCCTGCAAACAGGCTGTCATAGTAGGCCTTTGCCGCCTCTGCTGCACGAGTGTCTTCGTTGCTGCCACTGCATGCTGCAACAATACCGATAAGCAATATGTAAATAAGTTTTTTCAACGCTGAGTGAGTTTTATTACTTCTGACGTACAAATATGTTTATCGGACATCCGTGCAAATCCCAGTTGCTTCTGATTTTGTTTTCCAAGAAGCGCTTGTAAGGTTCCTTTACATACTGTGGCAAGTTGGCATAGAACACGAAAGAAGGAATCTGCGTGTCTGGGAGTTGCGCGCAATACTTTATCTTTATGTACTTTCCTTTTATCGATGGTGGCGGGAATGCTTCAATAAGCGGCAGCATCACTTCGTTCAGCTTCGTTGTGCCGATGCGGCGCTTGCGGTTCAGATATACTTCCTTAGCCGTTTCAAGCACCTTGAATATGCGTTGCTTAGTCAGTGCAGATGCAAAGATGATAGGGAAGTCGGTGAATGGAGCCATGCGCTCGCGAATGGCATTCTCGAAAGTCTTTATTACAATCTGGTCTTTGTTCTCCACCAAGTCCCATTTGTTTACAACAACCACCAGACTCTTCCTGTTTTTCTGTATCAGCTGGAAGATGTTCATGTCCTGTGCTTCAATGCCGCGAGTAGCATCAATCATAAGCACGCACACGTCAGAGTTCTCTATTGCCCTGATGCTTCTCATCACGCTGTAGAACTCAAGATTTTCGCTAACCTTGTTCTTTCTTCTTATGCCCGCTGTGTCTACAAGATAGAAGTCGAAACCGAACTTATCGTAGCGTGTATATATACTGTCGCGTGTAGTGCCAGCAATGTCGGTAACTATATTGCGGTCTTCGCCGATGAAAGCATTGACAAGGCTCGACTTTCCCGCATTAGGTCTTCCCACTACGGCAAAGCGAGGTATGCCTTCTTCTGCTTCTTCGTTGGTTTTCTTAGGCAGTTTCTCTACTACAATGTCGAGCAAGTCGCCAGTTCCGCTACCTGTAGCCGAGCTGATGCATATAGGGTCGCCCAGTCCGAGCTTGTAGAACTCGTAAGAGTCGTAGCGTTGCTGATTGTTGTCGGTCTTGTTGGCAACAAGCACGACAGGCAGTTTTGTGCGGCGCAGAATGGTAGCAACATCCTCGTCAAGGTCGGTTAGTCCAGTGGTGACGTCAACCAGGAACAATATCAGGTCGGCTTCTTCTGTAGCCACCATCACTTGTTTTCTGATTTCTTCTTCGAAGATGTCGTCTGAGTTGACCACCCATCCGCCTGTGTCAACAACGGAAAACTCGTTGCCGCACCAGTCGCACTTGCCGTATTGACGGTCGCGTGTCGTGCCGGCTTCCTCGCTGACAATAGCGTGGCGTGTCTTTGTAAGACGGTTGAAAAGTGTAGACTTGCCCACATTAGGACGTCCTACTATCGCTACTAAATTTGCCATTTCTGTATCGTGTTTTAATGAAAAATAAAATTAGGGGTGGTTATGTTTAGTCTTATTCTGGATTGTATCCGAAAGAACTCAGTTCCTTTTCAGACTGTCGCCAGTCTTTGTCTACTTTTACGTAGGTTTCCAGATAGATTGATTTTCCGAAGAAGCGCTCAAGCGATTTTCTCGCTTCCGTTGATACGCGCTTCAGGGCTATTCCCTGATGTCCTATGATGATTCCTTTCTGAGAGTTGCGTTCCACATATATGATGGCACGTATGTGTATGCTTTTCTCTTTCTCTTCAAAGCTCTCTACTCTCACCTCGACCGAGTAGGGTATTTCCTTGTCGTAGTAGAGCAGTATTTTCTCGCGCAGAATTTCGCTGACAAAGAATCTTGCAGGTTTGTCGGTCCACTGGTCTTTGCCGAAGAACGGAGGCGAGTCGGGCAGCAGTTCCTTAATGCGTTTCAGCAGCATGTCTGTGCCGAACTTGTTCAGAGCAGATATTGGGAGTATTTCTGCCTTGGGCAATAGTGAGTGCCATTTCTCTACAATTTCGCTGAGTTGCTTCTCATTGCTTTTGTCAATCTTGTTGATGAGCAGCAAAACAGGGATGCTTATTTTCCTCACTTTCTCCAGAAACTCCTTATTCTTCTCTGGATTCTCAATCACGTCGGTGACATACAGCAACACGTCGGCGTCTACAAGAGCGGATTCAGAGAATGCAAGCATCGACTCTTGCAGCTTGTAGTTAGGTTTTAATACTCCAGGAGTGTCGCTGAAAACAATTTGCATCTCGTCGGTGTTTACAATTCCCATGATGCGGTGGCGCGTGGTCTGAGCCTTGAATGTGGCAATAGATATTCTCTCGCCCACGAGCTGGTTCATGAGAGTTGACTTTCCTACGTTAGGGTTTCCGACGATGTTTACAAATCCTGCCTTATGCATTTTTCTATTTGTTTTAGGTATTATTGATAAGGGATTAAGGCGTAAAGACTAAGGATGAAGAATAACCGTTGATTGCTTTCATCGCCCTTAATCTTTGCTCCTTAATCCCTTTTCTTATTTCTTTACTTAATATCCCCACTTCAGGAACGATGCTCCGTGAACGAAACCTGCTCCGAAAGCTGTGAGGATGATGTTGTCGCCTTTCTTAAACTTATGCTCATTTTCCCATATAGCCAGTGGTATTGAAGCTGCGCTTGTGTTGCCGACATGCTCGATGTTGACAATCACTTGCTCCTGGCTTACGCCCAAGCGTTTTGCTACGGCTTCGATGATACGCAGATTAGCCTGATGGGGTATGATGAAGGCTATGTTTTCTTTTGTCAAACCGTTACGCGCGGCTATTATCTCGCAATCCTCGCTCATGTTTGAAACAGCATAGCGATAGACTGTACGGCCTTCCTGATAGATGTAGTGCAGACGATGGTTTACGGTGAAGTGAGACGAAGGACAAACCGAGCCTCCCGCTTTCATGTGGAGGAAAGGCAGTCCGAGACCGTCTGTGCGGAGGTAGGAATCCATATATCCTACGCCCTCTTCTTCTGTAGCCTCTACCATCACTGCTGCGGCTCCGTCGCCGAAGAGAGGACATGTAGCGCGGTCTTTATAGTCGACCATCGACGACATCTTCTCAGCTCCGATGACAATGGCACGCTTGTAGCGGCCTGCCTCTATCATGCAAGCCACGCTGTCTAATGTGTATAAGAAGCCACAGCAAGCTGCTGATATGTCGTAGGCGAAGGCATTTTTCAGCCCCAGTTTGCCTGCCACAATCGATGCTGTTGACGGAAAGCGATAGTCGCCTGTGGTTGTTGCCACTATCAGCGCGTCGATTGAGTCCGGCTCTGCTCCTGTCTTTTTCAGCAGTTGCTTTGCAGCTTTGCGTGCGACATAGGATGTACCCAGTCCGTCTTCGGCCAGGATGCGTCTTTCTTTAATGCCGACACGCGTCGTAATCCACTCGTCGTTGGTGTCGACCATGCGCGAGAGTTCCTCGTTGCCGAGAACATAGTCGGGCAGGTAGCCGCCAACACCAGTGATTACTGCTCTGAGTTTACTCATTATTCAACGGTTTCCTTTACGATAGCCACTTTACCTCTGTAGTAACCACATGTTGGGCAAACAGTGTGATAAACATAGTAAGCACCGCAGTTAGGGCATACTGCCAGTGTAGGAAGCACTGCCTTATCGTGAGTTCTTCTTTTGCGGGTACGTGTTTTTGATTGTCTTCTTTTAGGATGTGCCATAATTTTTTTAATTTAAATGGTTTTAATTTCTTGTTCTTTTAGTTCTCAAACTTAATGTTTTTCAGTGCGTTCCATCTTGGGTCGATAGTCTCGTCTTCATCCTCACTGCTTCGGGCAGCCGATTGATTGCCGTTTTTGTGGCTTTCCAATGTTTCAATCATCGCGACATTGCATTTTCCAGGTGCATGCACATGCTTGACAGGAATCGACAGTGCTATTGATTCGTAGATGAACCAAGACAGGTCTGCGATGCCAGAGTTTTTGTCTACGGTCATCGTTTCGCCGTCGTCTGAATATTGAGTTTCGCTGCGACTTGCAGCCGCAGGCATATCTCCTAGTTTAATTATGAGCCTGTTATCGGCTTCTATTTCTTGCTCCATCTCGTCAAGACATCGGTCGCAAGTAACCTTTACGGTGCCTTCAGAGTGGAAATCGACAGTGAAAAGGTCTTGTGTTCGTCGGAAATTAACATCTACAAACACCTCACCGCCGCTTACTTCTTCCTCTTCTATTGCGTTGAAGTAATCGTCGGAAAGGTCGAATCTCATTTTTGTCGAGCCTTCGTCAAGACTTTTCAGGTCTACTCTAAGTGTTTCTAAAATAGACATTTATATCGTCGTTTGTGCGGCTTTGCTTTTGTTGTGAAGGCATTGTTCCTTGCGTACTTTTGCCTGTTTGTTCACATCAAGCCCTCCGCTTTGGGCTGCAAAGTTACAACTTTTATTTCAAAATATGCCTTCTGAGCATCTTTTTTTTCATTTTAGCATGTTATTTTCTACTTAAAGTGAAGGAAAAAGGAAGGGAATGTATGGTTCATAGTGCATAGTTGTGACAGATTAAGGATTAAAGAATAAAGATTAATGTATTTAACTCGTAACAAACTGTAAGTTTCAAAATCAGCCCAAAAAATTGACGAAAAAAGTAAAAAATCTTGACAAACGGAATTTTCATTCTAGAGAAGGATTTTCCGTTTGGCACGGGGCTGAATGCAAAAATGTGTTTAATTGTTAATCAATCGGCTTAAACTATGTAAACGAACATAAGGAATGAAAAAGTGAAAGGTGTCCTTTCGCGATGCGAAACGTGGCATATCGCAGTGCGATATGTGGCATATTGCAGTGCCAAAGGTGCCCTTTCACACTGCGAAAGATGCCCTTTGACTTTTTTAACACTTGTGAGTTTTGAGGTGAAATCTATAATGTCTTGATATTGAACGATTTACCAAAAACGGCAAGAAAGCGCAAAATACTCGCATATTTTGCAACTTTGTTTTTCTCGGTCGTAAATTTTTAAGTTATTTGCGAGGTTAGTTAATCAATTTTTTACCCAACTCGGCTCCGAAAATTGCAGGTTTTTCTCTCTGCAAAGGCAAGAAAAGGAAAACTGGTTTCAGATTGTAAGAACGGGAACGAGAACCTTAACTTTAACTTTAACCTTAACCTTAACCTTAACGGGAACCTTAACTTTAACTTTAACGTTAATCTTTATTCCTTCATCTTTAATCATCACGATGCCATTGCATCGTGGAGACATACTCCTCAGTCACTTCGTGACAGCTCCCCTAACTTAGGGGAGCAATTAATCTCACACTAATTTGTTTAACGGGAACGGGAACTTTAGCCTTAACTTTAACTGTCAACTAAAACAACTATGCATTATGCACTATGAACAATGAACTGTTAAAGACTATGCACTGTATGTTGCTTGTCTACTTGTTCAATTCAATTCGGAAAGTAGTACCTTTGCCTACTTCAGAACTCTTTACAAATATTCTGCCTCTGTGATATTCCTCTATGATGCGCTTTGCAAGCGACAGTCCCAGTCCCCAGCCGCGTTTCTTCGTAGTGAAGCCAGGAGTGAACACGTTGCGCAGGTCTTTCTTCTTTATTCCCTTGCCCGTGTCGCTCACTTCTATAATTGCATACTTGCTGTTTTCCTCTATGTGTAGAGTGATTCTTCCGCTGCCTTCCATAGCGTCAACAGCATTCTTGCAGAGATTCTCTATAACCCACTCAAACAGAGATGCGTTCAGCCTTATTATTACGTCGTGGGCGGGAAAGTCTTTCACCATCATCACCTTCTGCGAAGTGCGGCGGTTCATGTAGTCTACCACATGGTCCATCACCTCGTTGAGGCTTGTTGGTACAGGTTCGGGCAGCGAACCTATCTTCGAGAACCTGTCGGCTATGAGTTGAAGCCTTTTCACGTCTTTGTCCATTTCTGGTATAAGCGTGTCGTCAGGATAACTCTCTCTCAGAATCTCTGTCCATGCCATCAGGCTCGATATAGGCGTGCCGAGTTGGTGGGCTGTTTCCTTCGAGAGTCCCACCCACACCTTGTTCTGCTCTGCACGTTTCGACGTGAGCAGTGCAAATATGGCAATGACTACGAAAATCATTACCACTCCGAGCTGTACGTATGGCCATGACGACAATCGCTTCAGCATCACGCTGTCGTCGTAGCATACATATATTGACTCAGGGTCGTCGCCGCTGTCAATGTCAATCTTTATCACTTTTCCGCGCTGTTTCAGTTGGCGGCCTATCGGTGTTGCGTGTCGCAGGCTGTCCTCATAGTCGCGTCCCTGCACGTTGAGGTTGCGGAAGGTAGTAGCCTCACCGTTCTCGTCAAGCACAATTACGGGAATAGTGTGGTTCTCGTTTATCACCTTCAGCACGAGGTTCAGGTCGGTTGTCTCGTCGGCATTGCTCAGCGAGCGCATAGCCTCTGCCCACACCTCCATGCGGTTGTGCTCTTCGGTGAAGAGGTCGCGCACCAAGAAGTGTGAAACCACGAGCGAAGCCACAGCAATGATTATTGCTGCAATCACGAGAAGAATCTTCACGCGACGAATCTGGTCAGTCCATTGCATACATTATAAATAACGTTTTTTCTGCCGTTTTATTATAGGTGTTTCCTAAAATTGCCCAAATAGACATTCTTTGTAATTGATTTCCACCCAGAGGAATATCTGTTTTCTGCGTTAATAACGTATAAGCCTTTGTTTTCTTGACATGGCTTTTGCGGCTGAAGACCGTTTCCTTTTCTCGTGGTAATAGAGTCCTACTTTATTGTTTTTTCATTGATTTGTTTTGATTGTGAATAAAAATTCGTACCTTTGTAGTCATACATAGAAAAACAAAAAAATACAAAAAGATAAGAATATGAACAAGGAAACTATCAGACAACGCATAGCAGCGCTGCGCGAAGTGATGAACCGCGAACATCTGGCTGCATTCATTTTCCCAAGTACTGACCCGCATAATGGTGAATACGTGCCCGACCACTGGAAGGGCAGAGAGTGGATTTCGGGCTTCAATGGCTCGGCTGGTACGGCTGTGGTTACCATGACAAGTGCTGCGCTCTGGACCGACTCGCGCTATTTCATTGCGGCTGCCGAACAACTCGAAGATACTGGATTTGAACTGATGAAGGAACGAATGGCTGGCACACCTGCCATAAGCGACTGGATTGGCGATCAGCTCCGCGACAGCCGTACAACGGAAGTGGGCATCGACGGAATGACCAATTCGGCAGCAAGCGTAGAGCAACTCATTGCCGATTTGCGCCAGCGCGGAGGACTGACCGTGAGGACCAATTTCGACCCTCTGGCTGAATTGTGGACCGACCGCCCTGCAATTCCTGTCAACAAGGTTGAGATTCATCCTGTGGAGCGTGCTGGCGAGTCGGCTCACGACAAGTTGCAGCGCATCCGTCAGGCTCTCCGCCAGCAGCACGCCGACGGTACTCTGGTGTCTGCTTTAGACGACATAGCATGGACACTGAACCTGCGTGGCAGCGACGTACACTGCAACCCTGTGTTCGTTTCCTACCTGCTCATCTCGTCGCAGCGTGCCACATTATATATAAATAAGGAGAAACTATCGGCTGAGGTCGTTGCCTACTTGAAGAAAGAAGGTGTTGACGTAGACGACTACAATAATGTGAAAAAAGGACTGAAGGACTATTTTGAATACAACATACTGCTCGACCCTAACGCCATCAACTACACTCTTTATCATGCTGTGGAGCGTAATATTGTTTCAGCTGCATCGCCTATTCCTTCAATGAAGTGTGTCAAGAACGCAAAGGAGGCAGCGGGTTTTCGTAATGCGATGCTGCGCGACGGCATCGCTATGACGAAGTTCCTCGCCTGGTTGCGCCCTGCTGTTGAGGCTGGAGGACAAACGGAAATGACGGTCGATGAGAAACTGACTGCGCTGCGTGCCGAACAGCCTCTCTACAGAGGACTGTCATTCGACACCATTGCTGCCTATCAGGAGCATGGAGCAATAGTCCACTACGAGGCTACACCCGAAACCGATGTGCCGCTTCGCCCCGAAGGCCTGCTGCTGCTCGACTCTGGTGCGCAGTATGAAGACGGAACAACCGACATAACCCGTACCATCGCACTCGGACCTATAACCGAAGAGCAGAAACGTGTCTACACCCTTGTGCTGAAAGGGCACATCCAGTTGCAGCTGCTCAAGTTCCCTTACGGTGCAAGCGGTACACAACTCGATGCTCTTGCACGCAAGGATATGTGGCGCGAAGGAATGAACTATATGCACGGAACGGGTCACGGCGTAGGCTCATACCTGAATGTTCACGAAGGACCTCATCAGATTCGTCAGGAGTATAAGCCCGAACCTATGCGCGAGGGAATGACGGTTACTGACGAACCAGGAATATATCTTGCAGGCAGGTTTGGCGTGCGCATAGAAAATACGCTGCTCACCGTGCCATATATGGAGACGGAGTTTGGAAAGTTCTTGCAGTTTGAAACGCTCACTTTGTGTCCAATCGACAAGACTCCTATCGTGCGCGAAATGCTGACAGCAGAAGAAATAGAATGGCTCAATGGCTATCATCGCACTGTGAAGGAGCGCATATCGCCACACCTCAACGATGAAGAAAAGGCATGGCTCGCCACTGCCTGCAAGGAGATATAGAATAGTCAACAAAATCAAGAATATTATGAAAAAATATCTTTTTATCATCATGATGTGCCTGTTTGCTTTCAATGCAATGGCACAAGTTGAGCACATGAAGTTCATGAGCATACCGCTCGACGGCACAATAGATACTTTTCAGAAGAAATTAGAGGCGAAAGGCGTGAAGTATGACAAACAAACAAGCAGTATAATACCTGTCGGCTGCCGGGCATTCAGTGGTCGTTTTGCAAGCGAAGACGCAACAATATTTGTTTATTACGACGAAAGAACAAAGGTCGTCTATCGCGCAAAGGCTGTCCTTAATTTTCCTTCTCGCGATATTATCAAGACAAAATACTCAAATTTCAAATACCAGTTGGAACAAAAGTATCCACAAGCAGATATTACAGAGGACAAATACAGTAACGAGGACAGTTCAAATTTTCACATCCCTTTTCTCGGTTCCATAAATTTGTATCAGTCTACTAATTATTCTAATTACAATAATCCATATAGTCTACACATAGACTATTATGACTTAATTAACTATGTAGATCATAATGATAATGAGCTGGACGACCTCTAAAAACAATTAAGATATGGATGAAATACAAGAATTTCGCGCGGCAGTGCTGAAGATTTTGCTTGAGGCTAAGGACAAAAAGGGCGAACCGCGATTTACTGAGAGTGATGCAAAGAGACTCTTGGCTGAGTTGCGCGACGACGAAATAAAAGACGGACTGCCTTTCAACACACCTGAGGATGTTGCCGAAGTGCTGCTCGAAGTTTAGTCTGCCTGCATGAATAACTTATATAAGTCTCGTAAGTGCTAAGCCTGTGAGGTGAGAGATGGCAAGTTATAGGGGCAATAGGTGAAGTTTTTACGTTATGATATATAATGTAGTATATTCCTATTAGGCTCTTATAGCGATGCTGCCTGATAGACATTAAAGCCTTACGAAACTGGAGTTTGCAATTGTTTAGTAATATAATAATGGAACTACTGACAACAATTAACGATGCGGTGTGGACTTATTTCCTCATCGGAGTGCTGATTTGCTGCGGTCTTTATTTCACTATAAAGACACGGGGCGTGCAGTTCAGAATGATAGGGGAGATGGTTCGCCTGCTAACCGACTCTGCTACGGGCAGCAAAGAGCAGAAGCATATTTCCTCGTTTCAGGCGTTTGCCGTTTCGGTTGCCACTCGTGTGGGGACAGGAAACCTTGCAGGAGTAGCAACGGCAATAGCCATTGGCGGTCCTGGCTCGGTGTTCTGGATGTGGTGTATTGCGCTTATCGGTTCGGCAACAGCCTTTGTAGAGTCTACGCTGGCGCAGCTCTATAAACGCCGTTCCACCGACTCGTTCATCGGAGGACCTGCCTACTACATCTTGCATGGTCTGCACAGCAAGTGGATGGCTGCCCTTTTTGCTATTCTGCTGACGCTGACTTTCGGACTTTCCTATAACTCTATTCAGAGCAATACCATCTGCTCTGCCATGAATGAGGCTTTCGGCTGGAGTCCTACTGTTGTGGGCATCGTGATAACCGTAGTCGCATTATTTATCGTTTTCGGTGGAATACAACGCATAGCCAATGTCAGCAGCGTCGTTGTTCCTGTAATGGCAATAGGTTATTTCATCTTGGCTGCGGTAATTATCATCATGAATATCTCTCACGTTCCACACATCCTGCGCCTTATTGTGGAAGATGCTTTCGGTTTTAAGCAGGTGGCTGGTGGAGGACTGGGCATGACTATAATGACAGGAGTCAAGCGTGGACTTTTCTCAAACGAGGCTGGAGAGGGCTCTGCTCCAAACGTTGCAGCAACAGCAGCGACAAGTCACCCAGTGAAACAAGGGCTGATTCAGGCTTTGTCAGTATTCACCGACACGCTGCTTGTGTGCAGTTGCACAGCCTTCATCATTCTGATAAGCGGACTTTACACATCGGGCAGCAACGGAATAGCACTGACTCAGAGTGCCCTTCATCAGCAGATAGGTTCCGCAGGACCAATATTCGTTGCCGTTGCCATCTTCCTTTTCGCTTTCAGCAGCATCATTGGCAACTACTATTACGGTGAAGCAAATATACGATTCTTGAGCAATAGCAAACGGCTATTGACTGTCTATAGATTTCTTTCAGCAGGAGTGTTTGTCATGTGGGGAGCCATCGCTTCGCTCGAAGTGGTGTGGGGAGTAGGCGACTTGTTCATGGCTGCGCTGACAGTGTGCAACCTTGTTGCCATCACTTGGCTTAGCCGCTACGTCTTCCGCTTGCTCTCCGACTACAGAAAGCAAAAGCGTGAGGGAATAAAAGAACCTGTTTTCAGAAAGGATAAACTGCCAGAGATAGCTGAAGATATAGAGTGTTGGGAATAGATGGCAATTGTCATCTGCCCCCAACACTTAGTTTTTGTTTATTTTTTGTCTTCCTCTAAATACCATTTAGAGTATTCTACATAGTGCTTTGCAAATGATTCTGCTTGGTCTGGGCGTGTCATCTTGATGAATTTTGCTGGTACGCCGCCCCATATTTCGTGGTCGCCTATCTTTGTTCCGCCAAGAACTAACGCACCGGCTGCTACCACTGCACCAACGCCAACCTCTGCATGGTCGAGAACAGTAGAACCCATGCCAATCAAGCAACCTCTGCGTAAAACGGCTGCATGGACTGTCGCGTTGTGGCCGATGGTAACATCGTCTTCCATAATTGTTGGTCCTGTACGGTTTGTTACGTGAACTACGGCACCGTCTTGAACATTGCAACGGTTGCCCATTACTACTGGTGCTACGTCGCCACGCACAACAGCGTTGAACCAAACCGAACACTCATCGCCCATCGTCACTTCGCCTACGATGGCAGCATTCTCACTGAAATAGCAATCCTTACCAAACTTTGGAGTAAGTCCTTTTACTGATTTTATTATTGCCATTGTTTCCTTTATTGTATTTATTTATTATTTATGACTTTGCTAATTCTTTTCAGCCCTTCCATCATCTGACTGCGAGGGCAGGCTAAGTTTAGGCGTATATATCCTTCGCCAGTCTTGTCTCCGTACATCGTTCCGCTGTTTACCATCACCTTTCCTTTGTTCAGCAACTCGTCTGTCAGCTGGTCTGAAGTCTTGCCTGTGGATGTAATGTCAACCCATACAAGGTAGGTTCCTTCGAGAAGGCTTACGCTGAGTTGAGGCATCTCTTCTGAAACAAACTGCAACAGGGCTTTGTAGTTGCCTTCGATGTAGTCGTTGAGTTGGTCGAGCCAGTCTTGACTCTCGTTGTATGCGGCCATTACTGCTTCAACTCCGAATGGATTTACATCGCAAATCTCATTGTCGTTGATGGCGCGGTCGATGAGTTGGCGCGTGGCCTCGTCGTTGCAAATGATGTTTGAAGTCTGGAGTCCTGCTGTATTAAACGACTTAGAAGGCGAGCAGCAGGTAATGGAGTTGTTGAGGCACTTACTTGAAATGCTTGCAAAAGGAATATACTCATAGCCCGACATGACAAGTTCGCAGTGTATTTCGTCAGCAACGACACGCACACCGTTGCGCTGGCAGATGTCGTTCAGCCGTTCCAGTTCCTCGCGTTTCCATACCCTTCCAGCAGGATTGTGAGGGTTGCACAGTATGAATAGTTTAGCCTTGTCGTCGCTGCAAGCGCGTTCAAGAGCATCAAAATCCATCTCGAAAGTGAAAACCCCATTCTTTCCCTCTACGGGAATACGGCGCAAAGGTGCTTCAGAAACCTCACATCCGTTGTTGCGTATTGACGAGAAGAAGCAGTTGTAGACAGGAGTCTGAACGACAACACGGTCGCCTGGCTTAGTCATTGCCTTGACTATGGCAGACAGCGCAGGCACAACGCCAGTAGTATACATCATCCATTCGCGCTCAATCTTCCAGTTGTGGCGGCGGCTGAACCAGTTTATCACACTGTCGTAGTATTTCTCTGGCACGCGAGTATATCCGAAAACGCCATGCTCAACACGTCGGTTAATTGCATCAATGATAGGTTGCGCAACACGGAAGTCCATGTCGGCAACCCACATTGGAATGACATCTTCGGAAGGCATGGAGTCCCACTTGTAGCAGCCAGAGCCCCATCTGTTCACCTTTTCGTCGAAATTATACTTCATGTCGGCTGCTATTTTTTCCTGATTACAATCTCGCAGTCGTTTGGAGCGAGTACATTCTCGTCGATAGTAACCGAACCTATCTCGTCGGCAACGATTCTGCCGCTTGTAGGATTCTTTATGTTAGTGATGCTTCCGCGAATGTCTGCCTGCAATGTTGAGTACTCAAAAGCACGGTCGCAGTCAGGTCCGAAGGTGCAATCCTCAAGTATCAGGTTGTCGGCATAGCAGAGAGGCTGCTCGCCTGTGATGTGGCAGCGAACAAGTTTAAGGTTCTTTGAGTGCCAGCCTAAGTACTCGCCGTTCAGTTCTGAGTCGTAAATCGTAACGTTTTCAACCTCCCAGAAAGCATCTTTAGTAGTGATTTTTGCATTGTGAATCTCAACATTCTTGACATACTGGAAAACGTATTTTGCATCGCTTACGAGTCCGTCTACATAGATATTCTCGCTGAACATGAACGGATAGGTGCCGCCTTTCAGCGTAACGTTCTTTACTTTGAGGTTCTTTATCTTCCAGAAAGTCTCGTCAGCATCGTTGATTTCAACATTCTCCAGCTCCAGATTCTTCTGCTCGCGGAATAGTTTTGGAGCGTTTATCACTGTGTTTTCAACGCGCATATCGTCGCTGTACCAGATGGCTGAGCGAGAACCTGGCTCGAAAAGACAGTCTTTTATGAGTGAGCGGTCAACGTGCCAGAATGGGTACTTGCCTATAAACTTGCATCCTATTGCCTCAATGTCGGAGCAATGCTTAATGCCTGACTCTCCCTCTGTTATGGTTACGTTTACTAATCGGGTGTCGTGGATGGCAAACAATGGGCGCTCGCCACCGAAACTCTGGTCTTTAATTTCTTTCATATCTTGACTTATTTATTTGTTGTTTCTCTCTAAAAATGATTTGATTTTATTTACATTATAAATACAAATATCGTGCCAAGCCGCTGGTTTTGCCATGACTAATTGCTCGGAACATGACAATAATGTGGTAAATCAATATGCTATGGCTGCGAAATGTTAGCAGAGTAAAACCGACACAAGCCGATGCACGGTGGTGCGGTCGGCTTGTGTCGGTTAGTTTTTGGTTTATAGAAAGATATTGATTAAGGCTACAAATGGTTGGATGTTGCAGCTATTCAGAAATGTTATAAAGCCATTCTGTGATTTTGTTTATTTTCCTGCGTGTGCCTCTACGACGTTGACAACATAGTCGCCAAGCCGCTCACACTCGTTGATGATGTCCATATAGAGTGTTCCTACAACATAGTCGTAGAGGTGGTCGTTAACGTCTGCCATGTTCTGCTCGCGCAGTTCGTTGCGCAATGAGTTTATTGACTGCTCAATCTCCATAGTGCGCGACGTGCTGCCTGTGTTTATCTCGGTCTGCAAGACGCTGCTCATCTCCTTTATGCTGTCGCCCGTTAGTTGCAGCATGGCATTGATGCGAGTAATCAATTGAGGCGTGAAAAACTTCTGTTCCGTATTGTGGCGGTTGAGCGTTCTTGCTATGTTGTAGCATGCGTCGCCTATACTCTCAATCTCGCTCACCTCGCGCATCATTGAGCGTATTGCCGCTTTGGTCTCGTCAGACAAGTGAGCGTCGCTTACATGCTCAAGATATTCGGCTATCTCCAGTTCCATTCTGTCGGAAATGCCCTCATATTTCTCTATTCTGGAGTATAGTTTTATGAAGTCGTCGCCGTCTTTTGCCACCAGTTCCTGAACCATTCCGAACATTCTGTCTATGCGTACAACAAAATGGCTGATTTCCTTCTGCGCCTGAAGTACGGATATTTCTGGTGTGCGCATCACGGCGGTGTCAATATATTTCAGTCTTACTGGTGCTTCTGCCATTTCGTTTCCGTCTGCGTCCTTAGCCTTGATAACCTTGCAGACAATCTTCTCAATCTGCGGAATGAAGCCTATGAGAATTGCAGTATTGGTGACATTGAAGCATGTGTGGAATGCTGCCAGCACAACGCTCAACTTGGCTGCGTTGGCAAGAAAGGCTGCCTGTCCCACTGCTTCCTTAGTCATATTGACGTCGTATCCAACAAGTCCGCACACCATGTCGATGAAAGGATGGAACACAATAAGCACCCAGCACACTCCGAAGAGGTTGAAAAACATGTGGGCAAAGGCTGCTCGCCGAGCCTGTGTGCTTGCTGTCAGCGCAGCAAGGTTTGAAGTTACGGTTGTGCCTATGTTCTCTCCCATTACCAGTGCTATGCCTTGATATATAGGCAGCGCTCCCGACGAACATAGAATCATGGTGATAGCCATTACTGCGGCTGACGACTGAACGCTCATTGTGAGTATTCCGCCTATGAGCAGGAAGAGCAGGGTGGTGGAGAAACTGTGTGGGTCGAAACTCGCAAAGAAGCGCAAAACGGTCTCGTTCTCGCCAAGTTGCATGTCTACACCCGTCTGTCGCAGCGTGCCTAAGCCCAGGAACATGAAAGCAATGCCGAAAAGGAAGTCGCCAAGACTCTCGTGCCGCTTGCGATAAACTAAGAACATGGCAACGATGAAGGCAGGCCAGACAAAGTCGGTTATGTTGAAAGAAAAGCCAGCAGACATAATCCAAGCCGTCATAGTCGTTCCGATGTTGGCTCCCATTATTACTGAAATGGCTTGCGCAAGCGTGAGTAGGCCTGCATTGACAAAAGAAACCGTCATTACGGTTGTGGCTGTAGAACTCTGTACTGCTGCTGTTACTGCAACTCCTGTGAGCATACCCGTAAAGCGGTTTGTTGTCATTCTGCCAAGTATGCTTCGCAGTTGTGCACCAGCCATCTTCTGGAGTGCATCGCTCATTGTTTTCATTCCGAATATGAGCAGGGCGAGTGAACCCAGCAGACGGAAGGCAATCAATAGGTAATCTTCATTGTTCATCTAATGCCAATAGTTGTATTTTAATATAAAAATGTATGCAGTGCTAAAAGAATAATAGCCATAAAGCCGATGCAAAATTACGTTTTTATAACCATATAGATGTTAAAAAAATGTTACGATTATGTTACAATCGCGTTCTCGTAGCAGCATCCTTAATACTTTTTACTTTATTTTTTTTCACAAACCGCCATGAGCAGTTTGCCAAGCTCACTGCTCGTTCTCTCGTGCTCGTCGCTCCTCGTCGATAAGCTGGAAGTCTTTCTTGCGCAATACGAATGAGTTTGAAAGGTATTTCTCCCTGACAACCTTGTTCTCGGCAAGTTCCTCAGGCTTTCCCTGAAAGAGGATTCTTCCCTCGAAGAGCAGGTAGGCGCGGTCGGTTATGGTTAGAGTCTCCTGCACATTGTGGTCGGTTATGAGTATTCCTATGTTGCGGTACTTCAGTTGCCAGACAATATGCTGAATGTCCTCAACGGCTATAGGGTCAACACCGGCGAAAGGTTCGTCAAGCATGATGAACTTAGGGTCGATGGCAAGACATCGGGCTATCTCTGTTCTTCTGCGCTCTCCTCCCGAAAGGCGGTCGCCATAGTTCTTTCTTACCTTTTCGAGACGGAGGTCTCTGATGAGGCTTTCCAGTTTCCGCTCCTGATAGTCGCGTGGACGACCAGTCATTTCGAGCACGGCCTTTATGTTGTCTTCCACTGTCATCTTGCGGAATACAGATGCTTCCTGAGGCAGGTAGCCAATGCCAGCCCTTGCTCGTTTATATACAGGAAACTGTGTTATGTCTTGCTCGTCGAGGTAGACATGACCGTCGTTTGGAATAATCAGACCCGTAGTCATATAGAACGAAGTGGTCTTGCCCGCACCGTTAGGACCAAGCAGACCGACAATCTCGCCTTGCTTCACGTTGATAGACACTCCGTTTACTACAGTTCTTCTGCCATATCGCTTGACGAGGTTCTCTGTTCGAAGCGTCATCGCCCCTTCTGTGCGCTCCATGACTGGCGTTGTTTCTTTGCTCATCGCTATTTGTCTCTTTTCGTTTATGGGTGCAAAGATACTAATTTAATTGATAATTGGCAATTAACTTTGACTTTAACTTTAACTGGAACGATAACTTTAACGTTAACCTTGTCTTTAATTTAAAGACCAGCCACTCATAGCTGATAAATAGTTCCCGTTATCGAGACCGTTCCCGTTAGAACTCTTTCAAATTGAAAGCAGTTTTTCGTTTCTTGCCTTTGCTGAGCGAAAAACCTGCAATTTTCAGAGCCGAGTTGGGTAAAAAATTGATTAACTAAACCCGCAAATAATTTAAAATTTTACGACTAAGAAAAATGAAGTTGCAAAATATGCGAGTATTTGGCGGCTTTTTGCTCTTTTTATTAAATTGTTCAATATCAAGACTTTATACGTTTCGTCTCAAAACTCATAAGTGTTAAAAAAGTCAAAGGGCACCTTTCGCAGTGTGAAAGGGCACCTTTGGCACTGCAATATGCCACATATCGCACTGTGATATGCCACGTTTCGCATCGCGAAAGGACACCTTTCACTTTTTCATTCCTTATGTTCGTTCACATAGTTTAAGCCGATTGATTAACAATTAAACGCTTTTTAGCATTTCACCTCGTGCCAAGCGGAAAATCCTTCTCTAGAATTAAAATTCCGTTTGTCAAGATTTTTTACTTTTTTCGTCAAAAAATCGGGCTGTTTTTGAAACTTACAGTTTGTTACGAGTTAAATACATTAATCTTTATTCTTTAATCCTTAATCTGTCACAACTATGCACTATGAACTACCACCACCTCCCCTTTATCTGCTTTTCATGTGAAAATAGTATAAAAAAATAGGTTGATTAGAAAAATAGTTGTAACTTTGCAAACTGGAATTTTCAGATAAACAACAATAAAAAATCAAACAATTATGGCATTTTTAACTAATGAAAAGCTGACTATCGTAGGTGCAGCTGGTATGATTGGTTCAAACATGGTTCAGACAGCACTCATGATGGGTCTGACCAACGACATTTGTCTTTACGACGTTTTCTCTCCAGAAGGTGTAGCAGAAGAAATGCGCCAGAGCGGTTTCGACGGTGTTAAAATCACAGCAACAACCGATGCTAAGGAAGCATTCACTAATGCTAAGTACATCATTTCTTCAGGCGGTGCTCCTCGTAAGGCTGGTATGACTCGCGAAGACTTGCTGAAAGGCAACTGCGAGATTGCTGAAGGATTAGGTAAGAACATCAAGGAATACTGCCCAGACGTTAAACACGTTGTCATCATCTTCAACCCTGCTGACCTCACTGGTCTCGTAACCTTGCTCTATTCTGGCCTGAAACCATCACAGGTTACTACACTTGCAGGTCTCGACACCACTCGTTTGCAGTCTGCTCTGGCTAAGAAGTTCGGAGTAATGCAGAACGAAATCACAGGATGCGCTACTTATGGCGGTCACGGTGAGCAGATGGCTGTATTCGGAAGCCACGTAAAGATTGCAGGACGCGCTCTTACCGACATCATCGGCACAGCTGAGTTCCCAACAGAAGAGTGGGAGCAGATGAAGAAAGACGTTACACAGGGTGGTGCTAAGATCATCGAACTGCGCGGACGTTCTTCTTTCCAGAGCCCAGCATATCTCTCTGTTGAGATGATTCGCTCAGTGATGGGTGGCGAGCCTTTCCGTTTCCCTGTAGGTACATACGTTAAGACCGACAAGTATGACCACATCATGATGGCTATGAAGACAACTCTTGACAAAGACGGTGCACACTTCGAAGTGCCACAGGGTACTGCTGAAGAGAATGCTAAACTCGACGCAAGCTACGAACACCTCTGCAAGATGCGTGACGAACTGGTTACACTCAACATCGTTCCTGCTATCGAAAAATGGAACGAAATCAACCCAAACTTGTAATCTGAAAAAGTCTATAAATAAAAAGAAAAGCCCAGCGCACAAAATGCGTTGGGCTTTTTGCTTATGTAAAAAACAGGAAAAAAAGCAACTATATCAAGAAAAAGTTGTAATTTTGCAGCCAAAATCATAGAACTTACTGAATATCGGCTTTTTGTGCAGAATTGTATCTCTATTATAGTTATACCTTATTTATATATTAGATAACACTCTTTATATACTGAAAAATATGGCAGAAAGAAAAGTTCGTGTGCGTTTTGCACCAAGTCCAACAGGCCCTCTCCACATCGGTGGTGTGCGTACGGCGCTGTATAATTATCTCTTTGCACGTCAGCATGACGGAGATTTTATTTTCCGCATTGAGGATACTGACTCCAACCGGTTTGTGCCTGGTGCAGAGGAATATATCCTTGAAGCATTCAGATGGCTCGGACTGAAATTCGACGAGGGTGTTACCTTCGGAGGAAGTCATGGCCCTTACCGTCAGAGCGAGCGCCGCGAGATTTATCGTAAGTATGTAGACCAACTGCTGGAAAGCGGAAAGGCCTATATCGCTTTCGACACTCCAGAGGAACTTGAGGCTAAGCGTAAGGAGATAGAAAACTTCCAGTATGACGCTAAGACGCGCATGCAGATGCGCAACTCGCTGTCGATGCCTCGCGAGGAGGTAGACCAGCTCATAGCCGACGGCACACAGTATGTTGTTCGTTTCAAGGTGATGCCTGGCGAACAGGTTCATGTCAACGACATGATTCGCGGCGATGTTGTCATCATGAGCGATATTCTCGACGACAAAGTGCTATATAAGAGTGCAGACGAACTGCCTACATATCATCTTGCAAACATAGTCGACGACCATCTGATGGAGATAAGCCACGTCATTCGCGGCGAGGAATGGCTGCCAAGCGCGCCGCTTCATGTGCTGCTCTATCGCGCTTTCGGATGGGAAGACACTATGCCTAAGTTTGCCCATTTGTCGCTGCTGCTCAAGCCTGAGGGCAAGGGCAAGTTGTCTAAACGCGATGGAGACAGACTCGGTTTCCCTGTGTTCCCGCTTGAATGGCACGACCCTAAGACCGACGAGGTATCTTCTGGCTATCGCGAAAGCGGATATTTCCCAGAGGCTGTTGTCAACTTCCTTGCTCTGCTGGGATGGAATCCTGGTGGCGAGCAGGAGGTGTTCTCACTCGATGAACTCATACAACTGTTTGACATTACTCGCTGCCAAAAGGCTGGTGCACGATTCGACTATCAGAAGGGACAGTGGTTCAACCATGAATATATCCTGAAAAAGTCGAGCGAGGAGATTGCACAGCTCTTTGCGCCAATAGTTGCTGGCAATGGCATTGAGGAACCAATGGACCGTATTGTGGAAGTTGTCAGAATGATGAAAGACAGAGTTTCATTTGTTAAGGAACTCTGGCCTCTATGCTCTTTCTTCTTCATACCTCCAACAAGCTATGACGAGAAGACCGTGCGCAAGCGCTGGAAGGAAGACAGTCCGCAGGTCATGGCTGAACTTGCCGATCTGCTTGAAGGTCTCGACGACTTCTCTGTTGAGAATCAGGAGGCTGTTGTCCACAAGTGGATTGAAGACAAAGAGTATAAGATGGGCAACGTAATGAATGCTTGGCGACTGACACTCGTTGGCGAAGGCAAGGGACCAGGCATGTTCGATATATCTGCTTTTCTTGGCAAGGAAGAAACCATCAGCCGCATGAGAAAAGCCATCGAGACGATAAAAAGTTGATACTGATAACTCAATTGTTACATGTATAACCTTATAATATATTTATATCTCTTAGGTGTTGCTATCTATAGCCTTTTCAATGAGAAAGTAAGGAAAATGTGGAAAGGCGAGCGCGAGGCTGTAAGAATACTTCGCGAAAAGGTCGACCCAAATGCACGCTATGTGTGGTTTCATGCTGCTTCGTTAGGCGAGTTTGAACAAGGACGGCCTATCATGGAAGAGTTTAGGCGCCGACACCCAGAAATGAAAATTCTTCTCACTTTCTTCTCGCCTTCGGGCTATGAGGTGAGGAAGAACTATGAGGGCGCAGACATCATCTGCTATCTTCCGTTAGACACCATCCTTAATGCACGCAGTTTCCTCAGGGCAATACGTCCTGAAATGGCTTTCTTCATCAAGTATGAGTTCTGGTATAACTATCTTCACATCCTGAAGCATAGGAACGTACCTGTATATAGTGTTTCAAGCATATTCCGTCCTAAGCAGATTTTCTTCCGTTGGTATGGAAAACAGTATGGACTTGTGCTGAAATGTTTCACTCATTTCTTTGTTCAGAACGAGATTAGCCGCAAACTCTTGTCGCAGATTGGCGTCAGCAATGTTTCTGTTACTGGCGATACTCGTTTCGACAGAGTGCTGCAAATAAAGGAACAGGCTAAGAATCTGCCTCATGTTGAAAGGTTTGCAAAGGCTGGAAGCCAGCTGACTATGGTTGTAGGCAGCAGTTGGGAGGCTGACGAAGATGTCTATCTGCCTTATTTCGAGCAGCACAAGGACTTGCGACTCATCATTGCAACTCATGTGGTTAGTAAGGAAAGGGTGGCAAAACTTCAGCAGCGTTTGGAGCAGATGGGCCGTAAGGTTGTACGATATAGCGAGGTTTCTGGCAAGGATGCTTCAAGTCTCAGTATTCTTGACGAAGCCGACGTGATGCTGATTGACTGCTACGGACTGCTTTCGAGCATCTATCAGTATGCCGATATTGCGTATGTTGGCGGAGGTTTCGGAGTGGGAATACACAACATTGTTGAGGCTGCGGTGTGGTATAAGCCTGTAGTCTTTGGTCCAAACAATGAGCGTTTCCAAGAGGCTCACGACTTGCTTGAAGCTAAAGGTGGGTTCCAGGTTTGCTGTAAGAATTCATTCCGCGAGATTATGGACAAGCTGCGCAGCGATGAAAACTTCAAGAGTAAGGCGTCTGAGATTGCTGGTAACTATGTGAAGGAAAGTTCTGGCGCAACATATAAGATTCTAGACTTTGTTGAAAATCAATTAAAGTCGCTCTAAGGTTGTCATTTCTTTATCGTAAAATAAAATGCCCTACAACAGCGTAGGGCATTATTTTTTGTCGTTAAATACTATTGTGGAACGTGCGGCATATTGCTCAATAATACTTCTTTATTAGCGCTCGGGAGTTTTGAATGTAAACTTTAACCTTTACACATAAATATTTTTTATGTCTCATACTTGATGGTTCTCGTTCCCACTCTCTGGCTTATGGTGATAAAGATATTGTCAGAAATCTTTTAAAGTGCTTTTTCTGCAAACTAAGCAGAAGATGCAATCTTTGTTGGAATATTTTTATAGGTCTTTTAACGTGCTTTTTCTGCAAACTAAGCAGAAGATGCAATCTTTGTTGGAATATTTTTATAGGTCTTTTAAAGTGCTTTTTCTGCTTATCCTTTTTCTTGTTTTCCTTTCTGCTTTTTTGCGTATTTAGCTATGCTATTTAGCATTATTGTTTCGCTGTTGTTTCTTTTTAATTGTAAATTCAAAGCGTAGTCCGTGCTCGTTTCGTGCCGAAATTGTGCCGCCATGAATCATAACAGCATTCTTCACAATAGCAAGTCCAAGTCCTGTTCCGCCCATTGTTCTGCTTCTTCCCTTGTCTATTCTGTAGAAACGTTCAAAGAGTCGCGGAAGGTGTTCTGGCGAAATTCCTAATCCGTTGTCGAAAAACGTGAACAGCCACTCATCGGAATGCTCAACGGCAAATAGCGTAATTGTTGTGCGTTCACCTGCATAGTTTATGGCATTGTCAATAAGGTTTCTGAAGATGCTGTAGAGTAGGGGGAGCATTACCTTCAACAATGACTTCATTAGCCAGATGATTTTCGAATGAGATTTGCTTCTGTTTTGCTGCGAATGCAGTTTCTTGAGATATTTCGTTTACAATGTTCGCAATATTAACCGTTGACATTTCTATTAAATCGGGTGCATAGTCCATTCTGTTTAGCGTTGATAAGTCTTGGAGCAGTAATGTGAGTCGTTGAGCTTGAGCGTGGCAGCGATTTATAAATTGCAATTTAGTCTTTTCGTCAAGCGATGGATTTTCAATCATTGTTTCAGTGTAACCCATGATGCTTGCAACTGGAGTTTTCAGTTCGTGCGATATGTTTTGGGTCAGTTGGCGTCTCATCTCGTTCTGTTTCTCAGCCTGTTCTCGGCTTATTCGGGCATCCATCCTTCTTGAATAGTGGTGCAACAGAAATCCCATTCCCGTTATGACAACAACGGCAAAGATAAGCAAGTGCCAGTCGCTCACGTCGTTTAGCGGCGAGAGAATGTTTCGTTCATAGTCGTCAAAGATGATGAAAACGGCAGCATAGACTAAGAAAATAGCCATGACGATGATAAACATCTTGCGCCCTTCAGTGATTTTTTTCATGTCGTTTTAGTTTTGTTTATGCTGAGATTTGATTGCCATAGTCGTATGGTTCAGAAGTCTTTATGTTGCTTTCTGTGGCTTGTCATACTTCTTCAAAGCAGTAGCCGAAGCCTTGTCGGGTTACAATGTTGTTAGAGTATCTGCCAATTTTCTTTCTTATTCGCGTTATGTTTACATCCACAGTGCGGAAAGTCACTACAACATTGCTTGGCCATACTCTGTCTATTAGTTGCTGACGGGAGAAAACTTGTCCGCGTTCCGACAGCAGCAATAGCAGCAGATGGTATTCGGTTGGTGTAAAAGCGACAGCCTCTCCGTCGACGCTCACAGTCTTTCTGTCGGTGTCTATCTTCAGCCCTTCATAACTAATGCTGCTGCTTGTAGGTTGTTTCTCGTTGCTGGTGGCTTTAGCCAAAGTGCGGTTTATCACAGCCTTTATTCTTGCCAGCACTTCCCTGACAGAGAAAGGTTTCTGGATATAGTCGTCGGCTCCCATGCTGAAACCCTTCAACAAGTCGTCTTCTGTATCTTTGGCTGTAATGAAAACTATTGGAATACTTGCCGTCTGCTTGTTTTCTTTCAGCAGTTGTGCCATACGGTAGCCCGACATTCCTGGCATCATTATGTCGAGAAGAATCAGCTGAAACTTCCCTATGTCAAGTCGCAAGGCTTCTTCTGCCGAGTTAGCCGTTTCCACTTCGTAGCCTGCCATCTGCAAGTTGACTGAAAGAATCTCGCAAATGTCCTGCTCGTCGTCAATTACTAATATCCTGTGTTTCTCCATATTCTTTTTTGCAAAAATAGCAACAATCTTTCAAGAAACAAAACAAAGCACGATACATTTTCATTAAAACTTCTATTTTTCAGGTCTTTATGTCTTTTCTTCTTCTGCTTTTCTGCTTTCTGTGTCTATGTCCAGCCAAACCGAAGTGTTGACAATGCGCACCTCTGCTTAAATATGTTTATATTTTAATTGCCTTATTTTTAAATATGAAATAAAATCATTATATTAGCAACGATATATTATTGTTTTGAAGAATCAGTGCCAGACCTCTTATAAGCACTACTCTCATTTCAAAGCGATAATGGGAGGTAAACAGAGAGGTGATATAGTCTATGAAAACAAATAAATACCTAATTATTATGTTTGCCTTAAGCATGTTGTTCTTGTTCCCCGAATTTTTGTCTGCTAAAGTTATGGTTACCGACAATTATGAACATCCGCAGCGCTATGGTATAGAGATTGGCGGCATGGAGATTACATCCGAAAACTATCATGATATTTCTGCAGCCAATGGATTTAGTGCAATCGTCGGTGGTGAGGTTTATTTTGAACCAGAAGCAAAGACTCTCACACTCGTCAATGCTAACATATCTTCTCAGGCTGACCATGCTATCCATATCTTCAGTTACAATGACACATCGAGAGGATATAAGATAGCACTTAAGGGTGAGAATAGTATGTTCTCGGAGAGGAAGAATGCGTTGTTCGCTACTATAGACGTTGAGATTTTCGGCGATGGCATTGCATACTTCGCAAGTGAAGCCGATGCTGCTATTTTCACAGATGGCAGTGAAGGAATGCAGCTGAAAATATCCGATTTAGCAACAATTTATGCTAAGGGCAAGAAAGGCATTTGCTCTTCGAATGGAAATGAAGACTTTGTTGTTAGCAATGCCACAGTACATGCAATAGGCACTCAAGGCTCTCTGTTCAATTTCAGGAAGATTGTTCTTGAGAATAGCCATCTTACTTTGCCTGCTAATGGCTATATAGAGGGTGGCTCGGTGATGACTCGTGGAGCAGTATGCACACTCGAAGTTGTAATAGAGCCATATATAACTACTGGTATTTCCGTTGTAAAGTCGAATCCCGATAAGTCTGTTTATTCTATTGACGGAGCAAAGTGGGGTAAAGATTTCTACAGTCTTCCAAGTGGAATCTATGTAATTGGCGGAAAGAAAATAGTTAAGTAGTTTTTTTGATAGATTAAAGATTAAGGAGTAATGATGTGTGCAGTAAACAAGTTAGCAAGTTAATTCATTAATCATTATTCCTTAATCCTTAATTTAATGTAGCAATGCACTAATTTGTTCTATTCTGTTATAGTACATTTAGCGAGGCGTGGTGTCGCATTCTTGTTTACTACAATATACGTTGTGTTGTCGGCAATATAGTTTTTTGACATATACCAGATGCCTTTATATAGTCCAGTCTCTCCCCAAGAGTTTTTAACCATGTAGTATTCCCTGCCGTTTTGGTCGCGGGCAATGCCATAAATCAGCATAACGTGGTCGTAAGTCTGCTGGTGGTTGTCGAAGCGTTCTTGTCTGCGTTCCTGTGTTGGAGTTATCTCTGGCACGTCAGCACCGAGAGCAACCATCTTTTCGCCCTTCTCCGATTTTGTCAGTTTTAGCCATCGTGCAGCATCGCTTCCAGTCAGGTCTTGCACCTTCTGCAAGTCGCATGTCAGCGCAAGCCCTGTGCGAGTGAATCCGTCTTCGCTCACGTCGCCACCCCATGCTACGGTATATCCAGCCTCTATCGCTTCGTCTATTATCTTCATCAGCTCATCCATCGGCACGTTGTAGCTCAGGCTCCATCGCCACTTATACGGTGCTTCTACTGCAAAATATGTGTAGAAAGGATGATGAGTGTAGCTCGTAACGCTCACATACTCGTTGAAGTCAAGTCCAAGACTCTGTGCAAACGATGTAGGAGAGTATGTCTTGCCTTCATACTTGAACGATTCTGGGCATGGACCAAGATAAGCATCAAGTATTTCCTGCATTCCTACGCGCCATTGCGGCGATAGTTTCTGTGCTTTGTTCTTAGCCACAGCCGAAACGTATGGTTCGAGCAGGCTGAAGAACTCGCCGAAGTTGGCAAGCGAGTCGCCAGTAAGCGAACCAGGAGCAGCCATTGCCGTTTCAGGGCAAAGACCGTAGCGGCGTGCTATCTGCAACGCGTCGCTAACCGAACCGCCCTCAGAGAAGCGGCTGTCGCCATGCATCCTCACGTTATAGACGGCACAGTCCATATAGTCTTTGTTAGCTACAAACATTTCGCTAAGGTTGTATGTCTTGCCCGTCTTTCTCAGAATCTCACTCTCAAGGAATGCCATAGAAGCGTATGCCCAGCACGTTCCGCTTCGGTTCTGGTTCTTTATAGAGGTTATGGGATTCTCTTTTATGGTTGTAAATCTCAGTTTGTTGTCGTCATTGTCTTGCGCACTTGCCGACAGCATAGCGGCAGACAGGAGTAGGATGCTAATCAGTTTTTTCATGTTGTTTTATTTGTTACATCGCACAAAATTACAAAATATTCTATATATCTCAAATTCATTCTCCAAAATTTTTAATGCACTATTCAAGATGAAGGATGAAAGAATAAGGATTAATGTTAACGGGAACGAGTTATGAGTGTTGAGTTATGAGTTATAAGTTTTTGTTTACTCGGCAACATTCCTTAATCATTAATCTTTCATCCTTCATCATCCACGATGTCGTTGCATCGTGTAAACACACTCCTCAGTCACTTCGTGACAGCTCCCCTAAACTTAGGAGAGCAATTACTGCTTACAAACTGTAACTTCCAAAATCGGCTCGATTTTTTGACGAAAAAAGTAAAAAATCTTGACAAACGGAATTTTCATTCTAGAGAAAGATTTTCCGTTTGGCACGAGGCTGAATGCTAAAAAGCGTTTAATTGTTAATCAATCGGCTTAAACTATGTAAACGAACATAAGGAACGAAAAAGTGAAAGGTGTCCTTTCGCGATGCGAAACGTGGCATATCGCAGTGCGATATGTGGCATATTGCAGTGTCAAACGTGCCCTTTCACACTGCGAAAGATGCCCTTTGACTTTTTTAACACTTATGAGTCTTGAGACAAAACGTATAATATCTTGATATTGAATGATTTACTAAAAATAGCAAGAAGTAGGCAAATACTCGCATATTTTGCAACTTCATTTTGCTCGGTCGCAAATTTTTAAGTTATTTGCGAGGTTAGTTAATCAATTTTTTACCCAACTCGGCTCTGAAAATTGCAAGTTTTTCGCTCGGCAAGGATAAGAAACCGAAAACTGCTTTCAGATTGAAAGAACGGGGACTTTTACTTTGATATTAATTGGTTGCTCTGCAAATAAAACAACATAAGCGACGACAGGAAGATTTATCCAGTCGCCGCTTATGTTGTTATGCAATGGTTTTGTATGGATATTAAGTGAAGTTAGGCTGTTCTGATACAAAATACAGTATAGTTGCCTTAAACCTTAAAAACCTCATAACCTCAAGATGCTAACTATTTCACCATGATTTTCTTTACAGTTCCGTCTGACTTGCGGAGCAGGTAGATGCCTTGTGAAGGATTGTTGACAATGCGTCTGCCGTCGATAGTAAACAACTCAGCAGACTTGTCGTTGAGCTGGTCGGAACTTACAGACTCAATGCCTAATGTCTCGTCAACACACTCGTTAGAAAGAGGTGACTCGCCTTCGGCATAGACAACCGTTACACGATAGTCTGCAACATTGCTGCTTGGCAGCGGCGTCAGTGTGAACGCTGTTGTCTCTGCATCGGTCTCGCCTACAAGCTCGCCGTTGCAATAGAGACGATAGCCGATAATCTCGGGCTGCTTTGGCTCGTAGGTTACATCGTCAACAAGCAGAGCAAACTTGTCTTTAGAAACAACGTGGATGGCAAAATAGCGAGCACCCGCAGGAATCTCAGCCGTATATCGGTTCCAGTCGTTTTCAGCCTCGTTGACTGTCAATACCTTATTGGTGAAGTTAGAGACGCCAGCACCGCTTGTAGATGTGAGAACCTCAAACGACTCTAATTCGTTTGAAGAGATGCTCTTAGCGTAGAACTTCAAAGTCTGTGCGTTGCCAGAGAGTTCTGGCGAGATGAGCCAGTCGTTGTTTCCGTTAGGAGTCAGCTCTGTATCGGCATTGAAGCAAGCCAAGTATTGGTCGCCAGAGTAGGCCTCAAACTGCGGATTGTTGAGTGTGTTTATTCCAGCTTCGGCAGGATTGAACACGATGAAAGCAAAGGCTTCGCCATGATGTGGGAATTCATACTGATAGCCTAAGTCGTAGGTCAGTCCCTTGTCGCCATCGAATGTAGTCCATCTGCCAAATCCGCTTGTCAGCCAAGCCTCGTAGAAGTCGAAGTCGTCGGTAGTCTGATAGTCAGCCGTGAGTGGGGCAGTCCAGGAGAAAGCCATAGACTCGGTGCTGACCAAAGCTTTCAGGTCGTCAACAGCAGGCAGGTCGGTCTGACCTATCTTCATTTCAACAATGCTGCTCTCGCTGTCACCGTCGATTTCGTCTTCCTCGCAAACCACTTCGGTTTGAATCTTCAGCACATCGCCATCGCTAACCTTGACAGTATAGGTGAAAGGAACTTCCACCTCTGAGTTGTGGATAATGTTCTGCAAGTTCTTTTCTTCAACAACCTTATTGTCTATGTAGAGTCTTACCTTGTAGTTGTCGATGTCGTTTCTGCCATTGTTGCCTACGGTTGCAACGATAGTCTTTTCGTCGCCTACGACAGCACGCGAAGGAGCCGATACAGTAGTGAACAGGTTGTAGCCTATGTTTTCAGCCACATTGATGTTGTCAATCAACATTGGCGACTCAGTATCATTGGAAATAGCATGGAAATGGATTACGACATACTCCTTTGAGCGGAACTCAGTAAGGTCAACAAGAAACTCGTGCCATCCGTTGCCTTCGTTCCATGTATTCATGTCAATGGTTTTCACGACCTTCTTATTGTTTTCTCCATCCCATATTTCAACTTCGAGTTTTGCGTCTGTAGAGTTATAGCAATAAGCCGAGAACGTAAGAGCAGGATTGCTGGCAGCAGCCAGTTCTATTTTTCCCGAGTTGAGCCAAGCTTCATCGCCAGCCTTGTCGGCAGTCCAGGTGACTGCTCCCCAGTCATTGTCGCTTGACATGTCATACATGTCAGATTCCTTGCCTATGCGTCGGAATGTGTTTTCTCCTGTTCTGTCAAGCCACCAGTAGTAGCTCATGCCTCCCTTAAACGACTCGTGGAATGGAAGAGTATAGCAATCGCCAACGAGAACGCCCTCGCCCAGCTTCATGCTGCCTTCGCCAGCAGCAGTAGTGACAGATACTCCATAGTTGTAGAGCTCTTGTTCGCTCTTAGAGAATATTATATTTTCGGCAGTGTAGGATAGTGAGGTAAGTTCACGCTGCTGAGGGAAGGCTATGCCACTGCGCACAACATAAACATTGTATGTAAGTGACGATAAGTCAACATATCCCCCATTGATGCCTACTTCGCTCGGAGTTTGCCAAGTAACTATTATGTCTCCATCGTAGCTGTCGCGTGTAGAAACGCTCATTACCTGTCCAGGCTCATCAATTCCGACGTAGGCAGTCTGTGAAGCAGGTGTGCCGTCAGAGCCGTCAATGCCGTATGCTGTAGCTGTATAAGTAACGAATCCATTGTCGGTCAGGGCATCCTCGAAGGATAGAGCCTGACCTGTAGCAGGATTGTCGAAAGTCTTTATAAGGTCTTTGCCACGTTTCAGCTCCACCTTCTGAATACCCTCAAGAGTCATTCCTTCGTTAGTCAGAGTTGGGGTTGTGAAGTTGACCGTAGTCTTCAGCTCTCCCAATGGCGCAGGAGTAACCGTAAAGTCGGTAACAGCAGCAGGTGCAGTGTTGAGAGCTCCAGCCTCTACACTGATGTCGTCAAGATACATGAAATACTGGTTCTTGACACTTAAAGCGTGGAAACCAATGCGATAAAGCCCAGGTTCGCTAACAGAGAATATTACTTCAAATTCTTCTTTGTCGTTCACGTTGGTAGTTACTTGAGTCTTTGCCATAATAAAATTATAGGCAGCAGGATCTTCTCCTTTACCAAAAGCCACTTCGATGAATTCTTTGTTGTATTTTGTGTCGTCTATCCAAGACTTAAACTTCAATTTGTATTCACGACCAGGTGCAAGTTGGAATTGTGGAGTCAAAAGCCAGTCATTAGCATCATTATTGGAATAGCGATATCGAACCGATTGATAATCTTGGTTGTTGAACTTTGCATACTCCCAAGTGCTATTGTCATTGTTCAAGTCAAGAACAATGAACTTTTCCATAGCGGCCTCGCTGTCGAAGGTCTCCTCAAACGGAAGCGCAACAGCCTCATCGTCTGCAAGGCAGACGGACGAGGCTGTTGTACCGAACAGGAGTAGTCCTAAAAGGAAATACTTTCTGAACATATAATGTTAATTTTAATTTTCTGATTTCATCTTCTTCATTTTAGAACATCACCTTGCGTGTTGTTCCGTCGGCCTGCTTAACGATATAGATACCGCCATTGCCGCGAACTATGTCGTTAGCATTAACCTTACGGCCAGAGAGGTCGTAGATGGCTGTTGTTCCATTTGTCTGGTTTCCAACAGTTACGCCATTGATTGCATTCTCAGAGTTGAAGTTGTAGACAGCTGCATTGATAACCTCACCGCCAGTGTCTGCTTTCTGAACGAGAAGCACAACGAGTTTCAGTCCTGTTGTCTTTGTAACGAGGCTGCCCATTGGCAGAGAAAGATTCTTGCTAACAGTCTGAGGAACATTCTTCTGGATAGGAGCTGTGATAGTATTGTTCATTCCTTCAAAAACTCCCCAACCAGCAACAGCTACATCTTTATATGTAAGACCTGTTACATACTCATCGCCGCTGAGGAATACTTCAAAGTCTTCAGCTTCGTAGTAAGGACGATATGTCTCAAAACGGAAAGCGTTGTACTGTGGCCATCCACTTTCAATGGCTTCAGATTCTGACTCAATCTCGTCCTGTACAAGCACGTAAGCAAGTGCATAAGGAGCATCACTGCGGTTGTAGAGGAAGTTTACTTCAGCTTCTACGTCAAACTGCGTCATGTCATCGTCGTGCTCAACAGACTTGATAGTAACAGTTCCTTCTGTAGGTTCAGCCATAGCTGCGTTTATGTCCTTCTGTATGTCAAACTGGTATGCATCTATATCGTCGGTTGTTCCGAGATAGGTGTCGCAACCGACTACGCGGTTAATTAGGCAAGAGTGAGCATTCATAACATTATATACGAATCCGAACAAGTCAGCATAGGCATAGCAATACATAGGGTCGCTAACATTGGTTAGCATATTCATGCCGCCGTGAACATTGATGCCTACATAGTTTTCAGGATAGAGAGCTTTCAGGCGTTCCATGGCAACGAGTCCACGTGGAGCATAAGCATCCTGAGTGCTTGTGAAGTTCTCTACAACAACTGTACGAGGTGCAGACTCGGCAAGTGTGATAACCATGCCAGAGCATTCGTTGTCATCTTCCTCTTCATTAGGCATGCCGTTTACCTTAGTAATCTTAATCTTTGCACGGCTTATGCCTTCTTCGTCAGCTGCCTTGACAGGGATTGCTACATATTCCTCTTCGTCGAGTGCCTTCAGAGGTTTCTCCATGTCAAAGTGCATTTCTTCGCTTTCAACGCCATTGCGTGTAATTGTGTAGTCGAAGTTCTGAACGCCCTTAATGCCGAGATTAGTAACCTTCACGTCTGTCTTTATCTCGCCTCCAAGCACAGCAACATCTTCCATGAACTCATCTTCTATCTTCATTGAGTTCTTCGGGAAGTTGTCGCCATTGATAAGAACCTGCATGGCAAGGTTGCCGTCTACGGCATGTGAGCCATAGTTCCACCATGCGTGGCAGCCTTCGTCGTCAATGACACGGTAAACAAGAGTATTGTAGTTGCCATCAGGACGACCGCCCCAGCTGCAAACAATAGGATACTGATTTTCCTTTGTGCTATTGTCGGTAATTGTGAATGAGAATCCCACATATACTCCAACCTCTGTTATTGTGAAAGGTTCGTCAATAGAAATCTCGTTCCATCCGTCTTCCATCACTTTAAGTTCGTCGATGTTAAGATCTTTCACGTAGTCATAGGTATAGTCGTTCTTTGCTGGCAGGACCTCAGTGAGCCATACCTTAACGTCTTCTACACCTTCAGTGCTGCGGAGATAAAACCTGACTGCACTGATAGTTGAGCCAAGAGCTACTTCACTGTTTCCAGGAATGCGGAAACAAACCTCGTAGCGCTCTTTGTCGCCCTGTCCGTAAGGGAGTGTCTTTGAATTCTCATTGAAGAATCCCCACCATAACTGATTTTCACCAGGTGTGATTTGTGCGTTTGCTGTCAGTCCTACTGCCAGTAAAGCCATTGTGAGTAAATGTTTTAATTTCATAGGTTTTGTGAATTTATTATTAAGTTACTTTTCTTGTGTGTTTATTTTTATATCAGTCATTGCTGACACGAGAGAAATTGGCAGGCAGATTGTCTATCTGACAACCTGCTTGCGTATTGTTCCGTCACTGTTCTTTATGATGTTGATGCCAGGCTGAGGCTTGCTTACAAGTCTGCCGTCGATAGTGAATACCTGAGATTTCCCGTTGTCGGTCTTTGCTGTGAGGCTGTCAACGGAAGTAGGGTCGTAAGGGATAACTGCTGTCTTGTGAGCATTAACGATTCGTCCAGTCTTTGTGTTGATGAGTAGCGTTACTATATCGAGCTTGTTGGCATCTTGCATTAGAGTGTTACCTGTGATGTTTAGCGTAGACTTGTAGGTCTGAATCTCTGCTAAAGAAATAGGTGCAGTGATGCTTCCTTCTATTCCGTTGTCAACTCCGAGTCCTGCTATTGGCACGTGCTGATAGAGCATGTCCCTAATCTTGTCGCTGCCGTTGATGTATTCTTGAAGGTTCTCGTCTTTGTTGTATTTCTCGTTGTCCTGATAGCGAGTGTAGAAGTTTTCTTGTACCCAGTCTTTGCCAGGACCTTCCAGGTCGTTAGCAAGGAGAACGTAGCCGATGGCATAGTGTGCATCGTCGGCAGAGAACTGGAATGTGGTTTCGGTTGTGAGATCAATGGTCATGTTGCTGCCTTCTGTATTCAGAATAGCCGATGAATATACGCTGCCTTCTACTGTTTCTGCCAGCATGTTGCGAATGTCTTCGTCAACGCCGAATTTAGAACCTGCAACAGGGTCGATGCCGCGTCTGCCATAGTAAGGATCGCACTCATAGTAGCGGTTGATAAGACTCGTTGGAAGTCCGCCTACGTTCTGGCGTAAACCAGAATATTCAGGTATAGCCATAATGTCGCTGCCGTGAACTGCTATAGGGATGAATTGTTCGCCAAACAGCTCGTTTGACAGTTCGATGCCCTTGATGCCACGTACACACCATCCGCACCATGTGCCTGTGAACTCTTCCATGACTACACGGCGGAGTGTAGGTTCTGCAACAGTTATGAGTGATGTAGTGGTAGAACGCCGTGCAGGTTCCACCTCGTTGTCTTGTCCGTTTACTTTCTTTATTGTTATAGTCTTCAGCTTCTTCACTGCAACTTCATCTGCAGGTATTGGCAGCAGGATTGTGGTGTCACTATGGAATGTATTGAAAGGATTTTCGAGAGTATAACTCATCTCTTCGCTTTCAATTCCATCGGTTGTGACTGTGTAGCCTAAAGAAGTAACGCCGTCAGCTCCCCAGTTAAATATATTGAGAGGAACATTAGCAGAAGACCCCTTCAGTGTAACAGCATCTTCAGCAGACACAGCCTCTACGGCATTCTTCTCCATGTCGCCGCTGATGAGTACTTTCAGGGCAAGGTTTCCGTATTTGCCGCCCCAGTCGTAGCAGTTAACCCAACTTGTATTTGATGAAACATAGAGCCACAGGGCATTGTTGATGTCTTCTGTTCCTTTTGTAACAACAACAGGATAGTAAGTGTCTTCTGACCCGATGCTGGTGATATCGAATGAATAACCAACATAGACACCCTGTTCTGGCACCTTAAAAGGAGTGAAGGCTACATCGTTAGTGCCTTCGGTTCTCACGATGATTTCATCCTTGCTGAGCGACTTCACTTCGATGTCGGCTGTCTCTGGCTTGCCTTTCTCAGGCAGTTGCTTCGAAGCCCACACTTTTACATTATTAAGATTATTAGTGGTAGTGATGAAAAAGCGAACAGCATGGATTGTCGCATCCTTAGTTACTCCTTCATCTCCAGGAATGAATATGGCAACATCATAGTGTCCGTTGATGCCATAGCCCATGCCCTTCAGTTCCTCGCTTCCTTTGTAGTAGCCCCACCACTGCTGACCTTCGCCTGCTTCGATGGTTTTTGCTGCACTGTTCTGTGCATTGGCTGCCAAAGTCAATGGTAAGAGCATGAGTAGTAAAAATAGTTTTTTCATAATAATAATCATTTGTTTATTTTAGTTTGAATTTGTTTTGTTTGCTATTGGTTTCATAATGTTTATGCGTTCTTTCCTTTGCTAAAAAATGTTTTAAATGATGTGAGCATAAACTTTTAGCAAAGGAAAGAACGACTAAATATAAGTATTGTGATTGTTTCGTTTCATAATGTGATGTGGAAAACGAAGTTATTTGACGATGAACTTCTTTCCATTCTTAATGTATATGCCTTTAGGAAGTGTTCCGTTGGCGCTTATCTTCTGTCCACTTATATTATATATAGCATCGTCGGCAATGGTCTTGCTTTCAGCATTTTTTATGCCGTTAGGGTCTAAGATGGTAAGATTTGCTCGGTCAGCATTTACAATTTCACCTGTGTTTGTATCAATAAGCATTGCTATGAAATGAACATTATCTTTGTCTAAGTCATAGTCTGAAGGATTCTCTATGAATTTATTATTTGAAAGGTCGGCTGTAAAGTAAACTGCTTTAGGCTCGCCTTCATTGAAAATTCCAGAAATCAGGTCTGTCTGCTTAGTGCCAATGTTCCATCCTGCAATGGCTACATGATTGAATGTCATGCCAGTAATTTCCTTTGGACCGTTGTAGTATTCTGCAAGATTCTCGTCGTTGGCATACTTGCTGTCGCCTGAATAGAAGTTCTTTTGATTCCAGTCTTTTCCAGGACCGCTCAGTCCGTCAGCAACCATGACGTAAGACAAGGCGTAAGGAGTCTGCCCGTTAAGGTTAAGTTGGAAGTTAAGGTTTGTCTTTACAGTGATAGAATTTTTGTTTTCGTCAGTCCAGAAAGGCTCCACCTCGACTATAGCAGGCGACAACTTGCTGCGTTCTTCTGTGATGTATGTATCAAGTCCGTATCCTGTTTCAAGTGTATTATAATATGTGTCGGGAGAAGCGGCGCGGTTAAGTTCACAATAAGGGAAACCGCTTACGTTAGAATAGATATATTCAAAATAGTCGCTGCATTCCATTACGTCGTTATAGTGAACTGCAATTCCTATGAAGCTGTCGCCGAAGATCTGCTCAGAGAGTTCCATTCCTTTAATGCCTCGTGGACACCATCCGCACCATGTGCCTGTGTATTCTTCTTCAACAACCTTCTTGTCTACCTTCTGTCCGATTACGAAAAGTTCAGACTTTCCGTTGTTCTCAAGTTCATTTGCCTTGCCATTAATCTTGGTGACTCTGAACGAAATGGGCTTTATGCCTGTAGTCTCGCCAGCTTCTATTGGAATAGTTACCTCAGAAGAGTATCCCAGGTTCTTCAAGGTTTTTGTAAATACATAGTGCTTTTCGGCAGAATCCTGTCCGTCAATGTTCAGAATATAGTCAATTTCCTCAATTCCTTTTGTTCCGCAGTTGGTGATAAAAATGTTTGCTTGATGGCTGTCATTCTTCAAGACATAGGCACGATTGAAGTCAGCAACATCGGCAGCGGTGGTAAGGAATTCTCCGTTGAGCTCAACCTTCAGAGCAAGGTTGCCCATACCAGTCTGCGATTCGTTGTGCCAATCCTCGTTGCCTATCTTCAGATAGAGTCCTCCTTCAATCTCAGGGCGATTCTTTGTGAGAACCATAGGGGTGCGGTCGGTTGTGAACGAAACTTGAGTGATTGTGAATGAATATCCAACATAGACACCTTCTTCAGATATATTATAAGGTGTTTCAAGTTCTATGTCATTATATCCTTCATCAAGTTGCTGGAAGTTTGTTGTAACAACAACATCGGCATTGTCGGCAGATGTAGGTAGGTCTTTTGACAGCCACACCTTTACATCTTTAATATTAGTCTTACTCTGAAGATAGAAGCGTATTGAGCTAATAGTCTTTCCGCCGGCAACAGGATGCTGCCCGCTTATAAACATAGCACCATTATAGGTTTCAACCTTAGCTACACCATACTGGCTTAAGTCTTTTACATCATTGTAATATCCCCACCATGATTTGGTTTGTGCAATAGATGGTAAAGAAATAACAGATGTAAGAATCAAAACACATAACGTCTTGAGTAAATCTCTTTTCATGTCAAATTAAATTATAAATCAGTTTGTATTATCTTCGATGCAAAAATAAAGATTATTATTATATTGCACATACTAAATTGTGTTAAATTTTTAAAAAAACAAGACTTTTAGTAATAAAATATTCACTTTTTGTTTAAATTTGCACTAATTAAACAACCTAATTATTATTAAAACAAAACATTTATGAACAAACTGAAACTTCTTTTGCTTGCAATGTTTATGCTTTGCGGCTATAACAACGTGCAGGCAGATGTTGTTGAAGGCTACACTGTAGATTTCAACAACAAGATTGAAGATGTTGCGACCAACCATGCCTTTAAGGTGGCTCCAGGTTGGGGACACATCGTAGACACCTACACTGACTGGGGGGACGTTCAGTACGTGACCTACACATGGAATTCAGCCAGTGGAGTAGATGAAAGCGGTGCTTTAGGTGCTGGTCTTGGACACGACACCTACGACTTGCTGGTAACTCCTCTCGTTAAGGGTAAGGTTTCTATTCAAGTGAAGCGCTACCTTGACAATTCTTCTTTCACTCCACTCATCGAGTTCTATAAAGTTACTCGTGAGAATGGTGTGCTGAAGCGAGGAGAGAAACTTACTACAAACGACTTTACTATGGCAACCGTTGCTGACGGATTTCAGGAAATCACCACAACAGTTGGTGACTGGACTATGATTGGACTTCGCTGTCATGCTGTCTTCATTGACGATTTTGCAGCCGACAATGCTGATATCGTTTATGAAAAGAAGATGGCAATCAAGAACTGGACTTCAAATAATCCAGAAACTGTTGTTGCTGACGATAACGGAAACTTCAACGTGAGTTACACTGTTACTGTTGAAAACAATGGTGAGGCACCACTGACTCCTGGAACTGAAGGATATGAACTGATTATGAAGACTAACGACAACCGAGTTGTTGCCACTCTTCCTATTGACCAGACTCTTGCTGTAGGTGCAACTTCAGAGCCTATAAGCTTTATTGCAAATCTTAATATAAGCGATTATCCTGACCGTCTACGATATAATATATATAATGGTCTTAATGCAGATGACTGGAAGTATGGCGACTGGATTGAACCTATTTCTAACAGTCCGATGCTCGTAATAACACGCTCAGGTCTTTCTACAAGCCTTGCAGCAGGTTCTACAATCAACTTCGGTCCTACACGCACTGATGTTGTTTATCCTATGGTTATTAAGAACAAAGGTGCCCAGGACTTGAACATTACAGAGATTGTTCTTCCTGAAGGATTCACTTCTGATGCAGAACTTCCTATCACTCTCTCTACCGATGCTTTCAAACTCGTTAACATCACAATGTCTGCTAATGCGGTTGGCGAGAAGAGTGGAAACATGGTTTTCAAGGGTAATGTTAACGACCAGACTTACCAGTTGGCAGGAAAGGTTGTTGCTGAAGATAAGTGGTTTGCTAACTTCGAAGACAACAAGATTCCAAACGACCTTATAGCAGATGGCAGCAACTGGCGTGTTTCTGTCAACGTAACTGAACAAGCAAACGAAGTTAACAAATACTTTGCAGAGAACAATAAGGTTGAAGCAACTCGCATGGTTACTCCTAAGATGGTTGTTGCAGAAGGTGAAGCACTCACTTTCGATGCAGCACGTTGCTCAGGAGAAACCGCAGAGCTCAAAGTTTACTATTCTGCCGACCGCAACGAGTGGACTCTGGCTCGCACTCTTAGTGCTGATGCTGCTGATGCTGCCGACAAGTTCTCTGACGAACTGATTTACAACTCACTCTATGCAAACTATAAATTTACTAAGTTTACTGTAAATAATATCCCTGCTGGTGAATGGTATATCGCTTTTGAGGCTGGTAATGCTAAGGTTGACAATATTGAGGCTTATGCTATAGCAGTTGTTGAACACGACCTTACAATAAGCAATCTGAATATGCCTGCACAGGGAACTGTAAACACAGCTTTCAATGTTAGTGCAACTGTAAAGAATACTCTTGCAAAGGCTGAGACTATAGACGACATGACTGTTGAATTCCATTTAGGCAATGATGTGATGGAACTCGACCCACAGGCTGTAGAAGCTGGTGGAACCACAACATATAACTTCGCATACACACCTCATGAGATGGGTGAGCAGGAGGCTTATTTTGTTGTACGTATTGGCGAATATGAAGCAAAGAGCGAAGTTAAGACTGTTAATGTAAGCGATGAAGTTGCTTCTAATGAAGTTGTAGTTGGTAATTTCACAAAGACAGATAACAGAGGTCCTGTAGACCTATATTATATGAATAGTGAAATTGAGTCAGTCTACACAGCCGATATGCTGGGTCTTGCTCCAGGAACTAAGATTACAAGTATTTCTTATTATGGATACAACCCTGGAGACCTCGACATAAATATCCAGCTTTGGATTGAAAACACAACCGACGAAACACCTGCTTCTTTCCTGAAAGAACTTGTTAACACCGACAATATGACTAAGGTTTATGACGGTAACTATACAGTTCCTGCAGGTGGTAATGCAACAGATAGAGCCGAGCTCTTATCGTTCACTCCTGCCGAACCTTTCGTTTACACAGGTGGAAGCATCCGCATCGTAGCAAAGAAGACTTCTGCTTCATATAAGAGTGCACAGTTTGAAGTTGATGGAAATGACAACACACATACAATGTTCCGTCGTAACGACAATGCACAGACTATGCTGAATGTTGACTTCCAGACAACAAATCTGCCTGTTGTTCGCTTTGGCACAGAGCGCACACCTGCAACTGTAACTGGTACAGTTACCGCAGCCGATGGTGGTGCAGCTGTTGAAGGAGCAAAGGTTAGCTACATTTATGACAATGTGATGTATAGTGGAACAACCGACGCTGAGGGCAAGTATGAAGTTGTTGTTAAGCAAGACGGATTGCAATATCAGTTCAAGGTTGTTAAGTCTGGCTATGCACCTTATGTTAAGGAAAATGTAAATGTTATAGAAACTCCAGTAGTTGATGCTCAACTCGAAGTTGCTACAGGACTTATCCTCGAAGATGTAGTTATTCCAGAAGAAGGTACTGTTAACACAGAGATGAAAGCTACGGCTACAGTAATGAATCCATTGACTGAAGACTTGACTGCTGACAGTTATACTGCAGCACTCTTCTTCGGCGAAGAAAAGGTTGCTGAGGCTAAACCTGTTACTGTTGCAAGCGAGAAGTCTGTTAAACTGCGCTTCAACTTCTATCCTCACAAGGAAGGACAGTTCAATGCTACTATAAAGATTATTAACGGCGACAATACACTCAGCAGCGAGCCAACTCAGGTTACTATTGGCGAAGAAGTAGGCGACAAGATGATTCAGGTTGGTGACGAAATTAACGTAGCCGACTCTAAGAGCTTCGGTAACTTCTATTATAACATTTCTGAAATGCAGACCATCTATACCCCTGATGTTCTGAACTTGCCAAAGGGTGCTAAGATTAATTCAATCTCTATCAAGGGTTATAGTCAGAGTGCAAAGGACATGACTGCATATCAGTCTCTGTTCCTTGAGAACACAACCGATGCTGCTATCTCTACCGCAGCACCTCGCGACACAGCTGAGATGACTAAGGTGTTTGCTAAGAATGTTGAGATGCATCTCGTAGTAGGAGCAGCAAACAATGTTAGTGTTGTCTTGCAGTTCGACTTCGACGAGCCATTTGTTTATGACGGTGGCAACTTACGACTTGCATTCCATTCTGCATCAAAGTCTTATAACAGGATTTACTTTGTGACAGACAACGCTCGTAAGAGTATGTGCCGTTACAATGATACTGACATCAATAAGGGCAATTGGGAAGAATGCGGCATGGCTGTTGCTTACATGCAGGTAACTGTAGGCAGTCTGGTTGAAGGAACTGTTACGGCATTCAGCGACAACAGTCCGATTGCCGATGCCGATGTAACTGTTAAGAGCGGTGGCGTTGAATACTATGGTAAGACTGATGCTGACGGTAAGTATACCGTAAATGTTCTGAAGTCTGACTTGAACTATGACGTTACTGTAAAGGCAGAAGGCTATGCTGACGATGTTCAGTCTATCAGCTTCGATGAAGGCAATGTAACTCTCACTCATCAGATGAAGAAAGAGTTTACAGTTACAGGTGTTGTTACTGATGCTTCAGACAACAGCCCTCTTGCAGATGTTGCCGTTAAGTTTATGAGTGGTAATGATGTTGCTGCTGAGGCTGCAACCGATGCTGACGGTAAGTACACAATCTCTCTGCTCGAACCTGTTGCAGAAAACTACACAATGACAGCAGAGAAAGGTGGCTACAACCCATTCTCAGAGGAGATGACAATCACTGAGCAGCAGACAGAGAAGAACATAGCCCTGACACATGCTGCCTACAAGGTCTCAGGAACCGTAACCGATGAGGAAACAGGCGAAGCAATCATCAACGCTCAGGTTTCACTCAACGACATCCTCACCAACACCGACGGTGAAGGCTACTATGAAGTTATGCTTGCTTGGCCAGTAGATGAAAGCTACACTCTGAGTGCTAAGGCAGAAGGCTATGCAGACGTAGTATTCGACGTGGCAATAACAGATCAGTCTACCGTTAAGGACTTCACCATGCTTAAGCTTCGCAACGTAGTAAGCGGCAAGGTTACCAACACCGCAGGTGCATCCATCGAGGGCGTAACAATCACCTTGACAAAGGGTGACGAAACTATTGATGCTACAACCGATGCAGACGGCAACTATGCGATAACCGTAATTCAGGCAGACGGCGACTACAGCTTCAAGGCTTCAAAGGCAGGCTATGGCGACTTCGATGCAACTCTGACATTTGCAGGTGAGGACCTGACACAGGATGTAGTTCTCTACACCGACGAGGAACTCAGCATTGGCGGCATTAACGCTAACGGCTCACGCATCAGCGCAGGCAAGGACGGCATCATCGTAGAGGGTGCAGACGGCACAGTAGTCAACATCTACAACTATGCAGGTCAGCTCATCCGTTCAGAGCGCGTATCAGGCAGTACCGTTAAGATAGAGTTGCCACAGGGTCTCTACATTGTCAACGGTGTAAAACTGACAGTGAAATAATCGGTAATGTAATCTATAAACATCTATCAGAAGAGAGGTTTTCCCTTAGAGGACAACCTCTCTTTTTTTGTAATTGATTATAATTCACAAACTTGGGATAAATTAAGAAATGGCAGATACATTAGTCGAAAAATGTCAATTTGTTTGGTGTTTTCGGGTAATAGTGTTATTTTTGCACCAAATGGTTTGAGTTTCTAACTTTTTGAAACTATTAAAATTAATATTGTTTCAGGTAAGAATAAATTTATTTATCATCATTATTATTAATTTAAAAAAGAAAGGATTGTTTATGAAAAAAACTACTCTTTTATTAGTTTCGTTATTCATGGCTCTTTTCTCATTTGCTCAAGAAACAGAAACAGTTACTTGGGTTGCTGCTGATGCAGGATATGAGAATGCAGATGAGATGGTAACAGAAACAATTGCTCCTGGATATACTATGTCTTTTGATAATAGTGAAGCAACAAATCCAGCAAAATTCTATGAAATTAACAATGCTTGCCGTGTATATAAAGGTGGTAAGGTTATTTTCAAAGGTGCAAATATTGTTAAGCTTGTTTTCACTTGTGTGGCAAGTAAGCAGGGCGAGATGTCTGCATCTACTGGCGAATTGACAAAGGAAGGTACTACTGGGCTTACTTGGACAGGCAAAGCAGATGAAATTATACTTAGCAACTCCACAGATGTTAACGTACAGCTTAATTTCACAAAGGTTGAATTGACTTATGAGAAGTCAGAACCTGCAGTAGACCCAATGGAGATTATGACAGTAATGCCAGCAGAGGGTGAAGTTTCTGCTCTCAGCATGATTACTCTCTCTTTCGACGGTGCTGCATGTACTGCACGTGAAGATGCTGAAATAGCAATTAAGAAAGACGGACAAGAGTATCTTTCAGGATTTGTTTATACAAACGAGGAAGGCGATGAAGTTTACATTGAAGAAATAGATGGCGCACGCATCACTGCTCCAGGTGTTTACACTTATGAGATTCCTGCTGGTGCAATCACCGTAGGCGGACAGGCGCTTCCTGCTTTCACGCTCAACTACACTATTCCAGCTCCAAAGGTAGACCCTCTTACAGTATTGCAGGTTACACCTGCAGAGGGCGTAGTGACAGAACTTGAAAACTTCACAATAACATTTGGCGACCTTGCCGTTGTTGTTAATGAAGATGCTCTCGTTACACTTACAAAAGAAGGCAGCGACGAAGTTGTAGATGGTGGTCTGATGTGTGGTGATGGAAAGACTGTTGAGGTAGGTCTTGCCGAAAGAGTATCTGCTTATGGTAAGTATACTCTCAATATTCCTGCTGGTGCAATCACCGTAGACGGCGAGGCTCTCGACCCATTAAGTTTCAAGTATACCATCAAAGATCCTGATGCAAAGGAATATACTATTTCTCCTGAAGAAGGCAAGGTTGATGAACTCAGCAACTTTGTGATTACTTTCGAAGGTTATGCCATTGTTGAAGAAGGACAGATTAATGTAACTCTGAATAACAACATTACAGGCAGTGAGTACATTGGAAGTATGTTTGATGCAGGTGGAAAGATTTATGTAGTTCTTGAAAACCCTGTAACAGAAAATGGAGAATACACTCTCAATATTCCTGCAAACAAGATTTTAGTTGGCGGACAACCTTATGGTGAATTGACTTTCAACTATACTATTGGTGAGCCACAGGAACAAGGAGATAAACTTCTCGAACTCCCTGCTGGCGTTGAGGCTGAAAGATGGTATGGCGAAGGTACATTCTATTATTATGGAGCAACAGGTTGGGCTTCTATGGATGTTGACCAAGAGTTTGAATACAATGTTGCATTCGATGGCAATACTGTATATATTCAGGGACTTGACCGCTACAATCCAGAATCTTGGGCTAAAGGTACACTTGCCAATGGCGTTGTAACATTCGATTATCAGTACTCTGGCTCAGATTTTTCTGACAGTGGTGAAGAATATAAATTCTATATTGTAGGAACAGAGTCGGAATCTCCTTATGGAGTTGCTCCGTTCCAGTTCTCTTACGATGCAGAAAATGAAGTGTTCCAGAATGTAGCAGGTGTAGACTGCTCAATCACTCCTGACACAGAGTCTGGTAATGTCTATGCTTACTATACAGACATAAAGCTCACAAAATCTGCTCCTGCACCAGAAAATCCAATAGTTCTTCCTGAAGGACTTACACCTGAGGAATATACATTTACTGGTTCTGAACTATACTTCGATGACAATGACGAGCCTATTTATGAGGAATTCTCCAAAACAGCAACGATTGCAATTGATGGAAGCGATATGTATATTAAGGGTATAAGCTGGTACTTCATGCCAGAGGCTTGGGCTAAGGCTACTATCAATGGCAATGTTGTTACTATCGAGAACGGACAGTATATTGGAACATTCTCATACAATGGTACTGACTATAACGAATATCTTTGTGGATACAGCGATAGCAGCCTGCAAGATGTTACTATGACTTATGATGAAGAGGGTGGCACTCTTACCGTTAACAACTGGATTATCGTAAACGGAAAGAAGTCTTCAATCTCTTATCATAACATCTGGACTGATTGTGTATTCACAAAGAATAATACAGGTATTAGCGAAATTTCTACTGACGATTCTAGCGCAATCTACTATGATGCAATGGGTCGCCGTGTTTCTGCTGATGCTAAGGGTCTGCTCATCAAGCAGGTTCGCATGAGCGATGGCAGCGTTAAGACTGTTAAGGTTATTCGCTAAAGAGTATTACACAAGGGCTTCAGGAAATAGGAAACATCCTAAACTTTTGTTTTAGTACAAATTTTTAACTCAAAGACTCCTCATGAGAATTGGCTTGTGGGGAGCCTTTTTAAACTTAATAACTTATGAGAAAAACGATTTTATTAATGTGTTGTCTGCTCCTCGCACTTTCTGCAATTGCACAGATTAAGGCTCCAGACGACATGGTTATCATTAGCGAACAGCCAGCAGGCGAGTTGCGCTTCTATGAACGCTCAGGATATATGGTAAGAGAGATTGAAAAAGAACCCGCAGACGAAAACGATCCTTACGAGATAGTAGTTGAGCGACAAACTGGAACTATCAACATTGTCTTTGCCGACAATAATAAGGTATATTTCCAGCATCTTGTTTCATGGCTTACAGTCTACGATGGATGGATTGAGGGTACACTTAGCGACGACGGCAAGACCATTACCGTTCCTATGATGCAGTATCTTGAATATACAAACACGTTTGATATGGCTGTTCAGGTTGCAATGTTCAAGTACGACAGTGCTGAAAATACTTATGCCGTTGACGAGTCAATAGATGAGATAACCTTCACGATAAACGATGATGAAACTATCACGATGAATGGTACTTCACGTCAGCGCATTCTCGGTGTAATGAATCGTTGCTTTGGCGATACATGGGCTTATTTAGACAAAGAGTGGTTGCAGTGTGGCGACTATGGTTCGGTTTTCACTCCGTTCTCTGAGGAAGCACTCGTTGCCCCAGACGACCTTGTTACTCAAAACCTATTCCTTACTTCAGCCGAATTTGACGGTGCTCAGTGGAAGGGCTATTCGTCAATGGTAAAGTTGGGATTCGATGGCGACGAAGCTTGGATGCAGGGCGTATGCAAGTATCTGCCTACTGCTTGGGTCAAGGGTACACGCAGCGGCAATACTATTACATTCCCTAATTCTCAGTTCTTAGGAACCTACGAAGCTCCTGTTTATTTCAAAGGTGCAAGAATTGTAGGCAACAATGCTGAGGAGTCGGATGTTGAACTGACATTCGATGGTATTGATACATATCGAACAACCGACTTTGTCTACCTTACAACCAATAAGGATAAGTATGACTATATCAACTATTATATGGGACTGACCCTCACTCCTAATGAAGAACAGCCAATATCTGTGAGTGAGACTCTCTCAACTGTTCCTTATGTTTTCAACTATCGCAGTAACATTGGCGACAGTGGTGCTATGGAGGATGGAAGTTCTGTTGTTAACGTCGGCTTCGACGGTAATAATGTCTATGTTCAAGGTCTGTGGGATGGACTGCCAGAAGCTTGGGTTGTTGGTGTTGTCAGTGGTGATAAGCTAACATTCCATCTGCCTCAGTATTTGGGAGAATACAATGATGAGTATCTCGGCAAGTATCCTATCTATTTCACAGCGCTCGACGATCATACAGGCATATTGATGGATGCTGTTACATTCGACTACGATAGTGAAACAAAGACTTTCAAAAACCATGACTATCCTATTAGCATTGGCATCAACAAGACTGGCTATCTCGGACTGCAAGACTATTATAAAGGTGAATTCCTTACTCAGGAGCTTTCAGTAGATGCTGCTGATACAGTAGGCTCTGTTGTTGAGACTATCTTCGATGCTCAAGGTCGTAAACTCAATGGCTATACTCGTGGACTCAACATTGTAAAAAGTTCTGATGGCTCTGTTCGCAAAGTGGTCGTAGGAGCTAAATAATTCTAATTATTTAGTAATGATTTATGATTTAAGGAATAAACTTCAGTTACCTTAAAACCTCATAACCATAATAAAAAAACATTCCAAGAAAACTCTTGGAATGTTTTTTTGTTGTTTTATCTAACTACCGCTTTTCTAACCGTTCCGTTGCGCTTTATTATATAAGTAGCACGCGGGAGAGTTTGCAGGTCTTTCTCCGATTTTCCTACAAGTCGGCCTTGCATGTCGAATATCTCACAAGCACTGTAAGCATCTGCAATAGCAGGATTGCTTATCTCGTTTGGAGTGTAATGCAGGTATACGTTGTAGACGTGTTCGTAGCCGCCAAGCGAGGCTATCAGCGTTTCGCTTCCTTCGCCCATTATAGTTGCATCGCCCTCATTGCTGAAACTTACTTTTCCATTTACTGAACGCCATTCTGCACCATGCTTGACTCCAACCTTGAAGTCTTTTGTGATGTTGTCAAGTTTGTCGTTGCTGTCGAGTATTATAGGTGTTGCAAACAAGATTGCGCCGTCATTGTTTTCCATTCCGTTCATTCTCAGTCGTGGCAGCATGTCTTCTTCATACAGCCATTTCTCAGCCGTCATTTCCGAATCGTTAGCCTTGTTTTCCAGTCCGTTGCCTATAATCTGCGAAGTGAGTCTCTCTTGTTCTTCGTGGCTGAATATTGTAGATGCAGTCTGACTATCGTAGAACACTTCCGACTGGTTATCGGTGTTGTAGTTGCCAATGCTTCCAGCCAGAGTGTTGTTGCTCATCGTTCCTACGTTCACAATTCCTTTCACTACGTCTCCGTTCAACGAGTTTCCTATTATGCCTCCAACTCTGTCATATTCTGTCGATTCAGGGCCGTCAATATATCCGTAGTTTATCAGTCGGGTTAGGGTGTTGCCCACTTGCTGACCGCTATATCCAACCACTCCGCCAAGCATGTTGTCGCCTTTTATTGTTCCGTAGTTAGCACAGTTATCTACTGTTACGCCTACATTGCCAGAACTGCTCACCGAGACAATGCCTCCGGCAACACCTCCTACGCGCATCTTGCCTGTAACGTCGGCATAGTTGGCTACATTCTCAATTCGCGTACCATTAGAAGGATTGCCCACTACGGCTGCAACATAGTCGTTTGCTTTCACGCTTCCAGCCACTTGCAGGTTCTTTATTGTTGCACGGCTTGTTGTTCCGAATAGGCCTACAAAGTCCTCGTTTCTCTCAATGTTGACAACAATAGTGTGTCCGTCGCCGTCGAAAATGCCATGAAATACGCCCACAGTTCCAATCATTCCCGAGTAAGGAGTCAGAATGTCGTTAGTCACTTTATAGTATCGTCCTTCCGTCTTGTTTTCCTCCTCTGAGTTTGTCGCCTCGTTGAGGGCTTCAAGGTCGTCAGTGTTGCTTATCAGGTATGGGTCTTCCTCTGTTCCGCTACCTCCAGAGAACAGTTGTTCAGGGGCTTCAACCTCAAACTGCACAGCAGGTGCTTCTTGCCATCTGTATTCGTTTTCGGTTGCAGTGATGCGGCGGTTCTGCTCAATGTTGTAGAAGAAGTCGTTGTTGTCGCTTGCGAAGATAGCTGTGCGGTAGGCGTCGCCTTTTTCTGCCTTAACCCAGTAGAATCTTACAAGTTCGCTTGGGTCGATACATCCTTCGCTGTCGTTCACAACGGTGACGAGTAGGGTCTTGCCTGTGTAGGTGAATGGATTTGCTGACAAGTCGAATACTATAGGAATATCTTCTTCTTCAGCCGTAGCCGTCAGGAAGTCTATGTTCAGAGTTGTTTCAGCCGTTGCGTTCTCCTTGTCGAAGTCAAACCACTCGTAGTGTTCGCTCTCTGCATTGTAGAAGAAAGCATCGTTGTCTACTTCTTTCAGGTATAGCTTCAGGTTGCTTGTGTAGTCTGATGTGTAGTAAGCATCGCTGAAGCACTTGAAAGTAAGGCTCTTAATCTGCATGCCCTTCATGTTTGCCAGTTGCGAAGGCAGGTAGATTGTCTGCGAACCGCTATGGTTATAGGTGAAGGCAATAGGCGAGTTCTGTGTGTTAAATCCGTCGTAGGCAGCCTTGTCATCGCGCTCGCCGTTAAACTCTCCGAGAGTCAGTTTTCCGTCAACCACCTGCGGAGCATTTGGGTCTGGCTCGTCTTGTGCTGGGTCGTCGGGCGTAGGCTCATCGGGATTATCTGGTGTAGCATCGTCTCTTTCTGCAATTTCCGATGTTCCCTTCTCCAAGTCTACTTTTATCAAGTCAGAATAGGGCGAGTATGTATAGTTATAAGTAAAATTGCCATCGTCGTCATATCCGAAGTTGTAGGCTGATGCAAATATGTCATAATAGAGAATTGTCGTACCGTCAGCACATCTTGTAACGTTGCCGAAATGGTTTGATGTAATCTTCTCTCCGCTTTCAGTCTCTGCGTCTATAGCATCGTTCAGGTCAACACATGTATAGACTATGTCGTTCTTCTTCAGGTTTTGCACCACCTGAATGCGGTCGAAATAGTCAAAAGAGCCTGGCTCTGCACTTTGGTTTATCACAGAGAAGTAAAGATGCTCACATCCGTTGTCAAACTCAATGGTGTCGGTAGACATGCCACTCGTGCCGTTGGCTATAGTTGTTGTGTAGACCTTCTTCACCACTTCGCCTTTGCCGTGACTCTCTATCAGAATCTCATCGCCATTGCTGCTGTAGGAAGTGATTATTAACTTATACTTGCCGCCGTTGTTCTTCAGGTCAATCTCTGGCGAATAAATCTTTCCTGCCACCATGCTCGGAATGAAGGTAGGGAAAGCGTATGCCGACCATCCTGGCGTTGTCGTGTATTGGCTCAGGTCAACGTAGTTCTCGTCTCCGCCTGCAGGACTGCCTATAGACCCAAAGTCAATGCCTGCAAAGTCTTCATCCACTAAGGTGTAAACTCCGTCGTTGCTGGCTACATCCTTGCGGTAGACGGTTACGGAATAGCCTTCTGCGCCTTCCACCGCATCCCAGTTGGCTGTAAAACTGTTGTTAGTAATGTTTGTGGCTAACTTAGCTACAGGTTTAGGAAGCGTAGCATTCTCAGCCTTTCTCAGTGCTTTCGGTTGTTGCGCCATTGCTGTTAGTAGTACGACTAATAGCGCCATTGTCATGTAAAATCTTTTCATTGTCAATTAGTTTTATTATAATGAATCAAAAAAACTCTCAGTCGTTTCATTTTAATGCCTGCAAAATTATTTAAAACCGCATTTCTCTGCAATACTCAATAATTGTGATTTGTCTTAAGAACCATTAACGCTAATGGGAACCTTAACTTTAACTGGAACCTTAACTTTAACTGGAACCTTAACTTTAACTGGAACCTTAACGGGAACGGGAACTTTAACCTTAACTTTAACTGTCAACTAAAACAACTATGCACTATCAAAGACTATGCACTATCAAAGACTATGCACTATTTGTTGCTAGTCAACTTATAATTTGTAACTTTCAAAATCAACCCGATTTTTTGACGAAAAAAGTAAAAAATCTTGACAAATGGAATTTTCATTCTAGAGAAAGATTTTCCGTTTGGCACGAGGTGAAATGCTAAAAAGCGTTTAATTGTTAATCAATCGGCTTAAACTATGTAAACGAACATAAGGAACGAAAAAGTGAAAGGTGCCCTTTGACTTTTTTAACAGTTATGAGTCTTGCGACGAAACGTATAAAGTCTTGATATTGAACGATTTACTAAAAACAGCGAAAAGCCGTCAAATACTCGCATATTTTGCAACTTCGTTTCTCTCGGTCGCAAATTTTTAAGTTATGGGCAGGTTTAGTTAATCAATTTTTTACCCAACTCGGCTCTAAAAATTACAAGTTTTCCTCTCAACAAAGACATAAAACGAAAAACTCCTTTCAGATTGTAAGATATTATACTTTGATTCTTTAGTATGAATGACACATACTTTTCCTATTAAATAAAATTACTTTCAGAGTTTAATTTATTTAGATAAGTAATGAAAAGAATTTGTAGGTCGTTGATAATCAGTTATTCCAAGCACATCAAAATGGCAAAAGGAACAAAACTTCAAATTGCAAACAAGAGATAGCAAAAAATAAAAAGAAAAGCTTGTGTAAACCGAGAGTAGAGCCAAACTTGCTTGAGCTATGCCGAAATGCCACCAAGTTTCGCTAAAAGCAAAGCAACAGCATTTTTCCGATTTTGTCATTTGGATAGTGCTTGTTATTTTGTTATAAATGTTTATTTAAGGCGACTCAGAAGGGATGTTCAATTATGTCATTCATACGCATTAAAGCCATGTTTGGCTTGCAAAACGAATGAAAAATCCTCATTTTTTGCAACTTCAATAAATATCATGTAAAAAAAGTTAGAAGTTCGGACTTAAATTTGTATATTTGCGCAATAAAGTTAATACAAATGGAAGAAAATTGAGATTTAAATTGGTCCCAGCATTAATGGAAATACAAGCTCTTTCAATATAAAAAAAGTATGCTATTACTTTTCCACAATTAACAAATTAATAAAGTAGATGAATGTGATTGTGTACTAGCCTTCTGGGATGGTACTAGTAGGGGTACTAAGTTTACCCTAGATTATGCCAAAGAAAAGAATAAACCTATTAAAATAATACAGATATGAAGAAAGTTTTATTATTTGCCATTATGTTTGTGTGGTCAGTACTTACTTTTGCCCAGTCTGTATCATACACCTATAAGCCCCTAGCCGCTGAAGGATGTAGTGTTAGGTACAGTGTGGCAAAGCAAGATTCGTCTTACTATATAGTAGTTACTATTAAATCTGACAGATTCCAATTTCTAAAAGAAACTACTATGATGATAAGAAATTTTAGTGATGAAGTACTGAAACTAGAAGGGAAGCATATAGGGGATGGTAGTGAAACTGCTGGGATAGTTGCTGGCAATATGGTTTTACCAGTAACAGAATTAAGTACTACTGCACAATTCCCTATTACACCCGAACAGATGGAATTTCTTAGTAACGGTGTAGCCAAAATCAGAATCACGGCTATTCCAATGAACCACGAAAGGACTTTCAAAAAAGATAAGATCGGAAAGAAACTATATAAGTACCTTAAAGAACTTACCTTAAACAAAGATGATTTCTAATTAAAGATTACCAGAATTAGATAAAAAAGGACTTATGAAGAAAGCATTATTATTACTGGCTTTGGTATGCCTTCCTTTGTTTGCATCTGCACAGACAACGGAAAAGCAGTATTACATTTATAATATAGTTACCTTTTCTGGAAGCCTAAAGAATGAAGGTTTTAAGGTAGATCTGGATGATGGTAAGACTATAGAGAAACTGAAGGATAGCGAAGGGAATAAGATTAAGTTTAATACCCCTGCTGCTGCCCTTATGTATCTATATTCTTTGGGATGGGAATTATATGTAAACGGTGCTACCACTTCTGGCAGTAGTTATAATGGTACTGGTGCTAGTAGTACTACATCTTACTGGATAATGCGAAAGTCTTGCACTAAAGAAGAATTTGAAAAAGCTGTAGAAGAAGGCATAAGAAGTTAGCTGTAATGACTAAAAGTCTCAGCTTTTATTGATAAAGTTACTACAATTTTGTCATTTTTTGTCTTTTTTTCTTATCTTTGCAGAATATAATCATGCCGTATTAACTTGCTGGCAAGTTGTAATAGCTATTGGCAGCGTTGCAGAGCAGACGGCATAAAAGCAAAGATTTATGAATATCTATAATACCAAAGAGTCTGATTATTTCAAGCGGATAATGACACGAGTGGTGCTTGTTGTCATTACTGTTGCTGTTATAGTCTTGTTGCTTCCTCACAACGACGGACCGCAGCGCAAGTATGATATAGGTAAGCCCTGGATGTATAGCACGCTGATAGCACAGTTCGATTTCCCTGTCTATCGCTCTGATGAGGCTATTCAGAGGCAGCGCGACAGTCTGATAAGTCATTTCCAACCTTATTATATCTATGACCAGACGGTTAAGGACAAGGCTATTACGGCTTTCATAAAGTCATTCGACGAGAAAGCACCCGCTAACTTGCAGTCGCTCAAGCCCTACATAATCTACCGACTTCAGCAACTCTATCAGGAGGGCATAGTGGAGACTCTCGAATACTCAAAGATGGCAGAGGACTCTACCTTTATGCTTCGCATAGTAAGCGGAAAAGAAGCTACGAGCGTGAATATACGTGAGGTAAGGTCTACGATGACAGCCTATGAGCAGTTGTTCTTAGACGAGAGAATGTCTGTTGAGCGTGTGACATTGCAGAAACTGAATCTTAACGAGTTTCTTCGTCCTAACCTTATATATGACGAGCAGCGCAGTGAGGCGGAGAAAGAAGAACTGCTGAACAACCTGCCTACGTCAGACGGCATGGTGCTTAGCGGACAAAAAATCATTGACAGGGGAGAGGTGGTTACGGAACGTACCTACCGCGAGCTTAACTCGCTCGAAAAAGAAGAGCGGAAACGCAATAGCGGCACTTCGCAGACGGCAATGACTCTCTTAGCACAGACGTTCATAGTGTCGCTTCTGATAGTGCTGTTCACTGTCTACCTGTTCCTTTTCCGCGTAGACTATTTCGAGAAACCGCGCAGCATACTGATGGTATATGCCCTCATAGCAATATTCCCTATACTGGTCTCGTTCATGATGAAGCACATGATACTGAGTGTCTACATCTTGCCGCTGGCTATGGTGCCAATCTTTGTGCGTGTGTTCATGGACTCCCGTACGGCATTCGTTGCCCATACCACTTCGGTATTGCTTTGTGCCGTTGCTGTGAAATATCAGTATGAGTTCATCTTTGTGCAATTAGTGGCAGGACTTGTAGCCATTTATTCACTGCGCGAACTGTCGAAACGGTCGCAGTTGTTCAAGACTGCATTGTTCGTCACTCTGACTTCGGCAATGATGTACTATGCCCTGCAACTGATGCAAGACTCAACGCTGCTGCCGAATGACCGCATATACATGCACTTTATCGTGAACGGCATACTGCTCTTGCTGGCTTATCCGCTCATGTATCTCATAGAAAAGACATTCGGATTTGTTTCGAGCGTAACCCTATTTGAGTTATCTGACACCAACAAGGACCTGCTTCGACAACTCTCGGAAGTGGCTCCTGGAACATTCCAGCACTCTATCATGGTAAGCAATCTGGCTTCTGCCATTGCCAACAAAATCGGGGCAAAGGGACTGCTTGTGCGTACAGGTGCACTCTATCACGACATAGGAAAGATGAACAATCCCGTATTCTTTACCGAGAATCAGGCAAGCGTAAACCCACACGATGCCTTGTCGGAGAAAGACAGTGCGCAGATTATAGTAAGTCATGTGGCTGACGGACTGAAACTTGCAGAGAAATATAATCTTCCAGAAGTGATAAGCGACTTTATTCGCACTCATCACGGTACGGGCACGGCTAAATATTTCTACATTAAGTATAAGAATGAGCATCCCGACGAAGACGTAAGCGAACAGATATTCAGTTATCCTGGACCAAATCCGTTCACGCGCGAACAAGCCATACTGATGATGGCAGATGCCGTTGAGGCTGCTTCTCGTTCTCTGAATGAATATACCGAGCAGACTATCAGCGAACTGGTAAACCGCATTGTTGACGGTCAGGTCAGCGCAGGTGCATTCGTCAACTGCCCTATAACCTTCCGCGACATCGCGATAGCCAAGCAGGTGATGATAGACCGACTGAAAACCATCTACCACACCCGCATCAGCTACCCTACACTTCTCAAGAAAGATTCGGAAGACTGAAGACTGAAAACGGAAAAATAAAAAAATAAACTTATCTTTAATATTATGAAACTAAAATATTTTTTTGCCTTACTCATAGGCTTATTTACTTTGTCGCCAGTTTATTCTATCAGCAAAGACAGTTTAAATGCAGTTACAATGGTTTCTTATGAACAGTCATGGCTGGATAGTAATGGAACACTTGCTCTGAAAAACAACACGCAAAGCGAAATCAGGAATGTTACATTCCAGATAACCTATCTTGACATGTCAGGAAATCTGCTTGACTATGAGGAATTTGTAAGGAATGTAACCATTGCTCCAGGCATGACGAAGAAGGTTGATATTCCTGCTTATGAGCATGATCGTCATTATCACTATTATAAGTCGGAGAATATGCCTTCAGGCTCACCTGCGTTCAAAGTGAAGTTTGAACTGAAGGATTATAATTCTGACCTTAGTGAAGTTAGGTCAGAGGACAATGACCTGATGAGCGGATTAGATTCATATATAGATGACTATGAAGTTGATAAAGAAAATACAGGAATTGCGTTAGGAGCAGTCGCTATAGGTTTATTTATATGTTTGATTATCGTAGGCATAATGGTTGGACTGTATGTCCTTGTTGCAGTGATGGCAAAGAAACGTAACCGTAATGTTGCACTTTGGGTTCTTCTAAGTATATTGGCAAGTCCATTGATAATAATCATCATACTGCTTGTTGTTGGTGAAGACAATGGAGATATAAACGAAATAAGGTAGTGCAAAAGACTGAAAACGGAAAAAACAATAATACACGAATAGACTTAAAAACTAAAAAAGAGCAAGAAAGTCTTGCTCTTTTTTAGTTTTATCTTTCATTCTTAATCCTGCATAAAGCACGGTTTTATTATGTCTTTATGTATAAATAATCAACTAAATAATTTCCAGTTCACGCTATCGTTGAAACTCTCTTTCATTTTTAAAAAAACTGAGACTAACCTTTCTTTTTGCAGTTAGCACATCCTTTTCCGTCGAAGCAGTAAGTACATACCTGCTCTTTTGGCAGTCCGATAGAAGAGATGAGAGTCTCAATCTTGTTGAAGCGCAGCGAAGTAAGTCCGAGTCGGCGACCAATCTCCTCAACCATGCGCTTATATTGAGGCGAATCAGTAGTTGCATATTTCTCCAAGTCTTTCTTGTCGTCGCCTTCGAAGTCGCGAATTACTCTGCGTGTTATCAGTTCCAAGTCACTCTTTGAGGCAGTGAAACCGATGAAAGGACAACTGTAGACAAGAGGCGGACACGATATGCGGGCATGGATTTCTTTTGCTCCATAGTCGAAGAAAGTCTTGACATTGTCGCGAAGCTGAGTACCGCGCACGATAGAGTCGTCGCAGAAGACAACGCGCTGGTCTTTAAGAATTGCTCCGTTTGGAATGAGTTTCATCTTTGCAACCAAGTCTCGGCGAATCTGATTGCCAGGAGTGAAGCTGCGAGGCCATGTAGGAGTATACTTCAGTACGGCACGCTTATATGGTATCTTGTGTCCTTCGGCATAGCCTATAGCCATTCCAACTCCAGAGTCTGGTATACCGCAAACCAAGTCTGCAACGGTATTGTCTTCAATACCCATCTGTCTGCCGTTCTCTTCTCTGACGGCTTCGGCATTTATTCCCTCGTAGTCGCTTGTAGGGAAGCCATAATAGACCCAAAGGAAAGAACAAATCTGCTTCTCCTTTCGTGCCTCTTGCAGCACCTCCATGCCGTGTGCACGCAGACGGATAATCTCGCCTGGACCTACATCTCGCACGGTCTTATAGTCTAAGTTTGGGAAGCTTGTCGTCTCGCTGCTGGCTGCGTAGGCTCCGTCTTTTTGTCCTATAACGATAGGAGTACGTCCCATGTAGTCGCGTGCAGCAATGATGCCGTCTTCTGTAAGTACGAGCATAGAGCATGAACCTTCTATCTTCTTGTAGACAAGGTTGATGCCTTCAACAAAGGTCTTGCCCATGTTGATAAGCAGAGCCACTACTTCGGTCTGGTTGATGTTGTTGGCAGACATTTCGCTGAAGTGCATTCGCTCAGCCAGAAGTTCATTGGCAATCTCGCGTATGTTGTTAATTTTAGCAACCGTAACGACAGCATATCTGCCTAAGTGGGAATTGACTATTATCGGTTGTGGGTCGGTGTCGCTGATGACTCCCAGTCCCTGACAACCGTAGAAACTGTCGAGCTCGTCTTCGAACTTAGAACGGAAATAGTCACGTTCCAAGCTGTGGATAGAGCGACAGAAACCACGTTCCCTGTCGAATGTTACCATACCTGCACGCTTAGTGCCTAAATGTGAATTGTAGTCGGTGCCGTAGAACAAGTCGTTCACGCAACTCTTAACTGAGATAGTACCAAAAAAACCGCCCATTCTCTTGAAAATAATAGTGTTGTTCTATGTTCTTCAAATGAAGAAGAACTGAAAAATCAATGTGCGAAATTACAAAAAAAATATGAAACAATCGCAACTTTATTAAAGATTGTTTCATATTGCTCAAAAAATCTTAACATCAGAGCATGTTTGCACGTGTTTATCTGCTTGTTTTGTCGTTAATGGTTTGTGCATGTTGTTTCCGTTCAGGGTGTTGCCGTTTTCTGCCTCAGCAGTTTCATGTAGCGGTAAGCACCGTAGAAATCGAGCAGCATCACTGTGCCATAGACACAGTAGTATTTCCAGTCGGAAGTATTTATTCCCAAGAATATATAAATGATATCCCCTGCAATCCAATAAAACCAAGTCCATGCGTCTTTCTTTACAAGCAGATATGTAGCAACGATGGAGAGGGCAGTGCAGATGCTGTCAACGTAAGGATGGTTTGAAATCTCTGTGTTGAATGTGATTATGAGAATAGCCAACAAGAAAAATGCGACGTGAGGAATTGGCGACCTGCCCATTACGATGGTATCGTCGTTCTGCTTTGCCCGCTTCTTCCAGGTCATTACTCCTATTATGCTCATTATTCCGCAATAGGCATTAAATGAAAAACTCATGTATAGATGGTCGAAGAAGAACATGGCAGCGAGTGCAGCGCTTGCAATGAAGTTTAATACCCAAGTATATCGGTTGTTGCGTGCTGCCAGGTAAACGCCAATAACGTTAGAGACCATTGCTATTATGTTGATGATATCCATTCTGATTCTTGTCTTAAAAAATAAACGCTGCAAATGTACGAAGTTTTCTTTCATAAACAATACATTCTGATATGTTTGTTGTATTTTATCTTTCCGTTTTTTAATTATTTTTTATCTTTCCTTTTCTCCTTTCTTCCTAAAAATACTTACCTTTGCATAGATAGAGTTATTAGTTATGAGTGTTGAGTTATAAGAACTTTAACTTCAGCTTGTCTACTTACAAACTTGTCAACTTGTTTACAAATAAACTAACATAATACACACTACTATGGAATTGATAAAGAAAATTATTGAACGGGCTAAAAGCAACAAACAGCGCATCGTGCTGCCTGAAGCAGAGGAAGAACGCACGCTCATTGCTGCCGACAGAGTGCTGGCTGACGGTATTGCCGATATCATACTGATTGGTAATCCGCAGAAAGTGAACGCTCTGGCAGAAGAAAAAGGATTGACCAACATTGGAAAAGCAACGCTGATTGACCCTGAACATTGCGATAAGAGTGAGGAATATGCTCAACTGCTGGCTGAACTTAGAAAGAAAAAAGGAATGACGATAGAAGAAGCACGACGCTTGGTTCGCAACCCGCTATATCTTGGTTGTATGATTATTAAGACTGGCGATGCTGACGGTCAGGTCTCTGGTGCATTGTCAACAACAGGCGACACGCTGCGTCCTGCATTGCAGATTATAAAGACCGCACCTGGGATAACCTGTGTGAGTGGGGCAATGCTGCTTATTACCGACAAACCAGAATTTGGCGAAAACGGAATACTTGTTGTAGGCGATGTGGCTGTAACACCTGTGCCTGATGCAAACCAGCTGGCGCAGATTGCAGTCAGCACTGCACATACGGCAAGGGCTGTGGCTGGTTTCAAAGATCCTCGCGTTGCAATGCTAAGTTTCTCAACAAAAGGCTCTGCAAAACACGAAGTGGTAGACAAAGTTGTTGAAGCTACACAACTGGCAAAACAGATGGAACCAACATTGAAAATTGACGGAGAGTTCCAGGCAGATGCTGCCCTTGTCCCAACTATCGGAGCAAAGAAAGCACCAGGAAGTGGCATAGCAGGCAATGCTAACGTACTTGTTTATCCTAATCTCGAAGTGGGCAATATTTCTTATAAACTTGTAGAACGGCTTGGTGGTGCTGTTGCTATAGGTCCAATCCTGCAAGGCATCGCACGACCTGTAAACGACCTTTCGCGCGGTTGCTCAATAGACGACATCTACTATCTGGTAGCGATAACAGCATGTCAGGCAATAGATGCAAAGATGTAGAAAAGGATAGCAATAGGTTGCTGGCAGAATAAAAAATACACTTTGGCATTCTTTTTGCTCTTTTTATTTGTGTTGGCTCAGCCTATAATCCTTTTATAATAACAATTTAATAATAAAAAGAAATCATGGACAATAACAATCAAAACAAACAAGGACAACAGTTGCAGATAGATCTTCCTCAGACTGTTGCTGCTGGCGTATATTCTAACTTCGCTATTATTTCTCATTCTTCTTCTGAATTTGTAGTTGACTTTGCAACTCTTCTGCCTGGCGTTCCTAAGGCAACAGTTCGTAGCCGCGTGATGCTTGCTCCAGAACATGCAAAACGCCTTGTTCAGGCTCTTCAAGATAATATTGTTCGCTACGAAAACCAGTTCGGGAAGATTCAGATTCCAAATCAACAGCCACGCACCATTGCACCTTTCGGAATGGGTGGCAAAGGCGAAGCTTAAAAATATTCTCAATACTCCCTGGCCCACATGCTAGGGAGTATGCTTTTGTTCACCCTCATACGCGTACATTATATAATATATATAATTATATAATATATGGCTATGAGATTATGATGCTTATTGGTTAATAAGTAAACGAGTCACTACAGGATATATGGCATTGTTGTGATAGATTAAAGATTAAGGAATAAAGATTAAGGTTATCGCTACAGGCAATTAAAAGTTAGCGTTAGCTTTAAAGTTAACGCTTAAAATACAGAAAAACTACTATAATTTGCAACTGATTTATAAGGTCGTTTCTTACTTTTTGACTTAATGTGAGACCGAATGCGTTATAATTTATGTTAACTGACGTTATATTATGCGAAAAATGAGCTATCTCAAAAACTTTATTTATTATTAAATTAGGTGATTTAGATAATTGTTTGTAATTTTGCAGCCCGAAATGGCTTATTGTGGCCATACTATATCTGTGTGATAACAAATAAACAAAATATATAAATTAAAAAAGTAAAATTATGCCTACTATTTCACAATTAGTTAGAAAAGGCAGAAAGGTGCTCGTAGAAAAGAGCAAGTCACCAGCGCTGGACTCTTGTCCACAGCGTCGTGGTGTTTGTGTTCGTGTCTACACTACAACACCTAAAAAGCCTAATTCGGCAATGCGTAAAGTTGCCCGTGTTCGTTTGACAAACCAGAAGGAAGTTAACTCTTACATTCCAGGAGAAGGACACAACCTTCAGGAGCACAGCATCGTGCTGGTTCGCGGCGGTCGTGTAAAGGACCTGCCAGGTGTACGTTATCACATTGTTCGTGGTACTCTTGATACCGCAGGTGTGGCAAGCCGTACACAGCGTCGTTCTAAGTACGGAGCTAAACGTCCTAAGGCAAAGAAGTAATAGCCGAAGTTAATGTCAGGTACTTATAACCGGAGAAGGCAATGGGTGCCAGACTTTATCAAAGATTAAAACAAGTTTTTTTATTTATCAGTTTTGCTGGAGAATTGTTGAAACAGGTTGAGTAAATGTCCGAGTGTGGACGTTGAAGAACGAAAGATAGACAGCCCCATGCAGAATTAATTTCAAAACAAAGAAATGAGAAAAGCAAAACCAAAGAAGCGTGTGATCCTCCCAGATCCCGTTTTCAATGACAAGAAAGTTACAAAGTTTGTGAACCACCTGATGTTTGATGGAAAGAAGTCTTTGTCTTATAAGATTTTCTATGGTTCATTAGAAATCGTTGGTGAGAAGATGGCTAAGGAAGAAAAGCCAGCTCTCGAAATCTGGAAACAGGCACTCGACAACATCACTCCTCAAGTTGAGGTTAAGAGCCGCCGTATCGGTGGTGCTACTTTCCAAGTACCAACAGAAATCCGCCCAGACCGCAAGGAAAGTGTTTCAATGAAGAACATGATCGCCTTTGCTCGTAAGCGTGGCGGAAAGAGCATGTCTGAGAAACTTGCTGCCGAAATAATGGATGCTTACAACAATCAGGGTGGTGCATTCAAGCGTAAGGAAGATATGCACCGTATGGCTGAGGCTAACCGTGCTTTTGCACACTTCAGATTCTAATTCTCTAATGTTGAAAGCTAATTAAGTAAAAAAGTATTCTAACAAAAACATGGCAAAGCAAGATTTACATTTGACGCGCAATATCGGTATCATGGCGCATATTGACGCTGGTAAGACAACAACGTCTGAGCGTATCCTTTTCTATACAGGAAAGACTCACAAAATTGGTGAGGTGCATGATGGCGCGGCAACTATGGACTGGATGGCACAAGAGCAGGAGCGTGGTATCACTATTACATCTGCTGCTACTACTTGTAACTGGACATGGAATAACAAAACATTTAAGATTAACTTGATCGATACTCCGGGACACGTTGACTTCACCGCTGAGGTAGAGCGTTCACTGCGTGTTCTTGACGGAGCTATCGCTACATATTCTGCTGCTGACGGTGTTCAGCCACAGTCTGAAACAGTATGGCGTCAGGCTGATAAGTATAATGTACCTCGTATAGGATATGTAAACAAGATGGACCGCTCTGGTGCTGACTTCTTCGAGACTGTTCAACAGATGAAGGACATTCTTGGTGCAAATCCTTGCCCTATTCAGATTCCTATCGGTGCAGAGGAAAACTTCAAGGGTGTTGTTGACCTTATTAAGATGAAGGCTATCCTTTGGCACGATGAGACTATGGGCGCTGAGTATGACGTGGAAGAAATTCCTGCTGACTTGGTTGATGAGGCTAACGAATGGCGTGAGAAGATGCTCGACTGCGCTTCAAGCTATGATGACAACCTGATGGAGAAATATCTCGAAGGTGAGGAAATCAGCGAAGAAGAGATTATCGAAGCATTACGTAAGGGAACTGTAGCAATGGAAATCACTCCAATGCTCTGCGGCTCTTCATATAAGAACAAAGGTGTTCAGCCTCTGCTCGACTATACTTGTGCCTTCCTTCCTTCTCCACTCGATACTGAGGCTATCAAGGGTACAAACCCTGAGACAGAAGAAGAGGAAGACCGTCAGCCTTCACTCGATGCTCCAACTTCAGCATTGGCATTCAAGATTGCTACCGACCCATATATGGGACGTCTGGTATTCTTCCGCGTTTACTCTGGTAAGGTAGAGGCAGGTAGCTATGTATATAACCCACGTTCTGGTAAGAAAGAGCGTATCAGCCGCCTGTTCCAGATGAACTCTAACAAGGAAATTCCTATGGAGTCAATCGACGCAGGTGATATCGGTGCTGGTGTAGGTTTCAAGGATATCCGTACAGGTGATACTCTTTGCTCTGAAGAGCACCCAATCGTTCTTGAGTCAATGACATTCCCTGACACTGTGATTTCTATTGCAGTTGAGCCAAAGAGCCAGGCAGACATTGCTAAACTTGACAATGGTTTGGCTAAACTGGCTGAGGAAGACCCAACATTTACTGTTCGTACAGACGAGCAAAGCGGTCAGACTATCATCTCTGGTATGGGTGAGCTTCACCTCGATATCATTATCGACCGTCTGAAGAGAGAGTTCAAAGTAGAATGTAATCAAGGTAAACCACAGGTTAACTACAAGGAAGCTATCACTAAGGAAGTTAACCTTCGTGAGGTTTACAAGAAACAGTCAGGTGGTCGTGGTAAGTTCGCTGATATCATTGTTAATATCGGTCCTAAAGATCCTGACTACAAAGAAGGCGACTTGCAGTTCGTTAACGAAGTTAAAGGTGGTAATGTACCTAAGGAATTTATTCCTGCAGTACAGAAAGGTTTCCAGGATTCAATGAAGAATGGTATCCTTGGTGGCTACCCAATGACAGGTATGAAGGTTACACTTGTTGATGGTTCATTCCACCCAGTTGACTCTGACCAGTTGTCATTCGAGTTGGCAGCACACAACGCTTACAAGAATGCTTGTGTTAAGGCAGGTCCAGTTCTGATGGAGCCAATCATGAAGGTTGAGGTTGTTACTCCAGAAGAGAACATGGGTGATGTTATCGGTGACTTGAACAAGCGTAGAGGACAGGTAGAGGGTATGGAAGAGGCTCGTAGCGGTGCTCGTATCGTTAAGGCTATGGTACCACTGTCGGAAATGTTCGGTTACGTGACAGCTCTTCGTACAATTACTTCAGGTCGTGCTACAAGCTCAATGGAATATGATCATCACTCTCCATTGTCAAGCACAATAGCAAAGACTGTTCTTGAAGAAGTTAAGGGTAGAGCAGACTTAGTATAATAAAAATAAAAGAAGGGGATGTAATTGAGCAAATGACTCTTTAATTGCATCTCTCTTCTTCCAATAATAATTTAATAAATAAAGTAATAAAACAAATGAGTCAGAAAATCAGAATTAAGCTGAAGTCTTACGACCACAAATTGGTTGACAAGTCAGCAGAGAAAATCGTTAAAGCAGTAAAAGCTACTGGTGCTATCGTTAGTGGTCCTATTCCACTCCCAACACACAAGCGCATCATCACTGTAAACCGTAGTACTTTCGTTAACAAGAAAGCACGTGAACAGTTCCAACTTTCTAACTTCAAGCGTTTGATTGATATCTACAGCTCAACAGCTAAGACAGTAGACGCATTGATGAAGCTTGAACTTCCAAGCGGTGTAGAAGTTGAAATTAAGGTATAGGATTTAGTGGCAGTAAGCCGGAACAATAATTGAGAAAGCCGAGAGTGGTATAACCTCTCGGCTTTTTTTGCCAATTGCTAATTCATTGTATATATAATCCCTCCGCAAGAATAGATGCAAAACATGGTATGTTTTTTTTTGTTGAAACCAGATTTTGAAGTTTGTAGATGTATTTGTATTGGAAAAATAGTATTCAGGCTATGGAAATAAAAACATCATGTTCATTCATGAGGAATCTACTTATTGATGGCGCAAATTCAATTCTTGTCGCTGCGTTGTTGATATATCCTATCACTTGGGTATTGAGCATATTTTCTGATAACCAGCAGGAGGTTGATTTTGAACTATATGTCAATTATGTTTTGCTTGCTTTTTTCGGTAAACAGTTAGGAAGGCTGTTTCTTTTGCTCGGGTCAAGACTCTCCAAGAAGAAAAAGGATAGTTTTTGAAAGTGGTATACTTTCATCTGAAGGAACTCAGTTCCCTTTCTGAATTCTCAGTCTGCCGTTAGTGTTGATGCTTGATTTTATATAGACTTGCACTTGCAGGTTGACTCTGCACACGATTTTATAAGTCGTTGGCAAAAAGAAATTTGAAAAAATATTTGGTGGGAAAGGAAAATATTTGTACCTTTGCCGCGCTAAAGTGGGTATTGCGCTGGCTTGCAGGCTAACAATACGCTGATAAAGAGCAACTTAGTCTTCAAATAAGAAGTAATAAGGATGTTTCTTTTTAAGTGTGTTTTTGTAAGTTCTTCGTGGTATATCACTTAAAAAGAAAGAAAATATTCATACAATTTATTATTAATTTAATTACTGAAATGCCAGGATTAATTGGAAGAAAAATCGGAATGACATCCGTTTTCAGTGCCGACGGTAAAAACGTACCGTGCACTGTTATCGAAGCTGGTCCTTGTGTTGTAACCCAAGTTAAGACAATTGAAAAAGATGGTTACAAAGCTCTTCAGTTAGGTTTCGGTGAGGCTAAAGAAAAGAATACAACTAAGCCTATGATGGGAACCTTCAAGAAGGCTGGCACAACGCCAAAAAAGCACTTGGCCGAGTTCAAGTTTGACGAGGAATATAACCTCGGAGACACAATTACAGTAGACATCTTCAACGATGCACAGTTCGTTGACGTTGTTGGTACTTCTAAAGGTAAGGGATTCCAAGGCGTTATGAAGCGTCACGGATTCGGTGGTGTTGGTCAAAGCACTCACGGACAGGATGACCGTGCTCGCAAGCCGGGTTCTATCGGTGCATGTTCTTACCCTGCTAAGGTGTTCAAAGGCATGCGCATGGGTGGACACATGGGAAGCGAAAGAGTAACTACTCAGAATCTGAAAGTTTTAAAAGTAATTCCAGAACATAACCTTCTCCTTATAAAAGGTTCAGTAGCTGGATGCAAGGGTTCAACCGTATTAATAATGAAATAATGGAAGTTAGTGTATTAAATATAAATGGTCAGGAAACTGGTAGAAAAGTTGTCCTGAATGATGCCATCTTCGGTATTGAGCCAAACGATCATGTTCTCTATTTGGATGTGAAGCAATATCTTGCAAATCAACGTCAAGGAACCGCTAAAGCTAAAGAAAGAAGCGAACATGCTGGATCTACTCGTAAATTAGGCCGTCAGAAAGGTGGTGGTGGCGCACGTCATGGTGATATCAACTCTCCACTGATGCGCGGTGGTGGTCGCGTGTTCGGTCCACGTCCTCGTGACTATCGTTTCAAACTCAACAAAAAAGTAAAGGACTTAGCTCGTAGGTCTGCACTTACATATAAGGCACAGGAAAATGCTATCTTGGTTGTAGAAGATTTCAATCTCGATGCACCAAAGACTAAAGATTTTGTAAATATTACTAAAAATCTTAAAGCTGAAGGAAAAAAGATGCTTTTCCTTTTGTCAGATGAGAATAAAAATGTATATTTGTCGGCTCGTAACTTGCAGCGCGTGGAAGTTATGCTCGCATCATCACTCAATTCTTACAAAGTTTTGAATGCTGATGTTGTAGTCATAACTGAAAATTCGTTGCCTAAAATCGACGAAGTCTTAATCAATAAATAAGGAGATAATATCACTATGGCATTTATAGTAAAACCTCTGGTGACAGAGAAGATGACTAAGATTACAGATAAGTATCCAAATCGTTTTGGCTTTATTGTGCGTCCAGAAGCGAACAAACTCCAGATTAAGAAGGAAGTCGAAGAGCTGTACAACGTGACGGTAGTGGATATCAATACTTGTCGTTATTCAGGCAAGCGTTCTTCACGCTACACTAAAGCTGGACTTATCAAGGGACAGAAAAATGCATTCAAGAAAGCTATCGTTACTCTCAAAGAAGGTGAAACAATAGATTTTTATAGCAATATTTAATTAAAAAATGGCAGTACGTAAATTAAAACCGGTAACACCGGGTCAAAGACACAAAGTTATTGGCACGTTCGAGGATATTACTGCATCCGTGCCAGAGAAGTCTCTCGTTAGCGGTAAGCGATCTACTGGTGGTAGAAATAACTCCGGTAAGATGACAGTTCGCTACAGAGGTGGCGGTCACAAGAGAAAGTATCGTGTTATCGACTTCAAACGTGAGAAAGATGGTGTTCCAGCAGTGGTAAAGACAATCGAATACGATCCAAACCGCTCGGCTCGTATCGCTCTGCTCTTCTACGCTGATGGTGAAAAACGTTACATTATTGCTCCTAATGGACTTCAGGTTGGCACAACTCTGCTTTCTGGCGCTGAGGCAGCTCCAGAAATCGGTAATGCTCTTCCATTAGCAAACATTCCTGTAGGTACTGTAATTCACAATATTGAATTGCGTCCTGGACAGGGAGCTTTGCTGGTTCGTTCGGCTGGTAACTTTGCTCAGTTGACTTCTCGTGAAGGCAGTTATTGTGTAATTAAACTCCCCTCAGGAGAAACTCGTAAAATTCTTAGTGCTTGTAGAGCAACTGTAGGTAGTGTTGGTAACTCTGACCACGCACTCGAACAGTCTGGTAAGGCTGGTCGTAGCCGCTGGCTCGGACGTCGTCCTCACAACCGTGGTGTTGTTATGAACCCACACGATCACCCAATGGGTGGTGGTGAAGGACGTCAGTCTGGTGGACATCCACGCTCTCGTAAAGGCTTGTACGCTAAGGGTCTCAAGACGCGCGCACCTAAGAAGCTTTCTAACAAGTATATTATTGAAAGAGCTAAAAAATAAACAGTTAACAAGAGTAAATTATGAGTCGTTCATTAAAAAAAGGTCCATATATCAACGTGTCGCTTGAGAAGAAAATTCTCGCCATGAATGAGAGTGGCAAGAAGACTGTTGTTAAGACATGGGCTAGAGCATCAATGATATCTCCCGATTTTGTGGGACATACTGTTGCAGTGCATAACGGAAATAAATTTATCCCTGTTTACATCACAGAAAACATGGTTGGACACAAACTCGGAGAATTCTCTCCAACTCGTAAGTTTGGTGGACATGCCGGAAACAAGAAATAAACAGGTTAATACATCCATTGAAAATAAAAAATAAAACATAATGGGAGCAAGAAAACATATTTCGGCTGAAAAAAGAAAGGAAGCCCGTAAAAGCCTTTATTTTGCTAAATTGAAAGGCGTACCATCTTCTCCACGAAAAATGCGCTATGTCGTAGATATGGTTCGTGGTATGGAGGTGAACCGTGCTCTTGGTGTCCTCAGATTCTCTAAGAAACAGGCTGCTGCTGATGTGGAAAAACTTCTGCGTTCGGCTATCGCAAACTGGGAAGCTAAAAATGATCGCAAGGCTGAAGACGGCGAACTTTATATCTCTAGAGTTTTCGTTGACGAAGGCGTAACGATGAAGAGAATGAGACCAGCACCACAGGGTCGTGGTTACAGAATACGTAAGCGTAGTAACCATGTTACTTTGTTTGTTGATTCTAAAACTAATGACGAAAAATAATAAGTAGTATGGGACAGAAAGTTAATCCAATTAGTAACCGTCTTGGTTATATCAGACCTTGGGATTCAAGTTGGTTTGGTGGCAAGAACTTCGGTGACAACCTCGTTGAGGATATGAAAATCCGTAAGTATCTTAATGAGCGTCTGGCTAAGGCTAGCGTTTCTAAGATTGTCATTGAACGTACATTGAAACTCGTTACCATAACTATTTGTACAGCCCGTCCAGGCATTGTCATTGGTAAAGGTGGACAAGATGTAGATAAACTGAAAGAGGAACTTAAGAAACTCTATAACAAAGAGATTCAAATTAATATCTTTGAAGTTAAGAAACCTGAATTAGATGCTACCATTGTTGCTAATAACATCGCTCGCCAGGTAGAAGGTAAGATTGCTTATCGCCGTGCTATCAAGATGGCTATTGCTAATACAATGCGTGCAGGTGCAGAAGGTATTAAGGTTCAAATCACTGGTCGTCTGAACGGTGCCGAAATGGCTCGTAAGGAAATGTATAAGGAAGGACGTACTCCTCTGCATACTTTCCGTGCAGACATCGATTATTGTCAGGCAGAAGCTCTCACTAAGGTGGGATTATTAGGTATTAAAGTTTGGATTTGCCGCGGTGAAGTTTACGGAGAAAGAGACCTTACTCCTAACTTTGCTCAGGAAAAACCAAATCATGGAGGCCGTAACGGTGGACGTACTGGCAGAGGTAATCGTAAAAGAAACAATAACCGCTAAAAGTAAAAATCGATTATGTTACAGCCAAAAAGAGTAAAATATAGAAGACCTCAAGATGGACGCGGAAACAAAGGAAACGCCCACAGAGGAACACAATTGGCTTTCGGTTCGTTTGGTATCAAAACACTCGAAGCAAAATGGATTGATAGCCGTCAGATTGAAGCAGCTCGTGTGGCAGTTAATCGCTACATGAATCGTGAAGGTCAGGTGTGGATTCGTATTTTCCCAGATAAACCAATTACACGTAAGCCTGCTGATGTGCGTATGGGTAAAGGTAAAGGTGACCCTGCTGGATGGGTAGCTCCTGTAACACCTGGTAGAATTCTTTTCGAAGTAGAAGGTGTTAGTTTTGAAGTAGCAAAAGAGGCTCTTCGTCTCGGTGCTCAGAAGCTTCCTGTTAAAACAAAGTTTGTTGTTAGACGTGATTACGATAAAAATGCATAAGCCATGAAGATGAATGAAATAAAGAAACTGGAGACCAATGATTTGGTTGAAAGAATTGAAGGAGAAACAGCTAAGCTTCAGCAGATGAAGTTGAATCACACAATTACTCCTTTAGAGAATCCATCACAGATTAAGGCAACTCGTCGTGATATTGCACGTATGAAGACAGAACTTCGTCAGAGAGAACTTAATAAATAACAATGGTTTAGATGGAAACAAGAAATTTAAGAAAAGTAAGACAGGGTGTCGTAACTAGCAACAAAATGGATAAGACCATTGTTATTGCTGCTAAGTTCAAAGAGAAGCACCCAATATATGGTAAATTTGTTCAGAAGACAAAGAAATACCATGTTCACGATGAGAATAATGAAGCTAATGTAGGTGATACAGTGCTCATTATGGAGACTCGTCCCTTAAGTAAAACTAAGAGATGGAGATTAGTTCAAATAATTGAAAAAGCTAAGTAATTATGATACAAGCAGAATCAAGACTAACTGTATGCGATAACAGCGGCGCTCGTGAGGCTTTGTGCATCCGTGTGCTTGGTGGAACACGCCGCCGTTATGCTAGTGTGGGAGACGTTATTGTAGTATCAGTAAAGAATGTTATCCCATCAAGTGATTTGAAGAAGGGTGCAGTATCTAAGGCTTTAATTGTTCGCACAAAGAAAGAAATTCGTCGAGCTGATGGTTCTTACATCCGATTCGATGACAATGCTTGTGTATTGCTGAACAACGCAGGTGAGTTGCGTGGTAGTCGTATCTTCGGCCCTGTTGCTCGTGAACTGCGTGCAGTAAATATGAAAGTCGTATCTTTAGCACCAGAGGTTCTCTAATTATAACGAAAACAATAGTAAGCTAATGAATAAGTTACATATTAAGAAAGGTGATAATGTTATTGTCCTTTCTGGTGAAGATAAAGGAAAAACTGGCAAGGTGCTGAAGGTTTTTGTAGCTGAACGTAAGGCTCTTGTTGAAGGTGTAAAGCTCGTCTCTAAGAGCCAGAAACCTTCAGCTAAGAATCCTCAAGGAGGCATTGTTAAGATGGAAGCACCTATACATATTTCTAATCTTAGTTTGATTGACCCAAAGAGTGGAAAACCTACTCGTATCTTAATTAAGCATGAGGGAAAAAATGTAATTCGTATTGCTAAAAAATCAGGAGAGGAGATTAAATAATGAATACAGCACAATTAAAGAAAACATATCTTGAAACTATCGCTCCTGCTTTAAAACAGCAGTTCAATTATAGTTCTTCTATGCAGATTCCTGTGCTGAAGAAGATTGTCGTTAATCAAGGTTTAGGAGATGCTACTCAAGATAAGAAAATTATTGATGTGGCAATCAATGAAATCTCTTCTATCACAGGTCAGAAAGCTGTTGCTACATATTCAAAGAAGGACGTTGCCAACTTTAAGTTACGTAAAAAGATGCCTATCGGTGTTATGGTAACACTTCGCCGTGAGCGCATGTACGAATTCCTTGAGAAGTTGGTTAGAATTGCTCTTCCACGTATCCGTGACTTCAAAGGTATTGAAAGCAAGTTTGATGGTCGTGGTAATTATACTCTTGGTATCCAGGAACAAATTATATTCCCAGAGATCAATATTGATTCAGTAGATCGTATACAGGGTATGAACATTACTTTTGTTACATCTGCTAAGACTGATGAAGAAGGCTATGCACTGCTCAAGGCATTTGGTCTTCCTTTCAAAAACGCTAAAAACGATTAATATCTATGGCAAAAGAATCAATGAAAGCTCGCGAGGTTAAGCGCGCAAAGTTAGTTGCTCGTTATGCTGAAAAACGTGCAAACTTAAAGAAAATTATTGCGACAGCAGAGGATCCCGCAGAAGCTTATGAAGCGGCAAGAAAACTGCAGAGTATTCCAAAGAACGCAAATCCTATCCGTTTACACAATCGTTGTAAAGTAACAGGACGTCCTAAAGGATATATTCGTCAGTTCGGTCTCTCTCGTATTCAGTTCAGAGAGATGGCTTCAGCTGGTCTAATTCCAGGAGTAAAGAAAGCAAGTTGGTAAGACTCTAGTATTTTTTTAATATTGTCGGGGTAGTCCCGATTAATTAAACATTTATTTATAATGACAGATCCAATAGCAGATTATCTGACGAGGCTTAGAAATGCTATCATGGCACATCACCGTGTCGTTGAAGTTCCTGCCTCAAATTTGAAAAAGGAAATCACAAAAATCCTTTTCGAAAAGGGCTATATTCTGAACTATAAGTTCATTGAAGATGGTCCTCAAGGCACTATTAAAGTTGCTTTGAAATATGATCCAGTTACAAAGACTAATGCCATTAAGGTGTTGAAAAGAGTTTCTACTCCAGGTCTTCGCAAGTATACTGGATATAAGGACATGCCGAGAGTAATTAACGGATTAGGTATTGCAATTTTATCTACATCCAAAGGTGTAATGACAGACAAAGAGGCTGCTGAACTTAAGATTGGCGGCGAGGTTCTTTGCTTCGTTTATTAATTGGAGGATTAAATATGTCTAGAATAGGTAAATTGCCAATTAGTATACCAGCTGGTGTTACAGTTACTCTGAAAGATGGTATTGTTAATGTTAAAGGTCCTAAAGGTGAACTTTCACAGAAAGTTGATCCTTCAATAAAGGTAAAGATTGAAGATGGACATGTATCATTTGAAATAGATGAAAATAGTCCTGTCAACGTAAAGCAAAAGCAAGCTTTCCATGGCTTATATCGTTCATTGGTTAATAATATGGTTATTGGCGTAAGCGAAGGCTTTAAGCAGACACTTGAGTTGGTAGGTGTTGGATATCGTGTTTCTAATCAAGGAAATCTTATTGAATTTGCACTCGGATATACTCACCCGATTTTCATTCAGCTTCCTAAAGAGGTTAAAGTTGAAACAAAATCTGAAAGAAACCAAAACCCTCTCTTAATGTTAGAGTCATGCGACAAGCAGTTGCTTGGACTCATTTGTGCTAAGATTCGTTCTTTCCGTATGCCTGAGCCATACAAGGGTAAGGGTATCTTGTTCAAAGGCGAGGTTATTCGCAGAAAGTCTGGTAAGACTGCTGCAGCTAAATAATATTTAAAAATTTAGTATTATGACAACAAAGAAAGTAGAAAGACGAATTAAGATTAAATATAGAATTCGCAAGAAGGTAAACGGAACAGCAGAGCGTCCTCGCATGAGTGTTTTCCGTTCTAACAAGCAGATTTATGTTCAGGTTATCGATGACCTGAGAGGAACAACACTTGCTTCTGCTTCTTCACTTGGCATGGAAGCTATGCCAAAGAAAGAACAGGCAGCAAAAGTTGGAGAATTAATCGCACAAAAAGCTCAAGCAGCAGGCATCACAACAGTCGTTTTTGATCGTAATGGTTATTTGTATCATGGACGAGTTAAGGAACTTGCTGATGGCGCTCGTAAAGGAGGACTTAAATTTTAAACGATTATGGCAATGAACAAAGTTAAAATCAATAGTGATGTAGAATTAAAAGATCGCTTGGTTGCAATTAATCGTGTAACTAAGGTAACCAAAGGTGGTCGAACATTTACATTCGCAGCCATTGTCGTTGTAGGAGATGGTAATGGCGTTATCGGTTGGGGACTCGGCAAAGCTGGCGAAGTAACAGCCGCTATTGCTAAAGGTGTTGAGTCTGCAAAGAAGAATCTTGTTAAAGTACCTGTTATCAAAGGTACTATTCCACATGAGATGGAGATGAGTTTCGATGGTGCTAAAGTATTCCTTAAGCCTGCTGCTGCCGGTACTGGAATGGTTGCTGGTGGTGCTATGCGTGCTGTTCTTGAGAGTGCTGGTGTTACTGATGTCTTGGCTAAGTCTAAGGGATCTTCTAACCCACATAATCTTGTAAAGGCTACTATACTTGCACTAAGTGAAATGCGCGATGCATACACAGTTGCTCATGACCGTGGTATCAGCATGGAAAAAGTATTTAGAGGATAAGGAGAATAACAATGGCAACAATAAAGATTAAGCAAATTAAGAGTAAGATTGGTTATCCTATTGACCAGAAACGTACCCTTCAGGCTTTAGGCTTGCACAAAATTTCACAAGTTGTAGAGGTTGAGGATACTCCAAGTCTTCGTGGAATGATTAAGAAGGTTCATCATTTGGTAACCATAGTAGAATAATAACTCACAATTTTAAATCGATTGATAATGAAACTACATAATTTGAAACCAGCAGCAGGCTCTACCCACTCACGTCGTCGTATCGGACGTGGACCAGGTTCTGGCTTAGGCGGTACATCTACACGTGGTCACAAAGGTGCAAAATCTCGTTCTGGTTATAAGAGAAAAATTGGTTTTGAAGGTGGTCAGATGCCATTGCAGCGTCGCTTACCAAAGGCTGGTTTTAAGAATATAAACCATAAAGAATACTTTGCAGTTAACCTCTCTACTCTCCAGGCAATTGCTGAAGGTAAGAATCTTACTAAAATCGGAATTGCAGAACTTAAAGATGCAGGTCTTACTAATGGTAAGAAACTAGTGAAAATCTTGGGTAACGGAGAATTGACTATCAAGCTCGAAGTAGAAGCCCATGCCTTCTCTGAAACAGCGAAAAAGGCTATAGAGGCAGTTGGTGGTATCACAACTCAAATTTAATTAAATGAAAAAGTTTATTGAGACACTAAAGAACTGTTGGAAAGTGGAGGATTTGCGTCAGCGAATCCTCATCACTATCCTGTTTATTGCAATTTATCGTTTTGGATCATTCGTAGTACTTCCAGGAATTGATCCATCAAGTCTAGAAAATCTGCATTCACAAACAGAGGGTGGCTTGATGTCACTTCTCGACATGTTCTCTGGTGGTGCATTTTCTAATGCATCTATATTTGCATTGGGAATCATGCCATATATCTCGGCCTCAATTGTAATGCAGCTTCTTGCTGTTGCAGTACCTTACTTCCAGAAGATGCAGCGTGAAGGTGAAAGTGGACGAAAGAAAATCAGTTGGTATACTCGTATATTGACTGTTGGTATTTTGTTATTTCAGGCTCCTTCATATCTGATAAATCTCCGTGTTCAGTCAGGTGGTGCTTTAGCTCAAGGGATTGATTGGTCTGTATTTATTTGGCCTGCAATTGTTATTCTTGCAGCTGGAAGTATGTTTATCCTCTGGTTAGGTGAGAGAATTACAGACAAGGGTATTGGTAATGGTATTTCTTTGATAATTATGATTGGTATTATTGCCCGTCTTCCACAGGCATTTATCCAAGAAGTAACATCACGATTCACTGCTATTTCTGGTGGTGGACTTGTTATGTTTATTATTGAAATACTTATACTTTTCGCTGTAATTTGCGCTGCTATTGTATTAGTACAAGGTGTTAGAAAGGTACCTGTACAGTATGCTAAACGTGTCGTTGGAAATAAACAATATGGAGGTGCTCGCCAGTACATTCCTTTGAAGTTGTTTGCTGCAAATGTGATGCCTATTATCTTTGCTCAGGCAATAATGTTTATTCCATTGGCTATTGTTCAGTATTCTACAGACAATACAAGTTCTATTTTCCGCTCATTAATGGATCACACAAGTTTGTTGTATAATGTTATATTTGCGATATTGATTATTGCATTTACATATTTCTATACTGCAATTACTCTGAATCCAACACAGATGGCGGAAGACATGAAGAGAAACAATGGTTATATTCCAGGTATTAAACCAGGTAAACCAACAGCTGATTACATCGATACTGTTATGTCTCGTCTTACCTTCCCAGGTTCTCTGTTTATTGCATTTATTGCTATTATGCCAGCATTAGCTGGATTGCTAAATGTTCAACAGGGTTTTGCACAGTTCTTTGGAGGCACTTCATTGCTGATTCTTGTCGGAGTTGTAATTGATACATTACAGCAGATTGAGAGTCACCTTATGATGCGTCATTACGATGGATTGCTCAACTCTGGTCGTACACGCAATAACGGAGCTTCTGCCTACTAAAGTCTTTTAGCTGAAGATGAATATCTTTCTCAAGACTGAAGACGAAATTGATTTAATGCGCAAGGCTAACCAGTTAGTTGGTAAAACACTTGCAGAGTTAGCCAAGAATATACGTCCAGGAATATCGACTCTCCAATTGGATAAAATAGCTGAGGAATTTATCAGAGACAATGGTGCAATACCAACCTTTAAGAATTTCCCTAATCCATATGGAGAGCCGTTTCCCGCAAGTATATGCACATCTGTGAATGACGTTGTTGTTCACGGTATACCTGACGAAAAAACTATTCTGAAAGAAGGTGATATAATCTCTATAGATTGTGGAACTTATCTGAATGGATATAATGGGGATTCTTGTTACACATTTTGTGTGGGTGAAGTTTCTGAAGAGGTAAAACACTTTCTCCGGGTTACGAAAGAATCTCTATATTTAGGTATAAAGGCAGCAAAAGCAGGAAATCATATTGGTGATATTGGCGCTTCTGTTCAAGATTATTGCGAATTGAATGGATATGGTGTGGTTCGCGAACTTACCGGTCATGGTATAGGCAAGAAAATGCATGAAGACCCTCCAGTACCTAATTATGGTAGACGAGGTAACGGCAAGACCCTTAAGGCTGGTATGTGTATAGCAATTGAACCTATGATTACTATGGGGGATAGAAATATATACATGATGCCTGACAGATGGACTATACGTACAAAAGATGGAAAGTGGGCAGCACATTTCGAGCATACTATTTCAATTCGCAATGGAGAAGCAGAAATATTGTCTTCGTTTGAGGATATAGAAACTTTAGAGAGAAAAACAGATTAATATGGCAAAACAGACTGCAATCGAACAAGATGGTACAATTCTCGAGTCACTTTCTAATGCGATGTTCAGAGTAGAACTTGAGAATGGAGTTCAGATAATAGCTCATATCTCTGGAAAGATGAGAATGCATTACATTAAAATCCTGCCTGGCGATAAGGTTAAGGTTGAAATGAGTCCTTATGACCTTACTAAGGGTAGAATTGTGTTCAGATATAAATAAACAATTATATATTATGAAGACAAGAGCATCATTAAAAAAACGTACACCTGAGTGCAAAATTGTTCGTCGTAAAGGTCGCTTATTTGTTATCAATAAGAAGAACCCTAAGATGAAAATGCGTCAAGGTTAATGTTAAATAAGCATAATTTGGTATCTAGATGGAATATTTTTAATACCTTTGCATGCTTTTTAGTTCATTACAAATTATTTTTGATTTTATCAATTAAATTTTATCAATGGCAATAAGAATTGTTGGAGTAGATTTGCCCCAGAATAAGCGTGGCGAAATCGCATTGACCTATATCTATGGTATTGGTCGAAGTAGTTCAGCAAAGATATTGGACAAGGCTGGTGTCAGCCGCGACTTGAAAGTCAACGAGTGGAGTGATGATCAAGCTGCCAAAATCCGTGAAATTATCGGCGCTGAATTCAAAGTAGAAGGTGATCTCCGTTCTGAGATCCAGTTGAATATCAAGCGACTGATGGATATTGGTTGCTATCGTGGAGTTCGTCATCGTCACGGTCTTCCAGTTCGTGGTCAGAGCACCAAGAATAATGCTCGTACCCGTAAAGGTAAGAAGAAGACTGTTGCTAATAAGAAGAAGGCCACAAAGTAAAATAATTAGGAAAGATAGTATAATTTATTTGTCTATCCTAATTTGGTTGTTAAACATTTTCACATTAAAACAATGGCAAAGAAAACAGTCACTTCAAAGAAGAGAAACGTTAAAGTAGACGCTCTCGGACAGCTTCATGTCCATAGTTCATTTAACAATATTATCGTATCTTTGGCAAACAGTGAAGGTCAGGTGATTTCTTGGTCTTCAGCTGGTAAGATGGGATTCCGTGGCTCAAAAAAGAATACCCCTTATGCTGCGCAGATGGCTGCCGAAGATTGTGCAAAAGTAGCTTACGATTTAGGTCTGCGTAAAGTTAAGGCCTATGTAAAAGGTCCAGGAAATGGTCGCGAATCTGCTATTCGTGCTATTCATGGAGCAGGAATCGAGGTTACTGAGATTATAGACGTAACACCATTACCACATAATGGTTGCCGTCCTCCAAAACGTCGTAGAGTTTAATTTTTATTTAATATTTTATTAAAAGGGTGTGAGAACCTTCACACCCAAATTTCATTATTTTATGGCAAGATATATTGGACCGAAATCTAAAATTGCCCGTCGCTTTGGTGAACCAATTTTTGGCGCGGACAAAGTTTTGTCTAGGAGAAACTTCCCTCCTGGACAGCATGGCAACAATCGTCGTCGCAAGATGTCAGAGTATGCTGTCATGTTGGCAGAGAAGCAAAAGGCTAAATACACTTATGGTGTGTTAGAGCGTCAGTTCCGTAATATGTTTGAAAAGGCTTCTAAGTCTGAAGGTATTACTGGTGAGGTGCTCTTGCAGAATCTTGAGAGCCGTCTTGACAATGTTGTTTTCCGTCTTGGAATTGCACCTACACGTGCAGCTGCTCGTCAGCTTGTTAGTCACAAGCACATTGTTGTAGATGGTAAGGTCGTAAACATTCCTTCATTTCAAGTAAAGCCTGGACAAATTGTTGGTGTTCGTGAGAAGGCCAAATCATTAGAAGTAATTGAAGCAGCATTAGCAGGTTTCAATCATAGTAAGTATCCTTGGATCGAGTGGGATGAAAACACAAAGAGCGGCAAGTTCTTGCACAAGCCAGATCGTGCCGACATTCCTGAAAGCATTAAGGAGCAGTTAATCGTTGAGTTGTACTCTAAATAAATCATTAAATTAATGGCGATATTAGCATTTCAAAAACCCGACAAAGTTGTAATGTTGGAGGCTTCTGACAAATTCGGTAAGTTCGAGTTTCGTCCATTAGAGCCTGGTTTCGGAGTTACCATTGGTAACTCACTCCGCCGCATTCTCCTTTCGTCTCTTGAGGGCTTCGCAATCAACACCCTTAAAATCAATGGTGTTGATCATGAATTCTCCTCAGTCCCTGGCGTAAAGGAAGATGTAACCAACATTATCTTGAACTTGAAGCAAGTACGTTTCAAGCAAGTAGTAGAAGAATTCGAGAACGAGAAAGTTAGTATCACCGTTGAGAATTCTACAGAATTCAAGGCAGGTGATATCAACAAGTATCTAACTGGATTTGAAGTGTTAAACCCAGATTTGGTGATTTGTCATTTAGATGCCAAAGCTTCTATGCAGATTGATCTTACAATAAATAAAGGTCGCGGTTGGGTAGTAGCCGATGAAAACCGTCAGTTCTGCACAGATGTCAACATTATTCCAATCGATTCTGTCTACACCCCTATCTGTAATGTCAAATACTCTGTTGAGCCTTATCGCGTCGAGCAGAAAACTGACTATGAGAAGCTCATTATAGAGGTGGCTACAGACGGTTCTATTCACCCAAAAGATGCGCTTAAAGAAGCAGCTAAGATCCTTATCCATCATTTCATGTTGTTCAGCGATGAAAAGATTACTCTTGAGAATCCAGAAATCGATGGCAACCAAGAATTTGATGAGGAAGTTCTTCACATGCGTCAGTTGTTGAAGACTAAGCTAGTTGACATGAGTCTTTCTGTTCGCGCCCTCAACTGTTTGAAGGCTGCTGACGTTGAGACACTCGGCGACCTTGTTCAATACAACAAGACCGACCTTCTTAAGTTCCGCAACTTTGGTAAGAAATCGCTTTCTGAGCTTGATGATTTGCTCGAGAGTCTGAATCTGTCGTTTGGAACCGATATTACAAAGTACAAATTAGACAAAGAGTAATGGCAATTACGATTTGAGCTGTTGAAGCGAAATATTGTAGTATGCAATAGCACTTTGTCAATAAAACGAAAACAAAAATGAGACATAATAAAAAATTCAACCATCTGGGTCGTACTGCATCTCATCGTCACGCTATGTTAGCTAACATGGCAATCTCGCTGATTATGCACAAAAGAATCACTACGACCCTCGCAAAGGCTAAAGCCTTAAAGAAGTATGTAGAACCACTGATAACACGTTGCAAGGAAGACACAACCAATTCTCGTCGCGTAGTGTTCAGCTATCTTCAGGACAAGCATGCTCTGAAAGAGTTGTTCAGCACCGTAGCAGAAAAAGTTGGTGACCGTCCAGGTGGATATACACGCGTTATTAAGCTTGGTACACGTCAGGGTGACGCTGCTGAAATGGCTTTCATCGAGCTCGTTGACTTCGATGAGAATATGGCAAAGACAAAGACTGCTGCTAAGAAGACTCGTCGTAGCCGTCGTTCAAGCTCTAAGGCTGCAGCAGAAACACCTGCAACTGAGGCTCCTGTAGCTGAAGAAACAAAGGCTGAAGAGGCTAAAGCTGAATAAAATTGGCTGAATATTAAAAAAGAATTATTTACTTTTTACTATAAGAAAACCGCTATTTCAGATAAGGAATAGCGGTTTTTTATTTTGTTTGTTATCCTATGTTATACACCTAAAAATAGAGTTTTAAATTAGTTTCATGTAATGAAGATTAAATCTAAAGTAATGGCAGTGTTGCTGCTTAGTTTTCTTTTTGGCGTACAATTAGTTAAGGCGCAGGATGATAATGTGTTTAATCATTTGTCTGCGGGAATGTCTACTGGTACTGATGGGCTGGTTGGTCTGCATGTTGCAATGCCTATAGGTCATCATGTTCAGGTGCGTACAGGTATTAGCTTTATGCCTAAATTCAGTTATAATAATGATTATGATGTGCGAAGCATTGCAAATTCTTATGGCTATAGCGATTATTATGGTGAGTATGGAAGATATTTGGGTAATGTTGGTGTGAAGGGAGAACTCAATATGTGCGATTTCAATTTGCTTTTCGATATTTATCCTTCTTGTCATAGCTCTTTCCGCTTTACGGCTGGTGCTTACATTGGTAAATCTAAAGTAGTAACGCTGAAAAACACTACACCTATTTCCGTCAGCTCTGGCGATTTAGATAAGATAGGAGTAGAGATTGGCGACTATCTTATTCCGAGTAGCATAGATGGATATGTAGATGGTTCTATCAAGGTTAATAGTTTCAAACCATATCTTGGAGTTGGTTTCGGTCGTGCTGTGCCAAAGAAACGAGTCAGCGTTATGTTCGATTTAGGAGTCCAGTTTTGGGGCAAACCTGGAGTATATGCAAAAGACTTTGAGAGTGGAAACGACGTTAAGTTGTCGAAGATGAATTTTGAAGGTGGTGATGATGATTTCAATAAGATACTTTCAAAGATAGTTGTCTATCCAGTTCTTAGTCTGAAAATATTTGGAAGGATTTTGTAAGAATTATCTTTTCTTTGTTAGACAAATTTATAGAGAGAATCTTCTGGCACAATTTAATAACAGATAGTTTTATCAGCGAAGTTGATGATGGAACTATCTGTTATTTGTTTTTGTAGGCTGCCTTGATAATCCGACAGCAATATATTTTGCGAATACTTCACAAAAGCATTGATATGCATGATAAACACACCGAACAAACCTTCAAATAAGTTCTAAAATCCGCTATGGGTCTTACGAGTAAACCAGCAGTATATTAGGAAAGTAGATGCTAAGATTGAACATAAAGTTGCAATGGTAATAAAAAAAAACATCTTTGAGAGTTACCCACTAAGTGTATTATAGTTACCCACTAACTCGTAATAATTAATCAGCGATTCAATTTTTGGGATTATTGGGTTTAATGGGCTGATTGGGAGGTTGTGCATTAGTCCCATATCGCTCATTATACCCATTCCTCTGTTGCCAGTCTCTCCTGGCTCGATACATTTCCTCCTTGATGCCGCCCTTCTCCTTGAAGTCTCGCTTCTTCCATTCTATGAGACCTCTAATGAGCACATCACACTGGTGAATAAGTGTAATGGCAATATTGGCTATCGTCTGGTCGGAACGTTCCTTGATTTTCTCCCGATAGACAGCTGAGTCAAGATGTTTTTTGCAGAATGTGCGTGCCTGAACACAGCGAGGGTCGTCATATTTCCATTGCTCCAATCCTCTAACACGCAGATAGTCCTCGTAGTCAAGTAGCAGTTCGTGAAGCGATGCACGATTGACGTTGGTTAGTTTTAGTTCCATCTCTCGTGAAGTGATTCCATCAATGTTTCCTTCTGCTAAATTCTGCTTACCTGACCGAGCCGCCTGAACCATCTGGTCAATGGTCCGGTCGCCTGTTTTCAGAAACTTATGGGCAAAATAGAATGTCACATCGTAGATGCACTCCGCTTTTTGAAATGCCTTTAATGAGCGATAGTTGTTATCTTGTCTTAGAAAATTTTTATCTTCTTCCATTTTAGCTGGTAACAATTTGTTGCCGTTTCATTTCCATTCTTGGCAAGTTCTCTTTTTTATTGCCATAATTTAAATTTGACTACAAATTTACAAAAAGATTCTTAAAGTTAGTGGGTGTTGGCAAAAAATGCAATTATTGAGGTTGTTTTATGTGGATGAAATGTTAAAAATTAACGTTTGTTATGAGAAATTTTTGTCATCCAAAATTTTCATTCTAGAAAAAGATTTTCTGCTTGGCACGAGGCGGAATGCTAAAAAGCGTTTATTTGTTAATCAATCGGATTAAACTTTGTGAATGAGCATGAGGAACAAAAAAGTGAAAGGTGTCCTTTCGCGATGTCAAACGTGGCATATCGCAGTGCGATATGTGGCATATTGCAGTGCCAAAGGTGCCCTTTCACACTGCGAAAGATGCCCTTTGACTTTTTTAACAGTTATGAATTATGAGGCGAAATGTGTAATGTCTTGATTTATAACGAATTTCCTAAAAGAGCGAGAACGCGCCAAATACTCGCATATTTTGCAACTTCTTTTTGCTCGGTCGAAAATAATCGATTCTTGAGAGGGTTATTTTTTTAACATTTAGCCATTTGTTAATAAAATTAAACGAGAGGATTTTCCATGTTTTTATATGTAATATGCAGGCAAATTTCGTTGACTTTTTCGGGTAGATATTTATATTTTTCTGACCGAAAATTTGTAATTTTGCCTCACATTTACATAAAAAAAGAAAGGAACAAACATGAAAAAGATAAGCATTTTGCTGCTTTCAGCCCTGCTCTCTGCGAGCAGTATGGCACAGACAAAACTAAGTTTTGACGCAAGTTCTGGCATAAGGTCGTCGTTAGTGATGCACAATGGCAAGACAGTCGGCTACACAGCCTACGAGAAACTCTATTATGTGACAAACATAGCAGACTCAACCTATCAGTATCTCAACGTCTATGTACCAGACGGAGCAAGTCAGTCAACACCAATTTTCCTGCGCACCTACGTAGGAGGCTACATGGCAGCAATGGCGGCAAGTCCGCAGGCAGGCGATGCAACGGGCAGAGCGTTGAGTGAAGGCTATGTAGTAGTAATTCCTGGCACGCGAGGTCGTGGCTCAACCATAGTTGCAAGCAAGGCAGACAAGAGGGCGGGCATAAAGAAGGGGCAGACTGTCTACACAGGCAGAGCCCCCAAGGCTATTCTCGACCTGAAGGCAGCAATACGCTATCTGCGCCATTTCGACAGTGAGATGATGGGCGATGCTGAGCGCATCATCACCGACGGAACAAGTGCTGGAGGCGCTATGTCGGCGCTGATGGGTGCTACAGGCAACAATCCCGAATACGAAACAATGTTGAAGGACATGGTGGCTGCCGATGAGCGCGACGATGTTTTCGCTTCGGTCTGCTACTGTCCAATTCTTGACCTCGACCATGCCGACATGGCATACGAATGGCTCTACGGTGAGACCGACGGCAGAAAGCAACTCGACGAAGTTCATTCAGCCTATAGCAAAGAGCTGGCAGCCCAGTTCCCTGACTACTTGACAGCTCTCAATCTGCATAAACCCGACGGAATACCGCTTACAGCCGACAATTATCTTGACTACATCAAGTCTGAGCTTATACGCTCAGCTCAGATAGCCAAGAATGCAGGTGCCGACATAGCCGACTCTATAGGATTCGCTTTCAGTACTTCTGCGATGGGAATGTTTGCGCCTCCAGCCAATGGAGGAGTAGGCAACCGCCAGTCTCAGACCTCGTCTCAGCCCAATGGAGAGCGAAGCATGCCGCCTATGGGTGGAGGCATGATGCGCAAGCAGGCAGGCGAATACATAGTAGATCTCGACATGGACAAATATCTCAACTATGTAGCATCAACCCAACCGCTGAAGGGAGTGCCAGCCTTCGACTCAATGATAGACGGCGTGAACGAGGCGAGTGCAGAGAATCAGGAGTTTGGCGACATATATGGAAGCAGCGTCAACTTCACAAGTTATATGGCATTGAAGAACGGCAAGAAACTGACAGACGAGATAAAGAAAAACGTCAGGCTGATGAATCCGATGAGTTTCATTGGCGATAAAAACACGACCGTAGCGCCCCACTGGTATATCAGGCATGGTGCGCGAGACAGAGACACCTCTTTCCCTGTACCGCTCAACTTTGCCACGAAACTTCAGAATGCAGGCAAAGACGTAAACTTCCTGTTTGCCTGGAATCGCCCACACAGTGGCGACTATGCCCTCGACGAGCTGTTTGAGTGGATAGCGAGCATACTCCGTTAGTGCAGTCTTTTCTTCGCAAAATGAAGGGCGCAAGAGTCTGATAAATGCAGAAAGCGTATTTTTTGAAAATCTATCAGAAAATAATGTAACAAGGCGTCGGGCAAAGAAGCATAATTTTGCAGCCGAGAAAAAACATTAAGACATGGAAGCATTTAGAGTAGACCCGCGCGAACTGCGCCCCGAAGACCACGCACAAGGAATGCGTGACGTAGAGTTAGTGTTCAAAATCAATCATACGATGCCTTATACCGACGAGTATAACAACCTTGTTAAGGAACTCTTTGAAGGCAAGATAGGCGAGGGCAGCATGGTGTTGCCGCCCCTCAATCTGGTTTGTTCCAATCAGGTAAGCATAGGCAAGAACGTACTCGTCATGGGTGGTTGCCTGATGATGTCGCGAGGAGGCATAACGATAGACGACGATGCAATGATAGCAGCCAACGTGCAACTCATTTCAAACAATCATGACTTGCACGACCACCCTGTGCTCATCTGCAAACCAGTACACATCTGCCGAAACTCTTGGATTGGTGCAGGAGCAACCATTCTGCCAGGCGTGACGGTAGGCGAGAATGCCGTTGTAGCCGCAGGTGCTGTAGTAACCAAAGACGTTGCACCAAACACCATCGTTGGAGGCAATCCTGCAAAGTTTATAAAGAATGTTTAGATTATTTCATAGTGCATAGTTAAAGTTAACGGGAACGTTAACTTTTATCCTTAATCATCCACGATGCAGCGGCATTGAGGAGAACACACTCCTTAGTCAGTTCGTAACAGTTCCCCTAACTTAGGGGAACAATTACTATCGTTGTTCATTTGACGAGTTTACTATAGTTCATAGTTAAAGTTAACGTTCCCGTTATCGTTCCCGTTAACTTTAACTATTTTAATTACTCGTCAGCTTGTTTGCTTGTCAACTCTTTTATGTCCATTATTCTACAGGAATGTTCCATTTTTCCATTTAGTCCTTTTTGATGGTTAAAAGAATGTGAATAATACACTATCTGGTCTTATTATTTTTTGAGCAAATCTAAAAAAGACTTATCTTTGCAACAGAATTACTTAACTATTTAAAATAAAAACCAATTGCAATGAAAAAGACTTACTTCTCACTTGTAGCGATTGCTGCAATGATGGGGTTTCATGTTTGTTCTGCTCAGAACAAAGCAGAAATTCGTGCCCTTTATGAAAAACAGAATCCTGCCCCCTTCAGCCAGAGTCCTGTTGCTGAAAAGGCAAAGACAGTAAAGGCCAAAGCACAAGAAGCAGTTACTGTTCCTTTCTTTGAGTCGTTTGAAAATGATCTCGGCGACTTCTCTGTAATCAATGCCAACAACGATGCTTCTACATGGATGTGGAACAACAGCGTTCTTGCAAACAATCAGGGAGCAGCAGCCATGTCGTCAACATCGGCAGAGGCTGACGACTGGCTCTTCACACCAGGACTGAAACTTAGCTCAGACCGCACCTATACTATTACTTTCTCTTGCTGGGCATCAGGCTACTATGGCTATGTGTTCCCAGAATATATGGAAGTGAAATATGGCAATTCTGCCACTGTCGATGGAATGACAAGCACTTTGTTTGAGCATAGCTGCGTAAACTGGGGCTATGGCGACGGTCAGATGAAGGTAACAAAGATTATTCAGCCAGCAACCGACGGTGTTTACTACATAGGTTTCCACGGCTGTTCTCCAGCTAACAGCTGGTGCCTCTTTGTCGACGACATTGCCGTAGAACAGGAGTCAATGGTTACAGCACCAAAGGCAGTCAGCAATCTCACTGCCGTTGCTGCCGACAAGGGAGCACTTTCTGCAACAGTTTCTTTCACTCTGCCTACAGAAGCAATCAACGGCGATGTGCTGACTACACTTACAAAGGTGGAACTTCTGCGCGGCGACGAGGTTATTAAGACCTGGACCAACCAGCAGCCTGGCGCAGAGCTGTCGTTCACTGACAACGAAGCCAAGCAAGGCATCAACCGCTATATCGTGAAAGTTTATAACGCAGAAGGCGAAGACGGACTCGGCAAGCAGGCAACCACACAGGTATATGTAGGCGTTGATATCCCACAGCGCGTGCATGCACAGTTGAGCGATGACAACAACCAGATGGTTGCAACATGGACAGCAGTGCCAGAGACTGGTGCCAACGACCACTATGTAGACCCAGCAAAGGTCAGATACGTAATCTATGAAGTAAAGACCAACGACGAAGGCTACTCTTGGGCAGAGGCTATCGACACAACAGCCGTAGGCGCAACAAGCTATACCTTCGGCTATAACCCAGACGAAGGTGCACAGAGCAGAGCATATTATGCCATTGCAGCAATCAACGAAGTAGGCCGCAGCGGCATCTATGGCTTCGACAACATTCTGATAAAAGGTAAGCCATACACTCCTCCGTTCAACGAGACATTTGCCAACATGCACGGCAACGGTTCGTTCTACGATGTTGAATACTCAAGCGACTACTCAGCAACACCAGAAATAATAAGTGAGAGTCACGACACAGAAGCAAACTCAGGTAGTTTTGCATGGACTCCTAATGCAGACGATGTGTTGAACCTCTGTACAGGAAAGATGACAGTAGCAAACTCACTCAATCCTAAAGTTAAATTTGCAGTAAGAGCAAAGGCTGGTTCTTCTAACCGTCTAATCCTCATAGGCGAAAGACAAGGAGGCGAGGAGATTCAGCTCGAAGAAGTTGATTTCAGCAGTCTCACAGGCGATACCGTATGGGTAGAAAAAGAAGTAAGCCTTGAAGAATTTGCAGATGCCCGCTACTTCCGCCTCAAGTTCCAGTTTGACGGACACAAAGACGCAGGCCGCATGGCACTCGACGATATACATGTCTGGGACGATTTGAACAAGAACATACTCGTGCGTGTTCGTGCCGACCAAAACATCATGGCAGGTAAGCAGGCCAACATAGCAGTGAGTGTGCTTAATGCAGGAAAGCAGCCTATTCCAAACTATTCTGTTAAGATTACAGCCAATGGCAAGGAACTGCTCAGCCAGCAAGTTTCAGAGACTCTGAATGCAGGTGCTTACAGAAACTTTACAACCATTTATTCAACAGACGTGTTCTCAGAGATTGGTGCTGTTGAAGTAAAGGCAGAGGCAACCTATAGCGAAGACGAAAACCCAGCAGACAATGTTGCCTTTAGCAATATCAATGTTATAGAGCCTAATGTAAACCCCGTTAGCGATTTGGCTTTCAATCAGAACACAAACAGCCTGTCATGGAACAAGCCAGAAGAAATGATTGAGACTCTGACAGAAGATTTCGAGAGATATACTTCTTGGACTGTAGACGGAAAATATGACAATGGCAACGAAGGCGCTTGGGGCAACTGGACAACAATCAACAACGACGAAGCTGTAGCCGCAGGTCTTTGGACCAACACCCAGCTTCCTCATCAGGGAGAGAAATATGCTTACTTGCTCGTAAACTTCCAAGACAGATACGAAGCAGGCGACGACTATCCTGGTCGTTCAGGCTATCAGTATTTGTCTTCATTTGTTGGACTTAAGTCTGTTGGTTCTGGTTTTGCACCACTCGACAACTGGCTCGTTTCTCCAGAACTTCCTGGCATTGAACAGAATATCAGATTCTTCATCATGAACGAAAGCACAGAGGAAGACCCATTCCCTGTTACTTTCAACGTAATGACAAGTACAACAGGAACAGACATTGACGACTTCCAGCAACTTGGAGAGACATACGAACACAACATTGGCGGTCGCTACTGGATTCGTTATGACGTTACTCTGCCAGAGGGAACAAAGTATTTTGCAATTCAGCAGAAAGAAGAAGCAGGACAGAGCAGATGGATGGGTATTGACGATATCACCTATACTACCTACGGAAGCCCTGTTGTCAGCTACAACATCTATGTAGACGGAGAGAAAGTTGGCAGCGTAAATGTTCCTGTAAAAAACTTCACATTGCAGAGTGTTGACGGACATCACGTTTACTCAGTTACCGCTGTATATGAAAACGGAATAGAGTCGTTGCCAGTAATGATTAACACAGCTACAGGCATCAACGACTTCAGAACTTCTGACGCATTGTCTTCTGACATTTATACCATTGAGGGTGTTCGTGTTCGTCATAACGCTACATCAACTCAAGGTCTGAAGGCTGGCATCTATATCGTTAACGGTCAGAAAGTCGTAATTAAATAATTAGAGTTTTATGAACAAAAGAATAATCTTGGCAATGGCCCTGACTCTCTTTGTGGGAGTCGGGGGCTTTGCTAAGCCTCGAACCAAAGCCGATATGCAGTCGGTAGCGATGAGGGCAATTAACCAGCAGCTTTCATCCGCAAAACGTTCTTTGCGAAAAGACATGCCAAAAGAAATAAAGCGAACAGAAAACTATTCTGTCATAGGCTATAGCAATGGAGGCTTTGCTGTTGTCAGCAACGACGATTTGGCACCAGCTCTGTTAGGATGCTCGGTCAGCAGCAGCTTCAACGACAAGAACGAAAACTTTGCTTGGTGGCTTGAGGCAGTTGATGAGGCTGTAAGCGAAATAGTGAAGAGCGGAAAGCAGAAAGCATCGTCTGCACCCGATCCAAATGTGTTCCCAACTCAGGTTGGTCCGCTTATGACAACCAGATGGGAGCAGGAGACTCCTTATAACAATCTCTGCCCGACATATTCTTCAGGACACAGTGCAACGGGATGTGTAGCAACAGCATTGGCACAAATCTTGAAGTATCATCAATATCCAGAGCATGGCATTGGCAGCAGTTCGGTCATTTCGGCAAATGGACAGACTGTTACAGCCAACTTCTATGAAGATTACTATCAGTGGGACTTGATGCTCGACGACTATAAGAATGGCTACACAGAGGAGCAAGCCACAGCAGTAGCAGTGCTGATGAGAGATCTCGGTGTTGCGGCTAAGATGAACTATAAGTCGCCAGAGCAGGGTAGCGGCGCTAACAGCGATGAGGCAATGAATGGGCTTACCACATACTTTGGCTTTGAAGGTCTGCAATATGTTGAGCGCATTAACTATAGCGAGACCCAATGGATGAACATGATTTATAGCGAACTTAGCAACAACGGTCCTATCTTCTATGGAGGTTATTCGCAGAATGGCGGACATGCCTTTGTGCTGCATGGCTATCGTGCCGACGGCTTTGTATATGTCAACTGGGGATGGGGCGGCGATTCTGATGGTTACTATGACATATCGCTACTTAATCCGAAGTCAACATCCTACTCGCAGTTGCAAGACATGGTAATTGGAATAAAGGGCGAGGCTAAAGACCTCATCTCTGATGTTATCACGACAACCGCAGGCGGACAACTCGCTTCTAAGATTGATGCCGACAAATATGAGAAACTCGGCGAACTAAAGATTATCGGTCCGTTGAACAACGACGATATACTTTTGCTCAACCGCTTGGCTGGCAACAATGCCGATGGCAATGGCGGACAGCTGTATAAGCTCGACCTCAGTGAGGCAACTCTGCCTTCTGATGCTTTGCCTGCAAAGGCTTTCTTTGGTAGCAATCGTCTTGTTGAAGTTATTCTGCCTTCAAGTCTTAAGACCATTGGAGACGGTGCTTTCGGTTATTGCACAAAGCTGAAGACCGTAGCCTTTGGCAATTCTGCCGACAAACAGTTTGCTGTTGAGGACAATATGATTTATAGTGCTGACACTACTGAACTTATCTGCGTGCTGCCATGTGTAGCTGGAGAGATTAGTCCAAAGCGCGGAATAGTTAATATTCATCCTTATGCATTCGCTGGTTGTCAGATGGTGAGCAAGCTTACGCTTCCTGCTTCAGCTGAAAGCATTGGCACAGAAGCCTTTGCAGGAATGCTAAGCATGAAGGAAATGCGAGTTGCACATCAAGGTGTTCCAACGCTCAGCGGTGAAGATGTGTTCAAGGATGTAAGGACAGACCAGTGCAAACTCTATGTTCGTCGTGGTTTCAAGCAGGATTATTCTTTAGCAGACCAATGGAAAGTGTTCGAAGACATAACTGAATACGGAACAGTGATTAAGGCAACAAACGTATCTCGAAAGTATGGAGAAGACAATCCAAAGTTCGGATACAAAGTGACAGGCGATAAAGTGTCGGGTGTTCCTGAACTCAGATGCGATGCAATGCCTAACTCGTCTGCTGGTCAGTATACTATTTGGGCTTTGCCTGGAACAATAACTGAAGAAGCCGTTGACTATACAAACGGGACTCTCAACGTGAAGAAGATTCCTCTGGATGTAACACTGGCACAGTCAACATACACTCGTTTTGTTGGTGAACCAAATCCAGAGTTCGAACTCTCTTATAGCGGTTTCGTTCTCGACGATGACGTCTGGAGCATAGATACTCCTCCTACAGTCAGCTGTGAGGCAACAGAATTCAGTCCTGCTGGCGAATATGCCATATCGCTCTCTGGAGGTTATGACGACTGCTATGAAGTGTCAGCTAATGGCAGTGGAGTGCTCATTGTTACGGAACCTACAGGCATCAGCAATGTTCTTTCTGATGTAGAACTTGCAGAACCAGCAGATATATATACCATTAGCGGACAACTTGTAAAGCATAATGCCAAGTCGTTGAACGGACTGAGCAAGGGTGTCTACATGATGGACGGAAAGAAAATAATTATTAAATAACTGAAGTTTCGGAAGTATTCAACTTCTTAGGTTTAAGGATTTAAGACAGCTTTGCCCATAGGTTAAGACCTGATACTCTAAAAGCCATCTGCCTTTATAACCTAAAAAACGAGATAGATACGATATTTAAAACAAATAACAAAGAATAAACAATTATGAACAAAAAACTAAAGAATGTTTTTGCAGCATTAGGTCTGACGCTGTTGCTCCCTGCTGCTGCAAATGCCCAACAGACATCTGTTGTTTTTTCTGATGATTTCAGTTCAGGTAATATTTCAGCCTGGACAGTAATTGATGTAAACAACGATAGCAAGACATGGGCTTACATGGATAACCGCTTTGCAAACAATCAAGGTGCTGCGGGATGTCTTTATGGTACACCAGGCGACGACTGGTTGATTACACCTGCATTGAACCTTACAGCAGGTCGTGAGTACACTCTTAGATTCAAGTATGGTAATGCAGGCTATGGTCCAGATAAGATGACTGTAGCAATGGGTCGTGAAGCCACAGTTGAAGGCATGACTACAACTCTCTTGGCAGAGACTGATGTTAATAATGAGTTTGCCAGTGCGGCTGCTGACTACACTAAGACCATCACAGTAGATGAAGACGGAGTATATTATATAGGTATTCATTCTACTGGTAATGACACATTCTATCTCATCATAGATGATTTCGCAGTAGAGACATCAGTCAACACTGATGCTCCTGCCGCTCCAGCTATTGAGGCAGTTGCCGGCGAGCAAGGTGCTTTGAAGGTTGACCTCACAATTACCTGTCCTACAACAAATGCAGCGGGCGGAGAACTTACAAGTCCTCTTACAAAAGTTGTCCTTAACCGCGACGGCGAAATGATAAAGACTTGGGAAGGCAGTGATATTGCAGCAACACTCACATATACCGACAACGATGCTAAGCAGGGAGTTAACACTTATGCTGTTTCTGCTTTCAACGAGTCTGGCGAGAGTCCTGCTGCTACAGCACAAGTAAAAGCAGGCGTAGATGTTCCTACACCAGTTCAGGCATTTATCACCGACGATGAAGTTGATGGCGTTCCAGCCATGACAGCACAGTGGGAAGCAGTAAGCGAGACAGGTGCAAACGGCGGCTACGTTAATCCACAACTTGTAAAGTACAACATCTACGATATTGTTACCGACTACTATAGCACAACAACCCAGCTGAAGGCTACTACCGAAGAAGGCGCAACAAGCTTCAACTTCGGCATCAACCCAGACGAAGGCGAGCAGAAAGACATTGCACGTCTCTATGCCATTGCTGCAGAGAATGCTGCTGGTCTGAGCGATATATATTATATAGGTGGTATCCGCATCATTGGCGAGCCTTATATGTTGCCATTTGAAGAGACCGTAGCACAAGGCAAGAACAATGGCAAACTCTGGTGGAGCGAGAAGAGCAGCGATTATTCAGCTTCTTGGTATACTAATTCAAGCGAAACCTACAACAATGAGCAGAACAGTGGAAGCATCTCTTGGACTCCTACAGAGGAAACCGACTTGTTCGCTCTCAACACTGGTAAGATTAGTCTTGAAGGCGCAGTTAATCCTGTTGTTCGCTTTGCAGTGAAGAGTACTCCTGCCACAGCAAGCAAGGTTTCTGTTGCCATCAGCAAGCAGAGCGGCGACGATGAAGTTCTTGCTACTATCGACTTCACCGAAGAAACTGAAGAAGGATGGAAGACAGCAAAGGCAGACCTCAAGGACTTCCTCGACAGCCGTTATGTTATTGTTAAGTTCATCTTCGAAGGTGTTAAGGGCACTACAATCTATCTTGACGACATTCATGTTGAAGACGAACTGTCAGACAACCTCACTCTGAAGATGGAAGCACCAGCAAGCACCATTAAGGGTAGCGAGACAAAGGTGAACATCACTGTTGAGAATACAGGTAGCAACGCGGCTTCTGACTATACCGTAAAACTCTTTGCCGACAATGAGGAAGTTTGGAGCGCAACAGAAAGCGAATCTCTCCAGTCGCACAGCAAGAAGGCTTACGAGGCAACATTTGTTCCAACACTATTCGATGAGGCTGAAAGCCTTGAACTGAAAGCTGTGGTAGAGTGGAGCGACGACCTCGACGAAGACGACAACGAGGCAACTGCTACTGTAGAACTGAAAGAAGCAACTGCACCTCAGCCAGAAAACCTTCAGATTGAAGGCGAAAACGGCGGCTACACTCTGACATGGAATGGTCCTTCAGACCTCTTGCTGTCTGTTACCGACGACTTTGAAAGTTACAAGCCAAATACCGTAGATGCAGGCGAGAATACATCTGACGAAGTTAAAGGTCTCTGGGGCGAATGGACAACCTACGACAAGGATGGTGCATGGACCGATGCTGTGTTCAACACTAAACTTCCTTTTGAGGGCTACAAATACGCTTATGTTCTCTTCAACCCAAGTATTTACAATGCCGACTTGCTGGCTGCCGTTCCTGCACTCAATCCTCATTCAGGCAATCAGTACATGATGGCTGTTAACAACTATTCTGTGTGGACATCTAATCCTCAAGACAACTGGCTTATCTCACCTGAACTTACAGGCATTGAGCAGGAAATAAGTTTCTGGGCACGCAGCTACTCTGAAGAATACCCTGAGACCTACATTGTACGCTATAGCACAACCGACACACAGGAAAGCAGTTTTGCTGTGGTTGAGGCTGAAAATGCAGAAGGCACTCTCCCTGCAGAATGGACAGAAGTGAAGGTTACTGTTCCAGAAGGAACCAAGTATTTTGCTATATGCCAGAGCACACCTGGCGACAATGCTAAGATTTTCATGCTCGACGATGTGACTTACTACACAAGTGCAGGCGAAGTTGTTTCTTATAACATCTATCTCGACGGTGAGCTTATCGGAAACGTTCCTGCAGGCGAGGATGTTGACTTCAGTTATCTCTATTCAGAGTCGCTCAGCGTAGATACACACGACTTCTCTGTCGCAGCAGTTTATGCTAACGGACAGCAGTCTCAGCCAGTCTCAGTAAGTGTTGTCATCACAGGCATCGGAAATGTGGAAAGCAACCATGTCTCAACCGATGGCAAGGCATACAGCATCAGCGGTCAGGCTGTTGGCAAAAACTATCGTGGCATCATCATTGTTAACGGCAAGAAAGTTGTCAAGAAGTAATCCCACAATACTGATAGTTTCATAATACTATTGCGGTTCCAGCAACAATCTCGGATGAGAGAAGCTGGAACCGCAATTCTTTTTTGGTTTAAGTGGGAGCTTTATATAGCTCATAGTGCATAGTGCATAATTCATAGTTCATAGTTTATAGTTCATAGTGCATAGTTGTAACAGATTAAGGATTAAGGAATAATGATTAATGAATTAACTTGTCAACTCGTTACAAACTGTAACTTCCAAAAACAGCCCGATTTTTTGACGAAAAAAGTAAAAAATCTTGACAAACGGAATTTTAATTCTAGAGAAGGATTTTCCGTTTGGCACGAGGCTGAATGCTAAAAAGCGTTTAATTGTTAATCAATCGGCTTAAACTATGTGAACGAACATAAGGAACGAAAAAGTGAAAGGTGTCCTTTCGCGATGCGAAAGATGCCCTTTGACTTTTTTAACACTTATGAGTTCTGAGGCAAAAGCTATAATGTCTTGATATTGAACGATTTACTAAAAAGAGCGAAAAGCCGCCAAATACTCGCATATTTTGCAGCTTCTTTTTTCTCGGTCGTAATTTTTTAAGTTATTTGCGGGGTTAGTTAATCAATTTTTTACCCAACTCGGCTCCGAAAATTGCAAGTTTTTCACTCGGCAAAGGCAGGAAACGGAAAACTGCTTTCAGATTGAAATAAGAGGAACAGGAATTGGAACAGACCGAAAGTCGAAATTAAGAATGAAAAAACAGACCTGCCAGAAAAGTCTGAACAGGTCTGTTAATATTTGCGTTATAGTGGAATGATTTTTTTAAGTTCAATGGGTTTGCTTGAGATATTGCAAGTCGCCATACCAGTATGAGGCTGTCGTGCCTCCGTCGATGAGGATGTCGGCACCGCTGATGAAACGGCCTCGACTCGACATGAGGAACTCTGCAAGGTCGCCAACCTCATCGGGTGTGCCTGCGCGGCGGGCTGGCGACGACTCAATCATGCGCAGATAACCGTCTTTGCGCGGACCATGCAACTCGTCGTTAGCCAATGGGGTGATGATGATGCCAGGCGAGATGCTGTTGATTGTTGCACCTCTTTTGCCCCAGCGTGCAGCCTCAAACATTACCCGCAGCACGTTGCATCGCTTAGAATACTGATAGGCTTTCAGCGTGTCGGTAATCTCTCGAAGAAAAGGCAGCTGCAACAACTCGTCGCATGGTGCTGTGGCGAGTGCTTCGTTCTGGTCTTGTGGCAGGGCTGGCAGTCGGTGACCGCTTTGAGAGGAAATGACAACTCCGCTGCCTCCTTCGGCTATAATCTTTCCGAACTCTTCCAACAGAAGGCTCGTGCCGTAGAGGTCTACTTGCAGAATGCGCTCTACAGATGCCTGCGAAGGAGAAACACCTGCGGCATTGACCAGATTATAGACCTCACCTTTGCTCTTGGCATACTCAGCGAGCGACAATACAGATTCTTCAGAACCTAAGTCACACTGAACTACGGAGCAGCAGAAACCTGCATTCTGAAGCGTCTCTGCAGCCTTCCCTGCATTGTCAATGCTATAGTCGGCAATGACGATATGCTTACCTACTCCTATGCGACGGGCAATAGCCTGCCCTATACTGCCAGCACCAACTAAAACAACTGTCTTTTTCATTTTATTTGTTTTTGAAGGTTGACAAGTGGTCTACTCGCCAGCCATTTCGGCAATTTGCCTTGCTTCTCTGTCGGCATTCTGCGCTTCGGCACCATGAATGGGAACACCGCTAAGAACATTGGCAGACGGACAAAGTTTCTTTATGAAACGCTCTGACGAGCCCATTCCGCTACCTTCGTTGGTGCAGAAAGGAATGATTGTCTTGCCTGTGAAGTCGAAAGACTCAAGGAATGTGTAGCAAACCATTGGCATTGTTCCCCACCAGTTAGGATAACCGAGAATGACAGTGTCATACTGGTCGATGCTGTCGAGTTTCTCTTTCATCTCTGGTCGAGCCTGATTGCGAAGTTCCTGCTTAGCCTCCTCAATGCAAGTCATGTACGAATCGCTATACTTATGCACTGTGTCTATATGGAACATATCGGCATCGGGCAGCAAGTCTTTAATCTTTGCTGCAACCACCTCAGTGTTTCCGAGGTTCAGATTACGTATGCTTCCGTTCACATAGTTCTCTCCGCGACGAGAGTAATACGCTATTAATACTTTTCCCATGTCTTTATTTGAATTATTATTTTATACTTGTCAACTCGTCTACCCGTCAACATTCATTAATCCAGCACAACTATGCACTATGAACTATAAAACTACCCTCCCATATGTGGCAGTGCAGTCCACTCAAAGTGTTGTTCACGTTCAGTAATCCACCAGCGACCGTCAATCTTCTCATACTTATCATAGTAGCGGACAGCATGAACAGTCAACTTGTCTTTTCCGTCTTCTTCGTTAACGAGAGAGGCAAGAGCATAGCAAGTGCCTGTGGCGTGAGTGTCGTCAATGAATTCAACATTCTGCTGTCCGTTCATGTGGAACGACACTTTGGCTGCACCGAATGCCTTATACTGGCGAATCATGTCTTGCACGTCGCGAGCCTGCATTCCGAGTGTGTCACCGAAATACACATCAAGTTTTATGTCGGGACGGAAAATCTCAACATAGCAGTCTTGATTGTTCTTGTCACTTTCCGTTGCGTAGTAGTCTACTAAAGCCTTCAACTCTGCGCGGTCTTGCATTCTGAAATCCATAATTATTTGTTTTTATTGTTTTAATTTCTCGTTTGCAAAGATACGGTGAAAAGATGGAAAAGAACTTACACAAATGTCGGTGGAATTTTCAAAAAACGAAGAAAGGGAGCAGAGAGCGTAGTTATTCTGGATTAAAGATTAAGGAATAAAGATTAAAGACCAGTCAAAGTCCTCATAACTCACAACTCATAACTCAAAAACTCATAACTCACAACTCATAGAACTCTATGGGCAGTCCGTCGGGGTCATGAAAGAAGACGAAACGCTTTGATGTATATCCGTCAATGCGTATTTCCTCGTGGGGAATGTTTTTAGCCTCAAGCTCTGCTACCGATGCTTCTATGTCGTCTACTTCAAAGGCTAAATGGCGAAGACCTGCTGCTTCAGGATGAGAAGGGCGAGGAGGAGGCGATGGAAACGAAAACAACTCTACAACATAATTATCGCCAATGCCTAAATCAGTCTTATATGACTTGCGGTCTTCTCTATAATGTTCTGCAAGCACACGAAGTCCGAGAATGTCAGTATAGAAGTTAAGACTGCGCTCATAGTCGGAGCAGATTATTGCAACATGATGCACCTTATTTATTTTCATGGCTGCGGGTCTTGTTCTATTAGTTCCAGTCTGCCTACGATGGTATTAGGCTTAAGCAATGTTCCAGGAGAAAGTACGGCAGTCGTCGCCCACGAGTGAGCCAAACTTTTGTCTGCCTGTGGAGATGCGATTTCCGTCATGATGAACAAAGATTTCTTTGTCGGCACGCTCATTGAAATGGTTTGCAAAGATTGCGCCAGCCTCAACATTTACGTTGTGTCCTATAATGCTATCGCCAATGAAATTGAAGTGGGCTACTGCACTGCCTTCAAGCATTACGGTGGTCTTCACTTCGCAACTTATTCCAACCTTTGCTTCGGGCGCAAGAAAAACTCCATTGCGCAAATAGGAGTTGGAACCTACAAAGCAGTTTTCGGAGATAATGGCAGGCGACTTTATGGTTACGTTATGCCCAATCTTTGCAGTCTTGTGTATGGCAACTCCATTTTCAACAACATAGTCGTCGCCAAGTGTTTCAATAATCTTGCCTATTGTTTCTTCAAGTTTTCCTATAATGTTCCAAGCAAAATCGTCTTCAATAGGAAAAGCAGTTTCTCGCGTAATATATTCTTTAATCATTTTAATTTGTATGTCTTCTGTTTTTCAACTCGTCTACTTGTCTACTTGTCAACTGAAAAACTATGCACTATGAACTATGGACTATGTACTAATATAGTGCTATTCCCTAAAGTCAGTAGGCTTCGCTCCGAGATTGTTCAGAACATAGCGGCTGAAATGGGAGAGCGAAGAAAAGCCGAACATATCGCTTATCTCCGTAAAGGTAAGGCTGCGGTCGCGAAGCAAGCGGCTAATGTCGAGCGAAGCATACCGCGTAATCCAATAGTTGGCAGGCAGTCCGCTAACCTTCTTTGCCACCTCAGACAAGTATTTTGAAGTAACACAGAGTTTGTCGGCATAGTATCCGATGTCGCGATTTCTGAGATAGTCGCCACGCTCAAGCATATCAAGAAACTGCTCCATCAGCTGATAATACTGCGACGTTATCTTGTCCTCGCCATAGAGTTCGGCATGGAAATCGAAGAAGTCGAGTATCATGCACTGCACGGCATTTATCAAGATGTCGCGCAGGAAGTGATGAGTGGTTTCTCTCAGTCGCTGCTTAATGTTCTCAAAGTTCTGGATACACCTTTGCTGCTGACTTGGAGTGAGATGCATTATAGGGTTATTGAACAAAGAGAGGTGTCCCTTCATTCCGTAATTGCTCTGCGGCGTACTCACTTCGATAAACTCCTGAGTGATGTAGATTACGCATACTTTGAAATCATCGCTCTGGAACAGTTCTTTTGTCAAGTCGCCTCGTCGCGGAATAATCATGCAGTCGCCAGCATTGAAGCGATAGTGATTGTTATTAAACTCGAAGGTTGCATAGCCCTTATAGCAGTAGGCATGGCATATATAGCCAGCGTAAAGAGAATTGCCTACTCGCTCAAGCGTGTCGTCGATTATGATATTCTGTATTATATCCATAGGCTACAAAGTTATAAATTTGTCATGAAAAACAAGCCTATGGATGTTATAAAAGTATTTAAGTTTATGAGTTGTTAAGTTAGTGAGTTGTTTTTTAAGCACTTTAGTTTGCATTATGAATTAGTTAACTAAAGAACTCATGAACTCATAAACCTAAAAACTCATAAACTCATGCCTCAATCTTCAGGATTCCACTGCATGAACCACTTCTTCTGATCCTCGTATGGCATATTGAAGTAGCGTGCCTCCTTGTCAAGCGAGCGAATCTTCTGCATTTCATTATCGGTAAGCGAAAAGTCGAACACTTCAAAGTTCTCCTTTATGTGTGCAGGGTTCGACGAGCCAGGAATGACAGAGAAACCCTCTTGCAGATGCCAGCGAATGATTACCTGTGCAGCAGATTTTCCGTGTGCCTTTGCTATCTCATTGATTACGGGGTCGCGCAGAATCTCGCCTTTAGAGTCTCTTCCGCCAAGCGGGAACCAGCACTCTATCTTCATGCCGTTCTTTGCGCACATCTCCTGCCAGTGTCTGCGCTGAGCGTAGGGATGACATTCTATCTGGATTATCTGCGGCTTGATGCGTGCAGTCTCAACGAGTGAGTTGAATATAGAGTCGTTAACGTCGAAGTTTGATATGCCTATGGCACGCACCTTGCCCATTTCGAGTGCTTTCTCCATTTCTTTCCATCCACCCACATAGTCGCCTATAGACTGATGGAAATAAACCAAGTCGATATAGTCAACGCCAAGTCTGCCAGCATCCGGTCTATTGCTTTAAGGGTTTTGCCCTCGCCATATTCGTTAGGCCACAACTTACTTGTTATCCAGATTGAGTCGCGGTCGATGCCACTGTCCTTAACTGCCTGTCCTACGCTTTGTTCGTTCTGATAAGCATGGGCAGTATCAATGTGGCGATAGCCGCACTTCAGCGCAGTCAGCACAGAGTTATAAGTTGTCTCACCTGCGGGGATGCTGTAGACACCGAGTCCCAGCTGCGGCATCTGAACGCCATTGTTTAATGTCAGAAATGTTTGTCCGTTCATAATTGTTGTAATTAATAATGTAAATAATGTGAATAATACTTTTTTCATTTCCCTAATACTTTAAATAAATTTACGAGTTTGTTTATCGGTTGCAAAGTTACAACGAGACCTGCTGTCGGCACTTACATAAATGTTGGACTATTTTTCCAAAATTGCCGAAAAAGAAAAAAACATCTACCAAACAACAAAAAAGCAAAAACTGTTGTAACAATTTCGTAACATCAATGTAACTTTATCTTAACGGCATTTTTTTTGCACTGTGTTTTAACTACATTAAATTTGCAGCAGAAATAAAATTAAATCAAACGATTATGAAAGCTACACAAGACTATCTGATTATCGCACTGAATCTGCTCGGTGCACTCGGATTGCTCATCTACGGCATGCGCATGATGAGCGAGGCTTTGCAGAAAATGGCTGGCTCAAAACTGAGAAACATTCTCGGAGCCATGACTACCAACCGGCTGACTGGTATGCTTACGGGAACTTTCGTCACCTGTGCCGTACAATCATCGTCTGCCACTACGGTTATGACCGTGTCGTTTGTAAGTGCAGGTCTGCTAACTCTCGCACAAGCCATAAGCATAATAATGGGAGCCAACATTGGAACCACGCTGACGGCATGGATTATGTCGCTCGGATATAACGTAGACCTGACTACAGTTGTTTTTCCTGCCTTCATCGTGGGAATGTTCCTAATCTACAAGAAACGCCACCGCTTCTTAGGCGACTTCCTCTTCGGAATAGCCTTCATGTTTCTGTCGCTTGTCATGCTGAGCACGTCGGGCAAGCAATTAGACCTTGCCAACAATCCTGCGGTGGTTGACTTCTTCGCCTCTTTCGACACATCGAGTTATTTCACAATAATCGCTTTCCTTGCTATCGGAACTATAATAACCTGCATCGTTCAGTCGTCGGCTGCCGTAATGGCTATAACCATCATGCTCTGTTCTACGGGTGTGCTGCCGATTCATCTGGGCATAGCACTCGTAATGGGCGAGAACATAGGAACAACAGCAACAGCCAACCTTGCTGCTCTTGGAACAAACCTGCAAGCACGACGAGCAGCACTGGCTCATCTGATCTTCAATGTGATTGGAGTCATCTGGGTTCTGATAGTGTTCTACCCATTCGTTGACTTGGTTTGCAACATGGTTGGCTACGACAGCAGCATGGCTGGACAGACTGAACGCCTGCCTGTGGTATTGGCAATGTTCCACACCTGCTTCAACTTACTGAACACATTATTCCTGATTGGACTCATACCGCAGATGGAGAAGATTGTTTGCTGGCTCATGCCTGAAAAGAAAGAGAAGGCGGAAGAAGGACTGCAACTGAAATATATTCAGGCAAAACTGATGCAGACTCCCGAACTGTCGGTCTTGCAGGCGCAGAAAGAGACAACATCGTTTGCCGAAAGCATTCAGAAGATGTACGAGACTACAACACAACTGCTGAGGGAAACCGACCGCAAGAAGGCTGACAACTTGTTTAGGAGTATTGAGAAGCAAGAGGACATCGCCGACAGGACTGAAATAGAAATAGCACGCTATATCGAACAAGTGGGCAACGACCATCTGAGCGACGATACGAAGACGGGCATAAGGCAAATGCTGCGCGAGATTAGCGAGATAGAGAGCATCGGCGATGCTTGCTACAACATGGCAAGAATAATGATAAGACTGAAGTCTGCGGGCAAAGATTATACTGAAGAGCAGCAAAGCCAACTTGAAGAAATGATGCGCCTCTGCAACAATGCTCTAAGCAGGATGAACCAAGTGATGAACTCGGAACGCACTCAAAAAGACGCACTAGAGAGCATACGCATAGAGCATGAGATAAATGCAAAGAGAGACGAACTGAAAAAAATCAACATCCAGTCTGTCAACGACAAGAAGTATGACTACAAACTGGCTTCTTCGTTTGCCGACATGGTTAATGAACTTGAACAACTCGGCGACTACATCATCAACGTTGTTCAGACAAGATATGGGAAAAGCTTAGTTCATAGTTTCTCAGTTGACAAGTAGACGAACTTAGTATAGTGCATAGTTGGGCTGGATTAATGATTAAGGAATAATGATTAATGATTAAGGTTCCTGTTCAAGTTAAGGTTAAGTTCTCCGTTAACGTTAAAGTTAAGGTTCACGTTCTTACAATCTGAAAGCAGTTTTTCGTTTCTTGCCCTTGCTGAGAGAAAAACTTGCAATTTTCAGAGCCAAGTTGGGTAAAAAATTGATTAACTAAACTCGCTTATAACTTAAAAATTTACGACCGAGAAAAACAAAGTTGCAAAATATGCGAGTATTTGGCGGCTTTTCGCTCTTTTTAGTAAATCGTTCAATATCAAGACATTATACGTTTCGCCTCAATACTCATAAGTGTTAAAAAAGTCAAAGGGCATCTTTCGCAGTGTGAAAGGGCACCTTTGGCACTGCGATATGCCACGTTTCGCATCGCGAAAGGACACCTTTCACTTTTTTGTTCCTCATGCTCATTCACAAAGTTTAATCCGATTGATTAACAATTAAACGCATTTTAGCATTTCGCCTCGTGCCAAACGAAAAATCTTTCTCTAGAATTAAAATTCCGTTTGTCAAGATTTTTTACTTTTTTCGTCAATATTTTGGGCTGTTTTTGGAAGTTATAGTTTGTAAGTAGTTAGCAAGTTTAAATTATTAATCCAGCACAACTATGAACTATGGATTATGCACTATGCACAGTCAAAGACTATGCACTATGAGCCAATGCCTCCCTCTCTCAAAAGCAAAATTGGTAAATAAATCAGCAGTTTTGTTTATGCAATATTCTGGAAAAGTTATTATCTTTGCATCGGACAAAAACATTATATGAATTTATATGAAAGCATTACTTATAAATGGCAGTCCGCACGCTAAAGGATGCACATATACTGCACTAAGAGTGGTGGCTGACGAACTGGAACGCGAAGGCGTTGAAGCAGAGATAGTACACATAGGACATAAGGATATTCGCGGATGCATAGCCTGCAACAAGTGCGCAGAACTTGGCAGATGTGTTTTCGACAACGATATGGTAAACGAGGTTGCACGCAAGTTTGAGTCTGCCGATGCATTGATAGTGGGGTCGCCTGTCTACTATGCAGGAGCCAACGGCACACTGGTGTCTTTCCTCAACAGGCTGTTCTACAGTGCACCATTCCCGAAGCGGATGAAAGTAGGGGCAGCTGTGGTGTCTGCCCGTCGTGCAGGAACAACGGCAACGCTCGACGAACTGAATAAGTTTTTCCTCCTGAGCGAGATGCCTCTTGCAGCAAGCCGATACTGGAATGAGATACATGGTAACACTCCTGAAGAAGTAATGAAAGATGAAGAAGGTCTACAGATTATGCGCGTTCTCGGTCGCAATGTTGCTTTTCTTGTTCGTGCTATTCGTGCAGAGCGAGAGCAGAGAGGGCTTCCCGAAGAAGAGCCAACGCGCATTGGCACAAACTTTATCAGATAAACCGATGGACGAGAAGAAGCAGATAGAGCTGGTCTATGAGCAGATGTACAGGGCAATGGTTGAGAAAGACACTGTTGCGCTCAACCGACTGCATGCCGACGACTTTGTGCTTGTCCACATGACGGGCATGCACCAGTCTAAGCAGGAGTATATCAGGGCTATAGCCGACGGCACACTCAACTACTATGAGGCTGAGCACGAGCAGATGGACATAAGCATAGATGGCAACAAAGCCACGCTGACTGGTCGCAGCAGAGTTGCCGCAGCCGTGTTTGGCGGTGGACGTCACACATGGCGTCTGCAACTACTGATGCGCTTTGCAAAGCGCAATGGCGCATGGCTTATTACTGAAAGCCGTGCCTCGACATATTGAGTTTATCAGTTCTTTTATTTCTAACTCACAAACTTAAAAACTTAAATTATGAAAATCGGAAAGTATTTAATTGCAGCCGTTGCACTGTTAGTGTCGATGGCATGTAGCGGAAACAAGAATGACGCTAAGGAAAATAAAGTAGAAAACACTCAGCAACAGGGCAAGACACTCGTCGTGTTCTTCTCTCATGCAGGCGAGAACTATGCCGTAGGCAACATAGAGGTGGGCAACACAAAGATTGTGGCAGACTACATAACTGAACTGACGGGTGCAGACCAGTTTGAGATTGTTGCAGAGAAAAACTACGACATGCCTTATATGGAGCTCATCGAAGTGGCTAAGAAAGAACAGCAAGACGGTGAGCTGCCTGCCTATAAAGGAAGCATTGACGTGTCGAAATATGAGACAATCTTCATCGGCGGTCCTATATGGTGGGGCACTTATCCGCAAGTGATGTTCACTTTCTTCCGCGACAACGACATGAACGGCAAGAAGATTATTCCGTTCAGCACGCATGAGGGCAGCGGTCTCGGTTCTATTGTAAGTGATGTGAAGAAGGCTTACCCTAATGCAACCGTAACAGGTGAGTTCTCTATCTACGGCCACGAGGTTCGCTCAGGCAAGGCTAAGGTTGAGAAATGGCTGAAGAAAGTTGTTCTTGATTAAAGAAATAATGATTAAAGATTAAAGAATGTAGACGAGTTGATTGGACTATTCAATTAGGAGATGATAAAAAAACTAACATATAACAAATTAACGATTAAGCAAATGAAGATAGCAAGACTATTGGTTGTTGCCGTTATGACAATGGTGGCAACTGCAACTTTCGCACAGTCGAAGGTTTATTTCACAAAGGAGATTAGCCCTGAGGCTTTGGTTAAGATATTTAAGGCACTGGGCGTAGAGCCTACAGGTCGTGTGGCAGTGAAGATTTCTACAGGTGAAGGCGGAAACACTCACTACCTGAAGCCAACGCTTATCAGAAACCTTGTCAATGAGGTTAACGGAACTGTTGTTGAGTGCTGCACTGCCTATGGAGGCTCACGCCAAGACCCTAAGAAGCATTGGGAGACAATTCACGAGCATGGTTTCGATTCAATCTTCACCGTAGACCTGATGGATGAGTTTGGTGACATGCAGATTCCTGTTGCTGACAAGAAACACCTTAGCTACGACATCGTGGGCAAGCACTTGGCTAACTATGGCTTCATGATAAACCTTGCACACTTCAAGGGCCACGCAATGGGTGGCTTCGGAGGTGTGCTGAAGAATGCGTCTATCGGTGTTGCGTCAACAGCAGGTAAGGCTTATATACACTCTGCGGGAAAGACTGCCGACCCGCAACTGACATGGACTAAGGAGTATATAGCAGCAGGACCAACACAAGACGACTTCCTTGAGTCAATGGCGGCGGCGGCTCAGGCTGTTCACAACTATTTTAAGGGCAATGTTGTCTACATCAACGTAATGAACAATCTTTCGGTTGACTGCGACTGCGACGGTAGTCCCGACAAACCAGAACTGAAAGACATGGGCATTATGGCAAGTCTCGACCCTGTGGCTGTTGACCAAGCGTGCCTTGACAAGGTGTTTAACCACGAAGGAAAACCAGGCGATGACAACAAGCCTCTTATCCAACGCATCAATCGTCAGCACGGAACCTACATAACCGAGTATGCTGAGAAGATTGGACTTGGCTCTAAAAATTATGAACTGATTGACTTAGATAAATGAAAAAGAGTTTGATTCTGGTGCTCACAGCATTGGCTGTGGGCACTTTTTCGTTTGCTCAGACTCAGCATGCTGATTCCGTCGGCAAAGCAAAGCGTGGCAACGTGGCTGATTTTTCTGCCGACAACGAACTGCAAGAGGTTGTGGTTACTGGCACGCGCAATGCTACTGACATACGACATCTGCCCATGACGGTTAACATTATCGGCAGAGAGCGGCTGGCAGAGCAACATCAGTCGTCGGTGCTGCCAACTGTTATGCAGCAGGTGCCAGGCTTGTTTGTTACGAGTCGTTCAGTCATGGGCTATGGAGTCTCAACTGGAGCAGCAGGTGGCATCAGCCTGAGAGGCTTGTCTGGCGGGGCTGGTCAGATGCTCGTGCTCATCGACGGACATCCTCAGTATAATGGAGTCTACGGTCATCCCATCAGCGACAGTTATCAAACGCTAATGGCGGACCGCGTAGAAGTGTTGCGTGGTCCTGCGTCAGTTCTTTATGGCAGCAATGCTATGGGAGGAGTAATGAACATCGTTACACGAACAATGAAGCGCGACGGCGTGAAGACCAGCATAAATCTGGGTGCAGGAAGTTATGGCACTTTGCAGGCAGAGGCAACCAGTCAAGTGAGGAGCGGGAAGTTCAACAGTACGGTCTCGGCACAATATAACCGCACAGACAATCACCGCCCACGCATGGGTTTTGAGCAATATGGCGGCTACATGAAGCTTGGCTATGACTTTTCCGATAACTGGAATGCTTACGTCGATGCCGACATCATCCACTTCAACTCGTCTTATCCTGGTTCAACAACAACGCCACTCTATGAAGCCAACCAGTGGATTACGCGCGGTGTGGTGTCGACTGCGTTGCGAAACGACTACGGCAAGACAAGTGGCGAACTGAGTATATATACCAACTTCGGCAGGCACAAAATTGACGACGGAACACAAAACGCAGCTAATCCCACTCAGCGCTATTTCCGCTCAAAAGATGCTCTGACAGGAATTTCATTCTATCAGAGCGCACAGCTGTTTGAGGGCAACCGCATGACTGTTGGTTTCGACTATCAGCACATCTACGGCAATGCTTTTTATACATCGAAGTCTACTGGTGAAGTGCTTGATACTCCAAACAAGCAGAGCGGCAGGTCTCATCGCAACGAGATTGCTGGCTATGTTGACTTCCGTCAGGACTTGGCATCATGGCTCACGCTGGATGCAGGCATTCGCGTTGACCATCACAGCATTACAGGTACGGAGTGGGTTCCGCAGGCAGGTCTGGTGGTGCGACCAGTCAGCCATGGCGAACTGAAAGCAATGGCAAGCAAAGGCTTCCGAAATTCTACCATGCGCGAGATGTATCTCTATCCGCCTTCAAATGAGGAACTGCAGCCAGAACGCTTGTGGAACTACGAACTGTCGTGGCGGCAGCGACTCGATGGCTTCAGTTATGGCATAAACCTATATTATATAAAAGGAGACAACATGATTCAGGTCGTAGAGCGCAAGAATGTCAACACGGGCAAGATTGAAAACTACGGACTTGAACTGGAGGCAGCCTACAGCATAAACTCCAACTGGCAGGTCAGCACCAACCACTCGCTGCTGCACATGAAGAATCCCGTTATAGCTGCACCAACTTATAAAGGTTACTTGGGGGCCGACTATCGCTATCGTCGCTTTACGCTTAATGCAGGACTGCAATACATTGCGGGACTCTATACTGCTGTAGGCAACAACGAGACGAAGGAAAACTTCTGCCTGCTCAACATGAGTGTCGGCTACAAACTTGCCGAAGAAATAAGTCTATGGGTAAGAGGCGAAAACCTGTTGGCGCAGAAATATGAAATAAATCTTGGCTATCCCATGCCGCGAGCAACATTCATGGCTGGTGTTAGCATAGACTTCTGATAACAGATACGCTCAATTATGTCAGCATCTAGGGATTTCTTGAAGCTTTCTGAAGTCTTGAAACTCTAGATGCTTTATTTTAAAATAAACTTTCAGACTCTTAAACTAGCCAACTATAGAACTTAAAAACTCACAAACTAACCAACTCATAAGGAAAAAGAAAAAAATAATACTTTAATTTTTGCGTTCTCCCAATTTTACATTACCTTTGCAGAAATAACAACGTAAGTAAATATAGTTACTTGCCTTAATGATTTATGATAACCGTTAGTAAGGTTACGACAAACGCTATGAAAATCGTTCTGCCTCTGATTCTGGGTGGAGCAATTCTCTATTGGATGTATCGGGGATTTGATTTCCGACAGATGCAGCACGTTCTGCTTCACGAAATGGACTGGACTTGGATGCTGCTCTCTTTCCCTTTCGGAATATCAGCACAGCTTTTTCGCGGATGGCGTTGGCGGCAGACACTTGAGCCAATGGGCGAGAAGGTGCGCAACAGCGTTGCCGTTAACTCCATATTCCTCTCCTATGCTGTCAGCCTTGTAGTGCCTCGAATAGGCGAGTTTGCACGCTGCGGTGTGTTGAAGCGATGGGATAAGGTTTCGTTTCCAAAAGCATTAGGCACAGTAGTGACAGAAAGAGCAGTAGACACACTGCTCATGCTCGTCATAACAGGACTGGCTCTGCTCATCCAATTGCCCGTGTTTTCCGACTTCTTCTCGCGCACAGGAACAAGAATGGATATCATGCTGGGGCAGTTTACAACGGCAGGATGGCTCGTAACGATAGTTTGCGGCATTGCTGCCCTCATCTGTGTTCATCTGCTCTTGCGCCGCATGACAATATATAAGAAGGTGAAAGATGCTGCATGCGGATTGTGGCAAGGCGTCATATCGTTGCGCAATGTCAGAAACGTGCCGCTGTTTATAGTGTTCACATTGGGTATATGGCTTAGTTACTTCCTGCATTACTACCTCACTTTCTTCTGCTTCGATGCCACGTCGTCGCTCGGAATTGACTGTGCCCTCGTCACATTCGTTGTAGGAAGCATAGCCGTAATAGTTCCAACTCCAAACGGCGCAGGCCCTTGGCATTTTGCAGTAAAGACCATGCTCATCCTATATGGCGTGGCTGAAAACGATGCACTCTACTTCGTGCTGATAGTACACACGGTTCAGACCATGCTCGTTGCCCTGCTTGGTATTTATGCTTGGCTGCGGCTTAGCTTCATAGAAAGAAGACATCAGGAACAGGCAGACGCAGAGAATAAATAGAGAATAAGGACAAGAAAAATAATATTAAAACACTTTTAAAAAACAAACAACTATGAGTGAAATTAAAAATTTAAAACCAGAATGCATCTGGCGTAACTTCGATGCACTCACACAAGTGCCACGTCCATCAGGACACTTGGAAAAAGTTCAGCAATTCCTACTCGACTTCGCTGCTAAAGCAGGAGTTGAAGCATTCAAAGATGCAGGTAACAACATCGTAATGCGCAAGCCTGCTACTCCAGGAATGGAAAACCGTAAGGGTGTTATTCTGCAGGCTCACATGGACATGGTTCCACAAAAGACTCCAGAAAGCACACATAACTTTGAGACTGACCCAATCGAAACATGGATTGACGGCGAATGGGTTAAGGCTAAGGGTACAACACTTGGTGCTGACAATGGTCTTGGCGTTGCTGCCATCATGGCTGTTATGGAAGCTAAAGACTTGAAGCACGGACCTGTTGAAGCTCTCATCACAGCCGATGAGGAGACAGGTATGTATGGTGCTAACGACCTGCCTACAGGTGAACTCAACGGCGATATTCTGCTCAACCTCGACTCTGAGACATGGGGCAAGTTCGTCATTGGTTCTGCTGGTGGTATTGATGTTACAGCAACACTCGACTATAAAGAAGCAGAAACCGACAAAGAGGATGCTGCACTGCGTGTTACTCTGAAAGGACTGAAGGGCGGACACAGCGGTCTGGAAATCAACGAAGGTCGCGGAAACGCTAACAAACTGATGGTTCGTTTCGTGCGTGAAGCCATTGCAGAGTGTGAGGCTCGTCTTGCTTCTTGGCACGGTGGCAACATGCGCAACGCCATTCCTTTCAAGGCTGAAGTTGTTCTCACATTGCCAAAAGAGAACATTGAGGCTGTTAAGGAAATGATTGAAGACTTCAAGGCTGACTTCATCGACGAATATAAGGGCATTGAAAGCGGCATAGAGTTCTTCGCTGAGGAAGTTGAAACTCCAGCAATGGAAGTTCCAGAAGAGATTCAGGACAACCTCATCAACGTTATCTATGGCTGCCACAACGGTGTACTCCGCATGATTCCTTCTTATCCAGAAGTAGTTGAGACATCAAGCAACCTCGCCATTATCGACATCGAAAGCGGTAAGGCTGCTATAAAGATTCTTGCTCGTTCAAGCCGTGAAGACATGAAAGAGTATATGGTTAAGACTCTCGAAAGCTGCTTCTCAATGGCAGGCATGAAGGTTGAAACAGCAGGAAGCTATGGCGGTTGGGATCCAAACCCAGACTCTGAAGTTCTCCACTTGCTGCTCGACATCTACAAGAAGTTGTTCAACGAAGACGGAATCATTCAGGTAGACCACGCAGGTCTGGAGTGCTCTGTCATCTTAGGCAAGTATCCACACCTCGATGTTGTTTCACTTGGTCCGACGATGCGTTCACCTCACACAACAACAGAGCGTGCCCTCATCGCAACTGTTGACCCATTCTGGACACTCCTTAAGACTACCCTCGAAGAAGTTCCTGTGAAATAATTAAGCGTAATACTTGATAAACAACAAATAGTCCTCCAACACTTTCTGTAAGTGTTGGGGGATTTTTGTTTACTGCAATGTTTCTTGTTGCACTAATTGTTTATAACCTGAAAAGCGAAAGAAATCATTTATTCACGATTTCTTTCGCTTTTCTTTTTATATCCCTCTCCGCCACATCTGCTGGAGGGTGGAGTAGTGGGCGTTGTGCCCTTGTTATTTCATCATTACTTTCTTAGATTTGCCGTTAGTTTGGCGGATAATGTTCAGTCCGCGCTTTGGCTGAGTGAGTCGTTTTCCTTCAATGTTATAATATGTTGTGGTAGAGTTTCCTTCTGCTATGTTCTTGCTGATGCTTGTAGGAAGTCCCCAGATTAGCTTTGTGTTATCTCCTTCTTCGTCGCCTAGAATTGCGATGGGCAGTCCTGACTGGTCAAATTCGTAGGTATAGTCTTCTGATTCAAAATCCTCAACAAATTCGTCGTCGAGCAGGTTTTCAGGCAAGTTTACTATCATTTTCGTCATGTAGTTTTTGCATTGGTTTCCATAGTTGCCAGCCATGATTGGTCCTGCAGCTATCGTCTTACAGAAACCGGTTAGCGCTGTTAGTGGAGATATTATAGCGGCAATGTCGTTGTTAAATTCCTGGTTGTTGTATTCAAACTTTATATTTCCTGCCTTAGCTCCATTAGCCGACACGTCAATGTTAGAGATGTTGCCGTCGGTCCAAGTAAGGTCGAAAACAAATTTGTCTTCGTTAACATTAAATCTCGCTTGCGACATATTCCCGTTGCCGTCGTAAGAATAGTTTACTGTAAAGTATACGGCATTAGAAGTGAAGCGTTTAAATTCGTCGGTAGCCACTCTGCCGTTTTCAAGTTTAGAAATCCTTGTAATGTAAGGAAAGTTGTTTGCAGCATGTTCAAGGCTGCCATATAGATAGGTCGTTACTTCGTTAGGTTGGTAGTTGTGTCTGAAGTAGAGATATTCGTTCATGCCATCGTCGATGATATTGATAATCAACTCGTAAAGTTTTCCGTCAGCAGTATAGCTTAACGATGCTTTATGTTCGTTATCTTCCGTTCCCAAAAGTCTTACTTGGGCGTTGACACAAACTGAGATGAATAGCATGAATGCTAAAAAGGTAAATTTACGTTTCATGTTTTTGGATTTTTAGTTAATAAATTAGGTTTAATAAAAAAGTGACTGCAAAAGTAAGATAATAAGTCAAACGCACGTCAAAGCCACTGTTTCTTTTAATCATTCTTAACCAGAAACGCCTTTCGTCATTTAGTTTTCTATAAATTTTATGATAGAATTTAAGTTTTTTTGCTCCAAGTAGTTATGTTGGATTAGTGATTAAGGAATAAAGATTAATGATTAAGGTTCCCGCTAAGGTTAACGTTAAAGTTCTTTCAATCTGAAAGCAGTTTTTCGTTTCTTTCCTTTACTGAGCGAAAAACTTGCAATTTTCGGAGCCGAGTTGGGTAAAAATTTGATTAACTAACCCCGCAAATAACTTAAAAATTTAGGACCGAGAAAAACAAAGTTGCAAAATATGCGAGTATTTGGCGCTTTCTCGCTCTTTTTAGTAAGTTACTTAATATCAAGACATTATACGTTTCGCCTCAGAAATCATAAGTGTTAAAAAAGTCAAAGGGCACCTTTCGCAGTGTGAAAGGGCACCTTTGGCACTGCAATATGCCACATATCGCACTGCGATATGCCACGTTTCGCATCGCGAAAGGACACCTTTCACTTTTTCGTTCCTTATGTTCGTTCACATAGTTTAAGCCGATTGATTAACAATTAAACACATTTTTGCATTCAGCCTCGTGCCAAGCGGAAAATCTTTCTCTAGAATGAGAATTCCGTTTGTCAAGATTTTTTACTTTTTTCGTCAAAAAATCGGACTGATTTTGGAAGTTACAGTTTGTAACGAGTTGACAAGTTAATTCATTAATCATTATTCATTAATCCTTAATCTGTCACAACTATGCACTATGAATTATGCACTATGAACTATAATAAGGCTCGTCAACTTGTTTAATAAAAACCTTAAAAAATAGAGACATGGCAAAGAAAAAATGCACGAAGATTGGAGAAATCAAAAAAAAAACTTATCTTTGCAGCCGAAATTGAGGTAATATGCTCTTATAGATAGCAGATATACCTCATTATATTATTAACTAATTATTTTAAGAAATGGACGATTATCACGCGGAAAATTTACTTCTGTAAGCGTGAGGATTGCTTCTTAAAGAAGGCTAATCCCACGCATCCGCTTATGCATGGAGATTAGCACACATGAAGACTTATTGGAACACTAACAATGGGCTTAAGCAACTCAACGAGTGGCAGCCCAATTGCTGGATACAAATGACGTGTCCCACCGAAGACGAGCAGCGCGAAATAGAAGAACGCTTCTCTATTCCAGATTATTTTCTTTCAGACATCAGCGATACCGACGAGCGTGCCCGCTATGAGTATGACGACGGATGGATGCTCATCATCCTTCGTATCCCTTACGTCAAGGAGATTCGCTCTCGCACGCCATACACCACCGTGCCTCTCGGTATCATCCACAAGCGCGACGTAACCATAACCGTTTGCTTCTACGAGACTAACATGATGATAGACTTTGTGAGCTATCAGCAGAAGCGTGCCGAAGGGTTCACCGACTATGTGGATATGATTTTCAGGCTTTTCCTTTCTTCGGCGGTGTGGTATCTGAAACGCCTGAAGCAGATCAGCACACTCATTGACAAGGCAAAGCGAAACCTCGACCATGAAGTGAACAACGAGAGCCTGATAGGATTGTCGCGACTGCAAGACTCGCTGACATACTTCAACACTTCTATTCGCGGAAACGAGAACCTGCTGGCTAAACTGAAGTTCAAACTGCAAGTAGACGAACTCGATGCCGACCTCATCGAAGACGTAAACATTGAGATGTCGCAGGCACGAGAAACAACAAGCATCTACTCCGACATTCTCGAGTCGACGATGGATACCTATTCTTCGATTATCAACAACAACATGAACACCGTGATGCGTACCCTCACATCAGTCAGCATTCTCATGATGTTCCCCACGCTCATAGCCTCGCTTTTCGGAATGAACCTTATCAACGGAATGGAGCAGAGCAGCTACGGATTCCTGATAGCACTGGTAATTTCGGTTGTTGTTTCTGGGCTTTGCTGGTGGATTTTCCGTCGCCGCAGACTCATATAAATCCGAAAACAATAAAAAAACAGCAAATATTTTGCACATTACAGATATTTTCCTTAAGTTTGCAACGATTAAGTGATTATTGCAAGACTGAGGGAAATAAACCTCTCTATGTCTTTATTATCAATTCATTAACTAAAAGTTATAATGATGGACTCTCAAGAAAAGGACCTCGAAAAGGGAACAGTAGAAGAACAAAACGCAAATCAAGCAGCCGCTACAGAGCCTGCAAGTGAGCAAAATGCAGCCACAGAACAAACCGAAAAGGCTGCCGAAGAAACAGAAGTAGCAAACGCTGAAGAGCAAAAACGCATCTACGCTTCGAAAGAAGAAGTGCTGGAGCGCATCAAGGAAATTGCTCACAGCGACGATGCACCAAACAAAGAAGAAGTTGACCACTTGAAGACCGTCTTCTACAAGCTCCACATCGCAGAGCGCGAAGCACGCTTGAAAGAATACATTGATGCTGGTGGCGATCCAGAAGCTTACCAGATTACACCAGATGAGACCGAAGAGGCTTTCAAGGCTGAAATGGGTGTCATCAGGGAAAAACGTGCTGCCCTCATGCAACAACAAGAGGCTGAGAAAGAGGCCAACCTGAAACGAAAACTCGAGATAATTGAAAAAATAAAAGCTATGGCTACCTCTCCAGAGGAAGCCAACAAGAGCTATCAGGAATTTAAGCGCCTGCAACAGGAATGGAAAGAGATTAAGGCTGTTCCTGCTGAGCGTGCAAGCGAACTGTGGCGCAGCTATCAGCACAACGTAGAGCAGTTCTACGACTTGCTGAAACTGAACAGCGAGGCTCGCGAATACGACTTCAAGAAGAATCTGGAGATTAAGACCCGCCTTTGCGAGGCTGCCGAAAGACTTGCCCAGGAAGAAGACGTCATCAGCGCATTCCACCAGCTGCAAGAACTCCATCAGCAGTACCGCGAGGCTGGACCTGTAGCAAAAGACTTGCGCGAAGAAATATGGGCTCGCTTCAAGGCAGCGTCAACTATAATCAACAAGCGCCATCAGCAGCACTTCGAAGACCTTCGTTCTCGCGAGGAAGACAACCTAAAGAGAAAGACAGAACTTTGCGAGCGCGTTGAAGGCATTGCTAAAGAGGAAAACAAAGGCGCGTCAGACTGGGAAAAGCACACTAAGGAAATCATTGCGATACAGGCAGAATGGAAGACCATCGGATTTGCTCCGCAAAAGATGAACGTGAAGATTTTTGAACGCTTCCGCGCTGCTTGCGACGACTTCTTCGGAAGAAAAACACAATACTTTAAGGAGATGAAGGAACGCTTTGCCGACAACGCTGCACGCAAGCAGGCTCTCGTTGAACAGGCACAGGCTCTTCAAGACTCTACCGAATGGAAGTCAACATCCGACAAACTCATCGCTCTGCAAAAGGAATGGAAGACCATCGGCATGGTTCCTAAGAAGTTAGGCGACCAGCTCTGGAACGACTTCCTCTCTGCTTGCAACAAGTTCTTTGAGGCCCGCAACGCTGCAAACGCAGGTACACGCAATGAGGAAAAGGAAAACCTTGAGAAGAAAAACAACATCATCGAGCAGTTGAAGGCTATTGCAGAAGAGGCTTCCGAAGATGCTAAACAGAAGGTTCAGGCTCTCGTTGAGGAATATAATACTGTCGGACATGTTCCTTATAAAGAGAAGGACAAGGTCTATAAGGCATACCATGAAGTGCTGGACCGACTGTATAAGGAAATGAATATCAGCACAGCACGCCGCCGCCTCGACAACTTCAAGAATTCTCTGAAGAATGTTGCAAAGCGTGGTGAGGATGCTCTTGACAACGAGCGTACACGACTGATGAGACGCTACGACAGCCTTAAGCAGGAAATTCAGACCTACGAAAATAACTTAGGCTTCCTCAGCGTGGCTTCTAAGAAGGGTAATTCTCTCATCGACGAGATGAACCGCAAGGTTCAGAAGCTGCGCGACGACCTTCAGCTGGTTCGCGATAAGATTAAGGCTATCGACGAAGAAAACAACGAAGCTGAATAAAAGCGACAGCCAACGAGAAAGGCTATTGCAGGAAAACATTTTTTTTTGTAATTTCATATTTTTTTGTAGAGGGGCAGACTGTTACAGTTTGTTCCTCTATGTTTTTAGTTAAGAAGCAGCTATATTGCATAGTTGTTCTTTATTACTGATGAAGGATTAAAGATTAATGAGGAGCTTGCGAGCAGTCCATACTTCATAATGTATGGTTTTTGAAGTTGACGAGTTGAAGTAAAAGTTAATGTTAAAGTTAATAGTTAGGTTTTGTGTTAACGTTGATTGCCAGTTGTACTGGCAGGGAAAAATAAAAAAAAGACTTACCTCTTTGCATGAAGTAAGCCTTTCGTTTTTTTTAGTTGGGGTACTCGGACTCGAACCAAGAATGACAGGACCAGAATCTGTAGTGTTACCATTACACCATACCCCAATGTCCGTTGCAATATCAGTTTCCGTTGATTTGCGGATGCAAAGGTAGCGTGTTTTTTTGAAACAGCCAAATATTCTGCAATAAAAATTCATTTAAAAGCCGAAAAAATCTATGTTTTTAATTTATTTTGTCGTTATGATGTGTATTTCTTGTGTGTGACATTGCTATAATCATATATGTATGGTGGCAACATAAACCTATAATCTTGCCTTAATATCATGGCTTAATTTATAATAAAACAAAAAATATTTTGCGATTCGTTCTATTTCAGTTATTTTTGCATTTCGAATGACATTCTGGCACGCTTTTCGTTATTTACTAATACGCTATTTATGTTTAATAGCAGGAAACAGTGTCTTACATAATTTATAAACGAAACAAAAGAAAACAGAAATAAATAATGGATTCAAGCAAGCAACTTGTAGATAAAATCGTAGAAGCAATTCAGGACAAGAAGGGTAGTCGCATTGTCGTTGCCGATCTTGATGGTATTGACGGTGCTATATGCCGCTATTTTGTAGTTTGTCAGGGCAACTCACCTATGCAGGTGGAGGCAATAACAGATTCTGTTGCAGACAAGGCCCGTGAAGACTTAGGCGAGAAACCAACTCATGTGGTAGGACTTGAAAATGCCGTTTGGGTGGCAATGGACTATGTTGACGTAATGGTTCACATCTTTGTGCCTGAAATGCGCGAGTATTATAGCATCGAGACTCTTTGGGAAGATGCAAAAATAACAGAAATTCCTGACTTAGAATAACAGACCAACATGGAAAACAGACCAAATAATAAACCGAACAACAGGGGGCAAGACGAAAACAAACCAAAGATGCCCCGTTTCAATCCTTCGTGGATTTATATAATTATCCTCATTGTTTTAGGCATCAGTTTTTTCTATGGCAATGGCAGCGATCGTTCCGATGGTATGCGTCGCGATGCCTCTTACGCTGAGTTCAAGGACTTGGTGTCTAAAGGATATGCATCGCAGGTGATTATAAACACCAACGAGAAAACGCTGAAGATGTATGTCAAGCCAGAGAAGTTTGTAGATGTTTTCAAGCAGAACGCCAAACAGTTGGGCAAGAATCCGTATCTTGCTGTTGAGTATGGCTCTATCGACAAACTCGAAAGTTTTCTTGAAGAAGAGCATAAGGCAAAGCATTTCAATGGAAAATTCAGTTACGACAACAAGAAAGAGAGTCTGCTGATGAACATTTTCCTCAATCTTTTGCCTATATTTGTTCTTGTAGGTCTCTGGTTCCTCGTGTTCCGAAACTTCGGTAAAGGAATGGGAGGAGGCGGTGTCTTCAATGTAGGCAAGAGCAAAGCCCGAATGTATGAGAAGGGCAATGACATAGGAATATCGTTTAAGGACGTAGCCGGACAGGTTGGTGCAAAACAGGAAGTACAGGAAATAGTAGAGTTCCTGAAGAATCCTAAGCGCTATACCGACTTGGGTGGTAAGATTCCAAAGGGTGCTTTGCTCGTAGGTCCTCCAGGAACTGGTAAGACACTTCTTGCCAAAGCCGTTGCAGGCGAGGCTGGAGTTCCGTTCTTCTCCATGTCGGGTAGTGACTTCGTTGAAATGTTTGTCGGTGTAGGTGCAAGCCGAGTGCGCGACCTTTTCCGTCAGGCAAAGGAGAAAGCGCCTTGCATTATCTTCATCGACGAGATAGATGCTGTAGGTCGTGCCCGTTCTAAGAATCCTGCAATGGGAGGCAACGACGAGCGCGAGAATACACTTAATGCTCTATTGACCGAGATGGATGGTTTCGGCACAAACAGCGGTGTAATCATTCTTGCGGCAACAAACCGAGTTGATATGCTTGATGGTGCATTGCTTAGAGCAGGACGATTCGACCGCGAGATACATGTAGACCTTCCCGACCTGAATGAGCGTAAGGAGATATTCCTTGTTCATCTGCGTCCTGTTAAGATAGATAATACGGTTGATGTAGAGCTGCTTGCTCGCCAGACTCCAGGTTTCTCTGGTGCCGACATCGCTAATGTCTGCAATGAAGCCGCGCTTATTGCTGCACGCCGAAATGGCAAATCAGTAGGAAAGCAGGATTTCCTTGATGCCGTTGACAGAATAATCGGCGGTTTGGAGAAGAAGACTAAGGTAATGACTGAACACGAGAAGCGCAGCATTGCGCTGCATGAGGCTGGACATGCCACTATCTCTTGGTTCTGCCGCTATGCCAATCCGCTCATCAAAGTGTCTATCGTTCCGCGTGGAAGGGCTCTCGGTGCAGCATGGTATCTGCCCGAAGAACGACAGATAACGACAAAGGAAGAAATGCTTGACGAGATGTGTTCGCTCTTAGGTGGCCGTGCTGCTGAGGAACTGTGCATAGGTCAGATTTCTACAGGTGCAATGAACGACCTTGAGCGTGCCACAAAGAGTGCCTATGGTATGATTGCCTATGCGGGCATGAGCGACCGCCTGCCCAACATCTGTTATTATAATAATCAGGAATATCAGTTCCAGCGTCCTTATTCAGATGAGACTGCAAAGATAATCGACGACGAAGTCTTGAAGATGATTAATGAGCAGTATGAGCGTGCGAAGCAGATTCTGCGAGAGCATCGCGAAGGTCATCAGGCACTTGCAGAGATGCTTATCCGCAGTGAGGTTATCTTTGCCGAAGATGTTGAAAAGATATTTGGCAAGCGTCCTTGGGTGAGTCGTTCACAGGAGATACTCAATGATGAGCAGAACCGTCAGCAAGACGACATAGAAGATGCTGTAGTTGTTGAAGATAAGGAGACTGAGGCAACCGATAACGCTGAGGGCAAAGAGTCAGAAACAACAGAGAATAAAGACTAAAACAACCTGAATAAATAATAAGCAAAGGAGAAAAGAAGATGATGAGCGAGAAGAAGAAAAATCTCATTGTACGTTCCATCACGGGAGTGCTGTTTGTAGCAATAGTAGTAACCTGTTTTTTCACTCCTATTGGTATGTTGTCACTGTTTACACTTGTTACGGGCATGACAACCTATGAGTATTGTACGCTTATAAACGAGAATACCGAAGTAGAGGTAAACAGGTTTATAACCACCGCAGCATCAGCCTATTTCTTTGTAGCTATGGCTGGATGGTGTACAGGCATTACTCCCGCAGCAGCCTTCATTCCCTATCTGCTCACAATAGTCTATCTCTTCATTGCAGAGTTGTTTACAAAGGCTGCCAATCCTATAAGCAACTGGGCATATACTATGCTTGCGCAGATGTATATAGCCCTTCCTTTCTCAATGATTGTAGTTTTGGCATTCAGTCCTTCTTCCGACAGTGAGGCTGTCTACAACTATCTTCTTCCTTTAAGCGTATTCATCTTCCTTTGGGTTAACGACAGTGGTGCATACCTTACGGGGTCGCTCTTTGGCCGCCACAAGCTGTTTCCGCGTGTTTCTCCAGGAAAGAGCTGGGAAGGAAGCATTGGCGGAGCCGTGTTTGTTATAATTGCAGCAATCATTATTTCGCTTACGCTCGGTTCGCAGGAACTTGACAACGGCCGTTCTATGCTTGTATGGATTGGTTTAGGACTGATAGTAGTTGTATTCGGAACATTAGGCGACCTCGTAGAGTCTTTGTTCAAGCGCACACTTGGCATAAAGGACAGTGGAAACATACTTCCTGGTCATGGAGGCATGCTCGACCGCTTCGACTCTTCGCTCATGGCCTTCCCTGCCGCAGTAGTATATCTCTATACTCTGTCTTTGTTTTAATTATTGAATTGTATTTATCTGTGCATAGACTTTATCTGTGCATAATTCATAGTTCTTAGTGCATAGTTGTTTAAGTTGACGAGTTGACAAGTAGACAAGTTAAAGGGTTAATGTCATTAATAATTAATCTTTAATCATTAATCCAAAATCAGGCATAACCATGCACTAAGAACTCACAAAAACAAGAACTTAAATACTCACATGCCCATATTTATTTTATTTTTGCTTATCCCCATTGCTGGCTTAGTCTATATTAGCTGGCACTTGTGGTGTATTCTTCCATTTACGACAGCAATACGCTGGGCTGCTATTGCGTTGTGCTGGATTTGTGTATTCATGCTTTTTGTAAGTATAGGCGGAACCATTGACAAGTTGCCAATGCCGATTGCGACTTGCGTATACGAGATAAGCACATCGTCAATCTTCGTCTTGCTATATGCCGTTATGCTCTTTCTTGTTTTAGACATTGGCAGGATTGTAAGACTCGTTCCGAAGTCGTGGCTCTATGACAACTGGATTTCCTCTCTGGCTATCTTCGTTTTTCTCTTTGCCATCTTCACTTATGGCAACCACAACTACCGCAAGAAAATACGCCAGCCAGTCAGCGTTACTACCACTAAAGACCTGAAGAAGGACATGCGCCTTGTGCTTGTCAGCGACTTGCATCTGGGCTATCACAATCAGAAAGAGGAATTTTCGCGCTGGGTCGACATGATTAACAGTGAACATCCCGATGCTGTGCTTGTTGCAGGCGACATTATAGACCGCAGCATCCGTCCGCTGTTACATCAGAATATGGCAGAAGAGTTCAGACGCATCAACGCACCTGTATATGCCTGTCTTGGCAACCATGAGTTCTATTCAGGTCTGAAAGAGTCGGAGCAGTTCTATAAGGATGCTGGCATAACTCTGCTTCGCGACACCAGCGTCTTGCTGAAGGAGAACCTGCGCATAATAGGTCGCGACGACCGCACCAACCTGCGCCGAAATAAAGTCAGCCAACTTGTAAGTCCTGCAATAGAAAACGAATTTACCATTCTTCTCGACCATCAGCCCTATCATCTTGAAGAGGCAGAGCAGTCGGGCATCGACTATCAGTTTAGCGGGCATACACATCATGGACAGGTGTGGCCTATATCGTGGATAACCGAAGCTATCTACGAGGACGCCTTTGGCGCATGGCAGCGTGGCAGCACTCAGTATTATGTTTCTTCAGGTTTAGGCATTTGGGGCGGCAAGTTCCGCATAGGCACCCGTTCAGAATATATTGTACTTACAGTGAGTAAGGAAAGTTAAAAGCGATGCATGCATCGCTTTTTTTGTTTTTATTAGTTTGCATGCATGGCAATTGTTTATGCGCAGTTCTTTATTTTGATAACACTACTGACTATCATCCCAATCAACATATAAACTTACATATTGTAACTTCCAAAATCTGTTCGATTTTTTGACGGAAAAAGTAAAAAATCTTGACAAACGAAATTTTCAATCTAGCGAAGCCTTTGGAGTCGTTTTTCCGCTTGGCACTATGCGAAGTGCAAAAAACTGTTTATTTGTTAATCAATCAGCTTAAACTATGTGAACGAACATAAGGAACGAAAAAGTGAAAGGTGTCCTTTCGCGATGCGAAACGTGGCATATCGCAGTGCGATATGTGGCATATTGCAGTGCCAAACGTGCCCTTTCATACTGCGAAAGATGCCCTTTGACTTTTTTAACACTTATGTATTTTACGACGAAATGTATAAGGTCTTGATATTGAATGATTTACTAAAAACAGCGAAAAACCGCCAAATACTCGCATATTTTGCAACTTCATTTCGCTCGGTCGAAAATTTTTAAGTTATGGGCAGGTTTAGTTAATCAATTTTTTACCCAACTCGCCTCCGAAAATTGCATGTTTCTCTCATAATAGAGAGACGAAGCAGAAAAACAGTTTCAAATTGAAAGGAAAAGCATAAATTGTTTATTATTACAAACGTCAGAAACGTTTTTTTTATGTTTCAAAACATTGTCGTTGACTTGCTTAAGACGATTTGTTATGGTGTAATATTCAAAAAAATAAGAAAAAATGCTTGACTTTGTAAGTTTTCTGCTATTTTTGCGACTAATATTATAAAAACAGCAAAATGAAACAAGCAGAGCAGGAAGAACAATTTCTCGGTCTTGTTGATACCCGTAAGCATATAATATATAAGGTATGCTTCATATATGCTTCGGGAGACGAGAATATAAGCGATATGTTTCAGGAGGCTGTGCTGAATATGTGGAAGGCTTTTCCTAAATTCAGGGGGTAAAAGCAGATACTCAACATGGGTTTATCGCATTGCTGTTAACACTTGCGTGTCGTGGTTGCGAACTTCTAAGAAACAACCTCAGACAGTGCCTTTCACTCTCTCGATGTCAGACCTCATCACAGACGAACAGGAGAAAGAAAACCTGAAGTCGCTAAAAGAATTTGAAGAAGAATAAAAAATAATTTAAGTTTCCGATGCTCTTATTCATATTTTCTATGGTGATAGAGCATTTAAGCAATTCAGTAATACTAATGATTACAATGAGAAAACATTTAGCAATAGCAGTTCTCCTCTTGTTTGCTGCAACAGCAATGGGGCAGAACTCGATAAGCGGAAGCATCTTCGGAAATGATTCTTCTGCGGTTGCAGGCTCAAGCGTAGAGTTGTTACAGATGCCCGACAGTATAGTATTGCTCAAAACCGCGTCGGATGCCGACGGATATTATCGCTTTGAGAATTTAAAGAAAGGCAGTTATTTGGTTAGGACTTCCACTCTTGGCGGTAAGCCCGTAGCAAAGAAAGTAATGCTGTGGAGCAACTCAAATGTGGAAGTTAACTTCAAGGTTGACGACACAATACTGATGGATGAAGTGAAAGTATTGTCTACAGGTATTCACATTAGTGGCGATACAACTTCATATTCAGTGAGCAGATTTACTACGGGCAGCGAGAAAAACCTGAAGGATGTTCTTGAGAAACTGCCCAACATACAGGTTGATGACAAAGCCAAGTCAATCACTGCCAACGGAAAACAAGTGAGCCGAATTTTGCTCGAAAAGCAAGACCTGTTTCAGGGCAACACGAGTGTTCCGATGGACAATCTCTCTGCCGACGGAATAAAGCAGGTTGACATCATCGACAACTACTCAGAGTTTAATATCTACGACGGATTCCATACTACAAACGAAACGGTATTGAACGTAGGCGTAAGCGACAAGATGAAGAACAAGCTGAAAGGAGAGGCAGAGGCTACTGGCGGCGTACTGAATAAATACAAAGCGAAGAACTCGTCAATATATATAGGAAAGAAGTCGATGTTCTCTGGAATAATCGCTTCAAACAATATAGGCAACAGTCTGCTGACGTTCCAAGACATAATGCAGTTTTCTGGAGGACTTCAGAACATGCTAAGCGGCGACGACCCTATGGTGAGGATGACTAAACTGATGGAGACATATTCAGACTTCATCGTAGAACGCAAAGACATAAACAAAGCCGAAAGCAGTCTTGCATCGCTCAACTTCATTGCCAATCCAAGTAAACAACTGAAGATTTCGGCAAATGGAATCTACGGATATAACGACTCTAAGTCGAGAAGCGAACACGACTACAATTACCTTTCGGGACTGCAATATAGCGACACCATAACCGAAAGCAGCAGGCAGCACAATGCGCTGATGAACCTTAAGGTGCAATACATGCCTTCGGCTGACTTCAACATAATATACAGCAACAGTCTGATGTTTTCAGACAAGAAGACTGACAGGAACGATATGGTATACAGCAATGCCTTGAACTCTCAGACAAAGCCGAGAACAACAAATGTGCAGGGCAACCTTACGATAGTGAAACGCTTCGGAAAGAATGTGCTCAACCTCATTCTTGATTATTCTTTGCAGAACCTTAGGCAAAACTCTTTTTTCTCCGCACGCAGCGACTACTATCTCGAAATGCTTAACCTTTCGAAGCAGTATGACTACAGCACAAAGAGAAAAAGCAACGAGTATTCTGCCAACATCTTCTATATGCACAGACTCAACGACGACTACTATCTGAGAGTTGCCATGAAAGGACGGCACGAGAGCCAGAAACTCAATTCGTGGCTTACCCAAAGCGTGGAAAACAAATGGTTCGACAACGATTCGCGACTGCAATACAACGACTACAATGCCGATGCCTCATTAGGTAAGGATCGTGGTAAACTCACCTACGAGATGCGTCTGCGCTATAGTCTGCTTCATGCCAACACCAATATAGACCGCAAGTTCGTCACCAGCCAGAGTGCCATGCTGTCGCCAATGATTAAAGCAAGATATAGTTTCTCCATGTCTCATTTTCTCAGCCTGTCGTGGGAATATGGAGCGAAGGAAAACCCGATACTCAGCCTGCTGGCAAATGGATACATGAGCAACTATAATCATATTGCAACGAGCAGCGCCGACCGATTCTTCTACAAGACCAATAGCATTTCTGCCACACATGCACTGATGCTGCAATACTTAGGACTGAGCATATTCAACATGCTTTCGTTTGACGATGTCAAGAACGGACTGACGAGCAACAACAGCCTTTTCGGACTTACAAACCTGACGGAAAGCCGCATTGGTCCAGACAGAAAAAACCTTACGGCAAGGTCGTTCATACAGTATCGTTTCTTGAATGTTCCGCTCAATGTAAACGCAAGCGTAAACTATACCTATGCCTACATGCCCGTATATAATTTCAACGAACTGTTTAAGGCTAAGTCGGACAATGTAACATTGATGCTTCAAATGACTACACGCTACAAGAAAGGGCTGAACGGACAACTGCAATGGACCATGAGCAGCAGTGCTTTCAGAGGAATGCCAGTCAACAACAGCATGCATACTCACGATGTTGAAGGGCTCGTGTCTTGGCAGAACGATAAGCTATATGCAGGTGTCAATGCAAGGGCTAACTTCTACAGGCAGGGCAACATACATGCAGACAATCTGTATTATGGCTTCGACATTCGCTATGATATTTCGAAGACAATGTCTCTTACGCTTACGGGACATGACGTACTTCATCTGAAGGAGCGCAGACAGACTATTGGACAGATTGACACATACTATTCCATAGTAAGCCGAGTATGGTACATGCCAGGCAACATACTCTTAGGACTGAAAATAAAATACTAAATCAGAATTTATTAATACAAAACGATAGGGGAGGATAGAACGCATTTGTGCAATCGCTTCTCTTAACTAAAAGAACAAAACGATAATGAAAAAGATTCTATTTTTAGTTGCAATGTTTGTGACAAGTGTCATGGCTGCAGCACAAGAACTAAGCGTGATTTATCAGGTAGGCTTCAACTTTCAGTCGCCACACCTGTTTGAAGAGGCAGGAGTAGACGAGCAGATGCGCACAAGCTTGATAAACGCTTACAAAGACGTAACGCTGAAATATCAGTTGCTCTACAAGAATGGCGAAAGCGAGTTCCGTATTGTTCCTTCAAAAGAGAGACAAGACGTAACCATCATGGGTTATACAATGGACATCAATGCCGTAATGGCAGAGCAGGCTAACAACTATGTCTACAAGAACCAGAACGAAGGAATCATACTGAACAAGACTTCTGTCTTTGGCAAAGACTTCCTCATAACCGACAGCATTGGCAGGAAGAAATATATCATCGACGAGTCTGAAACAAAGGAGATTCTGGGCTTTGAGTGTATTAAAGCCGTTTCAGAAGACGGAAAGAATACAGCATGGTTTACACCCCACATTCCAATCAACGACGGACCTGAGACTTGCAGCCTCGGAGGTCTTGTGCTTCAACTCTATGGCGAGCAGATGGTCTACACAGCTATAGAGATAAACGAGAAGGTGGACAAAGAACTTGTCAGACCTGAAGGCGGAAAGAAAATGACCGAGCAGGAGTTTAAGGAAATGGTAATGAAGAGAGTTGAAATGATGAAGCGTGGCTGATATGCTTGTTTCAGTGATAGAGACAGGACCGCTAATAGAATAATGCTATTGGCGGTCCTGTCTTGTTTTTAAGTAAAACAGATTGTTTTATAATCTTCTATTAGACTCTTTGACTAATACTTTTTGCTTTATTGGTTAACAACCACAAATTACTTTCGTCATCCTTAAATATTTTTAGGCAAAATAGCGGTATGGACTGAGACTATAAGGGGCTACATACGTTGGTGGGTTAGAAAGACTTATACTATTGGCAATGATGATAAGCATAAAAAGTAAAACTTTCATTTTTCTTATATTTTGCTATGTGTTATTTTTTTTATATTTACCTTTGTGTGCTGTTTTTATAACGATTTAAGAAAAAGTGGAATAAAAATGAAAAAAGTTGACGCTTTCGTAAAAAAATATGGTTCTGAAGTGTCTTATATATAAACGTGCTTCAAAAACGAGGTACAAATATGAAAAGACTGATATGCTTGATAACAGAATACTTGAACAGCTTTTCCGTCAAAACTACAGCAAGATGATTCATCTGGCCAGTATCTTGCTGGTAAATGACGAAGAGGCTGAGGACGTAGTGCAGGACATTTTCTTGCGAGTGGCCAACAGTGGCATTCCTCCAAAAAATGGGAATTATCTGCTTATTGCCGTACGCAATTCCTGTCTTAACAGAATCCGACAAATGCAAATGCACGACAAAGTGAAGGGGTTGTTGCCTATAGAAGATGAAACACATCTGCAAACCATTGAGAAACAAATGGAATGGTTTGACGACATTGCAGCTTTCGTTGACGAACAACTGGAAGAACCTCACCGCAGCATCTTCCACCTGCGTTTTGGCGAAGACCTGACCATTGCAGAGATTGCCCGTCGATTGAGGCTTAACCCCAATACCGCCTACAAGTATCTTGCGCAGAGCATTCAACTAATCAGAATTCACTTCAAACGATAAAGATTATGGAAATGATTAACGACAATATCCGCCAACTGCTGGTAATGCTTGATAATCCCGATGCTTACACCGAGCAGGAAATCCAAGACATCATCAATCATGATGAAGATACACGCGAGATCTACCGCCTTATGGTGGAAATCAATAGGAGTAGCTTTCATCGTAAAAACGATGAGACTGTTGATATTGATGCGGCATGGAAGAGGTTCAGCCAGAAACTCCAGCCCGAGAAGCATGGAAGAGGCTGGAGTAAGATAGCAGCCTCATTCATCGGTATGCTACTCATATCTGGTATTGCTTTTGCAGCTATTAACTTTGTCAGGCAGTATAAGAAAAAAGAGACTCCTAATACAAAGCAGGCAGAATATGTGGAGAAGTCTGTCACTAATATTTCTGCAGGTAGATTCAATACAGACACCGTCAATATACAACCTGTTGTCTACGACAATATCTCACTGGAGAAAATGCTTCCAGAGATAGCCGCAAACTACCATGTCAAAGTTACTTTCGTAAACGAAGAAGCCCGCCAATTCCGTTTCCGATTTGTGTGGAATCCGCGTCAGAACATCGGCCAAGTTGTCAGCGACCTCAACCAGTTTGAACGACTGACTGTCACACTGAAAGATAATGAAATAATCGTAAAATAGTCAGTTGCTATGAAGAAACAAATTATTCTCATCATTCTAGCCTTACTACTGACAATCAGCACACAGGCACAGAAACGTATCTCTTGCAATTATAATAATGTGTCGCTCTCCGATGCACTCAGCCAACTTGCAGAAAAGCAGACTGATTATGCCATCATGTTTCTCTACAACGAACTGGAGGATTTCCGTATTACTACGGCGGTCAGCTGCAAATCACTGCCCGATGCCATTCAGCAGATGATTGGTTTCTACCCCATCCGCATGATTGTTGACAAGAGTAATCCTGAGGAAAAGAAAATCTTTGTAGAGTGTACACACAAAACCGACCGTAACCTGAAAGGAACTGTCGTTGACGAACAGGGGCATCCTCTAGTCTATGCAAATATTGCACTGCTCAATCCTGTCGACTCTACGCTAATAAGTGGTGGCGTCTCTAACGAGAGCGGCTACTTCGCCATTCCCTACAAGCAAGACAAAGTCATTGCCCGCATATCATACGTCGGCTACAAGACTATATACAAGATATGCAACAAGCCTGAGATTGGAACGATACGGATGCAAGTGGATAACTATGCTTTGAAAGGCGTGACAGTAAAAGGGCACAGGCTGCTCTATACTTCAACGGACAGAGGATTACAAGTCACAATTCAGGGAACAGTATTGGAACAATTCGGTTCTGCAAGCGACTTGATAAGCCATCTGCCCCTTATGATGGGCGACGGGACTATAGCAGGTCATGGTAAGCCAGAAATCTACATCAATAATAAGAAGGTACGCAACGCGCAGGAACTCAACCGCCTCCGTGCCAACGAAATCCTTTCGGCAGAGATTATCACTAATCCTGGTGCGGAATACGGTACAGAAGTAACTTCCGTCATCCGACTCAAGACCATCCGCAAGGCTGGCGAGGGTTGGAGTGGAAACTTCTCGGGTGGCTACCGGCAAGGAAAAGAGAATTACGCCAATGTAAATGCTTTGCTGAACTATCGCACTCGCAACGGAATGGACTTCTTCGGCAGCATCTACCTGACACATAGCAACCAGCTCATCACTGCTACGTCCGAAGACCAGTTGGTGGCATCCTCCGTTTGGGATTATAATCGCAATGGAGAATGGCTCTTCCGCGTTAACTATTTCTTTGGAGATATTGGTTGGAACTGGGATATCAACGAGCACCATTCTGTTGGTATAGACTATACACCATTCAGCTATTTAGGAAACAAGTCTGACCTCCGTCGTTTTGAGGAAGATACATGGCAGGATGGAGTGGCTGTAGAAAGTGGAAAGGCAGAAACCTACACACACCGCAAACCAAAAGTCAGCCATAGCATAAACGCCTATTATGTCGGAAAGGTTGGCAAATGGGGCATAGATTTCAGCGCAGACTACTATAGGGCTCCCGAGGCTACGGAAATGGAAGGCGGAACAATTGGTGAATCCGTCATCAGCAGTAGCAGCACGGCAATGAACGAACTGATAGCAGAGAAACTAGTTGTCACGGCTCCTATGCCTAAAGGCGAACTGACTTTTGGTGAGGAAGTGTCAGAGGTGAATCGTACCACGGACTTCACTCAAAGCGGATATGCAGCTGACAACCACGTGCATCAGCAGACCACTACATGGTCGATCTTTGCTGATTATTCCTTGACGCTTGGCAAGTTGGGTCTTACAACCAGTCTGCGATGGCAGAACGAACTTAACCGCTACGACATTAACGGTAAGCGAAATGACCAGATGAGCCCGAATTACAGCATTGTTATTCCAAGGGCATCTGTCAATTACAAAACGGAAAAATGGAACCATAAGCTTTCGTTTGCCACTTATCGGAACAATCCATCATACTTGCGGTTGTCATCCGACATCCACTATCGCAGTAAATACGAATATGATATGGGTAATCCGTTCCTGAAGCCGCAGACGACTTACCAACTCTCCTGGGCCTCCGGATGGAAGTGGATTTATGCTGAGGCTTTCTACGAATACAACAAGAACACTGTCCGCTCATTCCAGTATGCATATGACGATAGAAATCATCCAGGTGTTATGATCATGAGTTACGTCAACAGTCCCAGAAGACAGCTCTACGGTATCAGTCTCAATCTCTCGCCCAAGATAGGCATCTGGCAGATGAATTACTCCGCGAGCCTATTTTTTGTTGACGAAGATTTGGAGGCCATCGGCATCACCCATAAGTGGAATGGACTTTGTACGGACTTTACGCTCGACAACACTTTCACGCTTCCCCATTCGTGGATGCTGAACGTGAAAGGCAGTCTGACACCTTATCAAGAATCCGCTTGTGCCCAAGTGAAGACAACTGGTTTTGTCAACCTGCGACTCAACAAGCAGTTGCTCAAAGACAAGAGCCTGAGCATAGCCATCTTTGCTAATGACATTCTGCATACACAATACACAGAGATGACAGCCTACAGCGGTATCAATATCCGTACACAATTCCGTCAGTACAACGACTCGCGTCGCATCGGCATCGACCTCTCGTGGAAGTTCAACGCTACCAAGAGCCGCTACAAGGGTAGCCACGCAGGACAAAGCGAACGCAACCGACTATAAATACTCTCTCTATCTTCGATGTACAGCAGTCGATATCAGTGTCGATACTGACGGAAAACTTCAGGTTTTCTCTCCTGAACACTTATAAAGATAGAGAAACACAAATAACGTTTCTGGACGCATAACTCATGGAGCAAATCTTTGTAAACGCAAAAAAACATCAGCGAGACAAGCAAATCGTTATTTGTTTATCTCGCTGATGTTTTATAATCTTCTATTAGACTCTTTGACTAATACTCATCCTCGTTGAAAACTTGTTTTCCAACCATTCTACATTGATTATCAAATATTTGTATGTCTATCAACTATTCATAGCCAGACATACCGCATGGTCTGAGACCATAAGAGGCGATTCGTTGAAATATTGGACAAACTTATTTTCGATACTAATAATAGCCATAATTCGAAATACTTCAATAATTTTTAGTACATTTGCAAACAGAAGTTTGTATCACCAAACACAAAGACAAAAAGTTTCCATAATTCAAAGTGCGCTCATATACAACGATAACGATGACAGACGAACTATACTTCCAAGTGATATTGGCCGCCTCCAGCAGTATGGTGGCAACGGGTCTTCTTATGGCTGCAGTCAAGACACCGACCAACGAACGAACAGCCAAGTTCATTGACGTCAAGCATGGACTAACCGCGGCCATGCTGCTCATAGGAGTCCTCAACATGTTGCAGATAGGTTTCGATCCCCATGGTGGCTCCCACTATCTGGGCAGTTGCATCGCCTTAGCTGTCAGTTACGTGCAAGCCATGATCTTCACCAATGCTGTTATTGTGCTCATCAATCCCACCGAGGTTACACTGCGCTGGGTGATTCTGCAACTTGTGGCGATTGCCGTGGTTAACACCGTGCTCATCGGGGCTTATATCCTACTACCCCTGCAACATTTCTTCTACGTCTATGAATTCTGCATTGTGCTTTACATAGCATTACTCATAGTCTATACACGCTGGTATATGCGATGCTACCGCCAATTTGTATCCCAGATTTCTGCCTATTACGAAGAGGATGAGATAGAGCGCAGCTTACGCTGGTTAGGCATACTGTTCTGGGTGGCACTGGCTGTAGGCGTGCTGTCGTTGCTGATGCTCATAGGCAGCCGCACGGTCGATGCCTGTCTCACGGCCCTGCTTGCACTCTTCTATGTCTTTCTCGCCGCTTGTTTCATCAACTACCAACTCAGCTCGCCCATCATCCTTCCCGCACTGACCACTGTGCCCGGTGGGGAGACTGCCAACAATCCGCCCGTAGGCGAGCACCCCGACAAACTGATGGCATGGATAGAGCGCAAGGGCTACTTGGAAACGAACCTGGGCGTAGAGGAGATTGCCAAGGAGTTGGACATGAGTCTCAGGCAGTTTCACCAGCATTTTGACAAGGTCGTGGGCGAGAACTTCCGCACGTGGCGCATCCGCAAGCGCATCGAACACGCCCGTCAGCTGCTGGCCGACCGTCCCGACTGGCCTGTGACACGTATCGCCCGCGAAAGCGGCTTCAATGACCGCAGCAACTTCTACCAGCAGTTCAAACGTTTCACGGGTATTACGGTGTCAGATTACAAGAAAGACTGTTGAACCTTGGCTATTGTACAAGTGCAATAAAGGCGTGGATAATATTAACGTGAATGCCCCGATACATTTGAGCCAAAGTACAGGGACATAGAAATAATTGAAAATAGAGGTTGTGCCAAGTCCATCCCAACATGCGAATGGAATCTTGGCACAACCTCAGTTGTTTTGGGCGTATAGAGACTACCTAATTGGCAGACCTCACGTTCTTCACGATGTAGTTCACGACAGGGAACTCTTGCCCTCCAACTTTGACAGTGTAACGGCACATGTTCCAATCGAACATCGGTACGTCGGCAAGGTGTTTCGGCAGTGGCACAGTTCCTGTGACGGTAGTGCCGAAACCGGTGGTATAGGTGCTCGACCACGAGTGGTTGTAACCTGCACCGAACCCCGCCTTAACGGTGTGATTGAAAGCACCGACAAAGCCGACAAGCGACATGTCGAGACTAAAGGTATTGGTTGTGGTTGTAGAATTTTCGCGACTAACCTCTATGGTAAACGACTTTGTTCCGTCAGAACCGGTTGTCGAGAACTGGTCTTTATTATTGTTGCTCCAAATGATGTTGCTCGTGCTTTCCACCTTGTTCGGATTATCCAAGTAAGTGAGAGGATCGCCAGGTGTATGGGTGAAGATGATACTCACGTTTGGGATGTCATCACGATCACCACGTAGCAACATGTAATCGGATTCAGAGAGTTCCAAATCTCGTGGATAGGAGGGGGCACCGCAAACGACAGTCATGCCGATGTTGTCGGGATCGTTGCTCTCGATACACTCGTAGGTGTAGAGCCATACAGGCGTCATCGTCAGCCCTACCTTGTTGTCGCGTCCGGCAGTACAACCCGACTCAAAGGCATAGGTAGTGCCTTCAGAAACGCTCTTCTGCCAGTCGTAGCCGATTTTAGTTTCAAACTCGAAACCGTATTTTCCTATCTCAACACCGAAGACGGACACCTTGTTCTCCTGCTCGTAACCAAAGATGACATTGGCCGACGTGCCATTGGAGTTCTCCGTCACCTCGGTAGAACTGCTGCTCGTAGCCCATTCCGTAGAGGGCCCAACATCACCATAGTCGTAGTCCTCACCTGCATTGCTGTATCCCTGTGGCACCTTGGCCCAGTAGGGGGCTGCCGCCAAGGCGAACTTGATGCGCGGCTCGCTCATCGTGGCCTGGCACGAGACAAACTTATAGCGGCGTGTGTCGATGTTGGTGTAGGAGGTGGCGCTGAATGCGGGCAGCACGGCACCAAAGTGATAGTCGCCGTCCTTCGACCACCAGCAGACCGAACCAATCCTACCGCTATATAGCTCCTTGCGCGTCATCTTCGTGGTGCTGCCTGCTACCGTCGGGGTCAGCAACTCCACGTAGCCTTGGAATCCCCTGCTGAGAACGTCGCCGGCAGAGTTGGTCCATTTCTTAGAGTAGGTACCCCACATCGTAGTACCGAAGTAAGCCAGCTGCTCGCGGCCTTCCTCCAGGTCGTCCGTGAACCGCCCTACTGCCACACAGTCGCTCAGAATGGCAGCATCGAGGAGTGTTCCCTCTTCCTTGTGACCTCCTATGTCGACAGGTTCCAAACCGTTGCTGTCGTTAAAGCGGTAGAGACCATTGCGCAGCAACACGTCAGGACGCGAACCCATGCCTTGCGTATGCACCACGGCAATCGTGCTGTTCGTATTGGTGCTTGAGTAGTCGCCGCCCCATTCGTGTCCACCGTTGCGGAGTGGGAATTTCGGTTCCTCTTCAAACTTATAGGCCTGCTGCAGCGTTTTGCCATTGGCTCTTCTCAATACATAGAAGGCCGACTTCGCTTTATTATTAATGTGGCGGTTAGGCACCGTTAAGCAAAGCACCGACTTACCCGTGTTCGTAATGTCGGCGAACTTGATGTCAAGGAAGGGCGTAACGCCATTGACACCTACATGCTCAAGCGACTTCGAGTAGTCTGCCACATAGTCTATTTCCGTGTTCTGACGGGCATCAAACTTCTTGATGTCGTTGAGCAGTACGCGCACCTGAATAAGATTCTCGCCCTCAATCTCATAGATAAGTCCTAAGTCTGAATAGCCGTTTTCGTCGAGGTCGCCCACGCAAGCACGCACACAACTGGTCGGGAACGAACGTTCAGCCAGTAGCGTCGTGTAGTTCTTGCCGTCGAACACCTTCCATTCGCCGCAGAAACCCACTACCACGTCGTCGACACCATCGTTGTTGAAGTCGGCACACAGCAGGTTCAGTCGCTTCATGTAGTACTCGCTGACGCGGAGGTCTTCCGACCAATTCGCTTCGTCATTAGTTTTGTTGCCGTCGAATTTCGACATGACATATGTGCCGGGCAGCGTGATGGTCTTCTGCAGTGCGAAGTCGGTGTCAGCGTTGCCGAATACTTCCAGCGTGAGTGTACCTTCTCTGTCCTCCAGGTCACGGGCCATCCAGTGCGTGTTGGTCGAGCCGTCGTTTTGATAGTCGCGAATGGTTACGTCATAGGTAACCTTCAGCGTGTTGTATGTTCCGTCTTCCACTTTCTGCTGACCGAACTTCTTCAGTCGGGTGCGGTTCATTCGCTCTCCTTGTGCATTGTATATCCAGTTGCCTTCAGGCTGTTTCTGCGTAATGACGCCTTTCTTCGAGTCTACGAAGACGGTTCCGAAATAGTTCTTGTCCAGTTCCCAGGGAACATAAGAGTTGCCGGCACCGCTCCATCCCATACATTTCTGTCCCGTCACGTCCATCACAATCTGCTTGGTCGACTGGTCTACGGTGTAGTAGTCGCCGCAGGGCGTGCCGGTGTAAGGGTTCACCTCGCCCGTGTAGGGGTTTTCATCTTCCGCACTCTCAACGTGGCGTTTTGCATTGAGCTTGCCCTGCGAAGCGTTGTATAGCCTGCTCATCATGTCGGTGTAAGCGCTGGGAGCAGGACGTACACCACGCACATGCACAGCGGCATAGCTGGCGAGTCCGTTCTCTGGCTTGGCACTACCCGGTGCATCGCCGTTGATGGTGGCTGCTGTGGTGCCGTTGCTGATTTTCAAGAAGATGGCTTTCTGCTTTTCGCGGGTAGCAGTGAGGATAAATCCGCTATTGATATCGGTGATGACACCGTCTTCGTTGATATAGCCTTTCGGCCTGATGCCTAACTGTAGCGAGTCGGGGTTGGTGTTACGTTTGTCGCGGAAAGCATCTCTGTCACCTTTGCCGGCGCGTTTCATCTTGTCGCCTGCGATATCGTAACCACCCAGATTGCGAACCACTTGCTCTACTTCGGTCAGAGTTGGTAGTGACCAGCCTTCTGGCAATGCTTGACGAGCTGCGTTGTAGGTATAGTAGACATCATCATCAGCGACCACCATAGCCATATTGGACGACTCCTTGTTCTGTTTGGCACTTGCCCATTCATTTGTTTCATCGGCATGGAAAATAGTTACTCCACGCTGGCACTTCAGGTCTTCTGCCATCCAAAGCAAGCCACCTGCCTCAATTATAGGATAGCAATTTCCTGATGTATCTATGCAGGGATAGAAATAGAATGGAATGCTATGGCTTCGCTCTGGCGCGTTCACTACGATAGTGTGCATCTGTCCGCTCTGGCCATCAAAGCGCAGGATGTCGCCATCGTGGAAGGTCATCGTCACCACGTTGATCTCAGCCGAGGCTAATTCTTTGGCTGGTGTCTTCATGCTTTGGAACTGGGGAGCACCAAAGCTGCTATGTGTCGTAGGTTGGAAAGTCTGTACACCAGCATCCCAAACACTGCCCCATTGCGCAGCACCACCAAGACGAATGTGACCGCCAGAGCGTGACCCTCCGCATATCCAGCGTGTGCTTGCATTGATGCCATTGCCTGCTACATGAACGATATAGATGCCTGGTGACTGTGAAGGAATGAGAGCCGTGTTGCGCCCTTTCGATGCCTGCAATATGGCCGATTCAATCAATTTCCCGTCGGTTGTGTAGATACTCACACATACAGTACCACTCACCTTTGCGTCGAAAATCAGCGTACCATCACCTTGTGAAGGATTGGGTGTCAGGATAGGGCTCGACACAGCCTCAATCCATTCAACATTCTCGATACCTTCAGGGTCAATCGAAGGACTTACCAACCGCAGAATGTCTGTGCCGCTGAGCGTAACGGGTTCGATGTTTGGGTCGGATAGGTTTGTTACTGTCACACTCTCCACCGTAGTGGCTTTACCATGGCCTGCGAATGTGATGTCAATAGGGGGAGGCCCCCCACCCAACATAATTTGTGGAAAAAACATCGCCAAAAAGGCGAAAGTCATCATGTAATTTTTTTTCATCGCGAATAGATTGTTTAAATTAAATTAAGAGATGTCATATTTTTCGTCTTATGTGCTACAAAATTACGAAACATATTGATGAACATATAATACAAAAGTGTTGTATTTTAGCCAAACAATGAAAATACAACACTTTACAAATGAAAAATCCACACTTTTGTGACATAAACCTACACCTTTCCATAAGGCAATACCACTCAACTATATTCTTCTGCCCCTTTTGGAACCCGCCAGTCATTGCTTTTGTATGCGCCTGAATGGCTTGATCATTCACTGCATTACATTACGTCACTTACCCAACATTTATCCTTCTTCGTTCCGTCCTAATTGGTCAGTTCTCTGGTAGAACCGTCACCACAGCTAGCAGCAAAGAGTAAATTCGCGATTATATAAGACCACGCAAAAAAACATCAGCGAGACAAGCAAATCGTTATTTGTTTATCTCGCTGATGTTTTATAATCTTCTAGTAGACTCTTTGACTAATACTCATCCTCGTTTAAAACTTGTTTTCCAACCATTCTACATTGATTATCAAATATTTGTATGTCTATCAACTATTCTTAGCCAGACATACCGCATGGTCTGAGACCATAAGAGGCGATTCGTTGACATATTGGACAAACTTATTGTTTTATTCCTTACCTGCAAATTCGTCTATATCCTTGATGGCCTTGTTTAGTGAGCGTATCTCGCGGGAAAAGACATAGAAAAACAAGGCAAATGCGATGAGAATAACCACGAAATAAGCAACCAACCTATTACTTGAGGGGAAAGGAATGTCGGTGCCATGAAAAATGCCAAACGGAATGCATGCTAACCAGAGCAATATGAAAGGAACTATGCTGAACGTGTAAAGTTTCTCCCTGCGCTTGAAGGTTATCAGCCGCTGCTGGGCACTGAGCACATCATCAACTGCAAGATGTTTGTCGCGGATGTTACTGACATTCCAAAAGTTGAAAACGGCCTCACAAGCAATCAAAAGACCTACGACAATAATTGGTAGCCATAAAAAACCAGCGATGCTTCTTAGAACGTAAACAAACAAAGGTAATAACGCCAATTCCGCTACGCTTCCCCAAAAACTCATCTGTTTAATCCACGACACGTGGCCTTTCATCGCCTCTTTCAACAGGTGTCGGCTGACAATCTCCTGCTGCTCCATGCGGTTCTTAAACTCTGCGACCTGACTGCGCAGTTCTTCCAGTTCCTGTAAGTTGTTATTCTGATTTTCCATGATTTTTATTTGGGTTTAATCGTTTTACATATTCTTTAATTCATTCTTGATGCGGTAGAGGCGCACGCTGACGTTCTTCACCGTAATACCCATGATGGCAGCAATCTCCTCGTAGGTCATGTTCTCTAACCAGAGCAGGATGATGGCGCGGTCGAACTGCCCAAGCCGTGCGATGCGCTGGCGGAGCATGTCCATCTGGTGCGAGTTCTGATTGGTCTCTGTCTCTTCGTAGGGATTGATGTTCATTGTCAGGGGCACAGTCTTGTGTCGTCGTTTCTTGTGGTTGAGCGAGATGCACACGTTCAGGCTGATACGGTAGATCCAGGAGCTCACGTTGCTGCGCCCCTCAAACGAGGGCAGGCTCTTCCAAAGGTTGATGAGCACCTCCTGGAACAGGTCGGCCACTTCGTCCTGATCGTTGGAGAACATGTAGCACACGGTGTAAATCGTACCGCGATGTTCTCTCACCATTCTTTCAAATTCACGTTCCAAATCTTTCATTGCTATATGCTGTATAAAACGTCTTTTGATAGTTAGTCACACAAAGGTAGGAAAAAACTACAGTATTGGACATTTTTTTGCAAAGTTAGCTATATTCTTATCACCTCTGTAGCGCATTTATAAACACTCTATTTGTAGTGGTTGCTAACTTCTTTAATCAGACCTTTTTTAATTGCACTAATTAAGGGTATAAAAAACATCAGCGAGACAAGCAAATTGTTATTTGTTTATCTCGCTGATGTTTTATAATCTTCTAGTAGACTCTTTGACTAATACTCATACTCGTTGAAAACTTGTTTTGCGACGATTTTGTATTGATTATCAGCCGTTTATATTACCTTTAACTATTTTAAGCCAAACTTACCGCACTATCAGAGGCGATGCAGGGCTATTGAAAAGCAAATTGGACAAACAAACTCATTAGCCCTCCGACCAAACAGCCACGTACCATTTTTTAGTAACATACTCATCATGTATTATTCTATCAGCAAAAGTACAAAAGTATTCTTTAAATCACACCGAAATAACACAAAACATCCTATTACGCGCGTAGATTTAATCAAATTTTGCTAAAATCTGAACAAAACGATTCCGAATTTGCGTGAATTTGAGAATAAATGTGTAACTTTGCAATGCATTGTGGGCGAAGCCTGCTTTGCAAAGACATAAGCTCGTTAGCCGCACAATCACCACCGTACTTGCTACGAGCAAACATAGGATATAGGAGCTGCCCCGTATAGGGCGCAGATTTCCCATATTTCTATGTGGTTTGTGGTGAACCGTGCGGCGTATGGCGAAGGTCTGCGCCTCTTGTATATATAGAAACTAAAATAATTGTACTATGAGTATTATTGGCTATCAAGGAGTTGCAGAGAATAAGTTCTCGCAGAAGACTATTGTAGAGGCTATTATGAGCTCTGTTCATAATATTGCTATCAAGGCATTTGTCTCTATAAGCTTAATACTAATGTTGGCTTCATGTAATGACCAACAGGTGTCAAACATTGAAAAGAAATATCAAGACTCGATTGCGGTTTTAAAGAACCAGCTCGAACAAGCTAATGCCCAAATTAACATATTGAGATACCCTGCAGATCAACGTCTCAACAAAGTAAAGACCCTAATTGAATCAGATAATCTCGACGATGCGTTGACGGAGATACAACAATTGAAAAAGGTATTTCCAAATTCAGTGGAAGCAACGGCATCAGAGTCGCTCGAAAATCGTATCAGAGAACTAAAAGAAGCAAAGAGAATAGAAGAAGAGCGCATAAAAGCACTAGGGTACAAAGCTATTCCAGAACATAATACTGTAAAGATCGATTACAATACTATAACTCTTAGTGGTATTAACGTTGGAAATCGCTTTATCTTTGATGCGTATGACGATCGCTGGTTTTACAGAGATGCTGATAGGGGCTGCAAATATGTGACAATGCAAATGTCAGTCACATCGTCAAGTCACGACCCAGACTTACCCCAATTGGCAGCTTATAGTATAGATGGTGACAAAATGAATCTAATAGGAGAATTCGACACAGAATTTGCAAGATGGAGGGACTATGGTGCCTATTTAGGGAATTACCATGATTCTTCGAATGACTTCTCAAAGGTAATTACTGTAAAATTCAAATTGGGTCTACAGGTTAGTAACGAAAGACTCTCAAAACCGTATGCCATTGTAGTGATGAAGAAAAATGCACTAACCTCTCATTACGATAGATTTTCAAATCCACCAAAATCGTATATCGGCTCTGCCAACTACCCATCCACATTGTCTTTGGACAGTTTCCGTAGTAACTATGTATTGATAAAAAGATTTAATCTGAAATAGTATGAAAAGATTTATCGTTTTTGGATTTATATTAACACTACTATTTAGCTGTGGCAATATCAAATATGGCGAGTTATTTGATATTACAGATGAGTTCGTTGAAAAACTTCAAACAACATATCAAAGCTACGGCATGTTTGGAGGGATAGATGACACTAAGTACACTAAGGACAAGGAGTACAAAGTGTTTCCAATGGGCAGACTTATCAATGTGCGAATAGAACACTATGCAGACGACGATGAATATGAAAGCTTAAGAAAGGCATTAGAGTCTCATTATTCTGGTGATAGACGCGTGAATCAGGTTTACCGAAATCAGGCTGGAACGATAATGATCGATTGTAGAAACTAAATATTCATTTCGAAAACAGAAGAAAAAGTATGAAAAAATTAATCTTGATTTTGGCACTTATAATGCCCTCCGTATTGTTTGCTCAAAACGATGCTGAGAAAAAATTAACTAAGTTTGAGCAATTTACATCTAAAACTGGCAGAATTTCAAAATTCGTAGATGTTAAAATGCCCAACATTCCACAGAGTTTTATGGGTTCTCTTGAAACTAGCATCCGTACGTTAATGGGAGAACAAAGTAATTCTTATTTCTATAGAATAGAACAAGCAGAAACCCAAAGGAGTGTTGCACATATTGCAATGATTGAATATTCTGATTTAGTTGAAATAAACAAGGCCTTAACAAAATTAGTTGGGGAAGTTGAATCAGATTGTGCCGCAAATCCCGATTATTTAGAAAATCGTTTTATTACAGAGGATGGTTTCCAAATAGGTTATTATATATCAAAAGGAAAGGCAAACTGGTATCTCAAACTTGAACGATACTCAAATAGTACTGTATTCATCAAAAATGCAGAAGCATTACTTGACAATTTTCCTGCAGCTCAGAAAAGAATAGAAGAACTGAAAGCTGATAATGGGAAATAGTGTATATCTAAAGTGGATAATAAAAGAGGTCATGCTAGTTTTTTTATGCATGACCTCTTTTTTTTCATATTCCCCAGCCAGTATTCTTCTTTGTGCCGTCCCAGTTGGTTAGTTCACCATTGGAACCGCCACCGCCTGTACTAATGCCAGCCCTGCCGCCAGCGGCAAGGAGTAAGTTCGCCATCAAATCTTTGGAGACCGTCATCTCATCGTAAGCTGTCGGTTTATAGATGTTCTCTATACATCAAACTGATAGTACAAAAAAAACATCAGCGAGACAAGCAAATCTTTATTTGTTTATCTCGCTGATGTTTTTATAATCTTCTAGTAGACTCTTTGACTAATACTCATCCTCGTTGAAGAGGAAGTCTTCTTTGGTAGGATAATCGGGCCAGATGTCTTCAATGCTTTCGTAGACGTCGCCTTCATCTTCTATCTCCTGAAGGTTTTCCAGCACTTCGAGTGGTGCGCCAGAACGAATGGCGTAGTCAATGAGTTCTTCCTTAGTTGCGGGCCATGGCGCATCTTCTAACTTAGAAGCTAATTCCAATGTCCAATACATAATTTTTTAACTTTTAGGTTGTATTTATTTAATTGTTATCTGTTTTATTCTTCTTTTTTCAGAAGAAATATTTTTTAGTTGTTTTCTTGTTTTCTTATTTTGTTGATAGTGGTGAAGGTCTGCGTGCTTCTTTTTCGCGTATTCCTTCGGCGAAGTTCAGTTTTCGTGCCAGCACGAAGAGGTAGTCGCTCAGTCGGTTTACGAAGTGCAGCAGTTCTGTCTGTACGGGTGATGTTTCGTGCAGGAAGAATATGCGTCGTTCAGCGCGTCGGCATACGGTTCTGCATACGTGGCAAATAGCAGCCTGATGAGTTCCTCCAGAGAGAATCATGTGGTTCAGTTCTGGCAGGCTTCCGTTAATCATGTCGATTTCCTGTTCGAGCAGGTGGGTTTCCTCTTCTGGTATGAGGAAATACTCTGCATATTTGCTGCTTGGTTCTGTTGCCAGACTTGAGCAGATGGTGAAAAGGTTGCGCTGAATGCGTATTATGAGGTCTTTGTCGTGTCCGTCTTTCATCCATGAGGCCAGCAGTCCGAGATTTGCGCTCAGTTCGTCAACGGTTCCGTAGGCTTCAATTCGGGCATTTGTTTTCTTCACTCTTTTTCCGCCGACCAGTCCTGTGAGTCCTTCGTCGCCGGTGCGAGTATAAATTGTAGATAGTTTCATTTTTTTATTCCTTTTCTTTTTTAATAATTCAGTAGGTAATGTTTCTTATATTGTTTTTTTTCGAATAGTATTATTCCGCAGTGTCTGAGATCGTATGTAGAGCCTGTGCTTGGCAGTTCTTTCAGTTTATTCCACTTTTCTTCGGTTTCTTTGTCGGAATGAATATTGTCAATGATACAGGCTGCTTTGTCTGCCAGTTTTTGTGATGCTTGCAGCAAGAAGTCAAACCATTTGCCGTCAGCGTTTATGTAAATCAGTCCGATGTCGCTTGCCTGTTCAATCAGTTTCTCTGCATCTTTTTCGCAGTCTACGCTTATGGTCTTAGCCTGTTTGCATCCAGCCTGCATGTATGCCTTTGCAGTTTCGGCATTGTTGTTGCAGACTATTGTTAGTCTTGGCTGACAGTAGTTGGCTATTCTGAAAAGCAGTTGGCACTTTCGGCATGTTTTCTTGTTGAGTCTTCCATGTTCCTTATCCAGTTGCCTGTAGGCATAGTAGGGCATTTTCTCAGCAATCACGTTTCTTATGAAGCCGTAATCGTTAGGTGACTGTACGCCATATCCTCTTGTTTGTCGCCATCGGTTGATTATCGTCTTCAAACTTTCCATTTGTCAGGTTGTCGTTTGTTTCGCGCCAGTTTTCTTCGTTTTTTGTCAGACAGTGCCAGTTTTTCTTGTCGTTTATAACTGTCTATCTGTCAGTCATCTACATTATTTACAGGAGAAAAACTCTCCTTATTTGTGTGCAAATATACTAAACTTTTATGATTTCCTATAATTTTTATAGTTTTTTCTTACTCATCTTATATTTTAATGCAGGTAAATAAATAAAATAAAGGGTATCAGGATTAAGGATTAAGGATGACGGGAACGGGAACTTTAACCTTAACTTTAACCTTAACGTTAACGATAACGGGAACTGGAACATATTCAACGGGAACGAGAACCTTAACTTTAATTCTTATTCTTTCATCCTTAATCATCCATGATGCCGTTGCATCGTGTAGGCACACTCCTCAGTCACTTCATTACAGCTCCCCTAAACTTAGGAGAGCAATTACTGCTTACAAACTGTAACTTTCATAATCAGTCCGTTTTTTTGACGAAAAAAGTAAAAAATCTTGACAAACGGAATTTTCATTCTAGAGAAGGATTTTCCGATTGGCATGAGGTGAAATGCTAAAAAGCGTTTAATTGTTAATCAATTGGCTTAAACAATGTAAACGAACATAAGGAATGAAAAAGTGAAAGGTGTCCTTTCGCGATGCGAAACGTGGCATATCGCAGTGCGATATGTGGCATATTGCAGTGTCAAACGTGCCCTTTCACACTGCGAAAGATGCCCTTTGACTTTTTTAACAGTTATGAGTTTGGAGACAAGACGTATAATGTCTTGATATTGAACGATTTACTAAAAAGAGCGAGAAAGCGCCAAATACTCGCATATTTTGCAACTTTATTTTTCTAAGTCGTAAATTTTTAAGTTATTTGCGAGGTTAGTTAATCAATTTTTTACCCAACTCGGCTCTGAAAATTGCAAGTATTTCGCTCGGCAAAGACTGGAAGCGGAAAACTGGTTTCAAATTGAAAGAATTTTAACGTTAACCTTAACGGGAACGGGAACAATGAAAACTTTAACTTTAACGTTAACTTTAACAATGACATACGCCCCCTTACCCCCTCTAACTTAGAAGGGGAATTGAAGATTGGGAACGGAGAACGGGAACGATAACGGGAACCTTAACTTTAATTCTTATTCTTTCTTCTTTAATCATCCACGATGCCATTGCATCGTGGAGACATACTCCTCAGTCACTTCGTGACAGCTCCCCTAACTTAGGGGAGCAATTTCTTTATTTGAGTCTTTAGAGTCACACAGATTTGTTCAACGATGACGGGAAGTAGTTATGAGTTATGATAACGGGAACGATAACGGGAACCTTAATCTTAATCTTTATTCATTAAATCAATTAATCACTAAGAACTGACTTAAATCTTTTTTCCGATTCAGTTAGAATAATTAGATAATAATTATTACCTTTGCAGACAATCTGAAAACAAGTGATAATGCGACAAGTAAGACCGAAGAAAAATTTGGGTCAGCACTTCCTGACCGACCTTTCGATAGCACGCCGAATTGCCGATACCGTCGATGCCTATCCCGATATTCCTGTACTCGAAGTGGGACCTGGCATGGGAGTGATGACACAATATCTCGTTGAAAAGCCCCGCGAATTGCGAGTTGTAGAGATAGACCGCGAGAGTGTGGCTTATCTTAACGAGAATTTTCCTCGCCTGCAAGGACAGATTATCGGTGCCGACTTCCTTCGCATGGACCTAAGCGAAGTGTTCGAAGGCAGGGAGTTTGTCTTGACAGGCAACTATCCCTACGACATCTCGTCGCAGATATTCTTCAAGATGCTCGACAATCGCCATCTCATACCTTGCTGTACGGGCATGATTCAGCGCGAAGTGGCACTGCGCATAGCCAGCGAGCCTTGCACTAAGGCCTACGGAATATTGTCGGTCATGATTCAGACGTGGTATGACGTGGAATACCTTTTCACCGTCGATGAGACCGTTTTCAATCCTCCTCCAAAGGTGAAGAGTGCAGTCATCCGCATGACTCGCAACAGCCGAACTGAGCTGGGATGCGATGAGTTGCTCTTCAAGCGTGTGGTTAAGTCTGCATTCGGCCAGCGCCGCAAGATGCTCAGGGTGTCGCTGAAGCAATTATTCTCAAACAGCCAGCCGCCTTCGGCCGACTTTTTCGCAAGCGACATCATGACTCGCCGCCCAGAGCAGTTGACCATAAGCGAGTTTATTTCGCTGACAAACATGGTGGAAAACGAGCTTAGGATTTGCGAAAAACAATAAAAAACACAATTTTATTCCATATTTTTGCTTAACAAATACAATAAATCGTGTGTGTTGAGCGTTTATAATTTTGTATATATACAACGCAAATTGATACCACATGATTGAATACATCAGGGGCGAACTCACAGAACTCACTCCCGCGCTGGCTGTTGTTGAGGCTGCTGGAGTGGGTTACGCGCTTAACATTTCGCTCAATACATATTCGGCTATACAGGGTAAGAAGGAAGTTAAACTCCTTGTCCACGAGGCTATTCAGGCTGGCGGTCGTGACGATTCCTATACCCTCTATGGCTTTTCAAGTCAGCAAGAACGCCAACTCTATCGTCTGCTTATAACCGTTTCGGGTGTAGGCGCAAACACTGCTCGCATGATTCTTTCTTCCATGACGAGTGCCGAGCTGTGTAATGTTATTTCTACAGGCAACGAGAAGATGCTCAAGACGGTTAAGGGCATAGGTCTGAGAACTGCGCAGCGCATCATTGTCGACTTGCGCGACAAGATAATTTCTTCGGGCATTGCTCAGGAACTGCCAGCAGGCGGATCGTCAGTGGCTGCGATAGTAGACAATGCCGTGAAAGACGAAGCTGTGGGAGCGTTGACCATGTTGGGCTTCTCGCCAGCACCATCGGTTAAGGCCGTTGACGAGTTACTTAGAAGTCAGCCAGATATGCCTGTTGAACAGGTAGTGAAGTTGGCTCTTAAGATGATTAAATAGTTTTTCAGTTGACAAGCTTAATACAGTGCATAGTGCATAATTCATAGTTCATAGTTTTTCAGTAAACAAGTAGACAAGTTGCTAATAGCTGAATGTCTAAAACTCAACAAACACTAAAAAGAAAAGGATGAGAGAACGGATATTGACAGCGATTTTCATTGTGTGTGCCATAGTTGTTGTGGCAGGCAATGTCATGTCCGTACCGCAAGACGACCCAACTCGCCGCCGTCGTGCAGCGAACCAGCGCCAGCAGGTCAGCCAGTCGGAAGACAGAGCTGCCCAAAACGGGCAGCAGCCTAAGCGCGACACGCTGGCTGTAAATGCTCAGCCTATATTAGACGACGATGAAGTGATACCCGACTCGCTGCTGCATCCGCGTTGGGACATTCAGCGCACAACTCCTATTACATTCGACGACCTTACCCAACTGCCTGCCGACCTTGCAAGACCCGAGAACATGAAGCAGCAGGTGGAGTATAACGATACGCTCGACCGTTATGTGTTCGGACAGAAGATAGGTGGAACATACGTCAATGCACCTATCATGATGACAAGCGAAGAATACATGAAGTGGAGCGAGCGCAAGCTCATCAACGACTACTTCCGTTCAAAGAATGAAGAAATCGTAAAGAATCAAGGCAAAGAGAAGTTCGACTTCACCGATATGCACTTCGACTTAGGTCCTGCTGAAAAGATTTTCGGTCCTGGTGGAGTTCGCATCAAGACTCAAGGAACAGCAGAACTCAAGTTCGGTGCTACGCTGAAAAACATTGACAACCCGTCGCTGCCTATCAGAAACCGCAAGACGACTAACATGAATTTCGATGAGAAAATCAATCTCAACGTTACGGGTAAGGTGGGCGACAAGGTGAACATGAGCCTTAACTACAACACCGATGCTACTTTCGACTATGATGCGCAGAACATGAAACTGAAGTATGACGGTAAGGAAGACGAAATTATCAAGCTCGTAGAAGCAGGTAATGTAACCTTCCCAGCCAACTCTTCTCTCATTCGTGGAGCCAGTTCCTTGTTTGGTGTGCGCACCGATTTCCAGTTTGGTAAACTGAAACTCCAGACTGTGTTCTCGCAGAAGAAGTCGTCTACAAAGAGCGTGCAGTCGAAGGGTGGGGCGCAGACAACACCTTTCGAGATTGACGTTTCAAACTATGAAGAAAACCGCCACTTCTTCCTTTCGCAGTATTTCCGCGACCGCTACGATGCAGGTATGCGCACGTTGCCTAACCTCACGACAGGCGTTAAAATCAATCGCGTAGAAATATGGGTTACAAACAAGAGCGGAACAACTCAAGACACTCGAAACATTGTTGCCCTTACCGACTTAGGTGAGAATCAGAAAGTGTCTAATCCTATGTGGACTACCACAGGAATGCCTGTCCCTTCAAACCAAGCCAACTCGCAGTATAGTCAGATGATTAGTACATATAGCGATGCGCGTAACATCGACCAGACTACAAGCGTGCTTGACGGGATACCAGGATTTGTAGGCGGCAACGACTATGAAAAACTCGAAAAGGCACGACTGCTTAAGTCTACAGAATATTCTGTTAATACTGCTCTCGGTTACGTCTCTTTGAAAACAGGATTGCAGACCGACCAAGTACTTGCCATAGCCTATGAATATACCTATGGCGGAGTAACATATCAGGTGGGAGAATTCTCGTCAGATCTCACCGATGTCAGCCAGGCTCTCTTCGTTAAGTCGCTGAAAAATACATCAAACAATCCGCGACAGGGCAACTGGGACCTGATGATGAAAAACGTCTACTATCTCGCTTCGTCGGTAGAGAAAGACAAGTTCCGTCTCGATGTCAAGTTCCAGAGCGACACAGCAGGTGTATACCTTAATTATATACCAGAGCCACAAGTAAAGGAACAGCAGATAATAAAACTCTTAGGTGCCGACCGTCTCGACAACAATATGAAGGCGCATCCTAACGGCTACTTCGACTACGTTGACGGATATACTGTTTCCAACGGTCGCGTATTCTTCCCTGTAGTCGAGCCTTTCGGACAGAACATGTACGATGCGCTGGTTGCTTCTGGAGTAGCAGCGCAGGTCGCAGAGCGCTATACGTTCAATGAACTATACGATTCAACCAAGACTGTTGCGAAGCAGATAGCCGAGAAGAACAAGTATTTGCTCATGGGCCAGTTCAGAGGCACGTCGTCAAGCGTCATTTCTCTTGGTGCCTATAACGTTCCGCAGGGCTCTGTCATAGTTACAGCAGGCGGACAGACTCTCGTAGAAGGCAGCGACTATAGTGTAAACTATTCTGCTGGTGAGGTTACAATCCTCAATCAGAGCATCATTGATGCGGGAACGGCAGTTAATGTTTCTCTCGAAAGCAACACCGACTATGCACAGCAGCGAAAGACAATGCTTGGACTTAACTGGTCGTATGACTTCACTAAGAATTTCCAGATTAGCGGTACTTTCCAGCATTTGTCTGAGCAGTCGCTGACTACTAAGGTTAACATGGGTAGCGAACCGCTTAACAATACCCTGTGGGGTGTAAACCTTAACTGGAAGAAAGAGAGCCAGTGGCTTACGAATATGCTTGACAAGATACCTTTCCTGCACGTCACCCAGCCCTCAAACATTTCTTTCAATGCTGAGTTTGCACAGTTAATTGCAGGTCAAAGTCATGGCACTCAGGACAATGCCTCTTATCTTGACGACTTCGAGAACACCAAGAATGCTATTGATGTGTCTACTGCAACATCGTGGATTATATCAAGTGTGCCTTCAATGTTTGAAGAATCGAACGACAAGAGTGGACTGACGAGCGGCTATAACCGTTCTCTGTTGTCGTGGTATACCATCGACCCTCTTTTCACCCGCATTTCTTCTTCGCTCACTCCGAGTCACATCAAGAGCGATTTGGAACAACTTTCAAACCACTATGTGCGCGAAGTATATGTGCGCAACCTCTATCCTAACCGCAATCAGAGCAGCTACAACGGAGCAACCGCAACGATACCTGTGCTCAACCTTACTTTCTATCCTGATGAGCGCGGTCCTTATAACTTCAATCCTAATCTTAATGCAAACGGCCGTCTTACCATGCCTCAGAACACATGGGGCGGTATGATGAGAAAACTCGATACCAATGATTTTGAAACTGCCAACGTAGAGTATATCGAATTCTGGCTTCTCGACCCGTTCATCTATTCTCGTGAAGAAGGCGATGCCGACCAGTATGGTGGCGACTTCTACATAAATCTCGGTGAAGTGTCTGAAGATATTCTGCGCGATGGTAAGAAATTCTACGAGAGTGGGCTTCCTGTAGACGGTTCGCAGGCATACACTTTCACGCAGTGGGGTAAGATTCCAAATCAGCCAACCGTTACTTATGCCTTCGCAACATCGTCAGGTTCGCGTGCACGTCAGGACTTAGGTTTCAACGGTCTTAACGATGACGAAGAGAAATCTTTCGAAGCTTATCAGTCGTTCCTTTCTTCTATTCAGGGCAAGGTGTCGCAGGCTGTATTCGATTCCATAATGAACGACCCTGCAAACGACAACTATCACTATTTCAGAGGTTCTGACTACGACCGCATGCAGGCTTCAATTATCCGCCGTTATAAGTATATAAACAATCCGCAGGGCAACTCTCCCGACTCAGATACTCGTAACGAAAGTTATGACACATCATATAAGACGACACCTGATGTGGAAGATATCAACCAAGACTTTACGCTCAACGAATATGAGAAATATTATCAGTATCGCATTTCCATTCGTCCTGAAGATTTGGTTGTAGGACATAACTACATTGTTGACAAGCGAGAAGATGCTGCAACGCTGCGTAACGGCAAGCCATATAAGGTTGACTGGTATCAGTTCCGAATACCTTTAGACCAGTTTGAAAAGCGTGTCGGCTCAATAAGCGATTTCACGAGCATTCGTTTCATGCGTATGTTCCTCACCAATTTCAAGCGTCCTATCACTCTGCGTTTTGCAAGTCTCGACCTTGTCAGGGGCGAGTGGCGTGTCTATGAGCAGAATCTTACTAACTCATCAAACACTGGTCACATGTCAGTCAGTGCTGTAAGTTTTGAAGAAAACAGCGACAAACAGCCTGTAAACTATGTTATTCCTCCAGGCATCTCACGAGCTCAAGACCCAACGCAGCCTCAGTTGGTTGAAAGCAACGAGCAGGCTTTAAGCCTTGTTGTTGAAAATCTCAGCAACGGAGAGTCGAAATGCGTTTACAGGAATACCAATATTGACATGCGACACTACAAGCGCTTGCAGATGTTTGTGCATGCCAACGAGATGCTTGAGAACACAACTAACCTGCATGACGACCAGCTTGCAGTGTTCATTCGTCTTGGAAGCGACTATAAGAGCAATTTCTACGAATATGAGATTCCTTTGAAATTAACACCGCCAAGGAGTGATTACAACCGCTATTCGGTACAAGATAGGTTGATGGTTTGGCCAGAAGAAAACATGCTTGACATACCTCTTCAGATATTCACACAGTTGAAGAAGGAACGCAATATAGCTAAGTCTGAAGGCAGGGCTTCATACAATAATCTCTATACAGCCTACGATGAGTCGCGCCCAGCAAATAAGATTAGCATTATGGGTAATCCGAGTCTTGGCGAGGTTAAGACTATGATTATCGGTGTGAGAAACCTTTCGGGCGATATTAAGTCGGGTGAAGTATGGGTCAATGAGTTGCGCCTCAAGGAGTTCGACAACGATGGAGGCTGGGCAGCTCAAGGTAACTTGAATATGCAGTTGTCAGACTTCGGTACTGTGAACGTAACAGGAAAATATATGACTGAAGGCTTTGGCGGACTGGAGCAAGGCGTGGCAGAGCGTTCAACCGATAACTATAAGACCTATAGTGTGACGGCAAACCTCGAACTTGGAAAGTTCTTCCCCGAAAAGGCGAAAGTTTCTGCACCTTTATATTATAGTATAACGAAGGAGGAAGTACGTCCTAAGTATAATCCTCTCGATACCGATATGCGCTTAGATGAAGCACTTAACGCCACGACTAACAAGGCAGAGCGCGACTCTGTAGAGTCAATAGCAGTTACGAAGACAACAAACCGCAACTTCTCTCTCTCTAATGTTCGCGTGGGTATTCAGAATAAGCGTCATCCTATGCCTTACGACCCTGCCAACTTCTCTTTCTCTTACAGCCATTCACACCGAAACACTTCGGGTGAAACAACCGTATTTGAGAATGAAGACCAGTGGCGCGGAGCAATGAACTATAGCTGGACACCAGTCTATAAGGCATGGGAACCATTCAAGAAACTTATCAAGAGCAAGTCGAAGTGGTTTGATATATTCAAGCGTTTCGGCCTAAACTGGTTGCCGCAGAATGTTTCGTTCAACACAGAGATAACCCGAAACTACTATGAATTGCAGGAACGCGACATGGAAGACTTAGGTGGTTCGCAACTGCCTCTCACGTTTAGCGAACAGTTCCTTTGGAGCCGCGACTTCTCTATGAGATGGGACTTGACAAAGAACCTGCACTTGAATTTCCAGTCGGCTACCAATGCTGAGATAGAAGAACCTTATACTCCTGTCAACAAAGACCTCTATCCAGACGAGTATTCTGCATGGAAAGACTCAGTGTGGACAAGCATCCGAAACTTCGGTACGCCATTAGACTATGCTCAGACTGTAAATGCTTCATATCAGTTGCCGCTTAACCTCATACCTATTTTCGACTGGATTAACTCCGACGCCAACTATACTTCTACTTATAACTGGGTTAGAGGAACAGCACTCGAAGACGGAACGTCGCTCGGCAACACAATCTCGCAGAACAGAAGCCTTAACATCAGTGGCTCGTTTAATATGCAGAAACTCTACGACCACATCCCTTTCTTGAAGAAGACCAATGAAAGGTTTAACAAGCGTACCAACAACTTGCGTAATTCGCGAGGAGGAGCATCAGGCAGGGATAGCAAGTTGCAGCAGCAGATTTCTAAGACAGGAGCGGGCAACGAAGGCAAAGCCAGTGACGACAAGAGCAAGGCTCTGCCTAAGAACCAGAAGAGTTTTGAGAAGGAAATAACAATAGCAGCCGACACAGCAATCATTGTGACACACTCGAAGAAGAGCAAGCGACTGATTGTATCGGCAAAGACACAAGACGGAAAGACAACAAAGCTGAAATACAAGAAGGTTGACGACAATAAGATTAAGGTCTACAACAAGGCAGACTCTGCCATAACTCTTAAACTCACAGTCACTCCTAAAGAGCCTCTCGACGACAAACCATGGTATAAGACTGCACAGGTAATTGCTCGCGGACTAATGTTTGTTCGCAATGTCAACGTAAGTTACCGCAACCAGTATTCTATGTCGTTGCCAGGATTCATGCCCACCATTGGCGATGTGTTCGGTCAGCGGCGCGGCGATGCAATGGCTCCAGGTCTTGACTTCGCATTCGGCTTTATAGGCGACAGTTATATTGAGAAAGCAAGACGTAACGGATGGCTCTTGCAGAGCGAATCCGTGGCGACTCCTGCAGCAACGAGCAAGATGGAGGATTTGCAGATAAAGGTAACGCTTGAACCTCTGAAAGACTTGAAGATTGACCTCAACGCTTCGCGGGCATCGACCGTTTCAAAGAGCATTCAGTATATGTATGCAGGTAATCCTACAACGCAGAGCGGAACATTCAGCATGACTACGCTCTCGCTTGGTAGTGCTCTCGAAGGCATGGGCAATGCTAACAACGGTTACAAGTCGGCATCGTTCGAGCGATTCTGCCGTTCACTCGAAGGTTTCCGCAATCAGGTTGAGCGTCAATATCGCGGAGCAAAATATCCAGCTGGTACGCCTCTTGCAGGACAGACATTCAGTCACGACAATGGCGGAGTAAATCCTTACAGTGCTGATGTGATGATACCTGCTTTCTTGTCTAACTATACCTCAATGCACGGCAATGGTCTGAAGATATTCCCAACGCTGACAAGCATTCTGCCTAACTGGACAATTCGCTATAGCGGACTGTCGCAGTTGCCTTTCTTCAGCAATCTCTTCAAGAGTGTTAACCTCAATCATGGTTATAAGAGTGTATATTCTGTCGGCTCATACGCTTCTTACAGTACATGGATGGAGTACATGAACGGACTCGGATTCATTACCGATGCAACAACAGGCAACCCTATACCAAGTTCTATGTATAACGTCTCAACTGTCAGCATCAACGAGGCTTTCTCGCCGCTTCTCGGTATTGACGTTACGCTGCACAACAACATGACTTGCAAACTGGAATACCGAACAACAAGAGTGCTCAACCTCAGCATGACGAGTGTTCAGATAAACGAGGCTATCAGCAAGGACTGGGTATTCGGCATGGGCTATAAGATTAGCGACTTCAACCTCTTTGGCGGAAAGAACCATCGCAGGGTGAAGAACAAGAATAAGAACAAAGACAACGAACAGCAGTCGTCGCAAAACCAGAAGAACAATAACAGCAAGGGTGGTGTAAATCGAGACCTCAACTTGCGACTCGATTTCTCTTTGCGCAATCAGGCAGCCATCAGCCGCGATATTGCCACTATGACAAGTTCGGCAAGTAGCGGAAACACTGCTCTCAAGTTCTCGTTCTCTGCTGACTACACTCTTTCTAAGCTCATCACTATGAGTCTCTACTACGACCAGCAGACCAACACGCCTCTGCTTTCTTCTAACAGTTATCCTACAACAACGCGCGACTTTGGTGTATCATTCAAACTCTCGCTGACGAGATAGAATAATATAGCGCATAGTCTTTATTTAGTTCATAGTTCATAGTGCATAGTTATGCTGGATTAAGGATTAAGGAATAAAGATTAAAGTTAAAGTTCTCGTTATCGTTCCCGTTATCGTTATCGTTCTCCGTTCCCAATCTTCAATTCCCCCTCTAAGTTAGAGGGGGTAAGGGGGCGTATGTCATTGTTAAAGTTAACGTTAAAGTTAAAGTTTTCATTGTTCCCGTTCCAGTTAAAGTTCTTTCAATCTGAAAGCAGTTTTTTGTCTCTTGTCCTTGCCGAGCGGAAAACTTGCAATTTTCAGAGCCGAGTTGGGTAAAAAATTGATTAACTAAACTCGCAAATAACTTAAAAATTTACGACTGAGAAAAACAAAGTTGCAAAATATGCGAGTATTTGGCGCTTTCTCGCTGTTTTTAGTAAATTATTCAATATCAGGACATTATAGATTTCGCCTCATGATTCATAAGTGTTAAAAAAGTCAAAGGGCATCTTTCGCAGTGCGAAAGGGCACCTTTGGCACTGCAATATGCCACATATCGCACTGCGATATGCCACGTTTCGCATCGCGAAAGGACACCTTTCACTTTTTCGTTCCTTATGTTTGTTTACATAGTTTAAGCCGATTGATTAACAATTAAACACATTTTTGCATTCAGCCTCGTGCCAAACGAAAAATCTTTCTCTAGAATGAAAATTCCGTTTGTCAAGATTTTTTACTTTTTTCGTCAATATTTGGGACTGATTTTGAAAGTTACAGTTTGTTACGAGTTTATACATTAATCTTTATTCTTTAATCCTTAATCCAACGTGAGTTCAACTTAAATAATAATAGGTATAAGCAAAAAACTTATGCAAAACTGATGGGTCTTTGAAGAAAAAACACTAATTTTGCACGCATAAATTTCTTTCTGCCAATAGCAGGGGGCTTCCGTGTGAAGCATGTTTATCAATTATAATTTAATAATTGTCAGTTTTTATTTATGATGACAGCCAACGAAATTAGAGAATCGTTTAAGAAGTTTTTTGAGTCGAAGGGACACGCCATCGTGTCTTCTGCTCCTATGGTAATAAAAGATGACCCTACGCTGATGTTCACCAATGCAGGTATGAACCAGTGGAAAGACGTAATATTAGGCACAGTTGATCCTGAGCCTCGCCGACGGGCCGATTCGCAGAAATGTCTGCGAGTTAGCGGCAAACACAACGACCTTGAGGAAGTGGGCCACGACACCTACCACCACACTATGTTTGAGATGCTTGGCAACTGGAGTTTCGGCGACTATTTCAAGCAGGGAGCCATCGATATGGCTTGGGAATATCTTGTTGACGTGCTGAAACTGAATCCTGCCGACCTCTATGTAACTGTGTTTGAAGGAAGCAAGGATGAAGGACTCGACCGCGACGACGAGGCTGCATCATTCTGGAAAAAGCATGTGCCTGAAGACCATATCATAAATGGAAACAAGCACGACAACTTCTGGGAAATGGGCGATACAGGTCCTTGTGGTCCATGCTCTGAGATTCACTTAGACTCACGCTCAGCCGAAGAAAAGAAGAAGGTTGCAGGACGTGAACTCGTAAACAAAGACGACCCGCAGGTGATTGAGATTTGGAACCTTGTGTTCATGCAATATAACCGCAAGGCTGACGGTTCGCTCGAGAAACTTTCGATGAATGTAATTGACACAGGTATGGGCTTCGAGCGACTTGTGCGCGCTTTGCAGGGTAAGCAGTCTAACTACGATACCGATGTGTTCCAGCCATATATCCACGAGATTGAGCGACTGACAGGACTGAAGTATGGAGCAAAAGAAGATGTTGACGTAGCAATGCGTGTCGTTGCCGACCACCTGCGTGCCGTAGCCTTCTCCATTGCCGACGGACAGTTGCCTGGAAATGCTAAGGCAGGCTATGTCATTCGCCGAATACTCCGACGTGCTGTGCGCTATGCCTATACGTTCCTCAACCAGCGCGATGCCTTTGTGTTCCAGCTTGTGCCTATGCTCGTTCACGAAATGGGTGAGGCTTATCCCGAACTTCCAGCCCAGCAGCAACTCATCAGCCGTGTTATCAAGGAAGAGGAAGACTCGTTCCTGCGCACACTCGACAAGGGTATCTCAATGCTCAACGAGGCTATGGATGAACTTAAGCAGCAGGGAAAGAAACAACTCGACGGGACTAAGGCGTTCCGCCTGTTTGATACATACGGATTCCCTCTCGACCTTACCGAACTGATATGTCGCGAAAATGGATACACCGTCGACGAGAATCAGTTCAACGAGGAGATGAAGAAGCAGAAAGAGCGTGCCCGCAATGCTGCCCAAGTGGAAAACTCCGACTGGGTTGTGCTGCGCGAAGGCGAACAGCAGTTCGTTGGCTATGACTATACTGAATATGAATGTCACATACTGCGCTATCGCAAGGTTACGCAAAAGAAAAATACATTCTTTGAGCTGGTATTCGACTATACTCCTTTCTATGGCGAAATGGGTGGACAGGTTGGCGATAGCGGAGTGATCGTAAACGAGGCAGAAACTATTGACATTGTCGACACAAAGCGCGAGAACGGACAGTCTATCCATATTGTTAAGGCTCTGCCAAAGCAGCCAGAGGCAGACTTCATGGCTTGTGTTGACACCGACAAGCGTGAGGCAAGTGCTGCCAACCACACTGCTACCCACCTGCTCGACTATGCCCTGAAGCAAGTGCTCGGCGACCATGTTGAGCAGAAAGGTTCGCTCGTAAGCAGCGACGTGCTTCGCTTCGACTTCTCTCACTTCCAGAAGACAACCGACGAAGAGATTCGTCAGGTTGAGCGTCTTGTTAACGACCTGATTCGTCAGAACATCCCTCTTGACGAGCATCGCGACACACCTATGGAAGAAGCAAAGAAGATGGGTGCTATAGCTCTGTTCGGAGAGAAGTATGGCGACCGTGTGCGTGTAGTACGCTTCGGACCTTCTTGCGAGCTCTGTGGTGGTATTCATGCTAAGAGTACAGGTAATATAGGTTTCTTCAAGATAATCAGCGAAAGTTCAGTTGCTGCAGGTGTGCGTCGTATTGAGGCACGTACTGGTCGCGAATGTGAAGAACTGCTTTATCTTCTGGAAGACCAGCTGAAGGGCATCAAGGCTCTGTTCAACAATGCGAAGGACCTTGAGGGCATGATAAAGAAATATATTGAAGAGCACGACTCCATGAAGAAAGAGATTGAGCAGTTCCATGCTCAGGCTGTTGAGCGCATGAAGTCGCAACTCGTAGAGAAGGCACGCGAGATTAACGGAGTGAAGGTCGTTGCAACCGTGTTGCCTATAGAGGCAGGCGCGGCCAAAGACCTTGTCTTCAAGATTCGTCAGGCGATTCCAGAGCGACTGCTCTGCGTTGTTGGCAGTCACTATCAGGACAAGCCAATGTTGAGCGTTATGCTCAGTGACGACATGGTGAAAGACCACTCACTCAATGCTGGACAGATGGTTCGTGAGGCTGCCAAACTGATTCAGGGCGGCGGTGGCGGACAGCCACACTTCGCTACAGCTGGCGGAAAGAACGTAGACGGTCTGAATGCCGCCGTAGACAAAGTTGTAGAACTGGCTAATCTATAGAGAATAAGATAATCGGAATAGCAAAAAATAGGGTTGAAGAGCATGTGCTTTTCAACCCTATTTTTATTTTCTTTTTCGCAATCTTGAATTATCTATGAGAAATGTTTAAATGCCATAGCGCCGTCTTTCTTAATGAAAAGTGGCAGTAGACAAAAAGCAATGCTGATGAGAAGAAAGATTGATTGCTTTAATATATTATTCTCATTTATGACTAAGTCCAATGCATAGTATGCCACATTAACGATTAGGCATAGATATATGCCTTCTTTTTTCCCTTTCAGAATGAGCAATGAAACGAATGCAGACAGTAAGGAATAGATTGATACTATTGCTATACTATTGCTGAAGTGTTTTGTCAGCTCATAAGTTTCTCGCACAAATTGCAGCAGATTAAATAATATGATAAACATGAAGTAATAATTTACTGCCCAGTGGAATTTATCATTACGCATTAACCTCATCATTGTTATTTCTTTACTTAATATGTTTTTTTGATACAACAAAGCTTATTAATATGCCTGCCTATTTTTATACATGCAATATGACCACTGCGTTATAATTATTGCGGCTCCAACAGCACCAGATGCTACTAGTTTTGAAGTTCTATCTAATATTTTTCCAACAACTTTCTTGAGAGCTTCACGGAATGCTTGTTGGTCTAAGACTTTACCTTCGATTGCGTTAAATAAAGCAATTCCTGCATCTAAACCTAAAACATCCATTAAACACTGTCCTGCTTGACTAATAAAGGCTTTAGAAACTACTTGATAGCCATTATTGGTTCCTCCAAATATTCCTAAATCCTATTTGCTCAATAGGATTGGAATTTGTCTCTATCTTTTCTGAACAGCTTGTTATGGATTGAATAGTAAGTGGTATAAAGGATATAGCGAATAGAATTTTTCCTATTTGTATAGACCTTTTATGCAGATAAATCATAATAACATTTATAAAATTTTAATCTTCAACTTAATGTGATGCAAAGATACGATTAAGTTCGAACCAACCAAAACTTTTGAGAAGTTTTAATGAGTTTTAAAAATTAAAGGGAGGGAAACATAGTCGTAAAAAACAGACAATACATAACGAGTTGTATGTTTTTTCGCTTGTTACACATGATGAGTAAAAAATTACACACTATCTGTAGGAATTTACAAATAGTGTGTAACTTTAAGAGTAGCGGCACTTTGTGTGGCAATATAGCAACGCTTAACGTTAAGGAAGCAACGATAAGTGTTGTTGCTTGTTGTTATTCTTGCTGCTTATTTTGCATTGATTTCGCGCAACAGACGGTCGGCATGTCCCCACTTGTCCATCATGAAGAGAACGAAGCGTATGTCTACACCGATGCAACGTGCCAGATGCTTGTCGAAGTTGATGTCAGAAGAAAGAGAATCCCAGTTTCCGTCGAAAGCAAGACCGATGAGTTCGCCTTTTCCGTTGAACATAGGCGAACCACTGTTGCCACCAGTGATGTCGTTGTTTGTCAGGAAGCAGAGCTGCATCTTGCCTGTAGTCTTATCGGTGTACTTGCCGAAATCCTTAGCAGAGAGCAGTTCGCGCATGATAGGCTCTGCATAGTAGTCGATTACTTCGTTCTGCTTGTCAAACTTCTCAACAAGGCTTTCTGCTGTTGTGTAGTAGCCAGAAGGCTTGCCGCCGAGCAGGAATCCTCCAACTTGTCCGTAAGAAAGGCGCATTGTGAAGTTAGCGTCAGAGTAGTGAGGCAGGTCTTCCTCCATGCGCAGACGTGCTGCAGCAAGATATTTTTCCTGATTGTCTATTTCTTCATCTACTTCAGCGAAACCTGCACGCAGGCCATAGAGCATGTTCATCAGTTCTTCTCCGAAGCGAACACCTGGGTCTTTATGGTAAGATTTCTTGTTGAAGTAAATCTTCTGTCCGCTTTTCATCAGTTTAGACTTCTTATATAGGTAGTCAACGTATGCAGCATAGTTGTTGTTGAACTTAGACTTAATATCGTTGTAGAAAGCTGGAAGATATTTAGCGTCTACATGTTCTGCATAGTTCTTCAGCATTGCTGCAAATACATCTTTGTCGAGAGCCTCGTCCCATTCAGAGCTGTTGTCTGCAAACTCTACATACTGCTTGTTTGGTTTTTCCTTAGGACCTTTCACCTCCATGCCTGTGTTGATACGCATTGCTCGGGTGCAGAATTCGTTTGTTCTGCCGAAAGACTCCCACAGATTGTAGAATGCCTTCATTGGCTCATAGCGCTGGTCGTAGAGTTTCTGCAGTTTGTCGAAGTCAAGTTTTCCCTTCATGTAGCCAGTAGTTTCCATATACTGACGGATGCGAGACTCAAATTCCTGCTTCTGCTGGATTATTCCGATAGAGTCAATACACTTGTTCATACCGATAGAGTTTTTCCAGTAGTTGGCACTCTCGGCATATTTTGAGTCGTACTTGATGCGCACGCCTTCGTCGGCACGCATGTGCTTTATCATTACAGCCTGCTTAACGCCACGCACCTGAGCACGAGGTTCGTTCTGGGCATCGCGTCTTTCGCGGATTCCATAAGAAGAGAGGTAGCGGTTTGTTGTGCCAGGATAGCCGATAGTCATAGAGAAGTCGCCATCCTTATATCCCTGCATTGAAACCTGTGCCCAATGCTCTGGGTGGTAAGGTACGTTGCGCTCGCTGTATTCAGCTGGACCGTTAGTTTCAGGGTCGGCATAGATACGGAATACAGAGAAGTCGCAAGTCTGACGCGGCCACATCCAGTTGTCGGTCTCACCGCCGAACTTACCCATTGACTTAGGAATGGTGAACACCAGTCGAAGGTCTGTAAAGTCGCGATAAGTTGTCTGATAATAACTGTTGCGCTCATAGAATGGCTTAATCTCCAAGCGCAGAGTCTTGTCTTTCTGCTTAACTTCCTTAGAGCGTGCATTTTCGATAGAGTCGAGGAATGCAGCCTGCTCTTCGCGAGTCATGTTGTCAATGCCCATAGCCATAAGTTCGTCGGTGATGTCCTTTTGCTCAACCATGAACGAAACAAACATGTCTTTGTTTGGCAGTTCCTCTTCAAAGCTTTTTGCATAGAAGCCATTAAGCATATAGTCGTGCTCAACAGTAGAGTGAGAACGGATAGCCTCAAAGCCACAATGGTGGTTGGTAAATACCAGTCCGTCTGGTGAAACAACAACTCCAGAGCAATATCCAGAGAAGTTAACTACAGCATTTTTGATGGCATCGTCGCTGAAATAGAGCGAATTGTAAGGCAGTTGGAAACCTTCAGCCTGCATCTGTTCGTAGACAGCTTGTGGCAGATTGTAGAGTGTCCACATACCTTCGTCGGCCTTAACTGAAGAAACAGCTAAGAGACCAGCCATGATAAGTGTTGATTTTTTCATTTACTCTTGTTTTTGTTTTGTTTTATTTATAGTGAATATTTCTTTATTTACTTTCTGAAATATTTGCCTACGACGGGCAGTTTGTCAAGCGGAAATTCACGCTTTATTATGAGTAGCAGATATAATCCTATGATAATAGTGTTGACTGCTATTGCAAGTATAGGTGAGAAATGGCTGTTGGAATAAGCAATAGCGGCATAGAGTATAGCAGCAATGACAGTATAGAAAGCCATGCTGCCTAATGGATAGTTTACTGGATAATAGCGTTGTCCTATAACGTAGGATATAATCATCGAAATGGCGTATGCTGTAAAGCCAGCCCATGCACATGCCATGTAACTATAGCGGGGTATGAGTATGATAATCATAGAGATTAGCACAACAGCTCCAATGCCTGAGAAGTATGCTCCCCAGATGGTTCTGTCTGTAAGTTTATACCAGAAAGAAAGGTTGAAGAATACACCAAACATGATTTCAGCTGCCATCACTATAGGTACTACTCGCAGGCCTTCCCAGTAGCTCTGACCTACGAGGTAGCGAAGAATGTCAATATATCCCATAACGACGAGGAAAGCCAGCAGTGTGAACATGAGGTAGTATTTCATGGTCTTAGCATAAGTCTCGCGGTTGTCTTTGTCTCTTGACTTTCCGAATACAAATGGTTCGTAGGCATATCGGAACGCCTGTGTAATCATTACCATAATCATTGCAATCTTTATACATGCCCCGTAGATTCCGAGTTGGTGGTTGGCTTCCTCGCGAGTTCCGTCAAAGAAATAAGGGAACAGCATTTGCGAAGCAGTCTGGTTGAGTTGTCCTGCAACACCCATGATGAGCAGTGGCCAAGCATAGGAAAGCATACGCCGGCACGCTGATTTGTCAAAACCATGCTTAATGCCTCGCAGTTCCTTGTGGAGCAACAGCATTTTAACAAGTGTGCAGATGATGTTGATATAGAAAACCCAAGCAACATTGAGTGTGAAGTTATCGTCGTAGATGCCGAAAAGATTACAATGGAAGTAGGGCAGTATGACAAGATAAAGAAGGTTAAGCGTGATTGTCAGAATAATGTTGAATATCTGTATGCTCGCAAACTTCACAGGCTTGTGCATGAAACGCAGGTAAGCCATTGGAATAGCAATGAAAGCGTCGATGGCTACAGTAACAAATACCACCCATACATATTCGGGATGACTGCCATAGCCCATTGCCGTTGCTATAGGTACGTTGAATATCAGAACCAGCGCGGCAAAGATTAGTGACGTTGTTCCCACCATTCTTAGCGATGTGGAATAAACTCGTTGCGGGTCTTCTCCTTCTTTCGACATAAAGCGGAAGAAGGTTGTCTCCATTCCATAAGTGAGCAATATGATGAGAAGTGCAACATAGGCGTATACGTTTGTAATAATACCATATTCTCCACCTGCTGCACTGAACTTAGCAGTCTGGATAGGCACGAGCAGATAGTTTATGAATCGGGCAACGATGCTGCTCAGTCCATATATTGCAGTGTCTTTGACTAAACTTCTTAGATTTGCCATTCTGTGTTTATTATTATATTATCCGAAGAACATATAGCAGATGGTTATTGCGGCTATGATGCCTGCCAAGTCTGCAAGCAGACCGCAAGCAACGGCATGGCGGGTGTAGCGCACGCCTACAGAACCGAAATAAACTGCTAAGATATAGAATGTTGTATCAGTTGAACCTTGAAAAACACAACTCAGACGACCTACAAATGAGTCGGCGCCAAATGTAGACATTGCGTCTACCATCATGCCTCTTGCTCCGCTTCCCGATAGCGGTTTCATCATGGCTGTAGGCAGTGCGTCAACAAAGTTAGTGTTCATTCCTGTTGCACCGATAATCCATTTTATGCCGTCTATCAGATAGTCCATTGCTCCCGATGCACGGAACACGCCGATGCCAACGAGTATTGCAACGAGATATGGAATGATTCTCACTGCTGTTGAAAATCCGTCTTTTGCCCCTTCAACGAAAGCGTCGTAGCAGTTTACGCGCTTTATTGCTCCAGCAGCAATGAACCCGACAATGATTGCCATAAGTGAGATGTTGGCAATAGTTGTGCTTACCATGTTCATCTGGTCTTGCGGCATTTGTCCGAAAGCCCAGATTATGCCAGCAACAACAGTGCAGAGTCCGCCGAGTGTTAGCAGCAGAGTGCGGTTTAGCAGGTTGATGCGCTGATAGATTGATGTTATGATGACTCCAGCCAGTGTGGAGAAGAATGTAGCTAAAAGAATAGGTATGAAAATATCCGTAGGCTGTGCCGCACCTTGTTGTGCCCTGTAAACCATTATTGAGACAGGAATGATGGTAAGTCCGCTTGTGTTCAGCACGAGGAACATAATCATAGGATTAGAGGCAGTGTCTTTCTTCGGATTCAGTTCCTGCATCTGTTCCATTGCTTTCAGTCCTAAAGGTGTTGCGGCATTGTCGAGTCCGAGCATGTTAGCAGCCACGTTCATGAAGATAGAGCCTGTTGCTGGATGACCTTTCGGGATGTCGGGGAAAAGCTTGGTGAACACAGGGCTGAGTAAGCGTGCAAACAGATTTATCACTCCGCCACGCTCTCCTATCTTCATTATTCCGAGCCATAGGGCAAGCACTCCTGTCAGTCCTAATGATATTTCAAATGCATCTTTCGACATGTCAAACGTAGAGTTCATCATGAGTTGAAAGACTTCGGTGTCACCTAAGAAAATAAGTTTAAACAAAGCAACTACGAATGCAATTGCGAAAAAGGCAATCCAAATGTAATTTAATACCATCTCTTAAATAGTTGGAAGTTAATTCTCCTAAATTATTAGCATAATGGAAAAAAACTTACGACAGAGAAACTTAATTGCTGATTTTTCTTCTCCACCGTAGTCACATTATTATAATATCGCTTGCAAAATTACTAACTTTTTTCTTTTCTGCCGAAGTAAACACAATAAAAAAGCAGTAAACATGAAAATAAATTCCATCTTCCTGCTTTTCTTGTTTCCTTAAGTCTGCATTATATGCCTCGGGTTGCAGCGTCTTAGATCATTACGTTCATTGCCTCGGCTCCTCCAAAAGCACTTAGCAGGGCGGTAAGGATAGCAATAATGATTTTGATGATTAGTTTGGTTCTTTTACTCATGATTGAAATTTTTTAAAAGGTTAAACTTGAAATACCAAACTTGCGCAAGGTTTTTAAGGCTCTGGCGTTGCTTCGCTTGATAATACATACATGATGTATCCATGCTAGCTTCACCTTATCGCCTTATAGCCCGACAAGTTGAGTACTTGCGAAACTTTAATCAAAATTAGTAATAATGTTATAATTCACTTAGCGGCTGCAAAGTTATAACTATTACCAACCAAATACAAAAAAATTTCAATCGAGATGTTAATCAATTATTCATGGCTCGCATAGCGCCTTGCATATTCTGTCTTGGAAAGTCCTTCCCTTAGATGTAGAAATCAGTCCGTTGTTGATTATAGAGAAACACAGTTCGTGTCCGTTGGCTGAAGTGCAATATCCGGCAAGCGAACTGACGGCTGTTACTGTTCCTGTCTTGGCTCTGACGTTGCCTGCGGCATGAGTTCCTCTCATGCGGTCTTGCAGCGTTCCGTCTTGTCCTGCAATAGGCAGCGATGTGTATAGATGATTATATATGTTTTGGTTCTGCCAGGCATATTTCAACAGAGCCACTTCGAGCTCAGGCGTCAGATAGTTGTAGAGCGACAGTCCGCTTCCGTCGGCTATTTTATAGTTAGAGGCATTCAGTCCCACCTTGCTTATCAGCCGTCTTATGAGTGTTGCCGCATGCTTAGCCGAAGCATATCTGCCTCCTTGCTGCGAAGCAATCTGATAGAACAAGGCTTCGGCATAGAGGTTGTCGCTCTTCTTCATCATCCTCATCAGAATCTGGTCTATGGAGTGTGAGCGTGTGCAGAGTTCGAATGTGCCGTGTGGGGTTGTATGCTCGTCGGTTGAAGTGTCGAGATAGATGCCAGCCTTTTCCAGTTGTTCCATGAAGGCGTAGATGAAGTTGTCCTTGCGGTTGATGAGCAGAGGAGTCAGCGTCGGGTTCTTGTCGTCCCAGCACCATCCCTCGCCAAACAGGTCTTTGTCTTTCATCGACAAGTCGGCAACAATCGTTCCGCGAATGGTGTCAATGCCCATTTTCCTTATGCTCTCAGCAAAGGCACGCATATCGTCGCCGTTGAAGCGCGGGTCTAATCCTCCTATGCAATACAGATTGCCGTTGAGAGTGTTTTCGTCTATAGTGCCAGAATATCTGAGTTGTGTCTTCAGTTGGTATGAACCGCCAAGGCAGTCGAGTGCTGTTATTGCTGTAACGAGTTTCATGGTAGACGCTGGTCGCATGAGTTGTCGCTCATTGTGCTTGTATATCACCGAGTCGTCGGTCAGGTCGTACACCATTATTCCCACTTGCGAAGTCTGAAACATTGGGTGTTGCAGCATTTTCTCTATGCGTTCCTGCACATTCTCAGGCCATTCCAGCCTGAGTGTGTCGGCAGTCAGCAGACTGTCCATGTCGTGGATTAGCCCGAGCGAGTCGCTTGCAGCTAAGTCTTCTCTTACCAAGTCCTCCTCCTGAGCCCATAGGGCAGCAGGCAGCAAAAGCAAGAATAATATAAGTTGTAATGCGTTTTTTCTCATCTTTGTATCCCTTTTCTTGTAAAGAAAGTGCAAAGTTACGACTTTTTTTCAAAAAAAAGGAATAGGAATCGGGAAATGTTAGCAGACGGTAAAACTGCAAGAACGTGATATCAGCAGTTATATTATGCTGTTTTGTGCGACATGGATATGCAGCCATAAATCATGTGAGTTATATTGCATAAAAATGACTGAAAGCACGTCGTGTTGCAAACTTATGCACCAGTTTTGCATTTTTTTCATTAAAAAAACGCAGGTATCGGATGAATTATGTAATTTTGCAACAAAATAGATTGAGGCTATAAGGCGAATGTTTATTCATGATTACCTTAAAACCTAATGAGATTATAAGTTAACAAAGACACAAATCTAATTTAGGAAAGAAAAATGACATATAAGTATGACTTCCTAATCATCGGCGCAGGAGTTGCCGGTATGAGTTACGCCCTTAAAATTGCAAGAGCAAAGAAGGGCAAGGTGTGCATCATCTGCAAGACAGGGCTCGACGAAGCCAACACCTCTTTCGCACAAGGCGGAGTGGCTTCGGTAACCAATCTTGCCGTTGACAACTTTGAAAAACACATAGAAGACACAATGATTGCAGGCGACTACATCAGCGACTGTGCTGCCGTTGAGCAGGTGGTGCGTTGTGCGCCTGAGCAAATCAAGGAATTAGTCAACTGGGGTGTCAACTTCGATAAGCGCGACGACGGCTCGTTTGACCTGCATCGTGAGGGAGGACATTCTGAGTTTCGCATTCTTCATCATGCCGACGACACAGGTGCTGAGATTCAGCGAGGACTGATGGAGGCTGTAAGAGCATGCCCAGACATCATAGTAAAGGAAAACCACTTTGCCGTAGAGATTATCACGCAGCACCATCTTGGAGCAAGAGTAACGCGCAGAACCCCACACATCAACTGCTATGGCGCATACGTTCTTAATCCTAAGACAAAGAAGGTTGACACCTATCTGTCGAAGGTAACGCTGATGTGCACAGGCGGTTGCGGTGCTGTTTATCAGACAACAACCAACCCCGTCATTGCCACTGGCGACGGCGAGGCTATGGTCTATCGTGCAAAAGGAACAGTGGCAGACATGGAGTTTGTGCAGTTCCATCCTACAGCACTCTATTCTCCAGGCGAGACCCATCCCGCTTTCCTTATCACAGAGGCGATGCGAGGCTATGGCGGCATATTGCGTCTGCCTAATGGCGAGTCGTTTATGGAGAAATATGACAAGCGTCTTTCACTTGCTCCACGCGACATTGTGGCTCGTGCCATCGACAAGGAAATGAAGATTCACGGAATAGACCATGTGTGTCTCGACGTTACCCATAAGGATGCGGAAGAGACTAAGCATCATTTCCCTAACATCTACATGAAGTGTAAGACTCTCGGAATTGATATAACGACCGACTATATACCTGTGCGCCCTGCTGCCCACTACATGTGTGGAGGTATCAAGGTCGACCTTAATGGCTGCTCGTCTATAGACCGTCTTTATGCCATAGGCGAATGCTCATGTACAGGGCTACACGGAGGCAATCGCTTGGCAAGCAACTCTCTCATCGAGGCTGTGGTCTATGCTGACAAGGCTGCAAAGCATTCGCTTGAGCATGTTGACGACTACGACTTCAACGAGAAGGTGCCTGAGTGGAACGACGAGGGAACAATGACCAACGAAGAGCAGGTGCTCATCACTCAGAGCATTAAGGAAGTAGGCGAGATAATGTCAAACTATGTGGGCATTGTCCGCAGCGACCTCCGACTGAAACGTGCTTGGGACCGCCTCGACATACTCTACGAGGAGACCGAAGAACTTTTCAAGCGTGTCAAGGCAAGCCGCGACATCTGTGAACTCCGCAACATGATTAACGTTGGCTATCTAATTACTCGCTGGGCAATAGAGCGAAAGGAATGTCGTGGACTCCACTATACCATCGACTATCCTGCCCACGCCTACGACAAGAAATAAATAGACGCGGTTTTTAGTTTATATGATTATGAGGTTTTAAGATTGACTCAGGTTTTGCTTTTCACCAGATAATCTTAAAACCTCATTGCTTGTCTGAACTTCCGTTGGCTTCAGTCCCGTAAGGTTTTTAAAGGCTTTCGGCTTGTTTCGCCTTAAGGTTTTCAGATGAATCTGGTATTCTCTTCTTATAACCTGACTATCTTAATACCTCACAACCTTTACAAGTTTCGCATTTGTGAAATTTGAATAATCTCACGTTTCAATTTGTAACCATTTTCTGCAAAACAACCTTTACCGAGCGAAAAACCTGCAATTTTCAGAGCCAAGTTGGGTAAAAAATTGATTAACTAACCCTGCCCATAACTTAAAATTTTACGACCGAGAAAAATAAAGTTGCAAAATATGCGAGTATTTGGCGGTTTTTCGCTCTTTTTAGTAAATTGTTAGAAATCAAGACATTATACGTTTCGTCGCAAAACTCATAAGTGTTAAAAAAGTCAAAGGGCATCTTTCGCAGTGCGAAAGGGCACGTTTGGCACTGCAATATGCCACATATCGCACTGCGATATGCCACGTTTCGCATCGCGAGAGGACACCTTTCACTTTTTCGTTCCTTATGTTCGTTCACATAGTTTAAGGCGATTGATTAACAACTAAACACATTTTAGCATTCAGCCTCGTGCCAAACGGAAAATCCTTCTCTAGAATTAAAATTCCGTTTGTCAAGATTTTTTACTTTTTTCGTCAAGATTTTGGGCTGATTTTTGAAGTTACAATTTGTAAGGCAGAAATTGCTCTTCTAAGTTATGGAAGCTGTCACTAAATGACTGAGGAGTGTATTTCCACAATAAGACTGCATCGTGGATGATTAAAGATTAATTATAAATGTACTAACTCGTAAACTTATCAACTGATACAACTATGAATACAGTACTAAATTAAAGTACAGCCCGTCGTATTTCATCTTTTTATTAATAGTCTTTCTTTATAATTAAATCTTCAACAATGTCCTATAAATAGTATTATTTGTGAATTTGTATAATGATAGTCACAATCTAGACTTTGAGATTTAAGACGTTATATACTGCATAAACTAAAATCTACTGATATGCAGCTTGATTGTGCATTTACTGTTATATATAGATAAACATTCTTACGATATTTGTCATATCTCAAGAGAATAGCATATATTTGCAAAAAATAATAAAATTTTTAACTAGAGAAAGCGGAAAAACTATTATTATAATCTTTAATGAAATTGTATATTAAAAAATTGCCTATGGACAAATAAAGAAAAAAAGACTTATTGATAAAAAGCGTTAGCTTTGTTTTTTTTATTTTGGAAATAAAGAGAAGCGAGAATAAAAGTTCAACTCTCATGTAGCAAATTATGATATGTTTTTTATTTGAATTTTGAATATTGTTATGAAGTTTCTTCTCATACTCAAAGAAATGTACTAAGCTATTGGTCCGCGTTTTTTATTTCTGTCTACAAAAAAACTTTTTGGACTCCACTTTTAATTAATCTATTTATCTAAAAAAAAGTTATTTATGAAAAAAAACACTTAGTATTTTAATTACTTTTTTATGTTTGTTGATGCTCTGCTCATGCGAAGAGGATCATTCTATTAACACAACAAATCTTGAAGGTTACTGGTTTGTTAAAAGAATAGAATTGACAGATGCACGATACATTGACGACGAAATCTACAAGGTTAGTAATGCTATAGACTATGATTTCAACAACCTTCGTAATGGTTGCTTAATGGTTAAGATAACACCATTGTCTGATTTGAATCACTATTTAGTTGTACTTAATAAATTTGATGGAAGTAATTGGATAAATATTCATCATGAAAACGTATCAATTAATGGTAACAACAAATTTAATTTCTACAACTACCTATGTAAGTTCAGGAAGCTAGAAAAAAATAGTAATGATATGGAAATCAAAGTGGATGATGCGGAAAATATTTATCGTTACTATTTTAGGAAAGTATTCATAAACCTTTAAATAAAGGCCATGAAAAAATATATATTTTATATTTCAGTTTTAATGCTGTCTTCTTGCTTAGGGCCTTCTCAAGGTTATTATCAAAACTATGATGGAATTTCTAGTTCATCTGAAATAAGACTCCGTGCTCTAGAAGAAGAAAGAAGACGACGAGATGAAGAAGAAAGAAGACGGCGAGATGAAGAAGAAAGAAGACGGCTAGATGAAGAAGAAAGAAGACGGCTAGATGAAGAAGAAAGAAGAAGATTTATGGAAGACGCAAGTTCTACTTTGAGATACTCTACAAAAATTGTTATGAATTATCTTTTCAACAATATTGGTAGAGGGGATCTTTCAACTCTCAGAAACGATTTTTCTGAAAGAAATATAACATACTATTATCAATCTAAGTTTGCAGAAATTCCAATTGCCATAACGTGGACACGGTTCATAAACTGGGTTAATGATAGAAAAGATACACGTATAACAGGGTACATACGTTATGAAAATGGGTTTTGCACATTCATATGTACAGATGCAAAAAATGTAAGAGAAAAAGATGCTGTACTAATTAAAAAATTAAAAACTTCTGGACTTTTAATAAATTAGTATAAAGATGTAATTACAATTTCTGTATAGGAAAATGATCTCTAATACACATTACAATCGTTTGTGTGTACATTCATTAAAATAAATCCAGCAAGTCTTTTAACTTGCTGGATTTTTCATTCATTCTTCGCAAACTTCAGTTTCGTAATGTTAAATAGCTTTTTTGGTGTTTGGTTTAAAATAATTGTTCAAACTTTTTATAATAATATGCTAACTTCACTTTATAACTTCATAGCATTCATATCTTGTAACTTCACAAGCTGAGCATTTTAGTTCTTTTTTAAAGTTTGTGGTTAAGAAGTAGGTCTTTAGTCTATATGGCAAGTGCATGGCTAAATTGTAAATTAATTAAACAAAAATACCGCAACCAGACTGAATGATGCTGGTTACGGTATTTCGCTTTCAGAGTTTATTTATAAAGGCTTATTATAGCCTTATCTATTCTCTAATTCATTATTTAATGACTCGCAGTGTTGTTCCATCTGCTTTCTTCTTAATTATATAAGTTCCGTTTCTGAGAGTCTTGTATACGCCAACGCCATTAGCAATAAGTTTACCGTCGATGCTATAGACTTCAATGTTTTCGTTTTCTATGTCAGGGAATACGTTTCTGATGTCTTTTATATCGGTTGTAATATTGGCAGGTTCAGAAAGCGGTGACTCTATATTTGGATTGTAAACGACACTTATCTGATATGTGTGGTTGGCGTTTTCTGTGTCTTTGTCGATGAAACTGTTATTTGTTCCGTCAATGGTCGCAATTAGTTTTCCGTCTCTGTATATATTATATGATTCTATAGTCATTCCGTCACCATTTCCACTTTCTACAGCATTTCTGAAAGAAATATCATCAACTACTAATGCAAAATTATCTTCTGATGTGCATCTGATTGCAAAATATTTAGTTCCGTAAGGTAATTTGAATTGCATTTCAGTCCAGTTTATAGAATGCTGCTCAAAAGTAGAAAGCAACTTAAAGTCCTCTATTGAGTTTCCTGTAGTAGAATAAAGAATTTCTCCCTTCTCAAATCCAAATTTGTTTGATAACTCTTTAGAATAGAAAGTAACAGTTTGGTTGGTCTTGTCAAGTTCTGGAGAAATCAACCAGTCGTCAGTAGGAGTCTTTCCGCCTTGCAGTGCTGCATTGAAACTGCTCAGATATTGTTCTCCTGAATGAGCACCATACTGGTTAAGACGGTTTTCGTCGCCTTCGAATACAACTGAAGGACGGAACACCTGCCATGACATTATTCCGCTTGCATTTTCATAATTGTCATAATCTTGCCAAGTGTATGTATGCATTCCGTCGCCATCATATACTCTCCATTCTCCATAGTTACCATACTGGTTTGAAGCGTTTACCCCGCCAGTTGAGAACGCTGGGAATATATTAGTGTCTTCAAAATCTTCAACAACATCAGTTCCGAGTTGGTATAGTTCAGGCTTTTCCCAGTTGAGTTGTATCTCTTTGTCATAAGAAATACCTTGTAGGGCAGTTACTGTTGGTACAATATTCTGTAAAACTTTAACATCTTGTGCTGCCTCGTTATTGTCAATATTCATATCGTCAATGAACGAAAGGACAGCTTTTACCGTAATGTTGTCTCCATCAATTGCAGTTGGTGTATATTCTGTTCTGTGAGAGAAACTGCCTGTAAGTGGTGCCAATGCCTCTGTAATGCTGAAAGATTCAATTTTTTTGTTGTTGGCATAAATGTCTACACTTGGTGCACCTTGAGTAATTTCATTTTCTCCTACGTTTTTGATAGTGACGCTGATAGGTGCAGGAATACCCACTGTTGCTTCTTCGGGAGCATTTATTTCTACAGACAAATCTTGTTCAAATAAATCATAAATTTGAATGTTGTCAAGCAGGAAATAAGAGAAAACCACATCGCCCTGTGCATGCAATTTAATGATGACATAATCCTCATTCTTCAATGAAGACAGGTCTATTATTGCCTTATTCCATCCTGTGTTTTCTATTTCAGACATATTTATAGTATGCAGCAGAATGTCTTCTTCTCCCTTTTGTCCTGCATTAGCTTCAACTCGCAGTGTGCAAGGAGTCTCCTTTTCAGCAAAATAGTCGAAAATAAGTTTAGGTGATTTAGTGTCCTTCATCGTTATCTTTTCACTATTCATCGAAGCCTCGTCGCCAATAGTCATTGTAAAGAAAGCGATGCTTCCGCCGTCGTTGTCGGATGATTCTCCTTCGGCAAGTTCAAATTCAGAGTTACCTTGGGTCTGAGTCCACCAAAAATGTTGTGGCTCTGCTTGTGGAAATGATTCAGAGAAAGGAGTCTTAGAAGCCTCGCCTGCAACAATCATTCCTATCAGAGGTTCGCTCTCGCCAGCATCGTTGGCTGCTCTCACTACAATATATTCAATTCTTGGAGCGCCTCCATTGATGTTTTTGTCGGAAATAGTTACAATAGGCTCTGTCACTTCATCTATTTGTTCTCCGAGTTGGTTGTTGGTGACTTCATAAATCTTATAGTATAAATTGTCAGTATTGATGTATCCTCCATTGGCACCATTAGTTACTGCATCCCATGAGAATGTGAAAGAATTGTTGCCGTTATCCTTCATCTTCGAGTTTTGCGGTGTTGCTGGAATATCTTCCCCAACATATACGGAAACCTCGCTTTTCAGTCCGATTCCGTATTCGTTGTAAGGGATGATTTTGTATGTGTAGTTTCCGTTTTCAGGTATTGTGTTGTCAGTAACTGAAAGTAAAGAACCAATTTCAGGATTGTCTATGACTTCAATAAGAATATCGTTGTTGCGCCAAACTTCAATCTTTTCTAATGATGAGAGTTGTTGACCTCCTATTGTTTTTGATGGTGCATTAAACTTAATTGTTGCAGATTTTGCGCCAGTGAGGTCTGGGGTTGCAACGAGATTGTTTACGACGTCAGGTGCTTCAAAAGGCAATCCTTCATCTACTGATATGTCGGTTATATATAGAGTAAAAGAATTTGGTTCGCTCAATGCGTGAAAACCTATATAAACAGGAGTATCTTCTACTACTGACAAATATCTTTCAAACTCCATATATTTATGTCGCTCAGTCTGAATCATCTGACTTTCTACCAAAGTATTTGCCATGCCTTCTGCTGAAGGACTATTTCCCCATTTCACTTCCAGTTGCTCAGGATAGAAAGGTCCGCGACTGGCTGCTTTGAAGGATATGCAGTAAAGTCGGTTCTTCTCTAACTGGATAGCAGGGGTTATCAGCCAGTCGTCGGCATAATTAGTTGAATGTGTGTCATATTTAGCATTGTTGCTCTCCCATTTCCATGTTTTGTCATCATTGTTAGCATCAATAATAGTGTAGTCATTCAAGGAAGATTCTTCTTCGAAATTCTCAAAGTAGGGTGTTTGAAAAGAATTACCGTTTTCTCTTTTTATATTTCTTATATTCCTTTTATGTGCAGGTTGTGCAAATGAATTTTGCTGCAAATCAGGTTGTCTCAAAAAAGAATTGCTTTTAAGACTAAAGGTTTTCGGGTAGAATTCTTCGGGAATTTGTTTGCTGTAGATGTTTTCGCTTTTTTCATTTTTGAATACACTCTTTTTTATTTCTCTTTTGTCTTCACTCGGTGTGTTTTGGGCATATACCGTAGATGTTGTGAAGAATGTGAACGTGACCAATAGGCCAACAATTGATTTTAATGTTTTTGCCATAATTATAGTTTTTATGTTATTACATTCACAAAAGTATTGGTTTTCTGTTTTTTTGCAAAAATGTTATGCTTAAATAGTCTTACCTAACATTTGTATTGCAAATGATGTTGGCAGTTTTTGTGTATTCTCACATAATGATATGTTTCGGATAAAGTGTGAAAAACACTTTTAACATAAAAAAGGACAAAACGTTTTGCCATATAAGTCAAAAACAGTAAATTTGCACAATTAAATAAGAACGAACAAAATAATATAAATATCAACCTTATAAAAATACTGAAAAATAAAGATGGCTATACAAAAGCAAATCATCGAATGCGTTCCTAATTTCAGTGAAGGACGCAATCTTGCAGTCATTAAGCAAATTACAGACGCCATTGAGAGCGTCAAAGGTGTGAAACTCTTAGATGTTGACCCAGGTGAGGCAACCAACCGTACTGTAGTTACCTTCGTAGGAGAGCCTGCTGACGTTGTTGAGGCAGCATTCAGAGGCGTGCAGAAGGCAGGACAACTCATTGATATGCGTCAGCATCATGGTGCTCACCCTCGTATGGGTGCCACCGATGTTTGTCCGCTTATTCCTGTTAGCGGAATAACACTTGAGGAATGTGCTGCATTGGCAAGAACTCTTGCAGAGCGCATTGCAAACGAGACACGCATCCCTTGCTACTGCTACGAGGCAGCAGCATTCACAGAGCCAAGAAAGAACCTTGCTGTTTGCCGTGAGGGTGAATATGAGGCTCTTGCTGAGAAACTTTCTACTCCAGGCAAGGAACCTGACTTCGGCGCACGCGCTTTCGACGAAGACGTTGCTCGCACAGGTTGCACAGCTGTTGGAGCAAGAGACTTCCTCATTGCTGTTAACTATAACTTGAATACAACTTCTACACGTCGTGCTAATGCTATTGCATTCGATGTCCGTGAGAAGGGTCGTCCACAGCGTGAAGGCGGTTCGCCTGTTGGTAAGCCTATGAAGGACGAAAACGGCAACACAATCATGATTCCTGGAACACTGAAGTCAACAAAGGCCATCGGATGGTATATTGACGAATATGGCATTGCTCAGGTTTCTATGAACATTACTAACATCAATGTTACTCCTCTTCATGTAGCATTTGACGAAGTTTGCCGCTGCGCTCAGAATCGTGGCATCCGTGTTACTGGTACAGAAATAGTAGGTCTTATTCCTAAGCGCACTCTTATCGAGGCTGGTAAGTATTTCCTTGAAAAGCAGAACCGTTCTGTAGGTATTCCTGAAAAAGACATTATCGATATAGCAATCCACTCAATGGGTCTCTCTGACCTTAAGCCATTCAATCCTCGTGAGAAGGTAATCGAATTCTTGCTTGAGGATGCTCAGAAGGCTAAGAACAAGCTCGTTGACCTTACTGTGAAAGGATTTGCAGAAGAGACTTCTCGCGAATCTCCTGCTCCTGGTGGCGGTACTATCTCTGCATACATGGGTGCTCTTGGTGCTGCTCTCGGCACAATGGTTGCTAACTTGTCAAGCCACAAGGCTGGATGGGATGCTCGTTGGAACGAATTCAGCCAGTGGGCAGACAAAGGTCAGGAACTGATGACAGAACTGCTCCATCTCGTTGACGAGGATACAGAGGCTTTCAACCGCATCATGGAAGCATTTGGCTTGCCTAAGAAGACTGAGGAAGACAAGGCTGCACGCAGCGCTGCTATTCAGGCTGCAACACTCTATGCTACACAAGTTCCTCTCCACACAATGAAGGCTTCTTTCCAAGCATTCGACATCTGCCGCGCTATGGCTCAGGAAGGTAACCCTAACAGTGTCAGCGATGCTGGCGTTGGTGCTCTTGCTGCACGTGCTGCCGTTCTCGGTGCTGGTCTGAATGTTAAGATTAACGCTGCTTCTCTGAAAGACCGTGAGACAGCCGACAAACTCATTGGCGAGGCTAACGAACTCATAAAGAAAGCCAATGAGGTTGAAAAGGAAATCATGGCTATTGTTGAGAGCAAGTTGTAATTCCTGATTAAGGATTAGAAAATAAGGATTAAAGATTAACAGTTAAAGAGACGGGGCTTATATGTGCCTATAACTCTTATAAGAACTATAAGCCCTGTCATAAACATAACAATAATAAAAACAGCTATGACAAAAGAAGAATTTGTTGCCGACATCCGACTCGGTATTCCAGATACTCTGCCAGAGCCACAGGCTTATGACAAAGAAATAAACCATGCTCCAAAACGTAAGGACATTCTTACGCCTGAGCAGAAGAAACTCGCTTTGCGCAATGCTCTCCGCTATTTCCCAAAGCATCTGCACAAGGACTTGGCTCCTGAGTTCGCAAAAGAGTTGCACGACTACGGACGTATCTACATGTATCGCTATCGTCCTCGCTACGAAATGTATGCACGTCCTGTTGATGAATATCCACACAAGAGCCGTCAGGCTGCTGCAATTATGATGATGATTCAGAACAACCTCGACCCTCGCGTGGCTCAGCATCCTCACGAACTTATCACATACGGAGGAAATGGTGCTGTGTTCCAGAACTGGGCACAATATCGTCTCGTAATGAAATATCTCTCTGAAATGACCGACGAGCAGACTCTTGTTATGTATAGCGGACACCCACTCGGATTGTTCCCTTCTCACAAGAATGCTCCAAGAGTAGTGGTTACAAACGGTATGGTTATTCCTAACTACTCTAAACCAGACGACTGGGAGCGCGACAATGCACTCGGTGTAAGCCAGTACGGACAGATGACTGCTGGCTCTTATATGTATATCGGTCCTCAGGGTATTGTTCATGGAACTACAATTACAGTGCTTAACGCTGCTCGTAAGGTTGGCGGCGACAACATGAAACTATTTGTTACTGCAGGTCTTGGCGGTATGTCAGGTGCTCAGCCAAAGGCAGGTAACATTGCAGGTGTTGTTAGTGTAACTGCTGAGATTAACCCATTGGCTGCAGAAAAGCGTCACGAACAAGGTTGGGTAGACGAATTGCATTACGACCTTAACGAACTTATCCCAGCAGTGAAGAAGGCTGTTGAGGAGCATAAGGTTGTATCAATGGCATACGTCGGCAATGTTGTTGACCTCTGGGAGCGTCTTGCTGAAGAGAACATTCACGTTGACTTAGGTAGCGACCAGACATCACTCCACAATCCTTGGGCTGGTGGTTACTATCCTGTTGGCTATTCTCTTGAAGAAAGCAAGCGCATGATGGCTGACGAACCAGAGAAGTTCAAGGAGGCTGTTCAGGCTTCACTTCGCCGTCAGGTTGCTGCTATCAACAAACTGACAGCGAAGGGCATGTACTTCTTCGACTATGGTAATGCCTTTCTTTTGGAGTCAGGCCGTGCTGGCGCAGACATATTCAAGGCAGACGGAACATTCCTCTATCCTTCTTATGTTCAGGACATCATGGGTCCAATGTTCTTCGACTATGGCTTCGGCCCATTCCGTTGGGTTTGTGCTTCTGGCGATCCAAAAGACTTGGAGACAACCGACCGCCTTGCAGCCGAAGTGCTTGAAGAAATCAGAAAGAATGCTCCTGCTGACATCTGCGGACAGATGGACGACAATATCCACTGGATTAAGGAAGCAGGCAAGAACCATCTCGTAGTTGGTTCACAGGCTCGTATCCTCTATGCTGATGCAGAAGGACGTACGAAGATTGCCCTCGCCTTCAACAAGGCAATTAAGGAAGGTGTGCTTTCTGGTCCTGTTGTTCTCGGTCGCGACCACCACGACGTGTCTGGTACTGACTCTCCTTTCCGCGAGACATCAAACATCTACGACGGTTCTCAGTTCTGTGCCGACATGGCTGTTCAGAACGTTATCGGCGACTCATTCAGAGGTGCTACTTGGGTGTCTATCCACAATGGTGGTGGCGTAGGCTGGGGAGAAGTTATCAACGGTGGTTTCGGTATGGTTATCGATGGTACTGAAGATAGTGAGCGCCACATCCGCGAGATGCTCTTCTGGGATGTTAACAATGGAATCACACGCCGTGCTTGGGCTCGCAACAAAGGCTCTATTGATGCAATCAAGCGTGAAATGGAGCGTACACCAAACTTTAAGGTTACTCTCCCAGAGTTTGTTGATGACAATATAATTGATAATATTAAATTCTAAAGATAAAGATGATACATAAAATCAGTGCAGAGCACTTAACTATTGAAAAGATTGAAGAGATAATTCGTGGTGGATATAAGATTGAGTTGAGCGACGACGCACGCCAGCGCATCATCCATTGCCGTGAGTATTTGGACAAGAAAGTGGCTGAAAGCGAAGTGCCTATCTATGGCGTGACAACAGGTTTCGGTTCACTTTGCAAGATTTCTATCAGCGAAGACCAGCTTTCGCAACTTCAGATTAATCTGATGATGTCTCATGCTTGTGGTGTTGGCGAGCGTGTTCGCAACGAGATAGTCAAGATAATGATTCTCTTGAAGATTCAGTCTCTTTCTTACGGATTCTCTGGCAGCAAGCTCGACACCGTTGAAAGACTTATCGAATTCTTCAACAACGATATTTATCCTATCGTTTATCAGCAGGGTTCTGTAGGTGCTTCTGGCGACTTAGTTCCTCTGGCTCACATGTGTCTGCCACTCTGCGGACTCGGCGAAGTAGAGTATAAGGGACAGGTTATGACAGGTGAGGAAATGAATAAGCAGATGGGTTGGGAGCCTATCCGTCTCGGTTCAAAAGAAGGACTTGCACTTCTCAATGGTACTCAGAACATGAGTGCTCACGCTGTTTGGTCGCTTATCAATGCAAAGCGTCTGATAGAGTGGGGCGACAAGATTGCTGCTATGTCTTTTGAGGCATACGATGGACGTGTTGAACCATTTACATTGGCTGTTCACACAGTTCGTCCTCACAAAGGTCAGATTGACACAGCCAACAAGATGCGCGAACTGCTGGAAGGTAGCGAGATGATTAAGCAGCACAAAGAGAATGTTCAAGACCCATATTCTTTCCGCTGCATACCTCAGGTCCATGGTACAGTGAAAGACACTTACGACTATGTTAAGTCTGTAATTGACACTGAAATCAATTCGGCAACAGACAACCCAACAGTTTGTCCTGACGAAGACCTCATCATTTCTGCTGGTAACTTCCATGGTGAGCCAATCGCTCTGCCTATGGACTTCCTCTGCATTGCAATGAACGAACTTGGCAGCATATCAGAACGCCGTACATATAAGTTGGTGTCTGGAACTCGCAACTTGCCTTCATTCCTTGTTGCAAAACCTGGTGTGAACAGCGGTTTCATGATTCCTCAGTACACAGCAGCTGCTATTGCAAGCCAGAGCAAGACACTCTGCATGCCTTCTTCTGCTGATACTATTCCAACCTCTCAGGGTCAGGAAGACCATGTATCAATGGGTGCTAACGCTGCAACAAAGCTTGTTCGTGTTGTTGAAAACACTGAGCGTATCCTTGCCATTGAGTTGTTCAACGCTGCACAGGCAATGGAGTTCCGTCGTCCGTTGAAGTCTTCTCCTATCATAGAGAAACTTCATGCTGACTTCCGAAAGGTTGTTCCATTCATTGATAACGACGAAGTGATGTACCCACACATTGCTAATGCCGTTAAGTTCTTGCAGGAGAATTGCTAAGAGATTTATCCTATATACAGATTAGCTTAGTATTATTAATATAAAATAAATGCGGATGTATCAATCATGATTACATCCGCATTTTTATTTTCTATATATATTAATAATGTATAGATATGCTATCAGCCATTATAAGAGTCTATTCCAGTAGTTTCTTAGCATACGATGTCAGTATGCCGGCTTGGTTCATATCATAGTAAGAGAGGCTTACTGTCTGCATGCCTTCTGCGTATGAGGCTATGTCGTAAGGTTGATAAGTGAAAGAAATGTTAGAGCCTTCAATGCAGAATGATTCAGATATAGGAAACTTGTCTATCATGTAGTCGTCGTAGTCAATACCTTGCTCTTTCAGGTCTTTTCTTCTTTGACTCTCTAGCAGCTTGCGGAGTTTTTCCTTGTCGGTGAAAAGTTTGTCAAGAGTAACAACATTCTTGCCGATTCTGTCGTAGGTAACAAACCATGCTGAGTACATTCCGTGAGCAGCACCTGCAAAGTTGTTTTGTATGAATATACTGAACACGAGCATCTTGTCGTTGGCACGAGTCATTTCAACCGAAACAGATTGCATAATCTCACCCGCGTTGGCTTTAGCCGAGTCAGTCTCCGTTAATTTCTTTATATCTTCCTTTTTCAGTCCGTATCCTGTCTTTGAAAAACTTTCAAGAGCCTCGTTCAGCGTGGTGCTTACGCTGTCATCAAAAGCAGTCAATAAGATTTCTCTTTGCAAGTCTGTTGGAACTGTTCCGTCAATGCTCGCAGGCCATATTACTTTTGCTGAGTTGTGAAGCGAATATCCTTCGTTCTCAAGCATAGGAGACTTCAGCGAGTCAGTAATCTCTACGTTATAATACTTGTCGATGCTTGCGTCTTCAAGATAAACTCCCTTGTTTGGAGTCTTTTCCGTTGCACAACTAATCATCGACATTGTTGCAATCATGATGATGCTTAGTGATTTAAACTTCTTCATTTCTTTTCTTTTTTTTAGTTTGGTTATCTTTATTGTTTTGTTTCTGAATTATTGTTTTCTTCTTCCCTTTTCTTGGCGGCAGAAGATTGTTTATCGTCTTTTTCTTTCTCTTTGTAAGCAGGCGCAAGATCCCATTCGCGCAAAACTTCCTTAGCCCGCTTCAGTCGTTTGCGGTCGCGTCGCCATCTCTTGTCAAGCATCATGCCGAAATCGAAGGTGAGACCCTTCATGACAGGTTGTGCCAGGTTTCTTTCGTGCGATGCCTTCATTGCTTTGCGCAGTTGCGGGCTTACTCCCATTACGACAACCTCGTCGAGTTGGTTATGACGTGGATAGAGATACATAGTGTCTCTAAATTCGATGAATGAAAGTCTTTCGGGCATGTATTCCACATGTGAGAATCTTATAGAGTCAAACCTCTCTGTCAGTTCCACTCTTCCAAGATAGTCGGTTGATTTCGGGCTCTGTCCGTCTGGCCTTACGTTCACACCGCTTATAGGTATCATGGTTTCAATGTCAACGACCGTTATGCGGCGGTGAAACATGGAGTCGTTTTTCACCGTTGCCGTAGTGTCGGCAATGTCTTGGGCAGACAAATTCAAGTTGAATATGCAAGAGAGTAGTGCAAGTATTGCGGTTTTCCTTATGAAATACATGTAAGAGAGTTTACGAATATACGTTCCGTTTTGCTTTAGGTTTATTCATTCATTGCTCAAAACCCACATGCAAAAGTATTTTATTCGGACCTACGCAGCAAATATTTTCAGATTACTTTTATAGTATTAACAATAATAATATAAACATAGCTTAAATACACCTGCTTTCTTAAAAGATTTTTTAAGAGAAGCGTTTGCTTTGGCTCGCCATAGCCACTCTTTCTTCTGCACAAATACACTTGTTTTTCTTAACTTTAACGATAACGGGAACCTTAACCTTAACGGGAACGTTAACCTTAACTTTAACCTTAATTCTTATTCTTTTATCTTTAGCTCTACACCGTGCAACTGTATGGTGGAAACATACTCCTCAGTCACTTCGTGACAGCTCCCCTAACTTAGGGGAGCAATTTCTTTATTTGAGTATTTAATCGCACACAGATTTGTTCAACTGGAACGGGAAATAGTTATGAGTTATAAGTTATGAGGACTTTGACTTATCATTGATCCTTATTCATTAATCCTTAATCCAGCATAACTATGCACTATATTAAAGGTTATGAGATGAATTACAAAAGAACTTAATCCACCTCATAACCTTATAATCTATAACCTTGTATTATCAAAAATCAGAATTTCATCTCTTTTCCGCGCAGAATGACACGCTTGATGATTGGCGTGGTATATGCGTATGGTATGAAGTCAACCGACGGGATTGGCTTTGTAATGATAAGGTTAGCCAGTTTTCCGCGAGTAACAGAACCAACAATATGGCTGCATCCCATTGCTGCCGCCGAGTTGATTGTAGCAGCATTGATAGCCTCTGCTGGCATCAGTCTCATCTTGATGCAAGCAAGAGAAACGGCAAACTTCATGTCGCCTGAAGGTGTTGAGCCTGGATTGTAGTCGCTGGCAATGGCAACAGGCAGCCCAGACTCAATCATCTTGCGTGCAGGAGCAAAAGGCATATTGAGGAAGAACGATGTGCCAGGAAGGGCTGTCGGCATTGTCTCTGACTTGCTGAACAACTCTATGTCGCGGTCGGTCATACTCTCAAGATGGTCTACAGAAAGTGCATTGTGGGCTACGGCAACTTCTACGCCACCAGAGTCGGCAAGTTCCTGTCCGTGAATCTTAGGAAGCATTCCGTATTTTGCAGCTGCCTCCATGATGCGCGCAGTCTCTTCGGGCGTGAAGAAACCACGATCACAGAATACGTCGACAAAGTCAGCAAGTTTCTGTTCGCCTACCTTAGGAATCATCTCGTCAACAACCAAGTCAACATACTCAGCCTGTCTGCCTGTGTAGGCACGGCCAACGGCATGAGCCCCCAAGAATGTGGCACGCACTTCGAGAGGGAAATCATTCTTAATGCGGCGAATGACACGAAGCATCTTCAGCTCGTCTTCGGTGTTAAGTCCGTATCCGCTCTTTATCTCAATACATCCTGTACCTTTCTTTATCACTTCGCGCACGCGCTCGGCAGCCTGCTCGTAGAGTTCGTCTTCGCTCAGTTCGTGCAGACGGTCGGAAGAATTGAGTATGCCGCCGCCACGCTTTGCAATCTCCTCATAAGAAAGCCCCTGAATCTTATCAACAAATTCGCCTTCGCGACTGCCTGCATAAACAATGTGTGTATGACTGTCGCAGAAAGAAGGAAGTACGGTTCCTCCTTCGGCATCTATGACCGTGTCAGCCTCTGGCAGGCAATTATCTTCGCCGGCTTGTCCGAAATCCTTAATCTTCTCGTCTTCAATGAGCAGCCAAGCATTTGAGATGGTTTCCAACTTTGCCATATCTTTTCCGGCAAGGCGTCTTGTCTCGGCAGGCAGAATGCCCGCAAGTGTCTTAATGTTCTTTATAAGTGTTTTTGCCATAGTCCTAACTATTATTTCTGCAAAATTACTAATTAAATATTGATAAACAAGGCACTATGCAATACTTTTTTTGTCATTTTTCTTATTGCAGCTGTCTAATTATCTGTTTTTTATCATATCTTTGCCAAAAAGAAGACAATGGACTATACATATCACTACGACAGTCCGCTCGGCAGAATGACTATGGCGAGCGACGGGGAGAGTCTTATCGGACTATGGTTTGACGGGCAGAAATACTTTGCTGACACGCTCTCACCAAACCATAAGGAGTTGCTGCTGCCTGTGTTTGAGCAGACTTGCCGATGGCTCGATGCTTACTTCTGTGGGGAAAGGCCTGACTTCACACCGCCGCTGCTCATGAGGACTACTCCTTTCCGCAGCATGGTATGGAAGGAGCTGCTCAACATAAACTATGGAGAGACAACTACTTACGGAGAGATTGCAGCAAAGATAGCAAGAGAGAGCGGACTTAAACAGATGTCGGCACAAGCCGTTGGCGGAGCTGTTGGACATAACGCTATATCCATAATAATTCCATGCCACAGGGTGGTTGGAAGCAACGGCAACCTGACTGGTTATGCTGGAGGACTTGACAAAAAACTATGGCTGCTCGAAAAGGAAAAGAACCAACAGCATGATTAGTTCATAGTCTTTATTTAGTGCACAGTTCATAGTTGTTTTAGTTGACAGTTCCCGTTAATGTTCCCGTTAAAGTTCCCATTCTTATATCTCACTACTCAAAAACTTGCTTCCCCACGAATAAACTTTATTAATATATGGAGTGTTTATTTTCTTTTCTTCAGCCAACTCTTTAATAAACCTTAGCCCGTAAGGGAAATCTTCTGTGAAATACCTGCTCTTGAAGTCTGGCACAAATCCGTTTTCTTCGGCTTTCATAGGCGACAAGATGCCTTTAAAAGCCTCTATTGAACGCAGTTTCCTTGCCAACGAAGCCGCGTCTTTACTCTCATAATAGTCAAGAACAGACGGAATGCAACCTTCTTCAACAGGTAGCTTTCTTAGCAGTTGCTGAAACTCGTTGTCCATATTGATGTAAAGTTCTGCTGAAAACTCGTCCCATTCTTCATAGAAATATGGAATCCTGTCGTAGACAGTGCCTTTGCTCCACTTGTTCCATAGTCCGTAAAGTCGTGCAGGATGAAGCAATGGATTACTGTTAGTCAGCGATGCCTCATAGTAGTTGTTCAATAGTCTTACAGGAGTTGTAAACATCTTTTCAAGTTCTTCCCGCAGGTTGTTGCTGTCGCTGCATCTTTCAATGCTTACATTCAGCGACGGCTTAAAGCCGAGAAGAGCCGACTTGTGTCCGTATTCTATTGTCCTTGCAATATATGGAACGCGTTGGAAGCCAAACAAGGCATGGCCTTCTGGAATGTTCTTCATCGCCTCGAAAAAGAAGCCTGTGCTCGAAACGATGCTGCCAACCACAGCCGAAGGCTTCAGGTGCGGAACGATTTTGTCAATGTTTTCCTTAATAAGAAAACCAGGAAGGCATAGCAGCACTATGTCGGCATTGCCTGCTGCAACATCAGCTTGCGAAGAAATGGTGCTTATATCTCCTTTGCTCTGACTTCCGTCAGGCAGTTCAACGCATAGCCTGTGGCTCCATAGCTGAGGCCTGTTTGTGAATATGTTTACGGTATACTCTCCCTGTGCGGCAAGCATAGTTGCCACCACATGGCCTAAGTTTCCTCCTCCGCAGATGCAAATAGTTTTCATAGTGAACGTAGAGCCTCTATTATGCAGTCGTTGTCATGCTGGTCGCGAACAGAGATGCGTATGAAGTTCTTGCCTTTCAGTGTAGCCTTTCCGTCACAGTCTTTTATCAGAATCTGATATTTGTCGAGCAGTATGTGGGTCAGCTCGTGAGAAGTATATTTCTCTTTCACGCGGCAGAAGAAGTAGTTGGCTTGCGTAGGAACAACTTCCAGGAATGGTATTGTGCGCAGAAGTTTCTCAAAGCGTTTGCGTTCTTCAATGAATTTTCGGCAAGCGTCAAAATAGTCTGACTGATATTTGCCGAAAATCTGCATGTAGTATTCGCCAAACGAGTTGATGTTCCATATCGCAACATCTTTCTTTATCCAGTCAATGAGTTCCTTGTCAGCCGATGCCAGTATGCCGAGTCTTAGTCCAGGAACGCCATACGACTTCGATATGCTCTTCATCACGATAAGGTTTTTGTGCTTTTCCAGCAGTTTGTCGTCAAGCAGCGAGTTGTTGAGGAAGTCGTCGCTGAAGTCAACAAACGATTCGTCAACAATAAATCTGATGCCCCTTTCTTCACTCCATTCTGCCAGTCTCAGAATGTCTTGCTTGGGAATGAAGTTGCCCGAAGGGTTGTCGGGATTGATGAGCAGCAGTTTCTTTATCTCCTTTCTTTCGAAAAACTTCATCAGGTCGTCTGCCGTGTATGTCAGTGTGTCGTTGTCTGGCACGAAGCTCACAATCCTGTCTTTAGACAGTCGGTTTGGATATTCCTCGAAAGTGGGATAGACCACACCAATCGGTTCGTCGGTTTGTTCCATCAGACTCTTTATGAGTTCGGCAGCACCGTTGCCAACTACGGTATAGTCTTGGCTTATGTTGAAATACTTGGCAGCAAGCAGCGAGTTTACATACATTCCCGAAGGATATTCTGTCAGCAGGGTGTCGAAGCTGAATTTCATTTCTTCCTTCAGTCGGGTAGGAGGGAAGTATGGATTTACAAGATAGCAGAAGTCGAGCATTTTAGGGAAACGCCAGTGTCCGCCAAACCTCATCACGTATCTGTGCAGCATCTCTTTGTTGTCTGCAAAGATAGTTTCGGCAATGTCAAGGTCTTGCACGTCGTCAATCTCATACCATTTCTCCCTGCCAATGTCGAGAGCCTTCAGGTTGCTTTGGTCAAGCAGTGTGATGACGCGCAGCACCTGTTCGTAGTATTCGTTGTTGCCGAGTGCCTTGCAGTAAGCATCCAGGAACGGCACGTAGACACGCTCCGAGAACTCTCTTGAGAACTTATAGATGTTTACAGTCTTATAGTATTTGTCAACGTCGTCATAGTTGAAAGCCTTTTTCGGAACAAAGTTCATGATGTGGCTGTTCTCGTCTATGCACACCATTGTTCCGTCCATCCATGTCTCATACTTCGCTACGAGTGCTATGTTTGGAGTTTTGTCTTCTATAATCATCTGGAACAGACGGTCGGAGAAGATGAGGTCGCTCTCTATCAGCAGTGTGTCGTCTTGCTTCATCTGCTCTTTCACGAGCGAGAGCGAGTAGATGTTGTTGGTCTTGTCGTATATAGGGTTGTCGAAGAACTCCAGTTTCAGCTGTTTGTTGCCAGCATATTTCTCTGTAAGATAGTTCTTCAGGTTCTCCCCTTTATATCCTATTACTATAATGATGCGCTGCAAATTGAGTGCAGAAAGTTGTCTAAGCAGTCTGTCTATCAGTTTCTCGCCATTCACCTCAACCATGCATTTTGTGTTGTCGCGAGTATATTTTCCAAGTCTGCGGCCCATACCTGCCGCCAAGATTATTGCCTGCATGCTTTTCGAGTTAATTAGTTTACAATCGTGCAAATTTACTATTTTTTTGTCAATTCATTGTATTTGATTTGAAAAAATGAAAACAATATGCATAGTTTTGCTGTGAAACCATTTTTTCATATCTTTGCATTCCAGGTTTATAAGGTCTTGATGTGTTTAGTTTTTCAGGTTGATAGATAATTACAAAGACCGCATTTGCCTCATAATCATACACCCTTAGAACATCAAAAACTCGAAAAATAGGATATGGAAAAACAAGTAATTGAAATAGAAGGCAGGTCATGCACGCTTTATGTTGACAGCAATGCCGACCAAATCATCTTGCAGCCTGTTGACAGTCACGACCTCGAAGCGATTGACAGTGAGGTGCAGACTGTCTGCCAGTATACCAGCAGGCCTTTCTCTCTTGTTGCCTTTAAGATTTCCGACTGGCAGAAAGAACTGACGGCATGGGCTTCTCCTGCTGTGTTTGGCAAAGTGCCTTTTGGCGATGGTGCTGCCGACACGCTCCGATATGTAACCGACCATCTCATGCCTGCGCTGCGAGCGATGAACATTTCCAGTGCCGAGAATCCACTATTCCTACTCGGAGGCTATTCTCTTGCGGGTCTGTTCGCTCTCTGGGCTGGCACTGTAACAGATGTTTTCAGCGGTATTGCTGCCGTTTCGCCTTCGGTTTGGTATCCTAAGTGGACCGACTATGCCGAGAAAAACACGATGCTGTCAGGTGCTGTCTATCTCAGTCTTGGCGACAAGGAGGAGAAGGTGAAGAATCAGATAATGGCACAGGTAGGCAACGCCCTGCGCAGACAGCATGACTTGTTGCTCAAACAGGGATGTAAGACCGTGCTTGAGTGGAACTCTGGCAACCACTTCACCGATGCCGATAAGCGCACAGGCAGAGGTTTTGCATGGCTGCTCAATAACATCTGATACTGCAAAACTTGTTTCTCTGGGTGTTTTTCTTCAGTAACTTTGGCTTTGCCGAACTTACTTAGCACTCGGAAATGTAAAGAAAAGCAAGCTTTCCTTTTTCCATTTCACTCGTTTTTCTTCCGTAACTTTGGCTTTGCCGAACTTACTTGGCACTCGGAAATGTAAAGAAAAGCAAGTTTTCCTTTTTCCATTTCACTCGTTTTTCGTAACTTTGCCCTTCGTAAAAACACTTAATACAAGTTATAAGGTGATGTTAGCATATTATTCTGCTATGTTGCAATCACCTTAACCCCCAAAGCAAAACATAAAACCTTGCTTATCTATGAGCGAAGAGAGGATAAACGAAGCGGAGTTGGCAGGTAGTCTGTATGAAGAATTGCAGGCTGCCTTAGGTGTGCAGAGCGATGTCAGACAGTTCTACAGGTTGCTTAATCGTACCTTTCTCACTTCGCTCAATCAGAAAACGCAGATTGCGGGTGTGCGTTTCAACGGCTCGTTTGCAAAGACTGATTACCTCCTGAAGGAGTTTCACGCCAGCCGTCATCTGCGCAACTCTGTCAACGATGCGCGTGTCCGTCTGCGCCGTCAGAACGAGCTTAGCGACGATGAGCTTGCCATGTACTCGCTCTCCGACCTTAAGTCTGTTGCCCAGTTCATCAGTCTTGTCTACGCTCAGCCCATTCCCGACAGCCTGTCAGCCGTATTCCCGAAGGCACGCCGCCGCACCATGTGGAAGGTAAGAGCCGACTATCTTCGCGTTATTGTAAACAGATGGGACGACGACTATCTCTTTGTTGATGCAAGCGAAGGCGAAAACAAAGAACTCCGCGTGCGCTATTCGGCTGATGGCGAACAGTTTCCTACAGACTGGGGCTATCTTCGCGACTGTCTCTATGAAGGCTGCCAACTCAACATTGTCCGTCCACGCGAGCACGAAGGAGTGCTCTATCCCGAACTGTTTATTTTCGAACCCGACTTTCTTGTCGACATATCTGCCATAGCCTCATGCTTTGAGAGTTATGCAGAGTCGCCCGTCTGCTATCTTCTCAACAAGATAAAAACTGTGAAAAACACGCCAGCCATAATGCTTGGCCACATTGCCAGCCAGTTCCTCGACGATGAACTCTATTCTGGTCAGACCGAAACACCATACGCAGAGTGTGCTAAGAAGTTCTTCCGTCAGCATGCCATAGGTCTGCTTGAGGCTGGTGTCGACCGACAGTTTCATGCCGAAGCACAACAGCAGCGCCGCAACATTCAGAACACGCTGCGACAGGTGCTGCCATCGCTGCTGAAAAGCGACAACATGAGTTTCGACTCTTCCGACCTGATGGTGGAACCTTCGTTCTTCTCTGAGATGCTCGGACTGCAAGGACGTATCGACCTCTTGCACTTGGAACAGCGCCTGCTCATAGAGCAGAAGTCGGGCAAGGGGGCTTATCCTCAACCCGACCCAAACACTCCGTCGTGTCAGGAGAAACACTATGTGCAGTTGCTTCTCTACATGCTTCTGTTCAGATACAACTACAGGCAGCAGTATGAACTCAACAACAGGGAGCTACATTCGTTTCTCTACTACTCGAAATATCAGAACGGACTGCTTGCTATGGGTTTTGCACCCGACTTGGTCTTTAGGGCTATAAAGATGAGAAACGGTATTGTTGCCAACGAATATGCTTACTCTAAGAGCGGCTTCTCCATTCTCGAAAATCTTACGCCAGAGCAGGTCTGCAACAAGCCCGTAGGCAGAAACTTCTGGGAACGCTACATCTATCCGCAGTTGTCGGAGTTGCTTTCGCCTATTTCTGAAGCATCCGAACTGGAGAGAGCCTACTATCTGCGCCTGCTCTCGTTTGTTGAGACCGAACATATACTTGCCAAGATTGGCAGTCAGAGCAAGGAAAACTCTGGCTTTGCCGACAAGTGGTATAGTTCGCTCGACGACAAACTCCTTGCTGGCAACATCTTTACCGAGATGGAAATGCTTTCGCCCGAACAGAATGAAACAGGACGGGTGGAGAGGGTTGTGCTGAGAATGAGACACACAGACGATACTGATGTCTCTAACTTCAGGTGCGGCGACATAGTCATATTCTATCCCTATCAGGCTGGCAGCGAACCCGATGCACGAAAGACTATGGTCTTCAGGGCTACCATAGAGGAGATTACTGCTACAGAACTTACGCTGCATCTGCGTGCGGCGCAGACCAATGCCCGTGCGTTTTGGCATAGGGGCGAACATCTTTGGGCTGTTGAGCACGACTTCTTCGATTCTTCTTTCGGCTCTTTATATCGTGGAGTACATTCTTTTCTCTCAGCTCCTAAGCATAGACGCGACTTGATATTGCTGCAACGAAAGCCCGAAGTTGACAAAGACAGAGGTCTCATAGGCGACTACGGACAGTTCAACAACCTTGCACTGAAGGTGAAGCAAGCCAAAGACTTGTTCCTCATCATCGGACCTCCAGGCACGGGCAAGACTTCCTACGGACTGGTTAACACGCTGAAGGAGCAGTTGCTTTCTGAAGGTTCGTCGGTGTTGCTGCTGTCTTACACCAATAGGGCTGTTGACGAGATTTGCGACAAACTCGTTGAGTGCGGCATCGACTTCGTCAGGATTGGTTCGCGCTATTCGTGCAAGGAAGAATACAAAGCCCATCTGCTCGACTCTAAGGTTGACGGATGCACCAACATAGACCAGTTGAAGTCTGTCATTCAGCAGACGCGTGTCTTCGTTGGAACAACAACGGCATTCAATTCAAATACGGCTCTTTTCAAGATAAAGCAGTTTGATTTGGCTGTCGTCGACGAGGCTTCGCAGATTCTTGAACCTCATCTGCTCGGACTGCTCAGTGCCGTTGATGATAAGGGTGAGTCGGCTATAAAGAAGATAGTCATGATAGGCGACCATAAGCAGTTGCCAGCGGTTGTGCAGCAGAACGAGGCTGACTCGCGCGTTGACGACGAAAGACTGAATGCTGTCTATCTGTCTGACTGCCGCCTGTCGCTGTTTGAACGTCTGCTGAAGGCTTATCGCTACGACGAGGATGTGGTCTATATGCTGACGAGGCAGGGAAGAATGCACATCGACATTGCCGACTATCCGAGCAAGGCTTTCTATGGCGACAAGTTGCAGGTGGTGCCGTTGGCTCATCAGCAGGAGGCTCTCTGCCAGTGTGGCGATGCCGACAATCCTATTGACCGTCTGTTGTCTGCAAGTCGCATAGCCTTTGTAGACATTGACAAGCCGAAGCAGTCGCTCTCCGACAAGGTTAACACGGCAGAGGCGGAGGCTATCGCTGCAACCATTGAGCGCATCTACCTGATGAATGAGTCCGACTTCTCTCCGTCGCAGACCGTAGGTGTCATTGTTCCCTATCGCAATCAGATAGCCGAGATACGCAATGCCCTCAGTCGTCGTGGCATTGATGTCCTCAGCAAGATAACCATCGACACGGTTGAACGCTTTCAGGGAAGCCAGCGCGACTACATTGTCTATGGCTTCACTGTTCAGAAATACTATCAGTTGCAGTTCCTTACCAACAACGTGTTTGAGGAGTCTGGTTGCATCATCGACCGCAAGTTGAACGTGGTTATGACGCGGGCAAGAAAACACCTTCTCCTTTTCGGCAATGCCTCGCTCCTAAACCGAAGCATAGTCTTCCGCAACCTCCTCGACTATATGAAACAGAAACACTCCTTCTTCCACAATTCTTTTTAACCTTCCCATTCCCGTTCCCGTTAAGGTTAACGTTGTCGTTCTCGTTCTCAATCTTCAATTCCCCCTCTAAGTTAGAGGGGGCAAGGGGGCGTATGTTATCGTTAACGTTGTCGTTCTCGTTCTCAATCTTCAATTCCCCCTCTAAGTTAGAGGGGGCAAGGGGGCGTATGTTATCGTTAACGTTGTCGTTCTCGTTCTCAATCTTCAATTCCCCCTCTAAGTTAGAGGGGGTAAGGGGGCGTATGTCTTTGTTCCCGTTAAGGTTCCCGTTCCCGTTAAGGTTAAGGTTAAAGTTAAAGTTAACGTTCCCGTTGGATTAGTTCCCGTTAAGGTTAACGTTCTCGTTCTCAATCTTCAATTCCCCCTCTAAGTTAGAGGGGGTAAGGGGGCGTATGTCATTGTTCCCGTTTTCGTTCCCGTTAAAGTTAAAGTTAAAGTTCCCGTTCCCGTTATCGTCAAACAAAAATACTCAAATAAAGAAATTGCTCCCCTAAGTTAGGGGAGCTGTCACGAAGTGACTGAGGAGTGTGTTTCCACGACGCAACGGCATCGTGGATGATTAATGTCACACAGATGCCACAGATGTCTCAGATTTTTTAACGTTAAAGTTAAAGTTCCTGTTAAGGTTAAGGTTAACGTTCATCCATTGCCTCATGTTTTAGCCTTTTTTAAACGGAAATAGACAATAATTTCCAAACAATTTCATCAATTCATTAAAAGATAGTATCTTTGTAAATTAATGTATAAATGATGAAGAAACTTAAAGACGCTGGCATTATAAGCAGAGAAGGTAGCAGAAAAAACGGAATATGGATTGTCAATAAAGATTGACAGACAACAAAGGCAGAGCGCATAGAATAATATTACAGTTTAGTGCAGTTATCAATGATATGTATATTGTAGATGGGTATATTTCAAAAAAAGAATGCTTTATTTTGCCGTATTATGATTTTTATTTAAATTTGCAGAAATAATTATGTTTAATTAGTTGTGAGGACTTTGACGATAATGGGAACCTTTCCAACGGGAACTGATCTAACGGGAACGGGAACTTTAACGGGAACAAAGACATACGCCCCCTTACCCCCTCTAACTTAGAGGGGAAATTGATCCTTATTCCTTAATCTTTCAGCTAATTAAGCTTATCAACTGAAGATAATTCAAAAAAAACAAATATATGTTTGATAAAGATAGAGGATTATACATAGCACACAGTGCGGCTGGAGACTTGACTATTACTGGAAAGATGGCCAACCGACACGGACTGATAGCTGGTGCTACGGGTACTGGTAAGACCGTAACGCTGCAAGTAATGGCTGAGACTTTTTGTCAGGCTGGTGTTCCATGCTTTATGGCGGACATGAAAGGAGACCTGTCGGGCATCTCGCAGGCAGGAAAGATGAGCGGATTTATTGAGAAACGCTTGCCTGAGTTCGGCATAGAGAATCCTCAATTTCAGGCATGTCCTGTGCGATTGTTTGATGTTTTCGGCGAACAGGGTCATCCTATGCGTGCTACGGTTTCGCAGATGGGACCGCAACTGCTGTCGCGATTGCTCGGACTGAATGAGACACAAGACGGCGTGCTGAACATTGTGTTCCGCATTGCTGACGAGCGCGGACTTCTTATCCTCGACATGAAAGACTTGCGCTCTATGCTCGACTATGTGTCGAAAAACGCTAAAGACTATACAACGAAATACGGAAACATCAGTACGGCTTCGGTCGGTGCAATACAGAGAGCATTGCTGCAACTTGAAAATCAAGGCGCTGACAAATTCTTCGGAGAACCTTCTTTCGACATATACGACCTGATGCAGACGGAGAATGGCAAGGGAGTGATGAACGTGCTGGCTGCCGACAAGCTGATGATGCAGCCAAAACTGTATTCAACATTCCTGCTGTGGCTGCTCAGTGAACTATATTCTACGCTGCCAGAAGTTGGCGACCTGCCTCTGCCTAAACTTGTTTTCTTCTTCGACGAGGCTCACATGCTCTTTGAAGGAACATCGAAGGCGCTGCTTGACAAGATTGAGCAGGTGATTAGGCTGATTCGCTCGAAGGGCGTGGGTATTTATTTCATTACTCAAAGTCCTACGGATATACCTGAGAATATTCTCGGACAACTTGGCAACAGGGTGCAGCATGCGCTGCGTGCCTATACGCCGAAAGACCAGAAGGCTGTCAAGACGGCTGCCGATACTTTCAGGGCTAACCCAGACTTTAAGACCGATGAGGCTATCATGAATCTTGAAACGGGTGAGGCTCTTGTAAGTTTCCTTGACGAGAAAGGTGCGCCAAACATGGTTGAGCGTGCAAAGATACTCTTCCCGCTGTCGCAGATTGGAGCAATAACTGAAGGTCAGCGACTCGACTTGATAAAGCAGAGCAGGCTATATGGAAAGTATGACAACGCTGTTGACCGTGAGAGTGCTTTTGAGGTGCTGATGAAGGAGGCCGATCAGAAGATGCAAAATGCGGAGAACGAGGCAGAGGAGAAAAAGGCACAGATGGAGACGAAGGCTGAGACAAAGAAGCCTGGAGTATTTGCTAAGGTGCTAAAGGCTGTAGTAACTGCCGTTACTTCTACGTTTGCTGCTCTGCTCGGAACGTATGTTAGCAATGCCGTTCAGGGAAAGAAGACGAAGTCGCGCACATCGACAACAGGCAGGGTGGTGAAGAATGCTACAAGTGCAGCTACACGCACAATAACTAAAGAGCTGACTCGCGACATACTTGGCAACCTTGTTAAGAAGTAGTTGAGCTATGTGTTGTTTTTGATTAAGGATTAACGTTCCCGTTAAAGTTAAGGTTAAAGTTAACGTTATCGTTAAAGTTAAAGTTAAAGTTAACGTTCCCGTTAAGGTTAAGGTTAAAGTTAAAATAGATGGCACTAAATACTGAGAAAAATCTGAAACTGTTCTACTCCATAAAGGAAGTAGCAGAGATAATTGGAGTGAATGAGAGTTTGCTGCGCTATTGGGAAAAAGAATTTCCACAGCTCAAACCAAAGACTGGGGCAAACCGCGTAAGGCAGTATACGGAAAAGGACATTGAGCAGATTAAGGTTATATACAATCTTGTCAAGGTTAGAGGCTTTAAGATTTCTGCTGCAAAGAAGATGATTCATGCCAACCGTCAGGGTGTTGACAAGAGTGCAGATGTGCTCGAAACACTGATTAGCATCAGAGATCAGTTGCAAGACTTGAAGGCTCAGTTCGGGCAGATCGTTTAATTCCGCCTATACCTTAAAACCCTGCAAGCGTAAGTTTAGTAGAGGTCTTAAGGCTGCTTTCGCTTTAAGGTTAAAGGGTGATGATACTACGGTATGTATAGCAATATGCTAACTTCACCTCATAGTCTTATAACCTACAAGTTGAGCTCTTGCAAAATCAGAATACATTATTATTTATATAAGGTATATATAATATATATTAAGGTATACAGTCTCACCTCCCTTGCTAAGAGCATGGGTATAAATAAAAAAAAGGAGTAAAGATTTAGATTTTATATCTTGCTAAATCTTTACTCCTTCTATTTTGTTTTTAACTCCTCCCGTTTCCGTTCCCAATCTTCAATTCCCCCTCTAAGTTAGAGGGGATAAGGGGGTGTATGTCATTGTTAAAGTTAACGTTAAAGTTAACGTTAAAGTTAAAGTTTTCATTGTTCCCGTTCCCGTTCCCGTTAGCGTTCTCGTTCCCGTTAAAGTTCCCGTTAACGTTAAGGTTAAAGTTAAAGTTCCCGTTCTATTTAATCTGCAAAACCTCCTTCAGGTCTTCAATGTTTTTAAGCCTGTTGATTATGACGCTCACATCGTGGCGGTCGTGAACACGGAGGTCTATCATTCCGTCGAAGATTCCATCCTCTGAAGTAATAATGATTTTCCTCATCATCACGTTCAGCTTATCAGACAGCACTTCGGTTACTTCTTTCAGCATACCGATGCGGTCGATACCCCTTATCTGAATAGTTGCATCGAAGTGCATACGCCAGTGAGAACCCCATTTAGCATCAAGGATACGATTGCCGAAACTAGACTTCAGTTTGTTTGCAACAGGACAAGAACGCTGATGGATTTCAATTTGCTTCTCGTCTGTTATGAAACCGAGGGCATCGTCGCCAGGAATAGGGTGACAGCAGTCGCGGAAGATATATTTATTGATATTCTCTTCGGTGATATATATAGGTTTCTTCTTGTTGAAGTCCTTGCCAATGGTTATCAGTTCTGGTGCCTTGATTGCTTCGGCATTGCTCTCATACTTCTTGTCATGTCCGATGAAGGGAACGAATCTGCGCCAGCTTGACTTCTGGCGGCGCTTATGTCGGTTATGGAGCATGTCGATATCTTTCTCGCTCAAGACGATTGTTTTGTCGCCTACTGCCAGAAGGAAATTCTCATGTCGCTGTATGTCGTGCCAGTCGCAGAGGTGGTTCAGCACAGTAGTGGTCATCTCCATGTCGTGCTTGGCAAGAAATTCCTTTACTATAGCCTCGCCTTGTTTCTGTATCTCGCGGTTCTGACGGCGGAGCAGTGCTTGTATCTTGCTCTTTGCCTTTGCCGAAGAAACAAAGTTGATCCATGACGGTTGCACATGCTGGGCATTGGATGTGAGAATCTCTACCTGGTCGCCGCTGTTGAGTTTGTAACTAAGTGGCACAAGTTTGTGATTAACCTTAGCACCGATGCAGTGAGTACCTAAGAAGCTATGTATCTGGAAAGCGAAGTCAAGAGCAGTGCAGCCAGCAGGCATTGTCTTGATTTCTCCTTTGGGAGTGAAGACGAAAATCTCTGAAGCAAACAAGTTTAACTTGATTGCATCTAAGAAGTCCATAGCATCGGGCTGCGGGTCGTCGAGGATTTCCTTGATGGTGCGCAGCCAGTTGTTTAGTTCTCCCTCGTCCTCCATTATCTCAGTGTTTCCGTCTTTGTACTTCCAGTGTGCTGCAAATCCCTGCTCGGCAATCTCGTCCATGCGCTCTGAACGAATCTGCACTTCCACCCACTGACCCTGATTAGACATGAGAGTGACGTGGAGAGCCTGATATCCATTAGCCTTTGGCTGGTTGAGCCAGTCGCGAAGGCGGTCGGGATGTGAGCGATAGATCTTGTTTATAGCAACATATATATTGAAGCAATCGTTTATTTCTGTTTCCTTAGACTTAGGCTTGAAGATGATGCGAACAGCCAGAATGTCGTAGATTTCATCGAAGGTTACATGTTTGTTCTGCATCTTAGTCCAAATGGAATAAGGTGTCTTGATGCGTGCCTTCAACTCATATTTGATATCCATCTTGTCGAGAACCTCGCGGATAGGAGTAGCAAACAACTCAAACAGCTCGTCGCGCTTATCTTGTGTCTTTGCAAGTTTTCTCGTTATGGCAGCATAATCTTCTGGATGTTCGTAGCGGAAACTAAGGTCTTCAAGTTCGTTCTTAATCTTGTTGAGTCCGAGACGGTTTGCGAGAGGCGCATAAATATATAAGGTCTCGCCTGCAATCTTATACTGCTTGTTTGCAGGTTGTGACTCAAGAGTTCTCATGTTATGGAGTCTGTCGCAAATCTTGATGAGGATGACACGAATGTCGTCGCTCATTGTAAGCAGCAGTTTCTTGAAGTTCTCTGCCTGAGCCGAAGCCTGATCGCCGAATATTCCGCCTGAAATCTTGGTAAGTCCGTCAACAATCTGTGCAATTTTCGGACCAAACAGGTTTTCGATATCTTCTACAGTGTAGTCGGTATCCTCAACAACATCGTGTAGCAGGGCAGAGCAGATGCTGGTAGAACCTAATCCCATCTCACTGCTTGCAATCATAGCAACAGCAATAGGGTGCATGATATAAGGCTCTCCTGATAGTCGCCTTACTCCTTTATGAGCCTGCTGTGCGAAATAGAATGCTTTCTTAATGATGTCAACTTTCTTTCTGTGGCGCGATGCCAGATAGTTGTCGAGTAATTGTTGAAAAGCATCATTGACCATTTTGTCTTCTGCACTTTGAGCCTCTTGCTCAATATTGGTCTGTTTGTTCTCTTCCATTAATAGTTAGTTTGTTTTTCAGAAAGCAAAGGAACGCATTCCTTTGCTTTCTATAGGATTGATTTGTAAAATTAGTTGTCTTGCTGGTTCTTTTTCATTACTTGACTTTAAGTTTCTTTCCTGCTCTGATGTTAGAACCTTTTATTTTGTTCATCTTCTTCAGTTTTTCAACTGTTGTACCATGTTTCTTGGCGATGCTTGACAGAGTTTCGCCTTTCTTTATGGTTATGTTTTCGCTGCGGCGTCTATGCTTAGAAGACTTACCCTTATGGCGTGATGAACCTTTGCGTGCTTTATACTTGCTGTATCGGCCGCTGCTTCCCCTGTACTGTTGTCGTGGCGTAGCGGGTCGGCTGTAAGTGCGTGTTGGTATTTGAACCTCTGTAATGTCTACAGTGTTGCGTTTGTTGAGAAGTTCGTCAACATTGTAGGCATAGACAGAATCTTCATTGTCTATAAATGTATTTATTGCTTCTAAAGGCAGACGTATAGCTGAAGGTTCTGAGTTTCCGTTGACAATATCACGACGATATTGTGGATTAAGTTCGCGAAGAAGATTGATGTCTATGTTGCATACGTTTGCAATCTGTTCAAAGTGAACATCACGGCTAACGAGAATGGTGTCGCTCTTAGCAGAAAGGTCGGTAACCATTGGGCATATGCCATGGTCGCAATAATAGTTCATTACATAGTTTGCGGCAATGAAAGCAGGCACGTAGCCTCGTGTTTCAGAAGGAAGATAAGGATATATTTCCCAGTAGTCGCGGCTTCCACCAGAACGGTGTATTGCTCTGTTCACATTCTCTGGTCCGCAGTTGTAGGCTGCAATGACAAGGTTCCAGTCGCCGAATATTTTATAGAGGTCGCGCAGATACTGTGCAGCAGCAAAGCTTGCGCGAAGTGGATCTCTGCGCTCATCAACGAGAGAGTTTACCTGCAGACCATAGCGCTTGCCTGTTGTTAGCATGAATTGCCAAAGACCTGTTGCTCCTACTCGTGACACAGCATTAGGATTGAGACCTGACTCTATGACAGGAAGATATTTCAATTCCAGTGGTAAACCGTAAGACTCAAGTGCCTCTTCAAAAATAGGGATGTAGAAATTAGCCAGACCGAGCATGTAGCTTACTTTCTGACGGCTACGGCTTGTATATCTGTCAATCATTTTTCTCACCACTTCGTTGTATGGCATTTCCATGATTGTAGGCAGCTTGCTCAGTCGCTCAATGTAGACTTCATCTTCAAATGAAGGGTCGGTTTCGGTTGACTGGCATGAAGGGTCTTGCTGTATATATGCTTTTGTGTGGTAGAGAGTCAGCAGACTGTCTACGTTCTCGATCATTGATTCAGGCAGTTCAATTATTTCTTCTTCACCATCTTCGTCGGTTATAACGATTTCGTATTCATCATCGTCATCATATTCATACTGGGCAAACATCGTGTTTGCTCCACAAAACAACATTCCTAGAATAAGTGAGTAAATCTTCTTTTTCATCTTATAATTTTAATAATGGTTTTTAAAATGTTATACAGCATCTTATACCTAATGCGCTCGACTGAAATGGTCTGCGGTCGATGCCGTTGTTGATTATTGTAGGTGCAATGTTCAGAGTCAAGTCGTCTGATATGTCAAACTCTGACAGCGATGCATCAATATAGGCATCTACTATTTGCAGAGCATAGACTCCGACAAGCACTATATAGCTTAAGTCGCGATAGCGACGGTAATAGTCTTTACGGCGTTTGAACATATTGGCATATCGGTCGGCATTCTCCTCTGTCACTTCGTTGCCAAGGTGCAGAAACTGGTTGTAGCTGTCCGTAGTTGGATCGTCGTCTGTGATGTCGCGGTATGCCCGAGAATAGTCGTCATACATCATGCTATTCCATCTGATGGCATAGGCACAGCCAACAAACGCACCATAGACGATAGGCAGTTTCCAGTATTTCTGATTGTAAATTTGTCCTGAACCAGGCAGAATGGCACTCATTATGAGAGCCTTTTTCGGTGAAGGCCGCCATGTGTTCCAGTCGCGTTTCTTGCTCTTCAGCGTGTCGGTTGCTCCTTTCACTACAACAGTTGAGTCTTGGGCAATGATGGTCTGGCAACAGAAAACAAGCAAAAATGCTATGATAGCCTTTCTTATGTTATGGCAGTTGTTCTTCACTTTGCTGACAATTATTTTTCTTTTATTTTGTCAAATATGTTCATTATGTGTTCCAGTTCGGCTTCGTTCTTGAAAGGTATAGTAATCTTTCCTTTGCCTTTCTGGTTTATGTTCATGCTTACTTCGGTCTTGAGGAATGAAGATAGACGTTTTTTCAGAATGTCAAACTCTGACGGCAACGATGTCTTTGCTGCTATCTTCTTTTTTCCTATTTCAATCTCCTCACCATTTTTCAGTTTCTTGACAATATCCTCTACTTGGCGCACAGAGTAGTTCTTCTTCTGAATCTCGCGGAACAGTTTCAACTGCTGCGATGGACTTTCGAGTGAAAGCAGTGCACGGGCATGTCCCATGTCTATTGTTTTCTTTTGAAGTTCCATCTGTACTTGTGCAGGAAGCTTCAGCAGTCGCAGATAGTTGGTTACGGCAACGCGGCTTTTTCCAACTCTTTCTGCAACTTTCTCCTGAGTCATTCCTGGGGTCTCCAGCAGGTGTGCATAGGCAAGTGCTATCTCTATTGCGTTCAGGTCTTCTCGCTGAATGTTCTCAACAAGAGCCATTTCCATTACGCTTTCGTCGCTGATGGTGCGTATATAGGCAGGTATAGCCTTCAGTCCTGCAAGTTGTGACGCTCTCCATCGGCGTTCACCAGCTATAATCTGGAACTGGTTGTTGGGCATCTGGCGCAGAGTGATTGGCTGGATTATGCCAATCTCGCGTATGCTGTTAGCCAGTTCTTGCAGGGCTTCTGGGTCGAATTCGCGTCGAGGCTGATTAGGGTTTGCCTCAATCTGCTCTATTGGAATCTCGTTTATGGTAGAAGAGCCTTGCGTCTTTACGTCGTCGGTTGAGAGCAAAGCATCGAGTCCTCGTCCAAGAGCATTATATTTTTTCTTTACAGCCATTTATCTATTATTGTTTTGTTACATTGTCACTAATTGTTTCCTGCAATATTCATCGGTTGATAATCTCGTTGGCAAGCGACAGATAGTTTTTTGCTCCTGTTGATGTTGCATCGTAGAGAATTACTGGCAGGCCATGTCCTGGGCTCTCGCTCAGTTTTACGTTGCGCTGGATGACAGTCTTGAAAACCAATTCCTGAAAGTGACGTTTCACTTGGTCGTAAACCTGGTTGGCAAGTCTCAGACGAGAGTCGTACATGGTTAGCAAGAAACCTTCAATTTCAAGTTGGGGGTTCAGCTTGCGTTTGATTATCTTTATTGTATTGAGCAGCTTGCTGATACCTTCCAGAGCGAAATACTCGCTTTGCACAGGGATGATCACAGAGTCGGCTGCTGTCAGCGAGTTGACTGTGATGAGACCTAACGAAGGCGCACAGTCAATAAGTATATAGTCGTATTCCGATTTTACAGGTTCGAGCATTCTCTTTATCACAGTCTCACGGTTCTCGAGTTCGAGCATCTCTATTTCGGCTCCAACTAAGTTGATGTGGCTTGGTATGATGTCTAAACCAGGAATGTCGGTTGTGTAAATAGCATCATGAACAGCTGCCTCTCCAATGATGCACTCATATATAGAACAGTCTATCTTGTTGATGTCTACTCCAAGTCCGCTCGATGCATTAGCCTGAGGGTCGGCGTCAATTACGAGTACCGTCTTTTCGAGTGTAGCCAATGAAGCAGCAAGGTTGATAGTTGTTGTGGTCTTTCCAACTCCTCCTTTCTGATTAGCTAATGCTATTATTTTTCCCATATCCTTTTGTCTCCTTTCGTTTCTTTTATACTTCTTCTTTTTACTCTGTTTTGCTAAGGCACTTGTATGCTATTTGCAGAATGAGTGTTGCTGTATGTCGCTTTTTACTTACAATATGTTTTTCAAACTGATTTTTCGTGATGATAGAAATCAGTAAAACATTTGCAAAGATACAAATAATATATGATAATCGCGTATTTTAAAACCTTTTTTCGTACTTTTGCGCCATAAAAGAACCTTTTTTATGAAAAATAAAAAACCATTAATACTTATTTCAAATGATGATGGCTTTAGAGCGAAAGGCATAAATTGTCTTATTGACATGCTGCGCGATATTGCCGATATTCTTGTTTGTTCTCCCGATAGTGCACGCTCTGGTTATGCTTGTGCTTTCTCTGCTGAGACTCCTCTTCGCTTGCAACTGCAGCGCAAGGAGCCTGGACTGGAGGTGTGGTCGTCTAACGGAACTCCTGTAGATTGTGTCAAGCTTGCCCTTCATTCTCTTTGTCCCGACCGTCGCCCCGACATGATAATTGGAGGTATAAATCATGGCGACAATGCTTCTGTCAATACTCATTACTCTGGCACTATGGGTGTAACAATGGAGGGCTGCATGAAATACATTCCTTCTGTGGCTTTCTCGCTTTGCAACCACGACCCTCATGCTAATTTTGAACCATTGCGCCCTTATGTACGCAAGATTGTTAAGCGTGTTCTTAACGAAGGTTTGCAGAAAGGTGTATGCCTTAATGTCAACTTCCCAGTTGCCGATGCCTTTAAGGGAGTAAAGGTGTGTCGAATGGCTTATGGCACTTGGGGCAACGAGTGTGTTCGCACCCGTCATCCAAGAGGTTATGACTATTTCTGGATGGTTGGTTCTTATACCAATGATGAGCCTGAAGCAACCGACACAGACAACTATGCTTTGACTCATGGATATGTTGCAATAACCCCAACTCACATGGATGTAACTCACTATGAGGCCTTGCAGAAACTAAAGACTTGGGAGGAGTGATTTTTAGTTCATAGTTCATAGTGCACAGTTCATAGTGCATAGTTGTTCTTGATTAAAGAATTAAGGAATAATGATTAATGAAAGGTGGCGATTATACAAGCAACCACAGTTCATAGTGCATGGTTGTTCTTGATTAAAGATTAAGGAATAATGATTAATGGATGAGCATATTGATATTCTTGATAAGTCCTAAAATAACGGACTAATAAACTTACAAACTAGTATGAAATATTATTTAATTGCAGGGGAGGCAAGTGGAGATTTGCACGCATCAAGACTGATGAGGGCTCTGAAGGAGCAAGATGCTGATGCTGAGTTTCGCTTTTTTGGCGGCGACCTAATGGCGGAAGAGGGAGGCACAATGGTGCGACATTATCGTTATTTGGCATACATGGGTTTTATACCTGTGCTGCTCCATCTGCGTACTATATTAAAAAACATGAAGCAGTGCAAGGCAGATATAGAGAAGTGGAACCCAGATGCATGCATTCTTGTTGACTATCCAGGTTTTAACCTCAGTATAGCAAAACATCTGAAGGCTAAGACCCGCATACCTGTGTTTTATTATATTTCACCGAAGATATGGGCTTGGAAGGAGTATCGCATCAAGAACATTAAGCGCGATGTTGACCAGATGTTCTCAATTCTTCCGTTTGAGGTTGACTTTTTCGAGAAAAAACATAACTATCCGATTAATTATGTTGGCAATCCTACAGCTGACGAGGTGCGTGAGTTCCGTAGCAACTATAGTGAGAACATGACCGAGTTTGTCCACCGTCGTGATCTTAAAAACGAGAAACCTATCATTGCCCTGCTGTCTGGAAGTCGCCGACAGGAGATAAAAGACAATCTGCCCGCTATGCTGCAAGCCACTAAGGACTTGACTGACTATCAGATGGTTATTGCAGGAGCGCCGTCTATCGAACGCGAATACTATGATGAGTTTATTAGTGGATATGATGTTAACATTGTAGATAATGCAACTTACGAACTGCTATCTCATTCTACGGCAGCACTCGTAACGAGTGGAACGGCTACGCTTGAGACTGCTCTCTTTCGTGTTCCTCAGGTTGTTTGTTACGAAACGCCATTGCCACGAATAATTGGTTTCTTGCGTCGCAAACTGCTGAAAGTAAGGTTTATATCACTTGTCAACCTCATAACCGACAGTGAAGTTGTACCAGAACTTGTTGCAGACACATTCTCTGTTGAAAACATACGCCGCCACCTGCTGGATATTCTGCCAAACCAAAAGGGTAGGGAAGAACAGTTGTGTGGATATGATGAAGTGAAAAGAAGACTTGGCAACAACAAGGCACCCGACAATGCAGCGTCAATAATAATCCGTTTGCTGAGGAAAGAATAAGCTTTTAGTTACAAGAAGTTGATTTCGTTCTCTAACACGATTTGAATAAGCGATGAAAGAGGTCGTTAAAGTTCCTAAGTAAGCTTTAACGACCTCTTTCATCTCAATACATATCATTTACTGACGGGTAGAGTATACTATATAATATATTCATACAGACACTTGCCCCATAGTTTCACTAGTCTTCAAGTTGTCTTTTCATCAATACATCCCAGCCGCTTTTGCCATTCTTTTTAAGACAAAGTAGCATGCTCGCTGCAAGTAGGATTAATAATCCAACAAGAATATAAGATAATTGATATTCACTCTCATTGTAATTAATTATATAGTATAAGAGTTGAGAAACAATTATTCCGTAAATAATAATTATTCCCAAAGCTTTTTGTCTTATAATCTCTATAAATCCAATAATTTTCAATAAATGGAAAGCAAGTACATGAAGGCTGTTTACAGAAATGTTTAACTCGAACAGCATGCGTACAAGCACAATAATTTATTTTGTGGCGAAAAATCCAAAGAATAGAATAATTATTGGATTCAGTTTGTTTGTTGAGAAATAGCTCTTAATTAAGGAAAGCATATTGATCATCTAGGATAAGTAATTCGTTATAATTATTAGCATTCATTATCTTATTTCTTATATATTGGCACGTCAAAATAGCAACATGCCCATTATGCAACTAAAAGAGCAACTCCGACACCATCACTTAAAGCAGACAAAGCAAGTTTCTCACCTACTTCTTTTGCAATTATGGAGCTTTTACATCTTTCTATCTGAACGAGTCAGTCAGCAGTTTTATCTCGATTTGTGGAGATATGCGCTCGTATAATATGTTGTAGACTGCATCGAGGATTGGCATGTTAACATGAAGATGTCTGTTTATTTCCTTCATGCACTTTGTGCCGAAGTAGCCTTCAGCAATCATCTCCATCTCAATCTGTGCAGACTTCACAGAGTAACCTTTGCCTATCATTGTTCCAAACACCCTGTTGCGAGAGAAATTTGAATATCCTGTAACAAGCAGGTCGCCCAGATAAACGGAGTCGTAGACAGCACGCTTTATAGGATTTATCGTACTGAGAAAACGCGACATTTCCTGTACGGCATTCGACATAAGTACCGACTGGAAGTTGTCACCATATTTCAGACCACTACATATACCTGCAGCTATCGCATACACGTTCTTCAGTACAGATGAGTATTCTATGCCCAGCACGTCGGTTGAAGTCTTAGTCTTGATGAAGTTGCTGCTCAGTATGTCGGTGAAGCTGCGTGCCTTTTCCTCATCTACGCATCCTATAGTAAGATAAGAAAGACGCTCAAGTGCAACTTCCTCTGCATGAGAAGGACCTCCTATGCAAGCAAGATTTTCATTAGGCACGTCATATACTTCATGAAAATATTCTGAGCATACAAGATTCTCATCAGGAACTATTCCCTTTATGGCAGTAACGATAAACTTGTCTTTTATCCTTGTCTTGAGTTTCTTCAGGTGGTTCTTAAGATAAGGCGAAGGGGTTACGAATACAAGAGTGTCGTATTGCTGCACTATCTTGTTAATATCGCTTGAGAAGTAAATCTCGTCGATATTGAAATGCACACTCGTAAGATATGCTGGATTGTGCGACATGCGTTTAAAGTCGTTTATCCTGTCGTCCCTACGCATATACCAACCAATGTGATGAGTATGACTCACCACTATTTTGGCTATTGCTGTTGCCCAGCTTCCACCACCTATAATCGCAATCTTGCCGCAATCAAACATTTCTTTTCAGTTTTTTGAGTTATTCAGTTGACAAGCTTAATTAGCTGAAAGATTAAGGAATAAGGATTAATGACGAGCTAATTTCATTAATCATTATTCTTTCATCCTTAATCCTGAATATTAGTGCACAGTCTTTATTTAGTGCATAGTTATTACAGTTGACGAGTTCCCGTTCCCGTTAAGGTTCTCGTTAAGGTTTCCGTTCCCGTTCCCGTTCTCGTTCCCGTTAATTGTTGCTCTTGTCAATCCAAGCCTGAACATCGTTTACGCTTGGTTTCTCATATCCCAGTTTATATTTCTTGTTCACCTCTCCAATCTTCTGCTGAAGACCTTGAGCCTTCTCGTTCTTTATGTCTGAAACAAGATAGAAACCGCATTTGTTCAATACTGGTACCCACTCTTCAGGCACACCGAGCTCGCCCCATTCTTTCACGCTGCTGCGCGGAGCCTTCTTCTCTGGGCGCATCTGTGGGAAGAACAATACTTCCTGTATATATGTCTTTCCTGTCATCAGCATTACAAGGCGGTCAATACCAATTCCGATACCTGACGTTGGAGGCATACCGTATTGCAATGCACGGAGGAAGTCCTGGTCGATAATCATTGCCTCGTCGTCGCCCTTGTCTGCCAGTTTCATCTGTTCTACGAAACGCTCTTCCTGGTCTATAGGGTCGTTAAGCTCGCTGTAGGCATTAGCAAGTTCTTTGCCGTTAACCATCAGCTCAAAACGCTCTGTCAGTCCAGCCTTGCTGCGGTGCATCTTTGTCAGTGGCGACATCTCAACAGGGTAGTCGGTGATGAATGTAGGCTGAATGAATGTTCCTTCGCAGAACTCGCCGAACAACTCATCAATCAGCTTGCCCTTGCCCATTGTCTCGTCAACTTCCATGCCTTTCTCTTTGCAGAATGCACGAATCTCTTCTTCCGTCTTTCCGTTTACGTCAAAACCTGTCTTTTCCTTTATAGCATCGAGTATAGGCAGACGGCGATAAGGAGCCTTGAACGAAACAAGGTTGCCGTCAATCATGCACTCAGGCTTTCCGTTCACTGCAATACAAATCTCTTCGAGCAGATGCTCTGTGAATGCCATCATCCAGTTGTAGTCCTTATACTGAACATACAACTCCATGCAAGTGAACTCTGGGTTGTGGTTACGGTCCATGCCCTCGTTTCTGAAGTTCTTTCCTATTTCGTAGACACCCTCAAAGCCACCCACGATGAGTCGTTTCAAGTAAAGCTCTGTGGCGATACGCATATACATGTCTTGGTTGAGCGCATTGAAGTGGGTCATGAATGGGCGTGCGCTTGCACCACCTGCAATCGACTGCAATGTTGGGGTCTCCACTTCGGTATAGCCAGCATCGTCAAGAACGCGACGCAGTGTGCGCAAAACAGTTGCACGCTGCAAGAAAGTTTCCTTCACGCCTTCGTTCACAACAAGGTCGACATAGCGCTGGCGATAGCGCAGCTCTGGGTCGTCAAACTTGTCGTAGGCAACACCGTCTTTATACTTCACGATAGGCAGCGGTTTCAGACTCTTCGAAAGAATAGTCATCTCCTGTGCATGAACAGATATTTCGCCAGTCTGTGTGCGGAACACAAAACCCTTCACACCGATGAAGTCACCTATGTCGAGCAGTCGCTTAAACGTAGTATAGTCAATAGGGCGGTGAGTGAAACCTTCTGCATCAGCATCGTAAGCCTCCACAGCCTTGTTTATGTCGTCGCGAGTGACGTAGACCTGAATCCTGCCCTTAGAGTCTTGGAGCTCAGCAAATGCAGCCTTACCCATCACGCGTCTGCCCATCAGTCGGCCTGCGATGCACACCTGTTTCAGATCTGCACCTTCTTCAACGCTCCATGTTCCGTTCTCCACGTTCTGTTTTATGACAGTAGAGAAAGAATCAGTTGGATACTCTGCTGCTGGATAAGGGTTAATGCCCATGTTGCGAAGCTCCTGAAGGCTTTGTCTGCGGCCTACTTCCTGTTCGCTTAGTTCTAAAATATTCATATCTATAGTTTCCTTTTTATTTTTCAGTCAGTCTCCCTTCTCTTTTTCAGAAAAGGGCATTATTGGGTGCAAAGTTACTATTATGCGAGCAAAGAGCAAAGAAAAACGGAGTTTTTTTCACTTTTCTTTATTTTTAGGTCTGGTTATGAAGTTATTTCAGAATACTCGGAATCCTACAAATCATCAGAGTAATCCGAATCCTCCGAATAATCTTAGCAATACAATATATTCTTTATTTCGTGTCCTCCTTTTGATTGTTTGTAGTATTCTGATTACTCTGATTATTCCGATTATTCCGATATGCTTTTAGTGGCACAAAGATACAAATGTTTATTGACATTGATTAGCTCAAAGTGAACTCCTTATAGGCTTTTGTGCAAAAATCAATGATTATAGCATAATCTTAACCTCTAATTACTTATATTATCTTCAATCATATAAAAAACTTCGGCAAGATGTTGTAATAAGCAAGAAAATAAGTAATTTTGTGGTCGTTTTTGTAAACGATTTTAATAATTAAAGAACATAAGTTTCGAGAGTCTTCAACTTCTTAGGGCATAAGGTGGTTGGTCTCTTTGCTTATAAGTCGTAAGGTGAGAAGAAAATTACGGGAGTCATTCAACCTTCTAACCTCAAAACCTTACAACCTGAAAGCTTTAAAAAGATGATGTGAAGCATCAGAAACATAAATAAAAAGAGAATTATTGTAATGCAATATATTGGTGAACTGATTTCTATAGGAGTGGCAGTGTCGTGGACTGTGGCAGCACTCGGCAGCGAGATAGGCAGCAGAAAGGTTGGCGTTGTAGCAATGAATGCTTGGCGACTGGGAGTGGCTTTCGTTTTGTCGGGAGTGCTCATGTGGTTTGTTTTCGGCAGTCTGCTGCCTCAGTATGCAAGTTCTGGCACAGTCATGGTGTTGCTATTGTCGGGAGTAGTTGGATTCTTCTTCGGCGACTGGTGTTTGTTCAAGAGTTACATGGTCATTGGTTCGCGTTTCGGAATGCTGTTTATGGCTATGGCTCCTATGTTTACCGCCCTGTTTGCATGGATGATACTCGGACAGGAACTCGGTTGGCGGCCTCTCCTTGCAATGGCAGTTACGCTCACAGGTATATCGGTAGTTGTGTTGGGGCGTGGCAAGGACCATCATCTTGAACTGCAACTTCCTTTCAAGGGAATCCTCTTCGGCATAGGTGCAAGCGTAGGACAAGGTCTCGGACTGGTGCTTAGCAAGATAGGACTCGACGGCTACGAGCACGATGTGCCTCAGGAGCTGCTGCCCAATGTGGTAGACATGCTTCCGTTTGCAGCCAACATGATAAGGTGTTTTGCTGGTTTCGTGTGCTTTGCCTTGTTGCTTGTTGTTCGCAGACAGACTGACATTATCCGCACGAGCAGCCGCGACACGCGTTTTCTGCTAATCATGCTGATGGTCGTATTCACAGGTCCTTTCATCGGCGTAGGCTTTTCGCTCATGGCTATACAATATACCGCTGCAGGCATAGCAAGCACCATTCAAGCCACTACACCTATACTTATATTAGTGCCAACATACTATCTTTTCCACCAGCCCATCACGGCTCGGTCGGTTATAGGTGCCGTAGTGTCGGTCATAGGCGTGTCTCTCTTCTTCCTTCTCTGAAGTTTATGAAGGCTATTTCTACGCAAGAGTAAGTACTAATGAAGGAAAAAACAAGAAAAAACTAAAAAGTTTTGAAAATTCTTTGTTCTTTGCTTGCTTAATCGTAACTTTGCAAGAATAAAGGCATATAAAATACTAATTTAATACGCGTATGAATCACATAGAATTAGATATATCGCAAGCCCTTTGCTTTTTTCATCATGAGGACTTGTCGACAATAGGACAAAAAGTGAAACTTGCCCACATGTCAATGGAGCAGGGTATTTGCAAAGGAAATGATTTTCTGGGATGGCTCCATCTTCCAAGTTCTATAACAGAAGATTTCCTGAACCAGATACAACAAACAGCCAATGTGTTGCGCAAAGAGTGTGAAGCCATTGTCATTGCTGGTATCGGTGGCAGCTATCTTGGAGCGAAAGCCGTGATAGAGGCTCTCAGCAATTCGTTTGCATGGCTCAGAAAAGATAACAAACCGACAATTCTTTTTGCGGGAAACAATATCAGCGAAGACTATCTTGCTGAACTTTGCGACTATCTTCGCGACAAGCGCTTTGGTGTAATCAACATCTCGAAGAGCGGAACAACTACCGAAACGGCTCTGACTTTCCGCCTGCTCAAGAAGCAATGCGAAGACCAGCGAGGCAAAGAAGAGGCAAGAAGGGTGATAGTTGCAATAACCGACGCTGTGAAGGGTGCTGCGCGTAAGGCTGCCGACATTGAGGGATATACAACCTTCGTTATTCCCGACAACGTAGGCGGACGATTCTCTGTGCTTACTCCTGTTGGCTTGCTGCCTATTGCCTGTGCAGGCTTTGACATCTGCCAACTCGTTAAAGGTGCGCAGGACATGGAAAAGGAATGCTCTGTAGATGTACCTTTCGACGATAACATCGCCCAGCAGTATGCTGCAATACGCCAACTGCTCTATGGCAACGGAAAGAAGATAGAGATAATGGTGAACTATCAGCCAAAACTGCACTACATAGCAGAGTGGTGGAAGCAACTATATGGCGAGAGCGAAGGCAAGGAGGGCAAGGGCTTATTCCCTGCTTCGTGCGACTTCACTACCGACCTGCACTCAATGGGCCAGTGGATTCAGGAGGGAGAACGCTCTATATTTGAGACCGTAATCAGCGTGGAACAGCCAAACAGAGAACTGCACTTCCCAAACGATGAGGCTAATCTTGACGGACTGAATTTCCTCGCAGGCAAGAGAATTGACGAGGTTAACAAGATGGCTGAACTCGGTACGCGACTTGCACACGTTGACGGTGGCGTGCCTAACATAAGAATAACAGTGCCGAAACTGAACGAGTATTACGTTGGTGAACTTCTCTATTTCTTTGAGATAGCCTGCGGCATCAGCGGCAACGTTCTCGGTGTGAATCCGTTCAACCAGCCTGGCGTTGAGGCATACAAGCGCAATATGTTCGCCCTCTTAGACAAGCCAGGATATGAGAAAGAAAGCAAAGAGATAAAAGAAAGAATAAATTTCAGCTGACAAGCTTAATTTAGTGCATAGTGCATAGTCTTTTCAGTTGACAAGTTAAGGAGTTTATGACATTAATCCTTAATCAATCTTTATTCATATTTAGTAATAATGAAAAAATTGCCAAAAGGTATTCGTGCTGCATTGTTTGACATGGATGGTGTCTTGCTTGATTCCATGCCTATGCATGCACGCTGTTGGAAAGAGTCAATGAGTCTTTTCGGCATCAATATGCCAGAAATAGAGACATTCCAGATAGAGGGAATGCGCGGATTAGATATTTGTAAGATGATGGCTCTAAGGGAACTTCATCGCGAGGTTAGCGAGGAAGAAGCCCAGAAGATGTACGATGCCAAGTCGAAGGCTGTAGAGGCAAGTCCTCAGCCTGTAACAATGCCTGGCGTGAAGCATCTGATGGAACAGATGAAGCGCGACGGGCTGAAAATAGTTGTGGTGACAGGCAGCGGCCACCGCTCATTGCTCGACGACTTGCAACGCCGTTTCCCTGGACTCATTGACCCGCAACTGATGGTTACAAGTTATGATGTGGAGAATGGAAAACCTCATCCTGAGCCTTATCTTAGAGGAATGGAAAAGGCTGGCACTACTCCAGAAGAAACTATCGTTGTTGAGAATGCACCACTCGGTGTTAGGTCGGCAAAGGCAGCTGGAGCATTCACCATAGCCGTGAACACTGGTCCGCTGCCAGCAGAAGCACTGCTTAATGAAGGTGCTGACATGCTGTTTGAAAAAATGACAGACCTTGACGAACAGTGGGATGCTATCAATGGCAAATAATTAGAAATAGAGAATATAACGACATAATGAATATCCATATTGTCTGAATTAAAACAAATTATCATGAAAAAAGTAACTTATTTATTTGTACTTGCAGTAATGTTGACTGCAACTGCAATCATGTTTTCATCATGTGGAGAAGACGATGGCGTAATGCCTCTGCCACAGACTTCAAATGTTTCATTCAAGGTGGACAATCTCAGTGAAGACCTTCTGACATTCTATGATGTTACCGTAACATATAAAGACCTTAACGGAGTATCGCATACAGACAAGATAGACGGTCACAGCTGGGAATATAAAGAAGGCGACGGACCTTCAGATGCTCCTATCAGTTGTACAGCAGTAGCCGAGTTGAAGTCAGAGTATAAGGTTCCCGAGAAGAATAACTTTGAAATCTCATACCACTATAGCGTTCACTATTATAAGCCTTCTACTACGGCTAAGAGCGAGAATCCGGAAATAACAACCCTCACGTTTAAAATAGAGGATATGCAAGATTTCTTCAGCAAGCACAACAAAATCGTAATAATGAACGTAAATCGTTGAAAACACTATTTTAATAATTTCATAAATCAATCAGCAGATTAGATAAATGGATGTTGAAAGAATAAAGCAAATAATTGAGCGGTCGCCTAATCTTTCGACTGCACTTGGCATGGAGTTTATCTCCACACCAGAAGAAGACATTTGTAAGGCTACAATGCATGTTGACGAAAGAAATCGTCAGCCTTTCGGCTTTTTGAGTGGTGGCGCTTCGCTTGCCCTTGCCGAGAACTTGGCTGGTGTGGGTTCTTCGTCAATCTGTCCTGGCAAAATATGTGTAGGCATCAACGTCAGCGGAAGCCATGTGAAGGCTGTCGTTGAAGGCGAAACCGTAACAGCAACTGCGCGACTGGTGCAGAAAGGCAGAAAGCTGCATGTGTGGAATGTTGACGTACGCGACTCCCAAGACGACCTTATTTCGACAGTTCATGTCACAAACTATATAATTGCCTCGAAGAAAGAAGACAGCAGAAAAGGTAAGGAGCAGAGCGGAGAGCGTAAGGAATAATTAAGAAAGGAATGTTTAATATTTAATAGTTGCTTTAATGTTTAAGATTCCTACAAAGGTCCTATATCGTCAGCCTTTTGCCGAAACATATACCTGCATTGAGCAGACAGCGCACGAGCCAGTCTTGCTTAGCAGTTACGACTCTATTGACAAGCATAGCGGATTCTTGTTTGCGCCTTTTGCCTTGTCGGGCGATAGTCCTATCATTGTTATCCGCCCCGATAGAGTTGAAGAAATGCGCGTCCTTAAGTCAGATGATAGCGATGCCGACATTCCAGCTGCTGTTGTTGCAGACGAAGATGAAACTCGCAACAGGCAATGCTATGCTGAAGACTTCCGCAGTTGCCACATCAACCTGCTCAACGACAAGTTTCAGAAGATAGTCTTAGCGCGTAGTTGCGACGAGATGTTTTGTTGCGGCGAAGTGCAGGAGGAAAGACTTTCCAGCATTGCAACAACATTGTTTCATAGGGCTTGCCGTCTGTTCCCGCGCCAGTTTGTAGCCTTAGTCTCTTCGCCTGTATGTGGATACTGGCTCATGGCTACTCCCGAAGTGTTGCTGAAACTGAAGAACAGGGAGGGCAGGAGCATGGCTCTTGCAGGAACAATGAAAGCAGAGAGTGTTCCGACAGCCGATATAGAGAATGGTAATGTGTCGTGCTGGTCAGACAAGAACAAGGAGGAGCAGCAGATAGTTGCACGCTATATATCCGACTGCCTAAGTCCTTATGTTGACAAACTAAGTCAGTCAGAGCCTCATACTATTGTTGCTGCCAATGTGTGTCACTTGCAGACCGATTTTGAGTTTACGCTGAAAGAATCGTCTTCTTTAGGAAAACTCGTGGCAGCACTTCATCCTACCCCCGCTGTGTGCGGACTGCCAAAGTCTGTTACCTGTCATCATATCACGGCTAATGAGCATTGCCGTAGGGAATACTATAGCGGTTTTGCTGGTCCGTTGAACATTGATGATGCTACAAGTCTGTTTGTGTCGTTGCGCTGCATGCACATCATGCCAGACCGATTCCGTCTCTATGCTGGCGGAGGTCTGCTGAGGGAAAGCAGCGAAGAACAGGAGTGGCAGGAAACTTGTGCGAAGATGCAGGCGATGAGGAAATTGATAATTGACAATTAACGGGAACGTTAACTTTAACTTTAACCTTAACGGGAACGGGAACGAGAACGATAACGATAACGGGAACTATGACATACGCCCCCGCCCCGTTGGGGCACCCCCTCTAACTTAGAGGGGGAATTGAGGATTGGGAACTTTAACGTTAACTTTAACCTTAACGGGAACGGGAACGTTTTTAATTGATAATTACTTTTCCTCTCGATTGATGTGGTTGTAGCATCTGATAGAGATAATATCTATAATAATGTTTTGTAATAAAGAAAACGTAAACATATTGACATCGCAACTTGTGGCTTATGGAGTAAGACACGCTGTAGTCTGTCCTGGCAGCAGGAATGCTCCTATTGTTCACAATCTTTGCGAGCATGAACAGGTTTGTTGCTATTCTGTAACCGATGAGCGGTGTGCGGGTTTCTATGCCTTAGGAATATGTCTTTCAACGAATAGTCCTGTTGTTGTGTGTGTTACGTCTGGCAGTGCCCTCATGAATGTTGCTCCTGCTATTGTCGAGGCAATGTATCAGCACTTGCCAATCATCGTCATTAGTGCCGACCGTGCTCCGCAGTGGATTGGACAGCAAGACGGACAAACCATGCCTCAGCCAATGGCTGTCAGTCAGTTTGTGCGCCATTCTGTTTCGCTTCCAGAACCTTCCGACGATGAAGAACGATGGTATTGCCGCCGCCTTGTCAGCGAGTGCCTGATAGCAAGCAGAAAAGGCTGTGGCGGTCCTGTTCACATCAATGTTCCGATAAGTGAACCTTTGTTTGATTTCTCCGTTGAGAAATTACCAGAACCCCAAGTTGTTTCGTTGATTGAGCCCGATGCCAATATTGACGCAGGCTGTGAGTTTTTCCTTCAGTTGAAGGAGGCAAAGCGTCCGATGATGATAATCGGACAGGCTGTCAACGAATATTTCATTGAAGAAGATGTTGCAGAGTTGGCAAGCAAGATGGTTGTCTTGCAAGAACCTCTCAGCACATTATATAATAATAGGTGTCTTGTTGATTTAGCAGTGAAGGATTTGTCTGGCATTGAAGAATACGAACCCGATTTCGTCTTCTATGTTGGCGATGCAATAGTGAGCAAGCATCTTAAGCATTTCCTTCGCCAGTGCAGCAGTTGCAGAGAGTGGATAGTCAATGCCGACGGCACACTCTACGACACATTCACTCATCTTGCAGGAATAGTCAAGGCTCATCCTGTCAGCATTATTTCGCAGATGGCTGAGGCTCTGAAGACAAAGAATTTAGGAAAAGAGACAGAGCAGTACATCCTTCTGTGGCATACCAGACTTCAGAAATGTATTGGCCATATAGACACATGCCAGCCTGAGTTCTCCCAACTCTCGGCAGTGAGGCGTTTTGAGCAACACATTGACTCGCTTCAGCAACCATGCGTTGTGCATTATTCCAACAGCATGGCTGTTCGCCTCGCATCATTATATTCCCGTCATTTTGTTTATTGCAATCGTGGAGTCAACGGCATCGAAGGTTCGTTGTCTGTTGCCTGTGGCAATGCCGTTGCCACAACCAAGCGTGTGTTCTGCGTAATAGGCGACTTGAGCTTCTTCTATGATAGTAATGCCCTGTGGCAGTCGCAACTGAAAGGTAATCTGCGCATACTGCTATTGAACAATGGTGGTGGTGGAATATTCCGCAAGTTGAAAGGACTTGAGACGTCGGCAGCCCGCAAGGATTTTGTCGCTGCATCTCATGGCGCTGATGCTCGTGGAGTCTGCTTGCAGAATAACATTTCATACATTTCGGCAAACAGCGATGAAGAACTTGAGCAGCAACTTGACAAACTCGTCAATGCCGACAGCGACACCCCGATGCTTCTCGAAGTATTTACCGATGCAGATAGAGATATAAAAGAATATAATCAGGTTTTGAAGTTTACAGGTCTTAAGGTTTTGAGGTGAATAAAGCTCCCTATATCATTCCGATTAGGTTGAAGCCTCACATTATGATAACTCAAAAAAATATTCATATCAGTCCTTATAACCTTATGCTCTCAACCACAAATAACCATTAAAAGAAACTATTTATGGAAACAAGAGAATGGAAAAACGTTAAGGATTTTGAAGAAATCCTGCTTGAGGAATATAATGGTATAGCAAAGATAACCATCAATCGTCCTCGTTATCGCAATGCCTTTACACCAAAGACAACATGGGAACTGTCGCAGGCGTTTGCTTGGTGTCGTGAAGCACAGTACATCAGTGTTGTTATCCTGACAGGAGCAGGCGATAAGGCTTTCTGCTCTGGTGGCGACATGCACGTCAAGGGTCGTGGTGGCTATGTTGACGAAGCTGGCATTCCTCGCCTTAGTGTTCTCGATGTGCAGATGCAGATTCGCCGTCTGCCAAAACCAGTAATCGCTATGGTCAATGGATATGCTATTGGCGGCGGTCATGTTCTCCACTTGGTTTGCGACCTTACCATTGCTTCAGAAAATGCAATCTTCGGACAGACAGGTCCAAAGGTAGGTTCGTTTGATGCAGGTTTCGGAGCAAGCTATCTGGCTCGCATCGTAGGACAGAAGAAGGCTCGCGAGATTTGGTTCCTTTGCCGTCAGTACAGTGCAGAAGAAGCAGAGCGCATGGGACTTGTCAACAAGGTTGTTCCCTTCGATCGTCTTGAAGACGAATGTGTTGAGTGGGCAGAGATAATGATGGAGCGTTCTCCGCTTGCCTTGCGAATGATTAAGGCTGGTCTCAATGCCGAACTCGACGGACAGGCTGGTATACAAGAACTTGCTGGCGATGCTACAATGCTCTACTACTTCCTCGATGAGGCTCAAGAGGGTGGCAAGGCATTCCTCGAAAAGCGCAAGCCCGACTTCTCTAAGTATCCTAAGATGCCTTAATTAACTTTAACTTTAACGTTAACCTTAACTTTAACTTTAACTTTAACGTTAACGGGAACGGGAACTAGTTATAAGTTATGAGTGTTGAGTTATGAGTTGTGAGAGCTTTAACTTTAATGGGATCAATGACATACGCCCCCTTACCCCCTCTAACTTAGAGAGGGAATATAAGATTGGGAACGGGAACGTTAACGGGAACCTTAACGGGAACGGGAACTTATAGCTTATAACTCATAACTAGTTAACGTTATGCTCGCTAAAAAATGAAGAAACTATATTTGCTATTATTTCTCTTCTGTGCCTCAGTCCATGTTATGGCGCAAGATGCAGCAAACATTCTTGGTTCGTGGACTGGCAAACTCGACTTAGGGCAGATGTCGCTAACTGTTGTCCTCAATTTTGAACAAGCTAATGACGATGTTGTCTGCACACTCGATAGTCCCGATCAGGGAGCAAAAGGCATTGCTGCAAGTAAGGAATTTCTTAGCAACGACTCCGTCTCAATCCGCATTGAGAGCATCGGGGCAACCTATCGGGCTCGTGTCAGTGGCAGCAACCTTGAAGGAGTATTCACCCAGCGAGGCTACTCTTTCCCTCTTAACATGACTAAAGGCAAGCGTGTTGTCAATCGTCCGCAACATCCTCAGCCGCCATATCCTTATACGACAGAGGAAGTTACTTTCAGAAATGAGAAAGACGGGGCAACACTGGCTGGCACTATTACCTATCCCGTAGGCTATAACGCAAAGCAGAAACCACCTGTAGTGCTGCTTGTCTCAGGAAGCGGACAGCAAAACCGCGACGAGGAACTGATGGAACACAAACCCTTTCTCGTCATAGCCGACTATTTAGCACGCAACGGCATTGCTACTCTGCGCTACGACGACCGTGCAACAGCCGCTTCAGTAGGCGGTGATGTTCTGAATGCAACAACCGAAGATTTCATGCGCGATGCTGCGGCAGGCATCGACTTCCTTCGTGGACTAAAGAAGTTCAAGCAGATAGGTTGCCTCGGTCATAGCGAAGGTGCATCAATAGCCTTTATGCTTGGTTCTCGCAAGAAAGCCGACTTCATAGTCTCTATGGCAGGTATAGGTGTGAAAGGAGACACAGCACTGACAGCACAGAGCAATCGTCTGCTTGAACTGTCGGGATTGTCGTCGTCGTTCACAGTCAAAGACTATCGTGAGATGCTCAATGCCCAGCCTGCTGTCAAGTGGGTTCAGTGGTTTATTGACTACGACCCTTCCGACGATATTCGCAATACACGTTGTCCTGTCTTCGCACTCAATGGCAGCAGCGACTGTCAGGTCATTTCCAGTCTTAACCTCCGTGCTATAGAGCAGCTTCTGCCTTCTGCGAAAAAGAATCTCATTAAAGAATATCCTTCACTCAATCATCTTTTCCAACACTGCACTACAGGCTTGCCCGCAGAATATGGACAGATAGAGGAGACCATCTCCCCCGAAGTGCTCCGCGACATGGCAGAGTGGATTAACTATGTGAATTGATAATTGACGGGAACGGATTCTAACGGGAACGGGAACGACAACATACGCCATGAAAACTTTAACTTTAACGTTAACTTTAACTATGACATACGCCCCCGCCCCGTTGGGGCACCCCCTCTAACTTAGAGGGGGAATTGAAGATCGGGAACGACAACGGGAACAATGACATACGCCATGAAAACTTTAACTTTAACGTTAACTTTAACTATGACATACGCCCCCTTACCCCCTCTAACTTTGAGGGGGAATTGAAGATTGGGAACGACAACGGGAACTAGTTATGAGTTATAATTTATGAGTTCTGAGTGTTGAGTATAAGTTAAATTTCCCATTCCCGTTACCGTTCCCGTTAAAGTTAAAGTTAAGGTTAAAGTTCCCGTTCCCGTTAACTAGTTTTACTTTAATAAAATGAAATACAATATAATGTTTAAGCCGAAGACTCTGCATTTCCGCCAGCCTGCAGGTACGTCACGCGGTGTTTATACCGAAAGGAAGATATGGCTGGTTTACATCAGAGACATCAACAACCCGACGCACGTGGGGGTGGGGGAGTGCGCTCCGCTGCCTAATCTGTCATGCGACGATTTGCCCGACTATGAGGATATTCTCATAGATGCGTGCAATATAGTCAGCAGGACTGGGCATACTGATATTGACGAACTGCGCCCTTATCCGTCAATGCTCTTCGGACTTGAAACAGCCCTGCTGCATTGTCAGCGTGGCAGTTGGCAACTCTTCGATACTCCTTTCTCGCGTGGCGAAGAAGGAATACCTATCAACGGACTAATCTGGATGGGTAGTTTCGAGGAAATGAACAAGCGGATAGAGGACAAGCTTGCACAGGGGTTCCGCTGCATCAAACTGAAAATAGGAGCAATAGACTTCGATAACGAACTGGCTCTACTGAAGAAGATTCGCAGCCGATTTGGCAAGGATGTTGTTGAACTGCGCGTTGATGCCAACGGAGCCTTTGCCCCCGAAGATGCACTGAGCAAGTTGGAAGCACTCTCACTGTTCGACATCCATTCCATAGAGCAGCCCATCCGTGCAGGTCAGTGGAAGGAGATGGCGCGTCTTTGCCGTCATACTCCCCTGCCAATAGCCTTAGACGAGGAACTGATAGGAATAAAAAAGCCACAAGACAAGTCAGAACTGTTAGACACAATATCTCCGCAATACATCATCCTGAAGCCGTCGCTGCATGGCGGAATGAAAGGCACTCGCGAATGGATAGACCAAGCCAACAAGCGTAACATTGGTTCGTGGATAACAAGTGCGCTGGAGAGTAACATAGGACTGAATGCCATTGCCAACCTTGCCGCCGACATCTATGGACCTGGTATCACGATGCCGCAGGGGCTTGGCACAGGTGCTCTCTTCACCGATAATATTGAATTAGATGGATGCAAGTTGCAGATTGTTGACTGCAAACTTATGAGAATCTGAAAGGCTGATAGTAATAATAATACATATATAAAAAGGAAAAGCAGATGACTATTGAAGAGTTTCTTGCAGAATGGCGCAACGATAGCGACAGGGTGCTTGTGCATACAAGCGGGTCTACAGGCAAGCCAAAGCCTATGTGGGTTGAGAAGCAGCGCATGAAGAACAGTGCCAGCATGACTTGCGACTTTCTTGGTCTCAACGAAGGCGACACCGCCTTGCTCTGCATGCCACTTGATTTCATTGCAGGCAAGATGATGGTCGTGCGCAGCCTTGTCCGTAAGATGCAGCTTTTCTGTGTCACTCCCTCGTCTCATCCCTTGTCAGCATCCAGTTTGCAGTCTGTGGGCAGACAGTCATTCGACTTTGTGGCTATGACTCCTATGCAGGTTTTCAGTACATTGCAGGTTGACGAAGAGCGCGACCGTCTGAGAAACGTCAGACACCTTCTTATAGGTGGCGGAGCTATAAGCAAGCAGTTAGAAGACGAGCTCCGCGACTTCCCCCATGCTGTGTGGAGCAGTTATGGCATGACAGAGACACTCTCCCACATAGCCCTCCGCCAAATCAACGGAGAGTCTGCATCGCTTTGGTACACACCAATGAATGGCGTTACCATAGGTCAGACCAGCGAACAATGTCTTTGGATAGATGCTCCGCAGGTAGCCGAAGGCAGGATAGTCACCAACGATATTGTAGTGATGCACGACGATGGCATCCGTTTCCGTGTCATTGGTCGCAAAGACAATACCATCTGTTCTGGCGGAATAAAGATACAGGCAGAGGAAGTAGAGCGGTTGTTGGCACAACATCTCACGATGCCATTCACCATAAGTAAAGCCCGCGACGAAAAGTTTGGCGAAGTAGTAGTCTTGCTCGTAGTAGGCAAAAACATAACCGACAGTGTCTCGCAAGTCTGCAAGCACTCTCTACCCCGCTACTGGCAGCCCAAGCACATCATAGAAGTAGACCATCTGCCTCAGACCGCCACAGGTAAGCCCAACCGTGCAGAAGCAAAGAAAATTGTTGAAAAACTACTTGATTCTAACGGGAACTAATCTAACGGGAACTTTAACCTTAACTTTAACTTTAACGTTAACGGGAATGGGAAATTTAACTTATACTCATAACTCATAACTTACAACTCATAACTAGCTCCTGTTGTCGTTTCCAATCTTCAATTCCCCCTCTAAGTTAGAGGGGGTGCCCCAACGGGGCGGGGGCGTATGTCATTGTTAAAGTTAAAGTTTTCATGGCGTATGTCATTGTTCCCGTTAAGGTTAACGTTAATTCTTATTCTTTCATTTTTAATCCTGCACCGTGCAGCTGCATGGTGTAGACATACTCCTCAGTCACTTCGTGACAGCTCCCCTAACTTAGGGGAGCAATTTCTTTATTTGAGTATTTAATGTCACACAGATTAGTTCCCGTTCCCGTTCCCGTTCCCGTTCCCGTTGAGTAGGTTCCCGTTATCCTTCTCTAAGAAAGTCAAGAGACTCCTCAATCATTTTCTCGTCAACAATCTGGTTTATCTCTGGCTTGCCAATGTCGCTAAGCAATGTGAACAAGATGTTGTCGCCCTTGTTCTTCTTGTCATGCTTCATCAGTCTTATCAAGTCAGCATAGTCATCGCAGGTTATAGGCGGTCTGCCATAATAACTGTTGATAAACTGAACAGTCTGTCTCATCTTGTCCGTTGGGAAGTTCACCATCGCACAACTTATATATAGAGCGCAAACCAGTCCGTAGGCAACGGCACAGCCATGAGGCACAGGACTGCCAGCATCGAAGCACCAAGACTCAAGCGCATGTCCTATTGTGTGACCCAGATTCAGACTCCTTCTCAGTCCTCTGTCGTATGGGTCCTGGCTTACATAGCGTTGCTTCACCGCAACCGACCGTGCGACAAGGTTTTGCAGTTGCTTATAGTCAATGCCGAGCCCCTCCATGCCGTTATTCTTCTTCACCATCTCTGGCGAGATAGAGTCATCATTATAGAAGTTCATTATGTCAGCCCAGTGGCTCACGTTGTCAAGCAGCGAGTGCTTAATCATCTCCGCATAACCCGAAAGCAGTTGGTCGAAAGGCAGCGTTTTCAGAATGTTAGTGTCAATGATAACCGCTTTAGCCTCTGCAAACGTACCTATCTCGTTCTTGAACTTACCCATGTTGATGCCCGTCTTTCCACCTACCGAAGCATCCACCATAGCCAGCAGCGTGGTTGGTATATTGATGAAGTTTATGCCGCGCTTAAACGTAGATGCAGCAAAGCCGCCTATGTCGCTCACCATTCCGCCGCCGAGATTTATCAGCAGCGCATGTCGCGAAGCCCCGTTCTGCGACAGGGTTTCCCATATTGCAGTAGCAGTAGGCAGCGTCTTGCTGTCCTCCCCTTGCTTTATAGTTATCAGTTTGGCATTTTTCAGGCACAAGAAATCCCTTATCATCGGCAAGCAGTATTTCTCGGTGCCAACATCAGTCAGAATAAACACACCATCGTGGGCACATTCCGCCATTGACATAGTAAGGTCTTGTTCCAGTCTGTTTGTAAAAATAGTCGTTTGTTTCATAATTAACCTCCTTCTGGCATCCAGCCATAATAATTCAGAGTCTATCTTTTTTCCCCTGCCCTCGCAGTTTCATATTACAAAAGTAACGAAAATAATTCAAAAAAAAGATTATTTAATAAAAAAATAACGGGAACGTTAACTTTAACCTTAACAATTCCCCATTCCCATCCTCAATCTTCAATTCCCCCTCTAAGTTAGAGGGGGTAAGGGGGCGTATGTCATTGTTCCCATTAAATTTAAAGTCCTCATAACTCAACACTCATAACTTATAACAATTTGAAACTGAATTTTGGGAACTGCAACTTACCGAGTAAAAAAACTGCATTTTTCTGAGGCGAGTTGGGTAAAAAATTGATTAACTAACCTCGCAAATAACTTAAAAATTTTGGACCGAGAAAAATAAAGTTGCAAAATATGCGAGTATTTGGCGACTTTTTGCTCTTTTTAGTAAATTATTCAATATCAGGACTTTATAAGTTTCGTTACATAATTCGTAAGTGTTAAAAAAGTCAAAGGGCATCTTTCGCAGTGTGAAAGGGCACCTTTGGCACTGCAATATGCCACATATCGCACTGCGATATGCCACGTTTCGCATCGCGAAAGGACACCTTTCACTTTTTCATTCCTTATGTTCGTTCACATAGTTTAAGCCGATTGATTAACAACTAAACACATTTTTACATTTCGCCTCGTGCCAAGCAGAAAATCCTTCTCTAGAATAAAAATTCCGTTTGTCAAGATTTTTTACTTTTTTCGTCAATTTTTTGTACTGATTTTGAAACTTTCAGTTTGTAAGGTAGCTTGAGTTTTAAATGTCACACAGATGCCACAGATTTTATCGTTAAGGTTATCGTTCCCGTTAAAGTTAGATTAGTTCTCGTTCCCAATCTTCAATTCCCCCTCTAAGTTAGAGGGGGCAAGGGGGCGTCTGTCATTGTTAAAGTTAACGTTAAAGTTAAAGTTTTCATTGTTCCCGTTATCGTTAACGTTAGAATCCGTTCCCGTTCAAAATCTTGTATATAAAAACGCCAGAAGCCCTGCAACATTGCGGGGCTTCTGGCGTTAATTATAGTATAATAAAGATTTTTATTTATATCATTTCACCACCATACATCATTTGTTTTCCCAGTACGGTACACACAATCATTTTTATATCATCAATAAATGAATAGTGATTAAGATAATAAAGATTTATCTTAATCTTGTCAGGATAAATCACGGTGTCGTTATATTCTTGTGGGTTTGGTACAGTTGCCAGCAGTTCCTCTTCATTTCGGTATTTCAGGCTTGCAGGTCCTGTAATGCCAGGTTTCAGTTTCAGTATTCCCCTGTCCTCTCCAGTTAGTTTGTCAGCATATCCTGGAACATCAGGGCGAGGACCAACAAAACTCATGTCGCCAACTAAAACATTCCACAACTCTGGTAGTTCGTCAAGTTTGTATTTTCTTAAGGTTGCACCTAAAGGAGTTATCCTGCTTTCGCCTGCAACCGATACGGAGCAGCCTGAATGGCTTACGGTCATAGAGCGGAACTTATACATTGTGAAAAGTTTTCCATGCTGTCCTACTCTTTTCTGCTTGAAAATAACAGGTCCTCCAGGCATTTTTATTCTTATCATTATTGCAACGACAATAAGAACGGGCCATAAGAACAATAGTCCGACAAAAGAAACAAGTCTGTCAAATATCCATTTCATGATTATATTTTATGAGCCTTTTTCTCTTGGTATATATTCAACATAATAATCACCATTAGCAAGTTGTTTAATTATATTTATGTTGTTGATAGCATTTTGTGATTTCATAGACGGCATATTGTTTGGGGATATTGTTCCAAATGATGGAATGTTTAATAGAATAGCTATATCGGTCATTACTTTTGCTGTTAACTTTGAAATCCCTCTATTTCTCCAATTAGCATCAACCATATATCCTCTAAAACATTTTCCAAAGAAATAACTTCTTAAAAAGAAATAACCTACAATTTCATCATCTTTCAAAACTATATAAGAAAGAAAAGCTTTATTTTTTTGCAGTTTTCTCAAGGTCTTATAATCAAAACCATGTGGTTTAAAATATTTGAATGCCTCTTCTGGTTGCTTAATGAAAAAATCAACCAAATCATTCAAATGTTTTTCTTTGATACCTTCTATTTTGTAAATATCATTATACTTACTCAATATTCCATCAATAAGCATTAGCTTATTTCCATATCTTAAAGAAAAGAGTACAGAATTAACCCAATCAATAAAGTCCCAAATTATAGGGCATTTATCACGTAGGAAATGAGCTATAGAATATAACATAATTGTTTGTAATAACTATTTATAAAATAAATGAGTTGGCAAGCAAAAAAGTTGACGAGTTTACGAGAACTCAACAATCACAACTTATACCCCAACACTTTAAACTACAGAATTTCCTCATAGTAGTCATACAAGCATTGTCTGACGAAGCTTTGTTCGAAGCGGTCTGCAATCATCTTTCTTGCATTGCCAGTCATCTTCTTTCTGCTGTTCTCGTCAGTAATCATTTGCTTCATAGCCTTATATAACAGTTCTTCGTTTTTAGAAGGAATGATTATTCCGTTCTCACCCTGACTGATAATCTCGCGTGAACCGTTTATGTCAGTAACGATGCAAGGCAGGTCCATTGCTCCAGCCTCAATCACAGTGTTAGGAAATCCCTCCCTATAGCTTGGGAATACGAAACAATCAGAGGCAGCATAGTATGAAAGCAGTTCATCAGCTAATTTTTCTCCAACAGCCTCAATGCTCTTATTAGATTCAATTATTGATTTTGTGGTTGATGATACTGGGTCAAGATTCTCCTCAAAGAATCCTACAAGCCAAAGCCTTGTCTTAGGAAACTCCTCATTCAACCGATTGAAGGCAGCAACAAGTTCGTTAATGCCTTTATCTCTTACAATGCGACCAACGAAAAGAAAGGTAAAGACATCGCTATCTCTTAGGTTCTCCGCCATTCTCATAACAGACTCTCTGCGAGAGAACCTTGTCATGTCAATGCCTCTCACGTTGCCATAACCTAAAATTTTCATCGGTTTTTTAGTTATCCCATTATTCTGCAAGTCAGCCTTCACACCTTCTCCCTCAGGGATGATATGAGTAGCACAGGCGCAGGTTATAGCATCTGTCAGCATCAGTATCTTTCGTTTAAGTCCTTGTGCAGTAGGGAATACAAGTCCTGTAAAGGTATGCACTCTCACAGGTACCCTTGTCAGCCAAGCAGCCACCATGCAGAGCAGTCCTGCCTTAGGAGTCATAGAGTGTACCATCTGCGGGTGTTCCCTGCGGAATACTTTTATCAGTTTAAAAAGAGAAACGACATCCTTTTTCAAGGATATATGCCTTTCCATCGGCACTGCTATAGTCTTCACTCCTTCCTTCTCAGCAATAGCCTCCATCTCAGGTCCTGGAGAAGACAGCAACACCACCTCATACTTCTTCTTCAAGTCAGGCAGCATCCCTTCCACAAACCCCAGCGACATCGATACCGTACAAGCTCTTATTATTTTCATGATTAAAATAACCTTAACGTTGGTTAGTTATGAGTTATAAGTTATGAGTTATAAGTTGTATTATGAGTGTTCTAATTTATTTATGTATGCTTGTTTCAAAGCTGCTAATAGTTTTTGAACTTAGAAATAGCGTACACAATAGAATTTGGTTGTTCAAATACTAATCTATTCTCAAATCGCAAAGTATTTATACCATATTCATTGAATAGTTCTTCTTCACGACTTTTGTCATGCTCTTGTGCTGAACTGCAATTGTGATAGTCACCATCAAGTTCAATAGCAAGGCGTAAAGCGGGACAGTAAAAATCTAAAATATATTTATCAATACTGTACTGACGACGGAATTGTAGTCCTGCAACTTGTTTGCCTTTTAATATTCTCCATAGTGCAGCCTCTGCAGGTGTACTATTGTTTCTGAGTTGGCGACGTAAGAATTTCATGCTTTTTAAGTTTATCACATGTTTAGTGTTTCTCAACGCCCCCTTACCCCCTCTAGTCTTAGAGGGGGAATTGCTGCTATGCTTCAATTCCGTCTCTTCCGTCATGTTGTTTGCCGTTATTCTGCAGGTTTATGGTATTTATTAAAAGTTTAAGTTTTACTCCATCCAAAGCTCTAGTATTAGTTCCCCCTCTAAGTTAGAGGGGGTGCCCCGACGGGGCGGGGGCGTATGCAAAACTCAAAATAAGTACATCTAATAGGATACTATTTATTTTTCAAAACTAAATTCTCTATTCATCCTCAATACAAGATAATATGCTAAGTAATCAAGTTAGGATCTCATAACTCACCACTCATAACTCACCACTCATAACTCATAACTCATCACTCATAACTCACCACTCATAACTCACCACTCATAACTCATAACTCATCACTCATAACTCACCACTCATAACTCACCACTCATAACTCATAACTCATCACTCATAACTCACTACTCATAACTCACCACTCATAACTCATAACTCATAACTCATAACTATCCCATTAACAATACACCCCTTCATACCCTTCTACCATCTTGGTGATGTCGAACTGTTGGGCGCGGGCGTAGCAGGAAGATGCTACTTGGTTGTAATAGTCTTGGTCGGTAGATAGTCGTTCTATTATCTTGGCAAGGGAGTCTGAGTCTTCATGTGGGAAGAGTATGCCGTAGCCTTCAGTTATCTCGTGCAGTCCGTCTACATCGCTTGCGATGAAAGGTTTGTCTACAGACATTCCTTCTATGTTCGATAAAGATAGTCCTTCATAATGCGATGACATAATTACAACATCGGCAGTGTGAAGCAGTCTTGCTACATCAGTACGCAATCCCAAGAACTTCACGTTGTCTTCAATGTTTAAGTTTTTAGCCAAGTTCTTAACATCGTTAAGTCTTTCACCAGTACCTACAAGCCAAAGCTCAAATTTCTCCTTTGGCAGTTTTGCAATAGCTTTAACTAATGTGTCTTGATCTTTTGCCTCACGGAAACCTGCAACCATTATAGCAACAAACTTGTCCGTTTTAAGTTCTTCTATAGGTTTAGCGTTATGAAATGCTTCTACATCAACACCATTGTTGATAGTGCATATATTATCGTTTTTGCTGTTGCTTTTATGAAGATAAGATCTAAGTTTTTGCTCTGCAATCTCAGAAATGCAAATCACTTTATCATATCTTCTATACATCCATTTGTCTATAATGTGGAGTATTCCTCCCTTCTCGCGCTTTCTATTATTAGTACTATGCTCCGTTGTAATAAGTTTCTTTCGTGTAAATAAGTTCGATATTGCAGCAAACAACTGAGGTGAAGAATTATGAGTATGCACAATATCATATTTCTTCATTATTCCAATCAGTTTTATTATATATAACGGATTGTAGCAAGAAGTTCCCAATTCATAAATCTTACATTCTGGACATTCGTGTTTCAGTCTCTCCATCAGTTTAGTCTTCTCATTGTTAAACACAACAAGTCCAACCTCATGTCCTAAATCCCTGAAGCGAGGCATCAGGTTCACAACCAATGTCTCAGCCCCACCAGTCTGTAACGAAGTAATTATATGTAGTATTCTCATTATGGCAATAACTTAAAGAATTTCAGAATATTTCTGAACCACATATTTTCAAATCCTAAAGCATCAGTTACAATAATTCCTTTATAAGAATTAAAAGTATGCATTCCGATATTCAATTTCGGGTGTACTGAATACATACGTCTAACCTCTTTAAAATCAAATTTGTCATTATTTAGTATAACTTCTTGGATTGTTACCGCATGGCCATACTGAACATTGCATTCTTGTGTTGGTCTATATAACTTTCCATTACATTTAAAGAAATCACCAGCCATACGCGCAACATTCTCTTCAAAAATATGCTCTGCAATTGGAACGAACTTTCCCTCCTCATTTATATATATATCCAATTTGTTGCCATTTGGATTTGGTTGCTTTGTGCAGAACAACAATTCATTACTGTCAATATTTGTAACGATGGCATCTGCTACGGGCTCATTCAGAATACTTCCTACTTTTTTACAAGTGTTACTTTCCGTATTATATTCATATAGATTTAAAGCACCGCTTTCTCCGTTTTCTGGGTAAATATAAACTTTGTTGTCTACTCTTTTTATTGCAGGAAATGATAGATGAGAAGGCAACTCTAAGACAACATCAAGCTTTTTTAGATCATTTGTTTCTTTATCAATAATCAACCTAGATATTCTTCCACGTTGAATTGGTTTATAAAACTCTTCAACTAATAGATGTATTTCTGTATCATTAACATCCAAAACAAATGGGTCAGCAAACCATCCGTCTTTATAGTTATGTTTAATCCATTTTATTTGTAGGTTGTCCCCTCTCAGAATACTTTCAAAACTATTTTGAATGAATCCGATGTTCCAGCATTCATCAGAAAAAGATTTGATAAAAGATTTGATATTCATTTTTATATAGCGTAAATAAACTTATATATGAAAGGTTTGATATCTGACCAAGAAAAAATGGAAAAACAATTCATTCGATTAATGGTTCTAATCATTTTAAATGGATTAAAAAAAGGTTTAGTTTTAAAATAGCTAACTTCTGCCATCCCAAAAGTAATATTTTCGCTATATTTATTTTTTGACTGACTCATGTTGTTATCATTTTTGAAACTATTATACCATGAAAGAGGGAGATTGACACCATTAGTGGTACTAATAAACATTGTTGCATCAGACCTAAGGTTTAGTTCTAAGAAATATGCTTTATTTTTTGCATACATGAATTCTATACTATAAATCCCATGATAATTGTATTGGCAAATAAACTTATCAATAATGCTCTTGTCTATGTATTTGTCAATATCACCATCAGTTCTTGCAATGAATGTCATACCAAGGTCATTTAATTTAGTTCCTTTCATTTCCTTCCGAATAACACCAGGCACAATGTTTTCTCCATTTGGTAGTCTTACACAATTTACAAGAAATTCAAATTCTGGCTCAATATATTCTTGGATTAATACTTCAGAACATGTGCTCTTAATAGATGTTAATTCTTTTATAAGGGCTTTTTTATTTTGGCAGATTCTAAAATCTTCTTTGTGCCCAGATATACTTTTCCCTGGTTTGACGATGCATGGATAAATGATATTCTCATAGTCTAAGCTATTATCAAAAGAAAAATCGTATTGAATAGTTAATGGTATGTTGAACCCTACTTCATCCGCAATATCATTCATATTTTTTTTATCCATAGCTTCTACAAGTTTACCTTGTTGTTGGTTGCAATTAGGTAGGAAAAACTTAGTTTTTAATTTATTATAGTTTACATCTATTGTACTTGCAACATCATCACCAGCAGAAATTAAGACAGTTTTTTCTCGAAAAAAGTTACTAATGAGAAGCTCTATAAGTTCTTCTTTTGAATTTACAACAAATGTTCTATTTGCATATTTCGTTTTAGTTACAAAACTTGTTTTCTTGCTAGGGTTTAAAATAATTATATCTGGGAAAATATGTTCTTTTCCCAGACTTCTTGCTAACCATAAAGTATTGAAGTGATTTCCTCCGACTATTACACATTCCATATAATTACATCTTTAATGTTGAATGTACAATTCCGTTTTTAATCCACATATAATATTTTGAGATTTCTGTAAATCCATTTTTTTTAAATGCATGTAAACTTGCTCTGTTGAAAATGTCAATACACGCTAATGCTCTCTTTTTTCCTATTTTGTTTAGTTCATTAATTTGATATTCTAAAAGTTTTGGAAATAATCCTTTTCCTCGATAGTCAGGATGAGTATATACATCAAAAATGAATGCATCACCATTTTTTAGTTTTTCGTCATATCGTGGAACAAATATCAAAGATGTCCAGCTATATGCAATAATGACATTGCTATCCATAATTCCATAGCACTTATAACCAGAATCCTTCTGCATGAATCGCTCTTGGATTTGTTTTATGTATATGTTAGAGAAACGTTTCTTGTCATTCTTGCAGCAGTCAAGGAAATTCATAAAATTAAGAGTCACAATATTATAATCATATTTATATCTCCTTTTTTTTTCAGTGACATCTTTGCAAACAAGACGTAGAATTTGTAAATTCTTATAACCGAAAACTGATGCGATTTTTAGTACAAAGTTCTCTACTATACCAATTATTCCATATCTTTTGTATAGAGTGTAGATTTTATTTATCATCAAGACTTATATTTTCTTTTGTTTTACATTATGTCAATGTTTCGTAAAATTGATAGAGTTTGAATGTCTAAGTTGTGTTATCTGATTTACCTTAATCCTTTTAGAAAATTTTCTTATCCTTAAGATGTAGAATATATCCAATAGGTGCACAGAAAAGCCATATAAGATTTATATGGGGAATAGAAAATCCACTCTGTTTGACTTTTACATAGTGTGAATGTGTTACGCAAAAACTAAACCTGTAAAAATTAATGGCAGATTTTATTTTTTGTAATAAAGGAATTTTTGATAATAATTTTGTTTTATACGCTAACATAGTTGAGTAAGGACTATTCATTCGGATTTTGACAATCTTATCTGTTAGTCCACCTTCAAGATAATCACGATAATAAACGACCTCTTTAAACCATCTTAATCTGTATTTACTTGCAATTTGATATAGAACAAGGGTTTCAGGAACAAACTTTTCTTCTACAATTTCAGGAAAAGGGAATTCACGTAAGACTTTGGTTCTAATAACTTCACACATGTCCCCTGTTGCATGATATTTAAAACGATATTCTGAGGATGTTGCGTCAATTACCCCATCAGCTTTACATTGTCCAATAACAGTTCCATCATGGTGTGACATATAACCAGCTACGCCACCAAATGATTTGTCATTTTTAATCTGATTGTAATAATCGGCTATAGTTTCCAATGAATGTTCTGGCAAAGAGTCATCACTATCTAAAATTAAAAACAGCTCCCCTTTGGCTTCTTTCACCCCTCGATTAACTGCTCGATGTTTTCCTCCATTCTCTTGTTTGATGTAATTTATGCTAAATAAATTATCAGAAATAAACGGATGAACAACTTCATCTGTTTTATCTGAAGAACCATCATCAACAATTACCCATTCAAAATCCTTAAATGTCTGTTTACATAAACTCTCGTAGAGGCGCGGCAGCAGATGAGCGCGATTATATGTCGGTGTAAATACTGTTATTAGCATAATATTATATTAACTTTAACTTTAACCTTAACTTTAACCTTAACCTTAACCTTGACCTAGTATATGCTATATAGTTCCCGTTCCCGTTCCCGTTAACGTTCTCATAACTCATAACTAGTTTCCGTTCCCGTTTTCGTTCCCGTTCCCGTTGTTAAAGTTAAAGTTAAAAACCGTAGGTTTTATCTTATTTATAGAACTTATCCAAGTCATAGTTATGGTCATACTCATATTTCTCTTCAATATAGTCTCCTTCTCTTATACCATTAGTGAAAAATGTCTTATATGGGCTTATGAGTATTCCCCATGAGTAAACAATTCTTAGATATAGAAGGAATGATACGAATAGCATAGTTGCACCAAGATAAGTAATTTTTTTTGCACGAGTTGCTAAATATGTAATAGTAGCAATAATTCCAATCATGTAATACCATCCAAGTCGTCCTCCATTCTCAGATTTAATAAATAATAGAAGGATGGCACAGAATATAAGACCCATATTTAACAAAACTAAATTAAGTGGTTTTTGTGGAATTTTATGATAGTTATATAATATATACCCAAGAAAGAAAATGGCTTCAACTAAATATGCTATACGGAAACCACTTTCATCCTCAGCATATCCCTCAGCTCTCTCCTCAGCTCCTACTATTGAACCGTATGTCTCAAATAATCCTCCAGAAATGTTAGATAATCCTAAAAGCAGGCATATAATCATTACAATAAGTACACGAGTTTTGTCAAATTTCTTTATCGGAACAAAATAGAGCGGGGCAAAAACTATAGCTGAATTATGGAAAAGCATTGCAATTAAAAGTACACCAAGAAATCTCCAGCGTTTTCTATCAACAATATATTGAATGGATAACCAAGCAATGGTAACACCCATTACCTGACGGAGATAGGTAAAAGTAAAGAAAAACCACAAACCCATAAACAATAATACTGCATACGGGTAGTTTTCCATATATCTTTTGAAAGAAATAAAAAGCAGGGCATATATTATTATAGTCGTAATAAATATAAAAATATACCTGTTACGAGTAAACAATCCGATTAAAACATTATATAGGTCATAACCAATTTCTGTTTTGTAAAGATTAAAAATCTCAGCCTGAAATACATTCTCTTTATTAACAAGTCTGTCTGCAACACTATCAAAAAGTTCACCATATATATAACGGTCATAGCCTCCAAGCATATCAGAAAAACCTACAAATATACAAAAAAATGCCATGCAAAAGACCAAGATACGAACATCTTTAGCCTTCTTCTCGTATGTAGAGAAGTAAATGGCTACCATCAAAAAGAAAATTGCTAAATATAAAAACATGATTATTAACTTTAACTTTAAACTTTAACCTTAACTATTTTTTATTGCTGTTATTAATCCTACTATTTGTTTTTGGATTTATGTAAGATTTAATATCAGCATATCATAATGTTCTAAATCTATGTAGTTTAGATTCTTTGAAATTAGTAATTGTGTTTCTACTTCATTAGCAGAACCTAATGCCATATAAAGGAAATGTGCAAAGTCTGAATCAGTTGAACGTCCAGCACCTTCCGCAATATTTGAAGAAATACTTACAACGGCTCTCTGAAGTTGGTCGCAAAGTCCTTTCTTCTCAAACCAAGGTAATTTTGATGTAACTTCATATACTTTAGTTGCATATTCAACAGCATCCTGCCAAACTTTATATTCTCTAAAATTCCTTGTCTTCATATACTCTGTTTTTATAAAATTCCAGTTAACGTTAAAGTTTTTCATGGCGTATGCCCTAGTTAAAGTTAACGTTAAAGTTTTTCATGGCGTATGCCCTAGTTAAAGTTAAAGTTAATCATCCTCCAAAGAGTTCTGATGAAATCTTTCTCCTGTTATGATATTTGAGGACAGCTTGTCTTCCTGCTTCTGCCATTCTCTCATATTTATCTAGGTTGTTAGGAATGTCATTGAGAATATCTATAACTTCAGTAGGGTAGTGGTATTCTATGCAAGACTCGCCATGCTTAACAGCAATATTCTCTAATGCGTATGTTGTACCAATAACCAACAAACCATTAGCCAAAGCATCCAGCACCTTTCCTTTAGTTCCCGTTCCTATGGCAATCGGGGTAATCTGAATATCGTGCTTACATATTTCCTCTATATAGTCTGGTGCAAACCTAATATGATTAACCTCAAATCCAGCTTTCCTCAAATCATCAACATGCTTCTCCCATCCTTTACCAAGAAATGTTATTGCGTAGTTCTTTTTTAACTGTGAACTATGAACAATGGGCGCTTCACTTGTTGATCGTGTTTTAGTATTCTCAGGAATCTCACACTGATTGCACTCTCCATTTCTCAATTCCCCCTCTAAGTTAGAGGGGGCAAGGAGGAGTCTGTTCTCGTTAACGTTATCGTTAGCACTGATTTGCTCTATAAGTAAGTCCGCTTCCTGCTTCATGTAAAGATTATACTGTCCCGCAATCAGCAACTTAATTTTCGGGCTATGGAACTTTTTGCTTATAGATTTATTATCTGTGTGAGTTCCGTTCTCGTTATCGTTTTCATGGTGTCCGCATTTGTTAAAGTTAACGTTAAAGTTAAAGTTTTCGTGGTGTCTGCTATTGTTAAAGTTATCCCTCACCTCATAATGCGGATGCCTAAGGAACTTAGCATTAACCTTCGGATTAAGATTCTTCAAGAACTTTGCATCATCTTCGCCAACAAGGTGGTAAGTTATATCAGGAGAATCATCATAATTCTTTTCAAGATTTAAGAATTTAGGATACATGAAAACACACCGCCAGAATTTTTTCCAGTCATTTATAACAAAACGTCGTGAAAGCATTCTGTGATAATATAATGCTTCGCTATCAGGAAGAGTGTGTATCCTTTTATATCCATCAAATTGTTTGACAACTTTAGAGAGCTCTGCTCCGTAAACCCAGATTAAATCAGGATTCTTAGATTTAATTTCATTTACATAATTTTGTGGAACTGTAATGTAATGATGTATAGGATATTTTAGGAAAATACGAAGAAATAAAAGATGAAAGCGGAACACCCATTTAATCCATGCGGGATGTGGGATTTTTTTTATTGTGACTTGTAATTCATTTTCAACATTTTTGATTTCCTTTTCAGGTAATCTGTTAGTATTAAATGTATAAATTTTTATGTCTATATCGTCATCTCTTTCTGCCATTAAATGGTATGGTAAAGCAGAAGTCCCAGAGAAATTTTCCTTATATGGGCTCATGTTTGATATAAAAACAATGTGCATAATAATTTTTTAGATAATTATATTTTAATACGTTCAAAAGCAATATTTCCTATCTTGGCAGCATATTCTGGAAAAGCGCTTGGCCACATTTCATCACTGACAATGCTGTAGACTTTTTCCGCATTACTTATTAAATAATAGTCTAAAAACATTTTCAGATTTTCACTATCATTAACTTGTTTAGCAGTATCAATATGTTTAACGACGCCTGGAATAACATAAATATCTTCCATTGCATTCTTGGCATAATTGATGAACAACATGCTGTCAGATGCCAGCATGAGTTTTATAGTTTTATTATAGCTTGTATGGATTTGTTTTATCGTATTTAATACTTTTTCCATTAACTCATTTTTATCTATTTCACTTAATTCTGGGTTAATGTCAGTTTCATTTTTATCACCTAATAGATTTAGAAAACGAGTATGGATTGCAATATACTTGCAACCAATGTCTTGTTTGTAATAGTCAATATATTTTTGAAGATATGGAGTCGGTATAAATAATTCTCTGTATAGTGTTCCCCATTCATACTCTTTTTGATAGCGAGAATTTACATTCTTAAGAATGTCATATCCGAAATAGAAGTGTGATTCCTTATTTCTTTTTTTCATTACCCTATGGGGGTAATAGCATTCTCCATATAGAAATAGTGGTCTTGAAATAGGATAGGAATATAAAATAATATTTTTTTCAATAATCCAGTCGTAATTATTTGGTTGCAAATATTTGCTTAACTCAAATGGTGATGTGAAATTAATCTTAAAATTTTTATTTTGGCTTTTTGCAATAGCATATATGGAAATAATACCCTTCAGCCTGTCAAACATTCCTCCATGCGGAATACGACCGTCTGCCATAAATATATATGAATTATTTATATTTGCAGGCTTTACAAATTTGAGTGGCAAATAATATCGAAAGATTAATCTTGGCTCTCTAACTAATATATCAATAAGCCAAACAAAATATGATTTTATTCTTTTGTTTATGTAAGGCATGTTATATAATGGTATTATTTTTACGATTATTTTTGAGTTTGAAGTATTAAGTTATTTGTATTTTTTTAACCATAAAAATAGAAGTTTTTTACTAAAATTAATAGGTTTAAAAATAATAGTAAATATTATGACTAATAAGTTAATAATATCAACAATGAAGATTTCAATAATATTTGGTATAAGCGGACGTATATATCTATTTATCCAATATCTACAAATATTTTTATATGTATTAGCCTTGAATGGTATAGTTACTGGTTTCATTTTAGCATTTGCAAATCGGGATATATTTAAATATTTTAAATAGTATTTTCTTTCTGGAAACCAAACGTCACACCAAGGTTTAAGTGGTCCTGCATAGTGTATTAGTCGAGGTTCATAAGCATATTCAAATTGATCAAAATATCTCATGTTTGGATCTGGTATACCTATTGATAATGGTGTTTTTGCCCATTTATAAGGTAATTGAAACCAGTGGTTTCGAAAAACGAAGTTTAAAGCATCTTGGTCTTCAAGGTAGACCTTATCTTGTTTTTTGTTGGAATATTCCAATAGTGCATCTTTGCAATTATGTTCTCGCCAAAAATTGAGGTTAATCATCATGACACCAGCACAAAACGCTTTTCCTGTAAGGTCAAGTCCCATTAGTTCCCTATGTAGACTATCGTAAGGACTTGCATCATGCACAGCTGCAACTCCATAGCCATCAAGATTTATTTCAAATAAAGGAATAATGTTTCCAAGAATGATAACATCACAATCCAGATAAAAAACTCTTTCAATATTCTCATCAAGTAGTGATGGTAATAAAACTCTATAATATGTTGCTATTGAAACAGGGCTGTTTTCGCGTCGATTTACATTTCTCAGCATTTCGTCATCAATATGATAGAATGTAATAAGATTGTCATATTTAGAACAAAATGCAGTAAGAATATCCATTGATTGCTTTGTCAGTTCGCTGTGCAATAAATGAACTTTGAACTGATAGTTTTTGTTATTCTCAAAAAGAGAGCATAGCATTACCTCACAATGTTGGAGATAATTATTGTCAGTACTACAGGTTACGTGATATACCATAATTTTTGTTTTTATTTCATATATTTATCCAAGCCAGTAAAATCGCTACGAAATCCTTTTATCATCGCTTCAGTAACAATTTTCATCTTTTTAGGTTGGTGGCATTGAAGGAGATAATAGCAGCAAAATCTAAAATAATCTGATATCATTTCCTTCATGCTATTAGTTGTCCCTTTAAACTTCCGATTATTATAAGTTTTATTTCTTATATAACAGAATAATTTCCAGTCTTTATCAGAAATGGTCATGGATCTTTTCCCTAAATATCTAACTGATAGTTGTCTATTTAGAGGATGACGGTGAATCGCATTAATTACAACTATAGGACAGAATCCTTTTTCTCTCGCTCTTAGGTCATAATTGATTTCATCGCCCCAAATAAACATTTCTTTTTTGGGATAACCAATGCTCTTGATTAATTTACTTGAATATAATATTCCATTAAAAGGATTTGCACAGTTCTTAACAATGCCGTTTTCTTTTCCTCTAATAAAATCTGAAACAGTACATCCCATGAAAGATGTCATTTCCTCATTTTCAATGTCAACAACTAATGGTGATATGTAATCATAATCACTAAGATATGGTAGTAAATTCTTCAGACAATCTTTGTCTGGTATTCCATCATCATCCATTACCCATAAAGCGTTATCGTTATCAGTTTCATGGGCTATTTTCATCCCACGATAGAAACCGCCAGCACCACCTTCATTTTTATCATTTCTTATGTAATTAAACTTTATGTTATATTTAAGCGTATCTATATAGCCATGATCTTTTAGCAGTTGTTGTGTGCCGTCTGTGCTTGCATTATCTAAAATAAATACATTTTCAGGTTTTAAAGACTGGAGTTCAATAGCATTCAAGCATTGTAATAATGTGTCTTTTCTGTTAAATGTAACAACAACTGCTGAGACTTTTACCGTATTATTCATTTTCTTATAAGTCCATTAAATTTATTTTTTACAATGTTCACAATTTCTATCATGTATGGATTTTGTCTTAGCATAAGCCAATATAAAAATGGTGCAGATAAACATCCAAATAACAATGATACAAGAGGGCTTAATTCAAGCAGAGTAAATAAATAAGCTGGCAGACATGCTAAAATTGAATATAAGAGGTAAGGAGAAAAGTCTTTCATTTGTGCTAAATATCCAAATTTAAAAAGCTTACCAGTGTAATATGTATTCATTATTATTGCTGCCTGATTTGAAATAATTTTAGAGATGCATATACCTAAAACACCAAACGGAATTGCAGCGAAAAGAATAGCAATATATACAGGCTTCTTTATTAACTCTAGTTTTAGAAATAAATCACTTCTGCCTACAGCTAGTAATAATGTATGGTTTATAATAGACAAATGATCAAACATTATAGCAAAGGCAAAAATCTGTAGATAAATTATACAAGATTCCCATTTAGATGTAAGTAAGAAAAGTACCAATGGACGCCCTATTGCTGCAATTAAACAGCATATAAAGAATAATGCCATAGATACGGCTCTAATGTATTTTCGATAATAAGTTATTAACTGTTCTGTGTCATTTTGGAATCTTGATAGGATTGGGAATAAAACACGTTGTAGGGCATTATTCAGATTGTTGACAGGCAAAGCAGGAATACTTGTACCTCGATTATATTCTCCTAAATCGGTTGCTGTAAATTTTCTGCCGATAACAAGGGTTGTTAAATTTGAATAGATGGTGTTTATCAGTCCTGATGCCAGAATTTTGCTGCCATAAGAAAATAAATCATGGAAAGACTTTTTTGAGAATGGTCTTCTTGGAATCCATTTACAATAGATCCAGATGAAAATAAGATTAATGACACAAGCTATTAGGCTTTGTGCAACAAGTGCCCATACTCCCCAACCAATAAATGCCAGTATTATAGCGATTACTCCAGAGACTACAACGGATAGGATGCTTCTGATTGAAAGTGCTTTAAAATTTATATCTATTGTAAGTTTTGTAATTTGTACAGCCATTAAAGAATTAATGATAAGTGATAGAGATTGTATTCTCAGAACAGGACACAAGATTGGTGTGTGAAAGAAATCACCGACCCATGGTGCTATTGCAAATAAAATGCTATAGCAAACAACTGCTATAGCAATGTTAAAATAAAAAGCAGTACAATAATCATCTTCTGTTCTATCTATTTTCTTAATTAATGCACTGCTAAACCCGCTATCTATGAATGTTTGAGAAACAGCAAGAAAAATACCATGCATCCCAATTACGCCATAATCAGAGGGGGAAAGCAATCTGGCAAGTATTATACCAATAAAGAACTGAATCCCTTGTACTGCAAATTTTTCAAAAGCAGACCACTTAACCCCCCGAAATGTTTCTTGCTTAACAGATGGCATCTCTATTTTACTTCTTCAGATATTTCGTTATATATATTTTTTAGGAAACTATAAACGTTTTCCATATTTGTATTACTCTCTTTATTTCTTTCTGAAAAAGGAGTTTCTGAGTTTTGTCCATGGTTGTTTATTGCAAGATGTGGAAAGTGCATATAATTATTACCAAAGGATTTCTTCAGATAGAGATCTGGTCTGGAAGGAACATTAAACTCAAAATCTTCAAATTGCATAGTTTTTAATGGATAAACACTAGAATATTCATATGCTGTACAATTCCATGCTCCTTTCCAAACTTCTAATGCAGGCATAAAATAATTAATATCACCTTTAGGTAATGATCCTAATATTTCATTTTTCTTATTCATGAGTTCTTCTTCACTCATATATTTATGCTCCCAGAAGAAACTTCTGTAATGTCTCATCTTATCAAATAACTTATTAACGTTACGATCTGTTATACAAGTATCAAGTGGGAAAATATCAACCCATATACCAGTATTTTCTTTTTTATAAGATAAAATTAAACCTCTTAAAGGATGCATAGGTGAATATTCTAAACTAAGTCCAAAGTCTTCTATTTCTGCTTTCATTGAAGGAATTACTTTATTGTAATCAGCACGTGGCATAGCAATATCTATATCATCATCCCAAGGTATAAATCCTCTATGACGTACGGCTCCTAATAGTGTGCCCCAATGTAACCAATATTTTAAATTATGTTTTTTACATAGTTTATCAAATATTGCTAAAAGCATAGTGTCACACTTTTGCAGCATTCTTAAATTATAATTCTTAGTTGGTGGAATTCTTGTTATATCAATGCAATTGTTGAGCAAAAAATAAAGTGATTCTTTTTCCTGCTCTAATTTAGTTATTCCTAATTCATAGCGTAGTTTATCTATAATACGTTTTTTTATAGAATAAAAAATGTTACCCATATGTCTTATATTTTAAGAATGTTTGTATCTTTATAAAAATCTTCAATTATAGCAATAAAACCTTCAGAATGCAACGTATTAATATAAGAGTAGTCTTTACTTGACTGGATGGATTTTAAAAATGAAACAATCTCATATCTGATACCTTCTCCATCTAATTGGTAAAAATATCGTTTATTATTTGCTGGATTCTCATAACGTATTTCAAAGTAATCTGTTTTCCACCAAGGGGCCGGAATGTAAACATAACCCTTAGTTCCTGAGACTATCAATTCACCTTCAGATTTCACTCCTTTTCCTACTTTACAAGATGCAACGGCATTAGGATATACAAAAGTAACTTTAGTAAAAATATCAAATTTTTCTTCAATTAGATGAGATGTAATTTGCTTATGATTAAAATCAGTACCTAAAATCTGAAAAATAGGTAACATTGCTGTTGGCCCCCAAGCACATATACTATTCCATGTATTTGTCAAATCTCTGCCTTTTTTTCTTTCTAAATCAGATAGACTAGTGCAAATTGAATCAACAGATATTACATCACCAATAACGCCACTTTTTACAAGCAGCAACATTCTGTTATATGCTGTTGAATATGCTGTTTTTATCGAATCTACTAGTTGTAGTTTATTTTTCTTAGCAATATCTACCAGTTCTCTATATTCTTTTACACTCAATGCAATTGGTGGCTCACAAAGAACATGCTTGCCATATAATAAAGCTTCTTTGACTTGTTTATAGTGTTTGCTTGGATGAGAAGCAATATATATGGCATCGGAATTTTCTAATAATTGTTCAAAATTATCTGTTTGTTCAGAAAACGTTTTTAGTGTCTCTGATAAGTCAATATCATCCTCAGAAAACACACCACTTATTGATATTCCATTAACAAAATGACTTTCTCTTTCGAATTTATTAAGAACAGCAGACTCGCCAACAAGCCCAACTTTTAATTCGTGTTTTTCAGCACGAATATCAGAACTTGAAACTCCTGTTGTTCGATCTAAATAAATTACTTTACAATATTCATTCAAATAGTCGAACTTTCCCACCCAATCAGAGCCAACTGTAAAAATATCAATGTCATACCTTTTGATATCGTCAATCTTTTGCCCTTCATATTCTTCAACAATTATTTCATCAGCAATGCCTGTAGCCCTTACAGCTTCAATTCTATCCATTAGGGACTGTTGTACATTTATTTTTCCACGGGTTAAATCAAAGCTGTCGGCAGTAACTCCTACAATTAGATAATCACCTAATTCTTTTGCTCTTTTTAATAAACGTATATGGCCGTAATGTAGTAAGTCATATGTTCCGTATGTAATTACCTTCTTCATTATATAAAATTCTTTTTTCTTAAATCTAGTAAAGCTAAAATTAGTTTATCATAGTCATCTGTAGTTAAATATCCAATATGTCCGATTCGAAAAAGTTTGTCTCGCAAGTCTCCACCGTTTGGGCAAACCCAAATTCCATAATCATCTTTTAATTTTAAAAATATTTCGTTAGCAGATTGTGTAATTGGTTGCAATGGGGTAACTGCATTTGACAACGAATCTGAAAAAATTTTAAAGGGGAGACCGTATTCTTTTATTTTAGATCGAAAATAATTTGCTAAGTAAGAAGTTCTTTTGATTTCACTTTCAACTCCTCCGTTTGAATCTATCTCCCTTAATCTTTCGTTAATCTGCAAAAGTATACTCACTGCTGGAGTCCAGGGAGTTTGACCTCTTTCTTGATTGTTTAATGCTATTTTTAAGTCAAAATACTGACACATACATTTAGTATCATGAACTCTATCTAAGGCTCGAGGAGAAAGGACTAAAATGGAAATGCCAGGAGGACATGCTAGTGCTTTTTGTGAACCTGTAATCATTATGTCGGCATCTAATTCTGCCATGTTAAATGAGTCTGTCAAAAAAGTGCTAATACAATCAACAATTAAAAACAAACCATTACGTTTGCAGAATTTACTAATTAAATCCATGTTGTAGTGTACTCCAGTTGAGGTCTCATGTTTATTGACTACAAAAGTTGTAAATCCCTTATTCTCAAATGGAATTAAATACTCTGGCATTAAAGTCTTCCCTACTTGAAGTTTTATTTCTTCAAAAGGAATGTTATGTAGTGAGAGTAACTCAACAAAACGTTGTCCAAATCCACCTCCATTCACTACAATAGCTTTATCTGTTGGAGTTAAAGTATTAATAATTGCTGTTTCCATTCCACCAGACCCAGAACATGTCATAAAGACAGCTCGACTTCCTTTCGGAGCATTTGCAAATTTTTTTACTAGATCTTCGTTTTCTATCATAATTTTAGAAAACTCAGCGGTTCTGAAATAAGGAACCTGTTCTGAACCAATGGCTCTTACTGTATCATTAGATTGAACGGGGCCAACTGTAAAATTTATCATGTTTTTCAAATAAGCTATTTATTAATAAAACTATTTTTTTTATGTTAATTTCTCCAATAAAACTTAATCCAATATTGCTTTGGCTTGCGTTGCTCAATTGGTGGCAATTTCATGAAATCGCCATATAGTTGTTTAAGATGATTTTCATAACCTGTCATAGCAAAAAAATGGGTGTTTTCAAACTTTACCTTAACGTATGAATTAAAATCATCTTTACAAAACTGTATTGGACCATCGTCGAGACAAGAACACTGTCCAAAATATTTTGAATTATTAAAATCAACTTTTTTCTCAAGCTCAACAAGATGCTTTATCATTAGAGACGGTATGTAGCCATTAAGACTTATAGCCCTTGCTATTATTGTTTTAGCAATAGAAAGTATTGAATCTTTATGAGAAATATTATGATTTTGACGTCTGAATTTATATGCAATTGAGCATATCTTTTTCATTCGATGGTAGCGTTTTGCATATTTAAGTATGTCATCTTCGGCACCATCAATAGGGAAAAGATCAATCCATACGCCAGAATCTTTTTTTGTCCAAGGACGTTCTGCTTTAAAAACTGTTTTTTTGCAATCAACAATTCTTGCAAACCCAGCTAGAGCAGACTTGTCATTCCCATAATATATTAAATCAAATTTTGTAGAAGTATATGTGTTGCAGAAGCGTTCATAATCTGGACGCGGCATTACAATATCAACATCATCATCCCAAGGAATAAATCCCTTATGTCTTATTGCACCAATTAATGAGCCATATGCAATTGAATAATTAATATGGTTTGAAACACAAAAATTATGAACGTCCGTTAGTATTTCCAAACTTACTTGTTGAAGTTCTTTAAGCGTTAATTCTTGCATAGTCTTTTATATATTTTGCCAATCTTAGTGTCGCCTCCATCAATGTTACGTGTCAATTTGATAAAGATATAAGATAGTATAAAATGAATTTTAATAAAGATACAATTATTCCAAATCAATGATGGCTTTAATTGCATTCTAAATACATATGAATAATAATTAGTAGAACGATAAGATTCTAATCCTACTATTTTAAATCCATTCTTCAAATGATATATAACTGCACTTGTTGCTTTTGTTGATGTATCACTTAAAATATATTCACATCCATTATTAATTGCTATTTGTTTGCGTTTTTTTATGAGTTTTGAGGCAATACCTTTTCTTTTATATTTTGAACTTATTGCACCATACTCAAAATATCCATATTTATGCCTTTTGTATTTAATAATATTAATAGTTCCTGTACCTACTAATTCATTATTATTGGAATCAATTGCTACAAGTATTATCCCATTTCTTGTTTTCTCAATGAATTGTTCAACATTTATATATGAACATGTGTATTTTAGCCCTTGTTCCAATCTTTCTTGAAATGATTCATGTAAAAGATTTACAATATCTTCGTATGAAACATTTGTCTCTTCCCTTGTGGTAATATAAATTTTCATACATTTTCTTTTGCAAGAACTTTTTCAACAATAGGAGCCATATCGTAATATTTATATTCAGCCAAGCGACCTCCGAAAATAATACTTTGCTCTTTAGCTGCTAATGCACGATAGCGATCTGCTGTTTCATTATTAGTACTGTCGTTCACTGGATAGTATGGCTCCATTCCATCTTGCCACTCTGTACTATATTCTCTGCTTATAACAGTCTTTGGGCAAGAAATAACATCGTTGCCAAACATTTCGAAATGTTTATGTTCAATAACTCTAGTATAAGGGATAGTTACATCTGTATAGTTTATCACAGCATTACCCTGATAGTTAGGGGTGTCAAGAACCTCTTGTTCGAAACGTACTGTGCGATAATTCAGTTTACCATATTTATAATTATAGAATTGGTCAATAGGACCTGTATATACGATTTTGTCGCAATGTATTGTAAACTTTGAGCATTTTACTTCATGAAGGCGTAAGTTTTCATCAAAGGAGCGATTGCATTCAAAGAAGTCAATATCAGTGATGGTTTCAACACCATCTAACAGCCCATCTATCAACTTGTTGTATCCTCCTATGGGAATTCCCTGATATGTGTCGTTAAAATAGTTGTTGTCGAATACCAATCTTACAGGTAGTCGCTTTATAATAAAAGCAGGAAGGTCTGTGCATTTTCTTCCCCATTGTTTCTCTGTATAACCTTTGATGAGTGCTTCGTAAATACTCTTGCCAATTAGTAGTTGGGCTTGTTCTTCAAGGTTGCGTGGCTCTGAAACACCTTCAGCTTCTAGTTTATTTTTGAATTCAGACGTTTCAGATTCAAGTTTCTTCATGGCTTCTTCAGGAGTGGTCACTCCCCACATCTGATAGAAAGTATTCATGTTGAAAGGCAGATTATAGAGCTTTCCTTTATAATTTGCTACGGGAGAATTGGTATATCTATTGAACTCTACTATTGAGTTGACAAAGTCCCAGACTTCTTTGTTCGATGTGTGGAAAATGTGTGCACCATATTTATGCACATTTATTCCTTCAACTTTTTCACAATAAACATTGCCTCCAAGATGTTGGCGCTTGTCTATAACAAGGCATCGTTTCCCAGCTTTTTTTGCCCTGTAAGCAAATGTTGAACCGAATAATCCAGAACCAACTATTAGATAATCGTATTTTTGAATAATATCCATTATTAAATTATTTATTTCTGTGTTATGAATATTCTTTATTATGTTTTATCATTTGTAAAGGATGAATAACTTTAACCTTAACGGGAACGGGAACGTTAACTTTAATCTTTATTCTTTAATCTTTAATCTTTAATCATTCGCCTAGTGTGGCTATGCATTATGATTGCTGTTCCCATTCGCTCCAGTTGTCTTCTGTTTCGTTGTAGAAGGTGGTTTGGGCGGCTCTGCCTTCTGATGGACTGCTTCCTGTGGTGTCTACTTCTAAACTGAGGTCGTATTCTTTTTGTGATTTTGAGCCTGATATTATGGGGAGCTCTATTCCTATTTTTATTATTTGTGTATCTGGAGATATGTAGGATTTCATGTTTACTTTAACTTTAACCTATTCAACGATAACGTTAACGGGAATCTATTCAACGGGAACGCTAACGGGAACGGGAACAATGACATACGCCCCCGCCCCGTTGGGGCACCCCCTCTAGCTTAGAGGGGGAATTGAAGATTGAGAACGGGAAATTTAACGGGAACGAGAACGGGAACTAGTTATGAGTTTTGAGTTATGAGAACGTTAACTTTAACGTTAACTTTAACTTTAGCCTTAATCGTTATTCTTTAATCCAGCGTAGATATGCACTATGAACTAAATTAAGCTTGTCAACTGAAAAAGATTGATTAACAAGAAGTGCGAGAATTTGTTGGTGTCCCTATTCTTATTTATTACTTTTGCACCCGCAAGTTTGACGTTCTTGTTACTGTTCCGAAAGGAAGGTGCTGATGGCTATATCTTCTCTATGTCGGAGATGGAGATGCGGGTCATGGCTGTGCCGAGCAGGTCAAGATTGACTACTACGTAGGTGGTGCCGTTGGTCTTGACTATGTTGCCGCAGAAGTTTTTAAGGCTGCCTCGTATTACTCTGATGCTGTCGCCGAGTCGGAATGGGGTGTCGGTGAAGATTACCTCGCTGTCGGCATTGTAGAGCATGAACTGGAGTGTCTGCATCTGACTGTCGGGGATGGTGGCTATGGGTGAACGTCCATAGGGATTTTTCTGTCCCGATTTGTCGGTCATGAACTTGTTGATGAAGGGTAGGGTGACGAGGAAGCGACGCTCTTGCTCGGTGGCTTTGATGAAGACTATGGCTGAGATGACTACACGCTCTACGGTCTTCTTTGTGCCGTTGCTCCATTTGCGCAGTTCTGTCTGGGTGGCAACGTATGACTCATAGCCCATCTTGCTGAGTTTGTCGCGGCAGCTTTTCTCAGTGTTCCGCTTAACGATGGCGACGAACCAGTTGCGTTTTGGCACGCCTACGGCGCTGTCAGCTTGGGTGGCTGGCATTACTGACGGACTATTTTTTGAGGCATCTTCGATAGTCTGCATCGCTAAGTGTTTATGGTGTGAGCAAGGGAAGTGAAGGTTGGGTTTTCCTGATTGTTCCGTTTGCTCGAAGCTATTAGGAATAGCCTTGTAAAGATAGCGCAAACAGGCAGGTATAGAGTTTTTCAGTAGTTGCTTTCTAAATATATATAATTATATGTGGAACTATGTCGGGCTTTGTGTTTTGCTCAACTAACTTCCACCTAAATTATATTACTTTTAAGAAACTTCTACATAACTCTTTATCAGCCAAATGCTGCTTATCAGTTGCAAAGGTACATCTTTTATTTATTATTAACTAATAATTAAGCAAAAAAATGATTTTTTGACTGAGAATTGGGGGAATGGGAACCTTAACGTTAACGTTAACGGGAACTAATCTAACGTTAACGATAACGGGAACCTTAACCTTAACGGGAACAATGAAAACGTTAACTTTAACTTTAACTGGTTTTGAGTTATGAGTAGTTTGACTTTAATCTTTATTCTTTAATCATTAATCAAGAACAACTTTAATTTTAACTGGGGCATACGCCATGAAAACTTTAACGTTCTTAATTCTATCCTAAGAGCTTGGTGATGTCGTCTGTTTCGCCTACTACCCAGAGGATGTCGCCTTCTGAGAAACGATAGTCGGGGGCTACGCTCGAAAGGGTTTCTTTTCCTTCTTCCAGTCCTACTACCATGCAGTTGTATGCATCGCGTATTCCACTCTCGCTGAGGGTCTTGCCTACGAATGGACTGTTGCTGCCTATTATCATCTGGCGCAGCTTCATTTCGCGTTTCTCTATGTCGGGATCGTCTTCATATATTTCGTGTGTGATTGTGTCGTTGAAGGTTTTCAGCTGATCGTCGCTGCCTATGACTTGAATCTTGTCTGTAGGGAAGATTACGTCGTCGGCGCCTGGTATGTTGTAGCGTCTGCCTGCACGGAGAATGCTGCTGACATGTACTCCAAAACGGCTGCCTATCTCTAGTTCTTTTAGGGAACGGCCTACCCACTTAGAGCCTTCGGGTACTTGAATCTCTGCTATGTGTACGTCGCGGTCGAGTAAGTGCCCTTCGTATAGCGGTCGTTTAGTGCCGAGCACTTGTGCTTTTATCTCGCGTGAACGGAGGTTCTGAATGAACATTCGTTCCATGCGTATGCTGCGGTTCTTGATGCGTCGCGACACTATGATGCTGCCGATTAGCAGTAGTCCGATGCTTATCAGGATTGCATGTGAGAAGTGGAAAAGGTGGTTTATTACTGTGAAGACGAAGGAGAGTGCTATTACGAGTCGAACGAGGACTGTGAAGAGTAATGGAACGCGGTTGTACCAACTTTCGTTCCAGAGGTTCTTCCACTCTTCGCTATGGTTCTTCTTCATTACCATAGCACGGAGGAATGGTGCTATCAGTAGTATTGTAAGGATTCCGCTAAGAATGTTAGCCCACAGCTTTAGTTTTGCGCCAAACAGACTGCTGATGAATGGTTCGAAGAATGTCAGCATGAGTGCTGTTGCTGCTGCGGAGAGAATTGCATAGATAATTGTGTTTCGTAGCATCTGGAGCAAAAGCGTATGCCAGTTGTTGTTGTGGGATGTTGTTGACGGGTGACCTATGCTGATGCGGTTTAACTGTTTAATCCACTTGTCGGGTATGCGCTTTTCTAAATGGGAATAGCATGGCGTGGCAAAGCGAATCATGTAGGGGGTGAGGAAGGTTGTTATGACTGATACTGCCACAACGACGGGGTAGAGGAAGTCGCCAATGACTCCGAGTGAAAGACCAAGTGAGGCTATAATGAAGGAGAACTCTCCTATCTGTGCCATTGAGAATCCGCATCGCATTGCTGACTTTAAGGATTGTCCGCTCAGCATGAATCCGAATGTTCCCATGACGGCTTGACCGAGCAAGATGGTTAGGACAATGGCGATGATAGGAAGGGCATAGTCTAAGAGTATCTGGGGGTCGACAAGCATGCCGACTGATACGAAGAATACTGCACCAAAGAGATTCTTAACTGGTTCGACGAGTTTTATGATCTTTTCTGCCTCAATGGTTTCTGCAAGTATTGAACCCATTACGAAGGCTCCGAAGGCACTGCTGAAGCCTACTTTTGAAGAGAAGACTGCCATGGCACAGCATAGTCCTAAGGTTACTATGAGTAGAACTTCGGCATTGATGAGTTTGCGGTTGTGGCGCAAGAAAAGTGGAATGGCAAAGATGCCGACAACAAACCATAGGACGAGGAAGAATACTATCTTGAGTACACTCGATAGCATCTGTCCTCCACCTGCATCGGAACCTCCTGCTATTGCGGACAGCATTACCATCATGACGATGGCGAGGATGTCTTCGAGGATGAGCACGCTCATGACAAGGCTTGTAAACTGCTGCTGGCGCAGTCCCATGTCGTCGAATGCTTTATATATAATAGTGGTAGAGGACATGGCTAGCATACCGCCTAAGAAGATGCAGTCCATGCGTCCCCATCCGAATATTTTGCCTACAATTACTCCGAGGAGCATCATGGAGAAGATGATTGTGCAGACGGCAATGATAGGGGAGGCGCCCATCTTCACAATCTTCTTGAAGGAGAAGTCGAGTCCTAAAGAAAAGAGAAGGAACATTACTCCGATGTCTGCCCACACTTGGATGTCGGCTGTATCGACTACTGAAGGGGTGTAGGGCATGTGGGGCGAGACAAGAAATCCTGCTACGATATAGCCTAACACTAAAGGTTGCTTAAGTCGTTTAAATACTATTGTTACTATACCTGCTACTACAAGAATCAGAGCTAGGTCGGTTATAAGTGCTGGAAGTTCGCCCATCTAAGTTAATTGATAATTGACAATTGAAAAATGATAATTGATGGTGATTTTGTGTTGATATATAATTTTGTATTTGGCAGTTAATAATTGAAAATTGATAATTATTTCATTTCATAGAGTTGCTTTTGAGTGTCTTTATTATTGAAGTAAGCTGCTTGACGATTTATTTATAGAGTTGAACATCTCATCGTTGATGTGTCCTGTGGCGTTGAGCATGTCAAGCGAATAAGATGTTTCGTCTGCCTCCTTCAATGCTATATTCTGCTTATTGCTAAAATCATTCCTGCTTTGAGCATTAATACTTTCTCTAACATTAGTTCCAATACTGGTTTCACTTCTAAGAATTTGTTTTGATAATACATATTCAGTATGGTTTACGTTGAGGTTTCTGCATAAACCAATAATTCGAATTGCAAAATCTCTACTTTTAGAAGCTGCAATATTGTTTTGCGAACTTATTATGAAAAATAATTATCAACTTTCAATTATCAATTGTCAATTATTTAGTCATTATACTGTGCTGTCAGTTCGCAGATCTTTACGATTACTTGCATTACTTTTTCCATTACTTGGATAGAGACAAACTCGTAAGGACCATGGAAGTTTACACCGCCTGCGAAGATGTTTGGACAAGGAAGACCCTTGAAAGACAACTGAGCTCCGTCGGTACCGCCACGTATTGGCTTAACGCGTGGAGGAACTTCGCACTCCTGCATAGCCTTGACTACCAAGTCGATGACGTGCATGCATGGGTCTATCTTCTCTTTCATGTTGTAGTACTGGTCTTTTACGTCTACGCTGCATGTGCCTTCGCCATACTTCTCGTTGATTACATCTGCACATTTCTTTATCAGCACCTTACGGTCTTCAAATTTCTCGCGGTTGTGGTCGCGGATGATGTATGAAAGTTGTGCTGACTCACAAGCAGATTTTACACCGATAAGATGGAAGAAACCTTCATAGCCTTCTGTTGTCTCTGGTGTCTGGTCAGCAGGAAGAAGTTTTGCAAATTCCATTGCTACGAGGCTTGCATTAATCATCTTGCCCTTAGCATATCCTGGGTGAACGCTGACGCCCTTGATGTTAACTTTAGCAGAGGCAGCATTGAAGTTCTCATATTCCAGTTCTCCAAGATCTCCACCGTCGATTGTATAAGCCCACTCGCAACCGAACTTCTCAACATCGAAGTGGTGTGCACCCATACCTATCTCTTCATCAGGGTTGAAACCTACGCGAATGTCGCCGTGTTCAATCTCGTTGTGGTCGCGAAGATAGCATATAGCCTGCATTATCTCTGCAATACCAGCCTTGTCGTCAGCACCAAGCAGAGTTGTTCCGTCTGTCACGATAAGGTCTTCACCCACGTGCTGAAGCAGTTCGGGGAATTTCTTTGGGGAAGAGATGATTCCTGGAGAAAGTTCTATGTCGTTGCCGTCATAATTCTTTACGATGCGAGCATTGATGTTTGCACCGCTGCAGTCAGGAGATGTATCATAGTGAGAAATGAAACCGATTGTAGGAATCTGCTTCTTAGTGTTAGCCTTTAGAGTACCGTAGAGGTAGCCCTGCTCATCCATTTCAACATCTTCCAGACCTTCGCGCTCCATTTCCTCTTTCAGGTAGCGTGCGAAGATAAGCTGTTTTGACGTACTTGGCACGGTCTGCGATTCCTCGCTTGACTGCGTGTCAAACTTAGTGTAGTTTAGAAATCTTTCGGTTAATTCCATGATTTGTTATTGTTTTATATAATTATTGTATGTGTTTTTTAGTAATTGCTAATGTCTCATTGTCTGCATCCCGATATTATTATCAATACAGACAAATGATTACATTCGTGCAAATATACAAATTTTTCCCGAAACTAAACCTGTTTTCCTAAAAAATGTGTGTATGAGGAATATCTGCAAATATAAAATTGTTGTTTATATCCATCCCTGCCACGGGCTGATGCAAACAACAAAAGAGAGATAATCGCAAACGAGCTTGCATTATCTCTCTCTTATTGTTGTGATCCCGTTGGGATTAGATATCCCTGTAGTCTGGCGCCAGCCATCCTACAAAGTTAAAAATGATACCTGAATAATTGAAAGAAAACTTTCCTTATCCAAGTATCATTTTTTCCTTCGTGATCCCGTTGGGATTGACTTTGTCCATCCCTTACCCTGCCACGGGCAGATGCAAACAACAAAAAAGAGAAATAATCGCAAACGAGCTTGCATTCTCTCTCTCTTATTGTTGTGATCCCGTTGGGATTCAAACCCAAGACCTTCAGAACCGGAATCTGACGCTCTATTCAGCTAAGCTACGGGACCATTATCGGGGTGCAAAGTTACAAAATATGTGCGATGTCTGCAAGCTAACTAAGTTCAAATTCTAATAATTTGTGCATTTTAGATATTGCCTTGTTCTTCGACATCATCTGTTCGAACAAGTCTCGCTTGCTCAATATTTTTATTGAACTCTCGTTGTTGGCAAGTTTCAGTATCAGTTCGATGTTTCCGTTGTGCAACTGCTTTGCCATTGTTGCCTTTATCCTGCCTTTTATTTCTTCTATTTGTTTAAGAAGTGTCTGGTTGCTCACTTCGAGTTCTATGTTTGGAAGGGTAGCTATTTTCGGAATGATGTTTTTCATTCGCGAGGCCATTCCATACATATCCTGAGGCATTCTGTTACACATTGCCATCCATTCAAATTCGAGTTGTTCTTGAGTAAATTCCTTGTTCTCGTCTTTGTTTTCTATTTCTGGCTGAATCTGATAGTGAGGTTTTTCGGCTTCTGAGAGAGAATGGAAATTATTGAATATTCCATCCATTTTCAGTATTCTGCCGCCTGCTTGTTTCTGCTTTTCTGCTGGCTGCCCCGATTGGTCGGCGGCTGGTGCAGCCACGTCAATAGTTTGCCGATTAGCAGCGGTCTGCTTTGGCTGCTTCGACACAACAGTCGCTGCCACCTGCAATGCAGCTTCTGACTGTTTATTGGCTATAAGTTTCTTGAACAGGGTTTTCAATCGCTTGGGGCGATGCCCCACGCCTGGCGTTTCCTCCTGTGTGAGTTGTGCCACCTCTATGAGTGTTAGTTCTACGAGCAGTCGTTTGTTAGAGCTCTGCCTGTAGTTTATGTCGCAGTCGTTCATTATGCGCAGTGCAGAATAGAGGAATTGCGGCTTGCATTTGGCAGCCTGTTCCTTGTATTTCTCGCGCATCTTGTTGCTGCAGTCTATGAGCGACAGGGTCTGTTCGTCTTTAGCCATCATTAAGTTGCGCACGTGGGCAGCCAGTCCGTTAACGAGATGTCCTCCGTCGAAACCTTTGTTTATCACCGTGTTGAGCAGCACCATAATGTCGCTTACTTTGTTTTCGAGAGCGCAGTCTATTATGTTGAAATAGTTTTCGCTGTCAAGCACGTTCAGGTCTTCTATGACCTTCTGATAAGTTATGTTGCCTTGACAGAACGAAGCCGTCTGGTCGAAAACGGAAAGAGCATCGCGCATTCCTCCGTCAGCCTTCTCTGCAATCACGTTTAGCGCCTCTTCCTCGTAGGTTATGCCTTCCTTCTCAGCAACCATCTTCAGGTGGTTGACTATGTTAGCAGTAGTCATTCGCTCAAAGTCGTAAATCTGGCAGCGCGATATGATTGTAGGCAGAATCTTATGCTTTTCGGTTGTGGCAAGGATGAACACGACATGTGCTGGCGGTTCTTCGAGAGTCTTCAGAAAAGCGTTGAAAGCCTGAGTAGACAACATGTGTACCTCGTCGATGATAAACACTTTGTAGCGACCCACCTGCGGTGGTATTCGTGTCTGCTCCATCAGTGCCTTAATCTGGTCTACACCATTATTTGATGCGGCATCAAGCTCGAATATGTTATACGACCGTTGTTCATTAAAAGCCTTGCAGCTTTCGCACTCGTTGCAAGCCTCGCCATCTTCCGTTGGGTTAGTGCAGTTAATGGCTTTAGCAAAGATGCGAGCGCAAGTAGTCTTACCCACTCCGCGCGGTCCGCAGAACAGGTAGGCATGAGCAAGTTTTCCACTCTTCACCGTGTTTTTCAGCGTAGTTGTCAGTGCTTCCTGTCCAACAACGGTGTCGAAAGACATTGGTCTGTACTTGCGTGCAGAAACTATATATTCCATTTGTTCAAATATTTTCTATCGGGCAAAATTACTAAAAACTTTTTTATTGAACGACTGTTTGCAGAATATTTTGTTGCTAAAGTTTCTGAAGCGGTAAGCTTTTCGTTTGGTTATTTAGCAGGATTTTCGGTTTATACCATCAGCTACAGTCCCACCAACTATAATATATAGCCGAAGCCTCATTGCCCTCTTTTATCTCAATGGTTTATAGAAAATACGCTCCTTTTCCCATTTTTTGCAGCTTACTCTAAGCTATTGATGACATTCAACATCGTATCATAGTCCGTTATCTCATGGTAACGTACTTTGCTTGTCGATACATTGTTGAAGAGTTTCTTGGCACACTCTATCTTTGCCATTTCTGCACCTTTCAGGTTCATAGACAGCATACTACCCTTGGTCTCTGCCACGAAGAATATGTGCTTTACGCCCATATTGTCATTGAAGGCAATAGCCCAGTCAGGGGCATACTTTCCTACTGGCGTAGGTATCTGGAAACTGCGTGGCAGACGTGCATAGACACAGACTTCATCAGCCTTGTCGAGTGCTTCGGCAAACTTTCTTTCGCCCTTACTGTCCGTAAATACATAATCCAGAATGTGCTTCTTTGCCTCATAGGCCTTTTCTATCGGCTGGCGGTTTTTCTCCTTGGTGAAGATGTCGGCGTCATACTGCTGCTCGGTGCGATTGTAAGCGATATGCTCTATAATCATCGTGGCCTTCTGGTCTTTTATCAGACGTATCACGTTACGGATAAACTCTTCAGGGTTGTTCTTGAACAGATAGAGCTTTGCCGTTAAAATGCCTTTCAGGATGCTAACCACCGTTCTTCTTGTCAGCGTTGCCCCCTTGGCTATCTCGCCAACGAGGTCGTATGACACATCGCTTGTCGATACCTCCTTCATAGTTTGTGTACGGGTATGCTGGTCGCCTGTAAAATCAAGGTCATCCGTTCCCTGTTCACCTGTCGTCACCACATATTTTAGTTCAGTGACACGCAGATTCTTGTTGATGGATGCTACGGCTTTTTGTATCAGTTCCTCACTGTCATAATGCACAGTATAGACATAGCGATGGTTGATTTCCTCCCATAGCCGTTTGAACTCTTCCTTGCTGGCATTGTCATTCAGATGATCATTGACGGCTTCTGCCGACTCATTGGCATCCTCAATCATGTCTGCAAGAGCCGTCGGGTCAAAGATACCCTGTACCAACTTATGTACCTGTTCACTGATAGGAGCCAGTTTCTTGCCCATCGGAGCAAGGCTGTCTGTGCGCAGGTCTTCGTGATATGACTGCTGGATATTTCCCTTGTCATCCACATAGTCATTCTCATAGAGATAGTTGACAATGGCTGTTGCCTCCATCGTGGAAATGGTATGCACTTCTTCTCCCACCATGAACTTGCGTCCCTCGAAATAAGCGACTGTTGCCTGTGTCGGACGTTCACGCAAGGCTTCACGGGTTTCTTTCTGGAGAGCATCTACAAACGTGCTATAGCTTTCGTTGGCAATGACCGTAAGAGCATTGATGTCATGCACGGCTTCACCCAGTCGCTCTGCATCCATGCGAACGCCTTGCTGGTCAACGCAGATACGCAGTCCACGACCTACCTCCTGACGCTTGGCTGTTGCACTGCTGGCATGGCGCAGGGTGCATATCTGGAATACATTCGGGTTGTCCCATCCTTCACGCAGTGCAGAGTGCGAGAAGATGAATCGTGTCGGTTCATCGAAACTCAACAAACGCTCCTTGTTTTTAAGAATCAAATCGTAAGCTGATATGTCTGAAGAGAAGTCTTCACCTCGCTTTACAACACTGTCGATGGCATGTCCCTTCTTGTCGATGGAAAAATAGCCATTGTGTACTTGGTCTGCCGTAAAGCGTTTCAAATAACGCTGATAATCATCCTCAAAGAGCGAAAGGTTCTCATTAAGGAAACGAGTGTATTCCTCTTCAAAGACTTTCCAAAGGAAGCCTTTTACGACTTCGCCCTGTTCATCATAACCCTTATAATTGGCTACTTCGTCGATAAAGAAGAGCGAGAGCGTCTTGATGCCCTGTTTGAAGAGTGCTGCTTCTTTCTCAAAGTGTGAACGGATGGTTTCTCTAATCTGAATGCGCTGTATCTGTTGTTCAGACACATCGCCCATCACTTCACCCTTGCGCAGCACATCGCCGTTCATGAAATAGACGGTATTTGTCAGGGGATTGATGTCGGTAATAACAAAATCCTTGTAGGCAGGAAGCCCAGATGTATCATAGAGCGAATCGTTCTGTCCGAACTTGCATATCTGCCTTCGGGTACTTGTTGCGCCCTTTACTTCAATTTCCAGTCTTACTTCCGGTGCCTTGTTCTTTGAAAGTACGATGCTGTCGAAGTAGATATAGCTCTGGTTGCCCAAAAGGTTTTGCAGGGTGATACCCTTCACCTGAATCTTCTTCACCAATCGCTGGCGGTAGGCATCGAAGGCATCCAGCGCATAGACGCAGTTGTGTGAGGTCTTATGAGTTGCCGAATAGTTCAGCACAAACAGCGGCTTGAAGTTCTTCAGCGCACGTTGGGTGGCTGCGCCCTCCATCTTCTGCGGCTCGTCCATGATGATAATGGGGCGATTGGCAGCAATCACATCAATAGGACGGCGGCTCTGGAAATCGTCACGCTTAGAGTATATAATACGGCTCTCCTTATTGGCAGCACCTTCCTTGAATGAGGTATTGAACGCCTGCACATTGATAATCATCACATTGATGCTGGCATCACTGCTGAATGAGTCTATCTGTGTCAGATTGCCACTGTTATAGATAAAGTAGCGGGCTTTCTTGCCGTACTGCTCCATGAAATGGTCTTCCAGCATCGTGAAACTCTTATACACACCTTCACGGATAGCTATGCTCGGCACCACCACGATGAACTTGCTCCAGCCATAGCGTTTGTTCAGTTCAAACATCGTCTTGATATAGACGTAGGTCTTACCTGTACCCGTTTCCATCTCAATGTCGAGTGAGCAAGCGCCCAGTCCGTCAGGCAGACTGAGTTTTGTTGACTTCGGTATGTTGCCAATGGCTTGCTGTTGCTGGATGTTGGCCAGCAACTGATGACCTTGTAATTCTACATCGCTGTTACGCCATCCCAAATATTCCTCTTCAAACGTAATCTGTCCCTTACGTTTACCCAAGTCGCGACGGTACTGTGCATTGGTCTTCGACGGTTGTCCGGCAAAGACGTTAACCGTCTGCTCCACAGCATCCGTCTGGTATTGTTGTATTTTAAACTTAAACTTCATTTGCCACCCTCCTTTGATTCTTCGTCTTTTCCTATATTACCCAAACGTTTGATAGAATCCAGATAGTCCTGTTCTACGTCACTGATGGTGCGCTGTTTGTATTTGCGATATTCGTTTGTGGCATGTTCCATTGCTTCTGCATGAGAAACGCTGCCAGCATCTTGCAACAGTTGCTCCCCTGACATTGTGAGAATGCGGTCCAGATAGTTGGCCCAGTCATTCATCGTCATTGGTTGTTCACGTTCTGCCTGCCGTTCAGCAAAGTCCAGATATCCCGAAACCAGTTGCCCCATAGCTCGGAGTTCCTTAGCGTCAAGATAGTTTTTCGCTGTCTTGGCTTCTACTAATGTGGGCTGATTTCCTTTGAAGGTAAGAAGACCCATGAAATCTTTCTCTGCATCTGCTCGCTCCACTATCAACTCTGCTGCCGTGCGCCCATGGATGGCATAATGAATCTTGTTCTGCACCTTCTTAAAGAACTCCTGAGATATAGATGCTCGTGGGTCATAGTCAATACTTGTAGCATAGATTTCCAGCACTTGCCTATAGAGTACCTTTTCAGTAGCACGAATGTCTCTGATACGTTCGAGAAGTTCCTTCCAATAGCCACCGCCGCCAAGTTTTTTCAGTCGTTCATCGTCAAGTGTAAATCCCTTGACGATATACTCTTTGAGCCGTTCCGTTGCCCACTGTCTGAAGCGTGTCGCAATGATGGAGCGCACACGATAGCCGAGGGCTATAATCATGTCAAGACTATAGAAGGTAGTTTGGTATGACTTGCCGTCTGCGGCAGTTGTTCGGAATTTCCGAACAACTGCTTCTTCCTGCAGTTCGCCTTCTTCGAAGATATGCTTGATGTGTTCACTGACGTTCGATTTACTCGTCTGATATAGTTCGCACATCTGAGCCTGTGTAAGCCATAGCGTTTCTTCTGTCAGTCTCACGTCAATCTTTGTGAGTCCGCTGCTATCTGTATATATGAGTATTTTATTGTTTTCTTGCATAATCTTTACAATAATATTTTTACTGTATCTTTACTATATTCATCCCAAATCAGCTTGAAGTGGTGCGTTCTACACGGAATGTCTCTGTGCTATGCAGCAATTCCTGTATTTCGTCTTTCGTTATCATACTTTATCCCCTTTTTTCAATGATTCTGCTTTCTTCTCATCAGCCTCAGCCTTAGCAATCAAATCCGCCTTCTTTGCAGGGTCTTGCTCTGCTTCTGCCAACTTCCGATAGCATTTCGAGCGGCTTCCTAATCCTTCAATATAATTAGCATTTATAGACAATGCATGATTTAGATCTATCAACGCATCCTCATTTCTGCCCATTGCCATATATATCTGCCCTCTTGTATCATAAAAACAATCATCATTGGAGTCTTTTTCGATAGCAACATTTACATCATTTAAAGCTCTATCAAGCTTGCCCAAGGTCAACAAATCAAAAGCTCGATTATTATATGCCATTGCATCATCAGGATTAATCTCTATTACTTGTGTATATATTTCAACAGCTTTTGACGGATCTTTTTCAGCATAAGCCTTAGTAAATAGTTGACTTGCTTTAGCTTCATTTGCAGCCTTTTCTGCTGCAATAGCATCTTTATTAATCTTCTCCTCAATTGTAGTTACATGTTTTTTTAAGTCCTCAATTTCTGTTACTGCTTGTTTGGCCTGTTTTGCTTGTTCCGTAGCTACTAAGGCTTGGGCTGTAGCAGAGTCGACTTGTTCCGTAACAGATTTTATTTGAGGTTGCATTTGATCAAATGCTTCTTTGGCTTTATTTGCTTGCTCTGTTGCAACCGTTACTTGAGCTGCAACAGATGTAGCTTGCTGCTTGGCTGAATTTGCTTCTTTCTTAACGTCTTCAAGCATTTTCTCCATACTTTTCTCATTCCTATAGTTCAAAATCATAGGAATAGCAATGCCAATAACAGCCATCATAATTCCCATAATAGTTAACCAATGAGACAATACTTCATTGATGTTTGCTTCCTTAGCTCGAACATCCTCACGATACAACTCAACTTCTTTCTCCATTTTCTCTAGTTGCTTTTGTATCGCTTCATTTTGTGCTTGCAGCTGTAAAATGGTTTCTTGCTGATTAGTAGTAACTTGTGTAGATATTGTTTGTGGCTGTCCTTGTATAGAGACAGTTTTTGACGGCTGACCGGTAATACTTAAGCACCCAATCAACATCAAAACAGCTAATGTATATCTTGGTTTCATATCTGTAATGTTTATAGGATTCTTCTTACGGTATCTTTACTATATTCTTCCCAAATCTGTTCGAAGTTGTCGGCAACTTGGTCGTTGGCGAGGCTGCTGTCACGCATAACGAAGTAGTAGGGATGTTGGCGGGCTATCTCTGTGATGGTGGTCTCGTTCACTTCTTCGTCGAAGCAGGCCATCAAATAGCCGTCGCTGACACTCCAGACCGTCTTGCCTGCAATGCTCCGCTTTTCAATCTTGGCACTCAACTCAATGCCAAGTTCTATCATTGTCTGGAAAAGAAGGTCTTCATCTGTGCGGTCGGGCTTAATATTGTCGTCAAAGAGTTTATGCTCATTGAACTCTGATGGAGCGTAGTATACATCCTGCATATTCGATGAGTCGAGCTTCAGTACACGGAAACCAGTGTCAAGGTCTTGTGTGGTCAATGGTGATTCTTCTTTGATTTTCTTGCCAGCACGGCGGATGCGTTCCTTTCCGATTTCACAGATATTCTTGTAACCAGCCTTATATGCTTCACTCTTCTCGTCCGTCTTTTCAGGCAACTGCACCATGATGAACTTCCGCTTGCCTCCATCTTCTGCATTGAGTTGCATCACGGCGTGAGCGGTGGTTGCAGAGCCAGAGAAGAAATCGAGGATGACGGAATCGGATTTACTGCCAATTCCCACCAAATATCTCATAAAACTTGTTCCTTTAGAATATTCGAAAGGAACGGAATCGCCAAATATCAGTTTTAAATCATTAGTGCCAACAGTAAAGTTTTGGATGTTTTTAGGTGGGTTAAAACCTTGTTGCTCAAATTTAGGTGTGTATCCACCTTTATTTGGAACCATAACAATTTCTTTTATTCGGTCCTTAAACGTGTCAAAACCCCATCTCCATCGATGCAGTTTTCCATTACGACGACCTGGTCTAACAGGGACATAACCAGCTGACAATAAATCACTTCGGTCTTTATAGATTATTTTTTCATCATCAGTATAGATTAACTCTTTGTCGTAATCAAAAACAGGAATCATATCGTTATTTTTTGGATTATAGTAAATTGTATACCCCATATCTTTTCGTGTCTCTAACGGAGTTGGTGCATCATTTAAATTCCTTAACGACGACTCAGTCTGATCTATTCTATTAATTGATATCTTAAGAATATTCTTTGCATATACATAACAATACTCTACATTTTTTTGTATTAGAACCCCTTCGCCCGCTTGGTTAGCTCCTGTAATAATATTTAATTTAGCTATAAAATTCTTTTCTCCAAACACTTCGTTGCATACCTTCCCTAAATTAGTGCATTCATTATCTCCAATACTAATAAATATCGCCCCATCCTCGCTTAGCAAATCCTTTGCGACCTTCAATCTCGGATAAATCATGTTGAGCCAGTCGGTATGAAAACGCCCGTTGCTTTCATAGTTGGTAACAAGGCGGTTGCCTTCCTCATCCTTCTGACCGCTATTATGCATATATTCTCCAGCTGACTGCGAAAAGTCATCGTTATACACAAAGTCGTTACCTGTGTTATAAGGTGGGTCAATGTAAATCATCTTTACCTTACCCAGATAGTTTTCCCGCAGCAACTTCAGCACTTGAAGATTGTCACCCTCAATATACAGGTTCTGAGTATTGTCGAAGTCCACACTCTCCTCACGACAAGGACGCAAGGTATCGGTGGTAGGCGCATTTGCCAGACGGATAGCATTGCGCTTATCAGGCCAAGTAAACTGATAGCGTTCCTCAGCACCCTCCACAATGCTCTTTGACAACTCTTGACGAAGTTGGTCAAAGTCAATAGCCACTTCAGGAATCCCTTCATCGTTCAGCCGTTCCGTCAGGCAGTTGGGAAACAATTCCCCAATCCGCTTGATATTCTCATCCACGATGTCCATGGTCTGCATATTCAATTTTTTCATCATCTTTGTTTTACTATCATATAATTAGTACTGTTATGGAGAGACTCTATACTTTCATATTGCCGAATATCCATGTCGACATTAAGTTCATCCATGATATCTTTCAGTTCTTTGGTAATTCCAAAACCCGTTTTAATCATTGCTTTATAGCAATAAGCTCGTTCTGCTTTAGATTTCAGGAATAAAGACTGTTCAACAGGAGATAAAGCCCATCCTTCTTCCAATATTTCACGCTCCAATTCAGTAACAATTTCATTATAAAAATGCCAAACATCTTCAATTGTTACAGCATCATCAACTTTAGACTTCAGTAAGAGCACTTCCATGCCAACTTTTATTACCTTGCTTTTAATTAAATCTTTAGCGCAAGCATAAGCAATGTCAGAAGAGAAATCTAATAGTTTTCTGCAAGAAGGTAAATCCTTGAGCGGAAAAACTTTTTTAAGATTCAATGATATGTTAAACAATATTCCATCGGCTATTGTTTTTGCAGAACATAGCTTTGAAAGATTATCCGAATCTTTATCTCTTTTAAGAAGCTTTTTAGCACGCTCAACTCCCCACATATCAGGAACGAAACATTCTTCCAACAAACGGTATGTCTTTTCACAATAAGCCTTACATAAGGCTTTGTTATCTTTATCGCTATTAGGCTTGAGCTTATTCATATCTATAATGTCAGATATAGTAAGTCTAATATCATCGATATTTTTCGTCGTAATATAAAAACCTTTGAAAGTATCCATTTTCACTCTCCTTTCCTATATCCTTCATAATAGTATGACTGCTCAACTCCCTTGAAGAGGACTTCGCGGTCATCAACCTTATCTGTCAGGTGGGCACCTAAGAGTGTACGAATTTCCAAGTCGTTAATGGGGCTTCGCTCCATGGCAGAGAGGTAATCATCCTTGTCAATATACTGCCAATCAACCACCTTACCTAAATTCTTATTCAATATCTGGTCAAGCCAGATACGTGTTGCACGACCATTGCCCTCCATAAAGGGATGAGCCACATTCATCTCCACGTATTTGGCTATAATCTCCTCAAATGTACTCTCAGGCATTTTTTCCACAGCCTCAAGAGCAGGAACGAGATACATACTATTTGCAAAGCGGAAACCGCCTTTGGCAATATTCTTCTCACGTATCTTTCCTGCAAAATCATATAGTCCATCAAACAGATAATGATGTATTGCTTGTAGGCCCTTAGTAGTCCCCACCTCCATCTTGCTGATATCGCCAGACTCATATAGTCGTTTTGCGTTTTCCATACTTTGTTCGTCTATCTTCTTCATGTTAATCTTCTTTTTTATAGTCCATACGACTGTTTTGTCGCTTTTAAAGTGTTTTCCACCAACAGTATAAGCATAGCAGGCGATAGGCATAAACAGTAGGCAGCCATAGGGCATCTCTTTCTTACCTGTTTCCGAGATTGAAGTAACAATGGCATGAGTCAGTCCGTTGGTCTTCATAAAAGTTTCTAATGACTTTAATTCTGCCTATGGATTCGCAAATTGTTTATTTGACCATTTCACTTCAACAGCCCACACGGGTTTCAGCCTTGCCTCACTGATACCAACAATATCAACTTCTCCTTTCTTTTTGTTCCCCTTGTTCTAGTTGGCTTATGCGATGTTGGCATTTTATGACTTGTCTCTCTATCAGTTCGTTAAAATGCATATATATAAGACCACAAAAATAATCATTTTGCTTTTAATATCAAAATTTTTATCAAAGCAAAACGGTTTTAATATGCTTAATATTTACTTTTATTACCAAACTGTGGTTTTGGAATATGTCATAAATTTAATTTTCACAAAGCCTTACAAATATATGTTTATTTTTTTAGAATTTAATTACAAGATATTGATAATCAACGTATTTAAAGTAAAATATAGATTAAGCTAGTTTAAACCTGCTTAATCTATATTCTTGACTTTTGTAGTCTCTGCTATAACTTGTATTTCTTGTGTGTCTGCTTTTCTGTGCGGCACTGTTTTTCCAATGATTCTATCTATTGAAGCAACTTTTCTATATTATATAAAACTCTGAAAACAATTCTATTTGATAGGAAAATTCAAGGACATTTCATGCTATGAGAGCCAAAGTACAATATCTTTCAATCTGAAAGCTGTATTTTGATTTATGTCTTTGCTGGGAGAAAAACTTGCAATTTTCTGAGGCGAGTTGGGTAAAAAATTGATTAACTAAACCTGCCCATAATTTAAAAATTTGCGACCGAGAAAAACGAAGTTGCAAAATATGCGAGTATTTGGCGCTTTTTCGCTCTTTTTGGTAAATCGTTCAATATCAAGACATTATACGTTTCGTCTCAAGACTCATAACTGTTAAAAAAGTCAAAGGGCACCTTTCGCAGTGTGAAAGGGCACGTTTGGCACTGCAATATGCCACATATCGCAGTGCGATATGCCACGTTTCGCATCGCGAAAGGACACCTTTCACTTTTTCGTTCCTTATGTTCGTTCACATAGTTTAAGCCGATTGATTAACAATTAAATAGATTTTAGCATTTCGCCTCGTGCCAAACGGAAAATCCTTCTCTAGAATGAAAATTCCGTTTGTCAAGATTTTTTACTTTTTTCGTCAAAAAATCGGGATGATTTTGATAATTACAATTTGTAACTTGACAAGTTAATACATTAATCATTATTCTTTCATCCTTAATCATCCAAGATTAATTTCACACAGATGCCACAGATTTCTCTGATTTTTCCAACGTTAACAACGGGAACAACCTTAACGTTAACTTTAACGGGAACTTTAACGTTAACTGGTTATGAGTTATGAGTTAATTCGTATACTTATAAACTAAAAACTATGAATTATGAACTATGCACTATCTTAGTACCACTGTATGGCATTAGAATAGCTGCTGCGCTTGTCATATTTCAGAGCATCGGTAAGGGTAGCAGCGTTAGCACGGAAAGTAAAATTGTAGCTGGTATAAGGTGCTAACACAACTTGGCATGACATGCTGAAGCAGTGGAGGTCGCGTGAGAGCGAAGCCGTTGTCATAGAAATCTTATGATTGTCGAAGTCGTAGCCAGAAGAGAAGCTGATGTTCCATCCGTCGCTTATTCTCACGTTTCCGCTCACATTAAGTGTCTGAGAGAACTTATAAGGGTAGCGCATTCGGTTAGTATTAAACTTTCCGCTTGTGTTCTCGCGCATGGTTATTCCATAACCGAAAGTCAGCGACCATGGCATTGCGAAAGTCATATATCCGTCAGAGTCGGTCTTAGCCTTCGCAGTCTTCTTCTTTGCCGCATGCTTGGCTCGCTCCATGTCGTCGTCGATGTTAGATTCCCTGTTGGTGTCTACGCCCTCGTAGTCATCTTCGTTGTTGGCATAATCATCATCTTCGTCGTCGGAGCCGCCAGAAAACAGTTTGCGTAGTTTCTCTGGTGTCAGCGTGTAAGAGATGTTCTGCGACATGCCCTGGAAACGTCCGAATCTGCCATAACCCCATTCGGTATGAGTGCCGATGTAAGGCTTTCCGTTGCTGTCAAGTTCGTAGGCGTAGGTAGCGAAAACTGCGCTCAGATTGAAGGTGTAGTTTTTCCACCACTTCAGTCGAATATCCATTCCCAAGTCGCTCCAAGGGCGCTCCTTAGCAGAGAGGTTATAACTCATGCGCAGTCCGAAGTTGTCAATGAGGCTGATTTTCTTATATCCCGTAGAGTCTTCTTCAGAGCGCAGCTTCATTTCGAGATTGTTCTGCAGGTTGAGCGAGAGGCTTCCCGTCTTTCCTATTCCAGGCACGTTGTAGAGCATATCACGATAAGGCGAATACTGCACGAGCGACACGTTTCCGTTCTCGTCGGTTCGCTGATACGTCTCGTAGTAGCCATAGCGCGATGAACTGAAGTCGGGCGCATAGTTGAAGCTGAATGTAGGTGTCAGCACATGGCGCACAGCCTGAATCTTGTCGCCGAATATCTTTTTGTTAGGAACATAGAATCCATAGAGTTTTGTAGAAGCAGAAATATTCACGTTCCAGTTGTAGACATTGTGGAAACCATAGGTCGTGTCCATCTTCTCCGTCTGTGCTTCAGCATCCCAGCTCCTCTTAATCTTGCTCGTGTACATTCTGTCGGTGAAGTCGAATGTAGGGGTGATGTTAATGCAGTTGAACAGAGTGAACTGTCCGCTGATTGGAATATGATGACGGAATCCGTTCTTCCAGTCTTTTGCAAGGTTGGAGTGTAGCAGCTTGTCTTCCTTCGTGCTTATCTGGTTGCTCAACTGTCCGTCGTAGCTAATGGAGATTTTCTCATACCACTTGCTGCCAACGCTGTTCTTGCTGCGGAACGGATAGAAGCGCGAGATAGAGATGTTGAGGTCGGGAAGTGTCATCGTTATAGACGAGTCGCGCATGTTTTGCGACAAGTTGGCGGTGCTGCTCAGCGTCATGCCGATGCTTGAGAATGTAGTGCTCCAACTGACAGAAGAAGTACGCGTAGACTGAGTCATTGACTGCGGATTATACATACTTGTCAGGTTGTTTCGCTCGTAGCTCGAAGAAGCAAAGTTGACACTTGCCGACAGCTGGCTGAACGGGTTGGACTTAGCATCCTGTCGGTGGCTCCACTGAATCTTGAAACTCTTCTGATGCATATAGTCAGGTAGCCCCTTGTCGCCTGTCTTAGTGTCCTGATAGCTCAGATATACATTTCCAGAGAACTTATATCGCTTCACATAGTTGCTGGCAGCAGACAGTCCCCACGAGCCTTTAGTGTAAATCTCGCCAAGCAGTTTCAGGTCCCACATGTCGCTCAGTGCAAAATAGTAGCCTCCGTCGCGCAGATAGAATCCTCGTGTGTTTTCATCACCATAGGAAGGCATGATGAAGCCAGAACTATATTTCTTAGTGAATGGGAAAAATCCGTAGGGGATAGCCAAAGGCAGAGGCACATCGGCAACGACAAGATAGGCAGGCCCGAAAATGACTCGCTTGCCAGGCTGCACCTTTGCACGCGACAAAGCTATATAGAAGTCGGGATGTGGGTCGTCGCAGGTGGTATATCTTCCGTGTTCAAGATAGAGCGTGCCGTCAGCTGCACGCTTTGAGCGCTCGCTGAAGAGGAATCCGTCTTCCTGCTCAGTATTTACATTCCTGATGATACCTTTCTTCGACTTGAAGTTGAAGGCAATAGTGTCGCTTTCGTATTCCTCGTTGCCCATGCGGAACAAAGGTTTGCCCTTCACACCCTCTTCAGCAGTAGAGTCGGGTGTTCCCGTAGCCCTTACGAGATTGTTGTCAAGACGGATGCTGATGCGGTCGCTCTTCAGTTTCATGTTCTGATAGTCCACGCTTGACGAGCCATACAGGTAGGCTACCTTATTCTCAGCATCGTAGACAAGAGAGTCTGACGAAGAATAAGTTACAGGAGACTCTATTCCGTTAGACTTGGCACGGTTGATTGAGTCGCGACGCAGAGAGTCGTCAACCAGCTTGTTGTGAAGATATATTGCCTTTTCGAGTGAATCCATGAGCAGAGTATCTTCAGCCAGAGAGTCTTCGGGTTGTTCGTAGGCTTGAAAACCGCCTATCTTCAGAGTGTCGTTAGAGGAAAGTTTGTTGCTGGAAAGAAAACCGTTTGCAGACGGCAAACGACTGTTCCCATTAGAGTGAGACTTGGCTGGTTCTGACATATTAGTGCTTGCCATCACAAAGATGATGACAAACAACGATAGAAATATGACAAATCTCCTGCGCATATTAGGCGACAAAATTACATATTCTTTTTATAAAACAACGCTGATTATCTTATTTTAACGACAATTTGAGCGTTTTTTATGCCTTTACTCAAACAATTCAGCCCAATGACGGAAGCGTTCTACTCCAGCCATGCCGAATTTCATAAGGCTTCGTTCTGCTTCCTCAAGTGTTTTTTCGTGTTCCAACCGTGTCTTAGAATAGAATTTGTCAGCATAGCAAATCACTTGTTCTTCAAGCGTTTCGGGCTGGAAATCCCTGTGAGGAAGCGGCAGGTTTTGGTCTATAATCTCGTCGAGCGGAAGTCCTGCGCCAGTATGTCGCTCACATACTCGTGCGTGTCGCTCAAGCCCTTCGCGGCGAAGCATCTCTGCTCCAGCCAGTCCGTGACGGATATAGGGTTCTGTTCCGAAGCAGTGGATTGCAGGCGCGTTGCAGCATACGATGCCTATGTCGTGGAGCATAGCAGCCTCAGAAATGAAGTCCTTGTCGAGATTAAGTTCTGGATGGTGTTCTGCGATGATGAGGGCACGTTTTGTTACAGCCCTGCTATGAATAAGGAGAATGTCGCGCAGTGCAACATTCTCCTTATAGTATTTATCAATAATCTTTAGAATATCCATTCTTTCAAGATTATTCAGCATTGTTACGCTCGATGTAAGCAATAACGTCGCCTTTCTGAATCTTTGTTCCTTGCTTAGCGTTGATTTCAACGAGTTTGCCTCCGAGAGCAGCAGGCACAGGCATGATTTCGCCCCATGGAGTCTGGATGTAGCAGAAAGCATCGCCTTCGTTGTATTCTTTTCCGATGAAAGGTTCAACAGTAGGAGCCTGCTCACCGTCGCCATTGAATTCCCAGTAGATTTGTCCCTTAACAGGAGCAACGATAGCGTCAGCCTTAGCGTGCTTGAACTCAGCGAGTTTCTCTGGAGAGAGAGCAGTTCCGAGTTTAGCATCCTTAGCCTTCTGCAGGTCGGCGAGGAAGTTCTTCTTAGCCTGGCCGCTCTTGTAGTTGCGATACTGTTCTGGGTGCATAGCAAGTTCGTAGAGTTCTTCATCGTCCTTACCGTAATCCCATCCGTTCTCGTCCATTTCCTTGCGGAAGTCGTCGAGTGCATTAGGAATAAGTGTGCGAGGATCTGCGTCAGTGAATTCGCGACCTTGTTTTGCAGCAAGTTCTTTCAGTTCTGGAGCAATTTCGCCAGGAACGCGACCGCTCTTTCCGAGAATCATACCCCACATAGAGTCGTCCATCATTACGAAACGTCCCTTGCCCTGAGCCATTGTGAGGAGGTTCATGAGGGCGATGTTCTTAACATACTGAGAGAATGGAGTTACGAGTGGTGGGTAACCAACGCGTGGCCATACATACTCAACCTCGTTGAACAACTTAACGAGCATGTCGTCGGTTGACAATTCAGGTTCGCCTTTAGCCTTAAGAGTATTGTTGATGACGTGGTGGATACCAGCAAGGTCTGCCATCATAGAACCCATCATACCGCCAGGGAGACCACATCCGAGAAGGAGAGAAGACATGTGCTTGTTTCCTGGGTTGATGAAGTAGCCCAGCCATTCGTCGATAAATTCCTGAGTGAGTGAACGAGCCTTCATGTAAGCATTCATATTGATGTCCTTAACTTCGAAGCCTTCGTTCTTCAGCATGCTCTGAACAGAGATGATGTCTGGGTGAACCTTACCCCATGACAGTGGCTCGATGGCTGTATCGATAACGTCGGCACCATTGTTGCAGACTTCGAGGATGCTTGCCATTGACAGACCTGGGCCAGAGTGTCCGTGATACTGGATGATGATGTCAGGGTGGTTGGTCTTGATAGCCTTTGTGAGGGCACCCAACATTGCTGGCTGACCGATACCTGCCATGTCCTTCAAGCAGATTTCTTCAGCACCAGCAGCGATTACTTCGTCAGCAATCTTGCTGTAGTATTCAACAGTGTGGACAGGTGAAGTAGTGATACAGAGAGTTGCCTGTGGAGTCATTCCTGCAGCCTTAGCCCACTTGATGCTTGGGATGATGTTACGAGTGTCGTTAAGACCGCAGAAGATACGAGGGATGTCAACACCCTGAGCGTGCTTAACCTTATATTGAAGTTCGCGAACATCGTCTGGCACTGGATACATACGGAGGGCGTTAAGACCACGGTCGAGCATGTGGGTCTTGATGCCTGCTTCGTTGAATGGTTTACAGAAAGCACGAACTGCATCGTTAGGGTTTTCGCCTGCAAGGAGGTTAACTTGCTCGAATGCACCACCATTGGTTTCTACACGGTCGAAACATCCCATCTCGATAATGACTGGAGCGATGCGCTCTAACTGGTCCTTTCGTGGCTGGAACTTACCAGAAGACTGCCACATGTCTCGATAGACGAGACTGAACTGAATCCTTTTTTTCATTTAGATATTATATTTAAGTTACAATTTTATTAACAGTTTATAGCGTTGTAGGCGCAAAATTAGGTAAAAAAAATCAAACAAGAATGCAATTTTCGTATTTTTTTTGATTAAAAACCATATTTCATTGATTTTTAATTACCTTTGCATCTGAAATGCAGTGTATATGCTATGTTGAAGGGCAATTATGATGCCTGATTGGCATGGATTAACTACATTTATTTTGGAGTAAAACAACCGAAAACAAATAGATTATAATATGAAACTGAGCATAAGACTTTTTGCCGTTGCTGTCATGATTATGCTTGTGGCTTGCAATAGCGATGAAAAGCCACCGAAGATTGAAGACCTGCCCGAAGCGGAATCGGCTTACAAGGCTGTTAACGACTCTACTGTCTACGGTCTGGCTTGTGAGGGATGTACAGACTCCGTGCTTGTATTCCTGCCAGAGAACTGTAGCGACCCTGTTTCCTACGATATCGTAATGGCACGTCGCATGAATAGGGTTCATGGCATGCCAGAGATTGGAGACAAAGTCGCAATTCTGATAAATCCTAAAAACAAGCGTGAAGCCCTTGCCGTTGTCGACTTAGACAATCTGAAGGGTGCATGGGTCTATGATGCGATGCCGACTCTGAGGCAATCTGTTCTGCAAGCGCAGGAAGAAGCCAGCATAACAAGAGAGGAGAAGGCGGAAATAGATTCTGCGGTGAGGGCTCAGATGAAACCGCACGAATGTGGTTTCAATTTGAAAAAGGATTTTGCTGCAATGCCTATAGGAAGATACTGGCAGCGCAGCTCACTTGAAAAAGAAGCGCCTGTAGAACAGCCGCAAGTGAAACGCTACACAGAGTGGCATATCTACAACGGCAAACTGATTCTGACGGAGACTTCGTCGATATTCACTAAAGAAGGGGAACTGAAAGGTGATAAGGCAAAAAACGATACAGCTGACATATTGATGCTAAGTCGTGATACTCTTGTGCTGAAATTCAAAGACAATATTCAAGGTTATCACAGACAGAAAGAAACTGGAAAGAAGTAAGCGGTTTGCTGGTTTAAGGTTGTCAGTTTTTGTTTGTCTGGCTGTTTGGTCTTTTAGGTTTTTGAGGTGAAGAGTGTCTTGATAATTGTATTTTTTTCTTAAAACCTAAAAAAATAAGAAGTTAAGGGGCAGTGAAACTTCAATTGTTTACTGAAATAATTTGATAGATAAAACCATAAAAAAATCTTTCAGCAGTTGTTCAGTCGAGAACAGAAGCTGAAAGATTTTTATGTTTTCAATAAGTATTTTACTCGCGATTCATAAGTCTTTGCTCTGCGAGTTTCTCATATTTTGTGCCTTTTCTGCCATAGTTTGCGTAAGGCCAGATGCTTATTCCTCCGCGCGGAGTGAACAAGCCAGTCACTTCGATATACTTAGGGTCCATCAGGCGGATAAGGTCTTTCATGATTGTATTTACACAGTCTTCATGGAAGTCACCATGATTGCGGAAACTGAAGAGGTACAGTTTCAGACTCTTACTCTCCACCATGCGCACGTCTGGTATGTAGCTGATGCGTATTTCTGCAAAATCGGGCTGACCAGTGATAGGACAAAGCGACGTAAACTCAGGACAGTTGAATCTGACCCAGTAGTCGTTGTCGCGATGACGGTTCTCGAAAGTTTCAAGAACGTCTGGTGAGTAGTCAAATTCATAACCCGTTTTATTGCCTAGATTTTGCAGTCCTTCTTCTTTTCTTTTCATCGTTTTTGCATATTTTAGTAAAAAAATTAAATGCTGAAGATTTTCCAAATAGAGTAGCTGATACCTTCATCGTAGGTATCAACCTGCTCGTGCTCTTTCACGAATTTAACCACACGTATGGTTAAAGGCAGCACAACAATCTCGTATGCGGTCTTCAGTACAACCTGCCAGAACATCAGCGGAGGCAACGCTTCTGTAGGGATTACTCCACCAAGCGCAAGAGGGAAGAAAATGAGAGAGTCTGCTCCTTCGCCGACAATAGTGCTGACAACGGCACGCATAGAGAAGTTCTTGCCATGAGAGGAAATCTTCATGCGGCTCATGACGTAAGCATTCAAGAACGAACCTACGAGGAAAGCACAGAAAGAAGCCAGTGCCACACGGGGTGCAAGTCCGAATACACCATGAAATCCTTCAGCATTTTCGTAGTAAGGTGCTGGTGGAATGATGTCGCACAGCGCACCCATGATGACGAAAAAGAAGTTCATGGCAAATCCAGTCCATATCAGCAGGCGGGCTTTTCGGTATCCCCAGACTTCGCATACACAGTCGTTGACTATGTAGGACACAGGAAATATCAACAAACCGCCAGTCAGACTAATGTTTCCTAACGCTATTTGCTTTGTTGCAAAGAGGTTTGCCGCTATCAGGCAAACGCAGAAAAGTATGCTGAAAAGCATAAACAGCACACTTACAGAGTTGTGTTTATTGTTCATGATTCTTGTTTTTTAAGAGGTTACCAAGCACTCTGATTATAAAAAGTGGCTGCAAAGGTATATCTTTTTTCTTATATTCCAAAATTCTTTTTTAATAATTGTATTTTCTTTTTGTTCAAATAGTTGTATTTGAAAAGATGTTATTATCTTTGCATGCAGATTATTTTTGAAAAACAATAGTATGATGAAACGAATTTATTTTATCGCAACCATGCTGCTGATGGCAGCATTTGCACAGGCACAGGTGAAAGTCTCTATCAGGGGCAAGGCTCCTGCTGAGCTGAAGAAGGTTACAATCTTTGACCTCACATCAAGACCTAAGGAACTGGCAACGGCAGTTGTTAAGAACGGACAGTTCAGCTATGATGCCAGTCATGCAGAAAATGCTCTGTTAGGAATAGGTACCGACGAGTTCTATATTCCTTTCTTTGCCGACAGCACACCAATGATAGTGAACCTGAAAGAGAATAAACTGACCGGTTCAAAACAGAACGAAGAGGTTGCTGTTGTTGACATGACTTTCACTCTTCTGGATGAAGAACTGACAAAAATCTATGAAGAGTTAGAGTCTATGAAGGATAGCGTTGACATAAACGAACTGTCAAGAAGGCTGGAAGATAAGGCTCTGGAAATGAACAATAAGAAGATTGAAACCCTGAAAGAGTGTAGCGAACCGCTCACTGTTGTAGCATTCTTGCCCGATTTGGCTTACAGCATGACTTATGAGGAACTTACTCCATTCATGGATAGCAGCAAACCCTATTATAACCATCCGAGAATGGAGCAGGTTAAGCGCATTTACTCAGGAATGGAAAAGAAGCGTCCAGGACAGATGTTCAGCGATATTGAAATAGCAGACATGGAAGGAAAGATGCATAAACTGAGCGAGTGGTGCGGCAAAGGCAAATATGTGCTTATTGACTTCTGGGCAAGTTGGTGTGGTCCATGCCGCAAAGAGATGCCTACAGTAGTGGAAAGCTACAAGCAGTTTAAGGATAAAGGTTATGAGATTATCGGTATTTCACTCGACAAGGATGCGGCTGCTTGGAAGGCTGCTGTTAACAAACTCAACATGACTTGGCCACAACTTTCCGACCTGAAATACTGGAACAGCGATGCCGCTGCACTCTATGGGGTAATGTCAATACCGTCAAATGTTTTGCTTGACGGTGAGGGACGCATTATTGCTTCCGACCTAAGAGGAAACGACTTGCTGAATAAACTTGCTGAATTGATGAAATAACTGCGTCTGCACGCATTTGAAAAATTGAAAGCTGAAAGGCTAATGCCAGGAGGAAAAAGTGTTCTCAAGCATTAGCCTTTCAACTTTTTTTATTGGCTTAGTGTAACAGCCAAGCCATATATCCTGCAAAAATGATTAGAAGAACAGCACCTTCCCAGCGCTGTACTTTCAGTTTCGTGAAAGAGAATAGCCATAAGATAATAATGCTAATAAGCATAACACTTAGGTCTATTGTTGTTATTCCAACAATGTTCATTGGCTTTATGATGCCTGCAATTCCAAGAATCATCAGTATGTTGAAAATGTTTGAACCTAAGACATTGCCTATTGCCATGGCACTCTGACCCTTGTGGGCTGCAACAACACTTGTTGCCAACTCTGGCAGTGATGTGCCTCCTGCAACAATAGTCAGACCAATAACAGCCTCGCTAACTCCAAGGGCAGCAGCCAGTTTTGAGGCATTGTCAACAAATACATTACTGCCAATAATAAGCAGTGCCAAGCCTAAGACAATTAGCCCTATGGGTTTCCATATAGAAATATTACCTGAAGCCTGTTTGTCTTTGTTTTCAGATTCTGCCTGATCGGCATTCTTTGCCGACCGAACCGTATAGAACATGAAAGCAAGAAAACCAGCAAAGAGCAAGATGGCATCAGTTCTGGATATTGACTTGTCAAGACAAAAGACAATAAGCATGGAAGATGCTATTGCCGCTATAGGCAAACTGCGCCACACGGTCTCTTTGGTTATGATGATAGGTGCAACAACAGCCGATGCACCTGCTATCAGGAGTGTGTTGAATATGTTGCTGCCGACAACATTACCAACAGCGAGGTCGGGAGTGCCATTGATTGCTGAGACGATGCTGACAAACAATTCGGGTGCAGAAGTGCCTATTGCTACTATTGTCAGACCAATTACTATTTCTGGAATCTGCATTCTTTTTGCCAAAGCAACTGCTCCATTTGTCATGAAGTCGGCACCATAAAGCACTGCGGCAATGCCTGCAACAATAAGAATTATTTCTAATATAAGCATTATGTTTTCTATTTTTATTCTTGCAAATCACTTATGTTCTACTGCAACAAAACGCATTGCGGCAAATTGATTACTATTGTTTCCTGATGGCAAAACCAAAAGAAAGAAATCTGTCTGATAGTTTCGCAATAGTCTGGTATTCCGTCTTTTATGGCATAAAAAAAACTATACCTTTGCTCGATGCGCTTTAAAGCATGTTGCAAAGGTATAGTTTTTTTCTAAAGTAAACGCAAAGTTTATATCTTAATTTTTTAGCCTACAGTAATTTGGCGAGCCACCTTTACTTCCTCCTTGATAATCTTTGGAAGGTTGATAGTAAGTACTCCGTCTTCCATCTTGGCAGAAATCTTCTCCTTGTCTACATCGTCAGGAAGGATAAGTGTCTGAGAGTACTTAGAGTAGGCAAACTCACGGCGCAGATAGCGAGCCTTCCTGTCTTCCTCTTTCATCTCACGCTTGCATTCCATCTTGATTGTAAGGTTACCATCTTGGTTGATGTTTATGTCGAAATCTTCTTTCTTCATGCCTGGGGCAGCCAGCTCAACGCGGTATTCTTTTTCGTTTTCTATAACGTTGATTGCTGGTGCTGTTGCGTTAGTACGAGGCATATAGTCTGTGTTGAAAAAGTCGTTGAATACTTCTGGAAGCCATGAGTTACGGCGAAATGTTGGATATTCCATAATTTTATCTCCTTTAATTTTAGTTTTGTTATTATTCTTACTTTATTTCTAACCCTTTTTAGTGGGCTTTCACTAAGATATATGCAATATCCGTACCAATAAGAAAAATGCGCCAAATTGTCAGAATAATACCGACAAAGTGGCGCGTTCTTCTTTCTGAAATGTTCTTATTTCAGCAGTTTCTTTATAGCCTCTTCCACTTTCTGCATGCTGTCAGAAGGTTCGAAGCGGGCAATAACCTTACCCTTTCTGTCAACGAGGAATTTAGTGAAGTTCCATTTTATGTCAGGAGATTTTGCATAGTCAGCATCCTGTTTCATAAACATCTCATGCAAGAGTCTGCCCATCTCGTCGCTCTGGTCGAAACCATTGAAAGGTATCTTGCTTTTCAAGTATGTGAATAGAGGTGATGCGTTTTCGCCGTTTACGTCAATTTTGTCGAATTGAGGGAAATGGATGTCGAAGTTTACCATGCAGAACTCGTGAATCTCTTCAATAGAGCCTGGAGCCTGTTCGCCAAACTGATTGCATGGGAAGTCGAGTATTTCAAATCCCTGCTGGTTGTATTTTTGGTAAATGTTCTCAAGTTCTTCATATTGCGGAGTAAATCCACAGCGAGTGGCAGTATTGACTATCAGCAGTACTTTGCCCTTATATTGGCTTAGACTTACTTGCTGACCTACGTCGTCACGGACTTCAAACGAATAAACGTTTTTCTGGGCTGAGCACGTGAGAGATATCATCGCGAGCATTAAAACAAGAAGATTCTTTTTCATTTTGATTGATGTTTTTTGTGTTGTTTGATGATTTTACCCGCACAAATGATACTAAAGGATTCTGTCTTTGTGTCTATATTCTAAAAAAGTTGTTATAGACAAAACACATTAAGGTCTTAGTTTGTCCTTTGATAAATATAAATGTACGCGCGTATTTAATTATTATGGTTTCACAAGCACCCAGTTTTTCTGGTTATAACGATGTCTGGTCATTAAGGTAATGAAGTGAATTTAGCCTGTTATGGTGCAGGAGGTAGCATAGCCCACCTTGTTGTCTTAAAGCAAAACGACCTGCAAACCTTTAATACCTTACGAAACTTAAGCTTGCGAAGGTTTAGTTGTTTGTTTGTAGTTTACAATTAAGGCAGGTTCTGTAGTTTAAGTCATTGTATTAGAACCCGCCTTAATCCATTTCTAATTATCTGTAATTCGGGAATAAACTTATTCCTGTTCCTTACGGTCGTCGATGTTGTCGCCTTCTGTAGGCTTCATCTCTTCTTCAAAGTCTGTGATGCCATTCTTCACGAGAATGTTATACCAAGACAGCAGTTTCTTAATGTCGCTGTCATGTACACGCTCGTCGTCAAATTCAGGAAGTATAGTTGCGAAATACTGGCGGAGTTCTTCGCTCTTCACCTTCTTAAACTTAATTGAGCATTCCTTGCCTCCCTCTTTGTCGCGTATTGCAGCAAAGACGTTCATCAGAGGAACATCCTCGCTCTCTGTGTAAATTGCTATATCAGCCAGGCTTGTAACCCTGTCGGTGGCAAAGGCTGGCATACGCTTGTGAGTCTCGTCGAGAGCTTCTACAATTAAGTTCTTGTTTCCGCGAGAAACTAATTTGAATAGACCTGGTCTCCCAGATATTGAAAGAATTGTCTGTTGCATGGTTTTCTGTTGTTTTTTATTTAATTTGCTAATTTCCGCCGTTGCTCTATGTTTTATAAGCTCGTGCGGATTGTTTGTTAATATTCCGTTTATTTACTTTTGCCCGTTTATTTATTTTGTAAACTCAGCATACTGTCATGTTAAACTGCACTTTAATTCCCATTTGCAGGTTACTGCCCTAAGAACTTTTTCAGCACTTCGTCTACATTTTGCTCTGAAATCTCTGTCTTGCAGAACTCTGCATAGGCATCGGACTGTACATGTTCGATAGAACTGAAATCTATGTCTTTTATTTTTTCGATGATACTGTCGGGAAAACGTTTCTTCACGACTTTGTTTCCTATAAATATTGAGTAGGGTGGGACATCCTTAGTTACAATAGAGCGTGCTCCGATGACACTGCCTTTCCCTATGGTAACACCAGACATGATAAGTGATTCCATTCCAATCCACACATCGTCTTCAACCACGATATCACGATTCTTTTCGCTGTTTAAAGTAGGCTGGTGATAGACCATTGATTGAAAGGGCCATGTGCTTATTCTGTGAAAGTTATGATCTCCTCCAACAAGAAACTGAACGTTTGGACCAATGCTGACATAATTGCCAATAGTGAGTTTTACGTCACGCGGTGCCATCCACGTAACGTTAAGTGCACCGTAGCTATGTTTGCCTACCTTTACGTTTTTACTCGGAATCAATCGTGTCGGTCTCACATTGTTGTGAGTGTTGTTCTTCTTAAACTTATAGTAGTAGAGCAGGTACTTAATCATTGAAATAATTTTTCTCATGACTTTACTTATATTATGAAGTTAAACACCTTCTGTTTTGCTATAAATATCACTAAGAATACTTTCTATTTGTTGGTCGAGGTCACTTTCTCCATCGTTCACTATGACGTAGTTGGAAAGGCGAGCCACTTCCTCCTGCGGCATTTGCTGCGCTATCCACTCTTCGGCTTGCTCCTTGCTGATGTTGTCGCGCTGCATAATCCTGCTAATTCTGACAGTGAGAGGTGCAGTCACACAGACTATTGCTGTAAGTGGAAGCCGCTGGTCGAAACCGCTGTCGAAGAGTATTGCACTTTCAATCCATTCAATGCCCGACTGCATGTAGTCAGTGGCAACTGCGGGATGGACTATGTTGTTGATGGCAAGACGGTTCTCGTCTGAGGCAAGAAGAAACTTAGCCATTATCGGTTTATTCAGTTTTCCGTCAGCGAAGACTTCACTGCCTACGAGCTGGCTCAGTTCGTTCTGCAATTCAACCGAAGTAGCCATCAGTCGCTTTGCAGCCGCATCGCAGTCGTAGACACTTATTCCGCGCTGCTGAAGCAACTTGCATACATACGACTTTCCGCTGCCAATACCACCAGTTATAGCAATATGCCTATTCATTTTCAGTAACTACTGTTGCTCTATCAGATAGTCAACTTGGTTAAATTCCAGCCTTGCCTTGCTTACGCCGTTTGGAGTAGTCTGCAAGTGTAGTTTGCACTTCTCTGAAGGATGAGCCATGATTTCGTTGTAGTCTATCATTACGCTGAATCCATCTGCCGTTATTGAGCGGTACTGGCTTGCGCCAACCACAAACCTTACTACGGCTTTCGACGGGAAAGTGCGTAGCAGTTTTCCCTCAGGCATGTTTACACTCGTAATAGGAACTTCAACTGTTTTTTCGGTAAGCACGTCGGGATAGAGTTCTACTTTTACGGTAGAAGGTACGCTCTTGACACCAGCTTGTCGTTCTATTCTCACCGTAGTCCTGACAGTGTCGGTTATGTCGTGCAGGTTGAGAGGCTCGATGTAGACATAGCGAATCTGGTCAAGCTGTTCGTTAGTGGCATAAATAGTAACGCTGTCTGGCAGTATTCTTGTGTTTGTCAAGAAATAGTTCTCGCCAGTAGTCACCTTGCCCTGAAAGCGAACAGGTACGCGTTTGTTTGCACCATAGTTGAAGTAGAACTCCAGTTTGTCGGGTTTCATCGAGACTATGCGCGACGAATTGTAGAGTTGCTGATAGATGAGGCGTTGCAGGTCGGCGGTAGAAACTGTTCCCATTCCATCGCCTTTTGCAAAGGTCTGGAAGTTTATAGCCACAGGATGAATCTTGTTTCCGAAGATGTAGGCTCCGAGAAGATAACCCTTGTCGCGCACAGTTATACGCACGGTGTCTGTATTGGTGCTTGTAATAACCACATTCTTAGGCATGTTAGTTATCACGATAGGCACAGAAACTTCCTTCTCAGTGGTTTGGTTCAGTGTGAACATGAGCCAGAAAAAACCGCTGAGAACGAAAAAGGACAAAAAAATCAAGAATTCCTTACTCAGCAGTTTGAGTAAGAAACCCTTGCTTCTTTGTATCAGTTCCTTAGTCTGCAACATTTTCTCTAATTACTTAGCAGTTGCGTTTACCTGTGTTGCGTTGATGTCGGCAAAGACGTATGATTTGTCAACTTCAATTTCTACGCCGCGTGCTATTTCAACCTTCACCTTGTTGGTGTTAAGGTCAATGCGCTTAACTACTCCGTAGATACCGCCTCCAAGTACAACTTTTGTACCTTCAGCAAGTGCATTCTGGAACTTGCGAATTTCCTTCTGCTTCTTCTGTTGTGGACGAATCATGAAAAGCCACATGATTGCGAAGATTGCAACCATCATTAGCAGGAAGCCAATTCCGCCTCCTCCTTGTTGTGCAGGAGCGGCTTGTAATAGGATTGCTGTGTTCATAACTTTTTAGTTTTTCTTTGTTGTTATTTAATTATATGTTCTGTTTCTTGTTCTTTAGTCTGCGGAAATCTTCTCACTGATGCTTTAGATTGAATACAGCTATTATCTGTTTTTGTCAGCATCCATCACTTTGAAGATAACCCTATTGGCGATAAGGTGGCGTGCAATAGCATCAAGCAGTCCGTTGATATATCCTCCGCTTCTGTGAGTAGAGTAGAGTTTTGCAATGTTTACAAACTCGTTTATCGTTACAGATATAGGTATGTTCTGGAAACAAATCATCTCAGCAATAGCAATCTGCATGATGACCACATCCATGTAAGGCATTCGTGTCAGGTCCCAGTTGTATGAAGCCTCGCTCATATACCTATTATATTGTTCAGCATTTAGAATTGCAGAGCGGAACAGAGTGCAGGCAAAGTCGCGGTCGTTCTCGTCTTTATATTCAGGCAGAAGTTCCTGTTTCTCGCCTTTGCTCTCGTCAAATCGCTTGATGGTTTTCAGCACAAACGTATCTACAATTTCCTTGTCGTCGTTCCAGTAGAGACTCTTCTCTTCGAGAATGGCATCAAGTTCCTCGTTGTCTTGAATAAATGCACGGTAAATCTTGCGCCATAGCTCACGGTCGCATTCATAGTTGTCTTCCTCTGCAGCCAAGTAGTCCGTATACATCTGGCTGCTTTCTATAGAGTTGCAGATGCTTCTTACAAATTCGATGTCAGTTTCCCAAACAGTCTTTTGGTTAGACGTGAATTTGTGCAGCATCTCGTTGTCTTCCAGTTGCAGTGCAAATCTGTTATTTATAAACTTTTCTGAAGGCAGTTCTTTTTCTTCGCGTTGTGCTCTCTTAGTTGCAATTTCGTGGCGGTGGCGCATTTCTTTAGCCACAGCAACAATAAGTGCAAGAAGTAAATTGTATAAGTCGTAAGCTTTGGAAAGACTGAAAAGCAACTCTTTTTCTGCATTATCAATGTTTCGGTTGCCGTTCTGATAATAAGCATACACCAACTGAACAATCTTAATTCGTATTAATTCTCGGTTTATCATAATCTTTTTCTCTCTTGAAAAATCCTAAATATGTAAATAAAATAACGCTGCAAATGTAGTTATTTTTATCCACACATGCAAGAATTTAGTATCAATTTATATGTTTTTTGACCTAAACTTTGTCTAATTAGTAAAAAAGAATTACCTTTGCACCGCTTTTTCGAGCATACGGAATCTCTGACAGGGCATGTATGTCTGATAGAGACGGCCTTCGTGTGATGGCGAATTAAGCAAAAATATTAATTTCAAACTTAATTTAGAGTAACACAAAAAATGAAAGAATTTCAATTAAACGGTAAAGTTCGCGAGACTTTCGGAAAGAAAGAAACAAAAATGTTGCGTAAGGAAGGACTTGTTCCTTGTAACATCTATGGTGAGAAGAAGAATGCTGACGGTCTGCCAGAAGCAATCGCTTTCACTATCCCTGCAAACGAATTGCGCAAGGTTATCTACACTCCTCATGTTTATGTTTGCAACATTAACATTGAAGGTACAAACCACGTTGCAATCATCAAGGAATTGCAGTTCCACCCAGTAACAGACGCTCTCCTCCACGTTGACTTCTATGAAGTAAACGAAACAAAGCCTATCACAATCGGTATTCCTGTTAAACTCAACGGACTTGCACAGGGTGTGCGCGATGGTGGTCGTCTTGCATTGCAGATTCGCAAGATCAACGTTACTGCTCCTTACAAGCAGATTCCTGAAATACTCGAAATCGACGTTACAAATCTCGGTCTCGGAAAGAGCATCAAGGTTGGCGAGCTGAGCTTCGAAGGACTCGAACTGGCTACAAGCAAGGACGTTGTTGTATGTACAGTCAAGATGACTCGTGCTGCTCGTTCTGCTGCTGGTGTTGCAACTGAGTCTGCTGAATAATCTGTCGTTCAGCAATTTTCATATCTCGCAGAGCGCGGCTCCGATGCTGTCTCGTGCAGATAATAGTTGATTTTATTATTAACTGGTCAACTAACTTTAATAAATGGATAAGTACTTAATTGTGGGATTGGGTAATCCAGGTGCTGAATACGACGGCACTCGCCACAATGCAGGATATATAGTGTTGGATGCTTTTGCTAAAGTGTCCAACACTATTTTTGATGATAAGCGATATGGTTATATCGCTGAAACCTCAATAAAAGGGCGGAAAGTGTTCCTGCTGAAGCCCACAACATTCATGAATCTTAGTGGTAATGCTGTGCGCTACTGGCTTAACAAAGAGAACATCGACCAGAAGCGTATGCTCGTCATATCCGATGAGATAGCTCTCCCGTTAGGACAGTTCCGCCTGAAGGCTAACGGCAGCAATGGCGGTCATAACGGATTAGGACACATTCAGCAACTCATCGGGCAGGACTATCCCAGACTTCGCATCGGCATAGGCAACAACTATCCGAGAGGAGGACAGGTAGACTGGGTTCTTGGGCATTTCTCTGAAGAGGAAAAAACAGTTCTCCAGCCCGTAGTTGACACTTGTACCGAACTGATTCAGAGTTTTGTGCTTGCAGGAATTGACATCACCATGAATCAGTTTAACAAAAAGGGAAAAGGCGAAAAGCCAAAGACATAACAAGATGGAGGCAAGAATTGACAAATGGCTCTGGGCAGCACGCATCTTCAAGACGCGCTCCATTGCTGCCGATGCCTGCAAAAACGGACGTGTTACCATCAACGGAGTGAACGTGAAACCATCGCGCCCGCTCAAGGAAGGCGAGATAGTCAGCGTTAAGAAGCCACCCGTTACCTATTCATTCCGCGTCATCAAGTGCATAGAGCAGCGAGTAGGTGCAAAACTTCTGCCAGAGGTCTACGAGAACGTTACCGACCCTAAGCAGTATGAGATTCTGGAAATGAGCCGTATCAGCGGATTCATAGACAGGGCAAGAGGCACAGGACGGCCTACCAAGAAAGACAGGCGTGCGATGGAAGCATTCATTGAGCCTCTCTACTTCGACGATGGCGATGACGACGATGACTTCCTTGACGACTGATTGCCTTTTTTTATCAGCAATTTATCAGTAAGCATAATTTATTTCATTAACAACGAAAACAACTTCAAGTAAACACAAAGACACCATGCGCAACATTGCTATTTTCGCTTCAGGCAGTGGAACCAACTGCGAGAACATAATCAACTATTTTGCCGATTCCTGCGAAGTAAACATTGCCGTTGTCATCTGCAACAAAGCCGATGCAAAGGTTCTTGAGCGTGCAGACCGTCTTGGAGTTGACTCTGTTGTCATAACCAAACACCAGTTTGCCGACAAAGACTATGTTCTCTCCGTCTTAAGCAACTATGGCATTGAGGTAATTGTACTTGCAGGCTTCCTGCTGATGGTTCCCGACTATCTTATTGAGGCGTATCCTCGCCGCATCATCAACCTTCATCCTGCTTTGCTTCCTAAGTTCGGAGGCAACGGAATGTACGGCCACTTCGTCCACGAGGCTGTTAAAAAAGCAGGCGAAACCGAGACAGGCATGACAGTGCATTATGTTACAAACGTGTGCGACGGAGGCGAGATTATAGCGCAGTTCAGTTGCAAGTTGTCTCCATCCGACACAGTTGAAGATATAGCAGAAAAAGAGCATCAACTCGAAATGGCACACTTCCCCCAAGTAATAGAGCAGTTTGTCAGCACCCTGTAGGGGCTTACTTCTCTCTTTTTGTTTTCCCAATACCGAGTTATCGCACTTGTTCGATAACTCAAAGTCGGCAGTTAATCACTCCTTTCTGCAATGTCTGAACTTGCTTTTGCATTGATTAGTATTTTAGTGTACATATATTCTACTTTAAAAATATAAAATATGTGTTTCATTTGCTTTCTAAAATTTCATAGCAAAATTCTTTAGTCCTCTTTTTTGAATTAAGCTCATAGTTAAAAATAGAGTTCTCCTTCTTATACACAGACACATATGGAGAAATAATTCTTTTGAAAACTTTGTACGAGTTTAGTCGTGTGTCAAATTCGGAGTGTTGAACAATGAAAACATATTTATTAAGGATGTATTTATTCATGACTTTACTTATCATTTGTGCAAGATGTTCCGTGAATAGAGATGACAAATTGGAAAAGACATAAGAAAGATTAATAATAATGAGAGATGGCGATTCGGATACCGCATCCCAATAATCTCTAGTAAGTTCTCCAAATGCTGCTATCCTTCTATGTCTTAGTTGCTCTCCAAATATGTTTGACAAAAAATTTTCACCTATGTTATTCATCTCAGCAGATATATCAATTCCAATATATTGTAATTTTTCTTTGCAACCTTGGAATAGTTCAGCAAATGCAATACCGCAAGTTGCAGGACCACATCCGAAATCAATAAACTGTACACGCCCATTGTTCGCATTTATACTTTCTTCTATCCATGATTTGTAGCTTTCGTATATATTCTTGCTGCTACAATAATGCATTCGCATGATATAATAACAATATATTAAAACCTGCTCTTTTGGTGATATGTGAGAGGAAAATATATTAAGTTGATTAGAAAAACTAATTCTTCCATAGCCGATAGCATCCAAATTTGCTTGCATGTCTCTACCAAATATTACTTCTGGCCAATTTGTTCTTTGGTCATGCTTGATATGTTGGAGTACTAATTGATTGAATACTTCTTCATATTTTGTACTAAGTGTGTAAGTAACCTGACTGAAGTTTAAATCTTTTTCCATTTCAGGTACGTGGACCTTACCAGCAATATAATCTTCCAGAGGAACAGAAAAGTAACCATGCTTGCTCCTTACAAACTCCATCAATTTATAAAATGTAATATTATTGGCAAGTAACTTTGGGTTGCCGAAGAGTAATAAATGTTTTCGAGCACGGGTCATGGCAACATTTAACTTACGGTCTATGATGCTATCGTCTTCTTCAAATACATTATTGGTGAGGAATGCCAATTGATAATACTTCTGTATGGTAAATCCGTAAATGATAATATCTCGCTGGCTACCTTGATAACGTTCTACGGTGTCAATTGTTATGTCATTTAATTGTGGAATTTTGAAATTATCCACACAATTCCTAATTTCAGAAATCTGATTGCGGTATGGAACTATAACTCCAACTGTCTTTAGTGGGTCAAAGTTTTCGCGGTGTAATTCGTAGATCCTAACCAATGTTGCAGCAATCGCCCGTGCTTCGTTGTTGTTTACTTTATCTGAGATGCGATGGCTGGTTTCTGGTATAGGTACAAATGCGATACGTCTGGTTAACAGAATGTCATCTATACCATTTATACCTTTTCCTTTAATTGGTAAATTCTCTTTCTGATGATCTACAGGGACCTCTTCAAGCTTGTTCTGATAAAATGCATAATTGGGGAATTGGGCTATATCATGGTGCATACGCCCTTGACGAGTAAGCATATAAGTCACATCACGGTTGTCCCGATATTGCTTTAATAAACGTTCAAATAATGATAATCGGCAGTTGGTTAGATGAATATCTCGAAGAATTGACTCATCCACAACAGATTCTTCTTCCTTTTGCTGAACGACAGCGGGCAATTGCTTATGGTCGCCAATTAGTATTATTTTACGAATAGAACAGTAGCCATTGCCATTAGTAGCACTTAATAATCCGATAAGATGGGGCTCCAATATCTGAGATGCTTCATCAATAATAGCCAAACCGAATTGTTTCAACTTGAAAATATTAATATTTGAATTAAATGCTGTTGTAGTTCCTACAAATACACGAGTATTATCAAGTAAGGTTTTTAGTTGTGTTATTTTTGCACACTGTTCTACTTTTGAGTCCAATAGATTAGGACGGAATACGTCTTCGCATAAGAATTGTCCACCAATACGAATAAAGTCAATATTTTTTTCTTTTAATTTACTACATATTTCATCAACTGCTCTATTTGTATAAGAAAGAAGTAAGACAGAGTCGTTAGAAGAAAGAAGTTCTTCCTGAAGTGTATTTAATAAACCATATGAAGTCTTTCCTGTTCCAGGGGGTCCAATAATTAGAAATAAGTCTTTGGCTTTCTTTGCTCGCAATGATAATTCATTAAAATGCTTATAGTCGCCAATTAGTGTTGCGTTAGTGTCTATTCGAGGAGGCCTTTGTAATAGTAGTAAATCTTTTCGTTCTTGCGGAGCAGAAAGAAAAGCATGCATACCTCGATAAAGTGAAGTAAAAGAAGAATCAAAGAAATCATGTTCAATAGCCCATTTACGTCTGCCCTGATACCAAAAAACATTACTATTAGACTGAGCTGCCCTTAGGTTAAGAATGATATAATCTGCTGAAATACTTTCTATTGTAGCCCTGAACACCATATTCTTTCGTGCGTCAGGTTCTTCACCGTTTTCATAAGAGTATAGAATGACAATATCTCCCGTTCTGAAATTAGATATTTCGTGATCGGGCTTTTCTGTAAAGCCTAAAGTAACTCGTTCGACTTTTTCTTTTCCTATTTTACTGGGTGAAATCATTTCAAGGTCACAATATATGTTGCCAGCCAATTGTTTTTCTTCAAGTGAACTATGCCATTTATCTGCAAATCCTGAATTCTCCTTGGTCTGATTTCCAACTTTTGCCATTAAGTGCTCTGTCTCTATGAATTTAAGGAAACGCAAATAATAGGCTCGTTCCAACTCTGTTGCACTATGAATAGAGGATAGTATCATATTAATTTGAGGCTTCTGATAGCGTTCCCACAATACGCTTTGGATATGTTTTTTATTAAGGTCTTCTGCGGTAAGCTTGATTAGTTCAGATAATCCGACATTACTGAATTTATACTCATTTGCAGCTATCTCATTGCGTAGTTTAATGGCAGCAAAAACTAACTCAGGAGCGAATACCATACGAAGCAATCCGTTTTGATATTTTGAGTAAAGAAGATAAGGATGAAGTTCGCGGTTATTCCTTACATACGTGTCGTGAAAGTTGTATCTGATAAGCAACATATAAAGCAATAATTGAATATAGTGCTTCTCCTGATACTTGAGAGGTATAGTTTCGGGAAAACCCGCCTTTCCTGATTTCTGTTCTATAATTACTTTTTGATCAAGCTCCAGAAAGTCCATACGTCCTTGTATTCCCAACATCTCTGAGAAGAATGATGGCTCAACCATGATTTCGTTTGAATTGAAACTAATGCCATCATTATATAACATCTCTGGCAGTTTCGTTCTCAGTGTATATTGTATATTTTGCTTCTGGCTCTGTGCTTGTGCATGAAAGTCCTGCCCCAGTCCTGCTGTAAGTAAGCTAAGTGCATTTCCTTTGAAAAACTTCTGTACACTTTGTCCATAAGAACAATCCTCAGGATAAAGATAAAGTGCCTCGTCTAAAAACTGGCCAGCTAAATTACCAAGGACAATAGGTTGTGTGTTTGGCGATGGTTTTATTTTACTTAGCAGATAATTCAGTGGAGTTGCTCCATAGTTTTCAAAGCAATTAGCAATAGCTGATATATCTACTAAAAAGTCTGGTTCCCAAATGAAGAGCTCTGGATAAAGTATACCTTCTTGTTCCCTTGGTCTAATAATATTTAACTGGCATCCCTCTTTGAGAATAACACTTAAATAACTCCAATCCCAGTCCTTATAAACAGAGAATTCACTTTTTCCACCATAGAATACCTTTAGCTCATCAGTATTCGCTTTGTCTGCATTGGCATAAATATAAGAATTATCCCAGCTATTGACAATAATACGTAAACTATCAGCCTTTAGTTCACTTTTTTGTACAATACGATTGCCTGGAAATACGGCTTCAAGTATATCTGGGACAGGTACCTGATATACAAGCCCAATAAACATACAAATAGCTTTGAAATCGTATTTAAAATTTTCCTCCAACTCATTATCTTGCTTTTTTCTATAATAACGTAAACGGACACGTGCGTCGTTCACAGTTCTTTGTAAATAGCGTGAAGCATGATTTTCTTTTAAAAGGTAATCTGTCTTTGCAAATGGACCGTTAAACTGAACTCCTGAAAAATTGGTATTATTATTCAAACATTTCTGAAATATTCTATTTAGCATTTGGTATGCTTTCTTATAGTCTGGAATTTGTTTGTAGCATTCTTGTAATTCTGCATATAAATTGGTTGCAGACTCTGGGTCATATACCTTGTATTTTTCCATTTGGCTTATATTCCAATTATTGTTTCTGATTCGGGATTATTAATATGTCTTTTGTAGTTCTCTGTCGCAATTTTCTTACTTGTATTCGCATAACAATACTCGCATAAATGTGGACAGGTGTTATATTCTCCAATATCCTTACTTTTTATGCAACCGCAGAACTGCCGTTGCCCTTTGTCCCGATTGTCGCCATGAATGGCGTAGGTGTTGTTTGGAAGAATAATTGCATCGGAAGGAAGTGGTTCTGCTTTTCCAAAAAGATCTTTAGTAGGCATTGGGTTGATGGTAACTTTTAAAAAATCCATCAGAGTTTTGTCTCCATAGGCTAGTCGGATTATAAGTTCATCGTCTATGCAACTGTTCCGAATGATACCAAATTGCTTCAAATCAATTTTTTCACCACAAGTGGCTAAGGTGTAGTTCCACTTCTTATTAAGAGCCACAAGGTGTTCGGCAAACTCTATCATTTGCGATTCTGTCCAATCACGATAATGTATCTGATTTTTTTCTAGATTAGTTTTCACTTTTCGATAGTCAAGAATGTCAGCGAAACTAAAGACTAGTTTTTCTGTATAGCCTACCAGTTGGTTGCCTATGCGTTCGACTTTCTCTAATAAGTTATCAATAGAAATATTGTCAGTTAATAGCATTGGGTCAAAACGCCAGATGACATGCTTTTTGCCCAATTTTTCTACTAGTTTCTTAAAAGAATCAATTCTGAAAGCAAGAGAAGGGACACCTTTTTCTAGTCCTTCTGCTTCGTAATCATTCAGTGTATATTGGATATAACACCCGATATTTCGCATTTTCAGTTTATTTAAATGTTTGAGCAAGGGGAACGGATTCTTCGACCAAAAGACTATGAAGCGTGTGTTTTTGTAAGAAACATAAGATGACACTCCATTAAAAGGATTTTTCCAAACTGAATAACCTTCCTCCAGCCTTTTGAAAAACCAATCAGAATAAAATGCGGGAATATCGGTAGCCCTGCTTGCTGACACAATTACAGGTGCAAAAGCCTCTATCGTTTTTCCGTCAGAGGTTTTAAAACTTACTTTGTTATTACGCTTTTTTCCCTTTAGCATAATTGTAAATATTTAAGGACATTACCAATATATTTACAGTCAGATATGAAATGCTTCATTCTCTTGGTCCCATATTCGTATTTTGTCAAGAAATTCTTTACTAACTCCTGTAGCTCATAAAGAATTGGAATTCCTTTAAAATTTATATTGATGTCTATTATACTTAAATATAATTTCATTGAATTTATTCATATATACATATGTATATCAATATTTGACCCCCAAAGTTACAAAAAGTTTTGTAGATAGGAGCAATTTTGTTTGGTAATCTGCAATATTTGATAGTATTTTCTTGAAAAAGGTTTGTGATGGGCAAATATAAAGTTGAGGAAAAGAGGTGGGGAACTTTAACCTTAACGGGAACGATAACCTTAACCTTAACTATTAACTGTGCACTACTAAAGACTATGGACTATGAATTATGCACTATGAACTAAATTACCTTCTCAGTCACTTCGTGACAGCTCCCCTAAACTTAGGAGAGCAATTACTGCTTACAAACTGTAACTTTCAAAATCACTCCGATTTTTTGACGAAAAAAGTAAAAAATCTTGACAAACGGAATTTTAATTCTAGAGAAGGATTTTCCGCTTGGCACGAGGTGAAATGTGAAAATCTATTTAATTGTTAATCAATCGGCTTAAACTATGTGAACGGACATAAGGAATGAAAAAGTGAAAGGTGCCCTTTCGCACTGCGAAAGATGCCCTTTGACTTTTTTAACACTTATGAGTTTTTAGACGAAACGTATAATGTCTTGATTTCTAATAATTTACTAAAAACAGCGAGAAACCGCCAAATACTCGCATATTTTGCAACTTCATTTTTCTCGGTCCAGAATTTTTAAGTTATTTGCAGGTTTAGTTAATCAATTTTTTACCCAACTCGGCTCTGAAAATTGCAAGTTTTTCTCTCGGCAAGGACAAGAAACCGAAAACTGGTTTCAGATTGAAAGAACTTTAACTTTAACTTTAACTTTAACTTTAACGGGAACGATAACTTTAACTTTAACTTTAACTTTAACTTTAACTTTAACGGGAACGTTAACCTTAACTTTAATCATCATTCCTTTATCTTTAATCATCCACGATGCCATTGCATGGTGTAGACATACTCCTCAGTCACTTCGTGACAGCTCCCCTAACTTAGGGGAGCAATTTCTTTATTTGAGTATTTAATCTCACACGGATTTGTTTAACGGGAACGGGAACGGGAACTTTAACGTTAACTTTAACTTTAACCTTAACGATAACTGGAACGATAACGTTAATTCTTATTCTTTCTTCTTTAACTCTACACCGTGCAGCTGCATGGTGGAAACATACTCCTCAGTCACTTCGTGACAGCTCCCCTAACTTAGGGGAGCAATTTCTTTGTTTGAGTATTTAATCTCACACGGATTTGTTCAACGGGAACGGGAGCGATAACGATAACGGGAACTTTAACTTTAACGATAACGGGAACGATAACGGGAACTTTAATTTTTAATCAGTAAATACTTGTTTTTCTCAACTCACAAAAGAATGTTAAATATTTGTAGGCATAAGGAATAATATGTAATTTTGCAAGGAATAAGAATCTGAGAAAGAAAAACGTATGCAGTTCAAGTTTTTAAAGCCATTGGGTAGGATTATAAGCAGGTATAAATATACTATAACTATAGTTGTTTGTACGGCTATTGTTGTGTTTCTCGACGAGAATAGTTTTCTCCGCCGCTTGGAGTATAACTTCCAGATACGCGACCTGAAGGCAGAGATAGAGAAATATAATACCGAATATGAGCGCGACTCCATCAGGCTGTATGAACTGAAGGGCAATCCTAAGGCTATCACTAAGGTGGCTCGCGAGCGATATTTCATGAAGGCTGACGATGAATACATCTTCGTGTTGAGCGACGATAGCGAAACTAATGACAATAAAGATGAAAAAACTAAATAAATTTCAGAGTGTGCTCTTTCTCGTGGGAGGGTTGATGATGGTGATTAGTGCTGGTTGCTATGTTTTCTTTTTCTATCAGGTAGCGGCAGCGTTTATCTTTCTTGCAGGTGCTGTGCTTTTTGCAATGATGCAGATTCAGCAGCGCTATGAGGGCAGCAATATAACCATTCTGCGCTTGCGCCGCATCCAGCTAATGGCAGACTTTCTTTTTGTCCTTTCTGGTTTTCTGATGATTGACAGTCAGTTTAAGCTACTTCTTCCGCTCTTTACCAACTATGAGACCTATGTGCAGTATGTCTTCAACAAGTGGATTATCACGATACTTGTTGCTGCTGTATTGGAGATATATACTATTCACCGACTGTCTTCGGAACTGGAGAAAGAGAAAAAATGCTAAAACTTGAGTGGAATAATTAAATAGAATAAAAAATTTTCTTTACTTCAAGAATACATATTACTTTTGTCTTCCGAAAGTTTGACAAACGTTTTAACATGGATAAAAAACTACTTTTCATATTTCTGACTACTGTATTGCTTACCTCGTGTGCAAGTACTTATAATATTCAAGGAACATCAAATGTATCAAACCTCGACGGACAGATGTTGTATCTGAAGGTTTTGAAAGACAACGATATGAAGAAACTTGACTCGTGCGACGTGGTGCATGGCAAGTTCTCTTTTTGCGGAGCACTCGACTCGGCTAAGATGGCGAGCATCTTCATTGACGACGAAAGCATACTGCCCGTAGTGCTTGAAGACGGCGACATAACGATAAAGATTACTTCTACGGAGCAGATTGCTTCGGGTACGCATCTCAACGACAAGCTGTTTGAGTTTCTGCGCAAGTATGAGCAGTTGCAGGCTCAGTCTATGGAACTTGTCCACAAGCACGACCAAGCCATAATGAACGGTCACGACATGGTGGAAACCACAAAGCAACTGCAAGATGAGTATTTGCAGATTAACGAAAGGCTGGACACGCTTGTTACTAACTTCATCACGTCTAACTTTGACAATGTGCTGGGCCCTGGCGTCTTCATGATGGTAACAAATACCGACGTTCCAGAACTGTCGCCTTGGGTTGAAGTGATAATGAGCAAGGCTACTGAATTCTTCAAGAACGACCAATATGTGAAGTGGTATATAGAGACAGCAAAGCATGTGCAGAACTTGCAAAACGGTCTGGAGGAAATGCCTATGCCTATGGCTGCGCCAAACAACGGAATGGGACAGCCTCCTACGCCAAACGACATGGCTCAGCCGAGAAGATAGGGAACGATAACTTTAACGTTAACTTTAACGGGAACTTTAACGATAACTTTAACTTTAACGTTAACGAGAACTTTAACTTTAACGGGAACTTGTCATCAGAATGACAATGCATTATGCACTAAATAAAGTCTTTGCTTTGTTTGTTGCTTGTCAACTCGAAAACTGAAGAACTCAAGAAACTCAGATAATAAATGAAGACAATATTAAAAAACGGTATCATCGTTAACGAAGGTGTCTCTGAACGGGCATCCGTCGTTATAACTGACGACCGCATAACAGATATAATTGACTCAAATATGTCGCCTCGCGAAAACTACGACAATACCGTAGACCTCGCGGGGTGTTTTGTTTTTCCTGGCATCATCGACTCTCATGTGCATTTCCGTGAACCTGGCATGACGCACAAGGCTGACATGGAGAGCGAGAGCCGAGAGGCGGCACGCGGAGGAGTGACTACGTTCTTCGACATGCCAAACACTGTGCCGCAGACCACAACGGCTGAAGCAATCGGCGGAAAACTGGAGCGTGCAGCAAAGGTGAGTGCCGTGAACTATGCTTTCTTCATAGGCGCAACTAACGACAATGCTGAAGAACTGGCAAGTGTTGACTGCCACATAGTGCCTGGCATAAAACTGTTCATGGGTTCGTCTACGGGCAATATGCTTGTTGACCGCAGAGAGACTCTGGAGCAGCTTTTCAAGAATTCCACTCTGCCTATCATGGCACATTGTGAAGACACTGCCATAATAAACCGCAACATGGAGCAAGCCAAGAAACGTTTTGGCGGAGAACCTCCAGTTGCTTGCCATCCGAGTATCAGAAGTGAAGAGGCCTGCTATGCTTCAACGGCACTGGCTGTAAGTCTGGCTCGCAAATTCAACGCCCGACTACACGTTGCCCATCTCACTACAGCACGCGAACTGGAGTTGTTCAGACCCGACGACAGAAACATTACGGCAGAGGCAGTTATCGCCCATCTGTGGTTTTGCGATGAAGACTATGAGCGTTTGGGGACACGCATAAAGTGTAATCCTGCCGTAAAGACCGCTGCCGACAGAGATGCGCTGCGCAAGGCTCTTACCGACGGAAGGATAACGACAGTATCGACCGACCATGCACCGCATCTGCTCTCAGAGAAAGAGGGAGGCTGTTGCAGTGCTGCATCGGGAATGCCTATGGTTCGCTATTCGTTGTCGGCAATGCTCCAGTTGGTAGAGAAAGGCGTGTTGAGCATGGAGCGTGTCGCCCACCTCATGTGCCATCAGCAAGCCAGCCTGTTCAGTGTGCGTGAGCGCGGTTTCATCAGAAAGGGATATAAGGCAGACCTTGCTGTTGTCAGCAGGCAGCCTTTGCATGTAGATAAAGAGAGTCTTACCTGCCGTTGCGGATGGAGTCCGATGGAGGGCGAGACCTTCGACTGGCAGGTGGTTCACACTTTCTGCAACGGTCGCCATGTCTACAACAATGGAATAATAGACGATAGCGTAAGAGGCGAGCAGGTGATGTTCAGATGATGGAGGTAAACGTTAACGATAACTTTAACTTTAACGTTAACGGGAACTTTAACTTTAACTTTAACGTTAACCTTAACGGGGGACTGAGTTATGAGAACTTTAACGTTGACTCGTTTACTTATATAATATAAGAAAAGAAATGATTGCACGAAGTATAGTGATATTTATACTGCTTACATTGCTGCCCGATATGTATCTGTATCTGCACTATGTAAGACACCGTAAGAACCACAAGTGGTGGAAAGCTGTCTTGTGGTGGATTCCTTCTGCGTTTTTAGTTGTTTTTGCAATATATCTGTCAATAGGCAAAGGTTTCCTGCCCCATGGCTTGGGTGCAGCAGAAACCTATCTGTTCCTGTTCGGCTTGATTGCCGTTCCGAAGTTAGCATATTCGGTATGCTCAATTCTCGGACTCATGGTGTGCAGGCTACGCAAGAGTCGTGTGAACTGGGGCAATCTCGTTGGCTTGTTTCTTGCAGTCTATTGTGTGTACGTTGTGTTTGCAGGCTCGCTGTGGGGATTCAGCAAGTTGAAGATAAGGCAAGTGGAACTCACGTTCAGCGATTTGCCTGAGGCTTTTGACGGTTATCGCATTGCCGTATTCTCCGATGCACACATCGGAACGTTGCAGGGAAGCAGACAGAAGATGCTGGAGCGCGTTGTTGATTCGCTCAATGCACAACACGCAGACATGATAGCCTTTGTGGGCGATTTGCAGAACATTGAACCGCAGGAACTCTATCCGCATCGCGAACTCCTTTGTAGGTTGAAAGCAAAGGATGGGGTCTACAGTGTGCTTGGCAATCATGACTATTCTTATTATTCCAGGGTTTCACCCGCAGAGAGCGTTGCCAACGAAAAGGAACTGCAAGGCATGCAGCGGCAGTTTGGCTGGAATCTTCTGATGAATGAGCATCTTGCAATACATCGTGGCAAGGACTCTATTGTAGTTGCGGGTCTTGAGAACGGAGGAAATAACCGTTTCCCGAAAAAAGACGACATCGCAAAGGCAACGGAAGGAGTAGATGAAGGTGCGTTTATGATTATGCTGGAACACGACCCAACGTTGTGGCAGCAGAAGATACTCCATGATTCTCATGCCCAATTGACATTGAGCGGACATACCCATGGCGGGCAAGTAGCCTTGTTCGGATTTAAGCCTACCAGTCTGATTTATAGTCAGAACGACGGTTTGCACTGGCAAGACAATCGCGCCATGTATGTAACCTGTGGAGTAGGTGCTCTTGTTCCGTTCCGCTATGGAGTTCCAGGCGAAATCGTTGTCATCACATTAAAGAGTAAAAAAGACGGAAAGAAATAATAACAAATTAAGGAAGTTCCCGTTAAGGTTAAAGTTAAAATAATTATCAATTAAAAGGTCACTGTTCGAGAGGAAAAGTAATTATCAATTAAAAAATGAAATACTTATATAGAATCTATCAGTTGTTTATATGTCTGCCGTTGTTCTTGCTGACAACTATTCTGACAGCAACGATGACAGTAATAGGTTGTGCGCTTGGTGCCGTTAACTTCTTCGGCTACCATCCAGGACGCTTATGGTCGAGGATAACAATATATTCGCTGCTTCTGCCTATCCATGTTGAAGGACGTGAACACCTGAAGCGACACCAGAGTTATGTCTTTGTGGCAAACCATCAGGGAGCATTCGATATATTTATTATCTACGGTTTCCTTGGCCGCAACTTCAAGTGGCTTATGAAGCAATCGCTGCGCCGTATTCCGTTTGTCGGTGTTGCCTGCGAGTATGCCCGCCACATCTTTGTAGACAAAAGCGGACCCAGCAAGATTCGCCAGACCTACGACCGTGCGCGTAACATTCTGAAAGGAGGAATGTCGGTTGTTGTCTTCCCTGAAGGCTCACGCACCCGCACTGGCGCAATGGGGCGTTTTCAGCGTGGCGCATTCATGTTGGCAGACGAGTTGCAGCTGTCTGTAGTTCCACTTACAATCAATGGCTCTTTCAATGTTCTGCCACGACAGAAAGACGGACATTTCGTCAACTGGCATCCACTTAGTCTGACCATACACGAGCCTATTCCGCCTTCAGGTCAAGGTCCAGACAATATTCACGAAACCATGCAGAAAAGCTATGAGGCTGTTTTGGAAGGATTGGCGGGCAGGGGTGTCAATGATGAAAGATGAATGATGAAAGATGAATGATTCATGGCAAAAACATGGATGTTTTTTGTTTTTGTATGAATAAACTTATTGAAAAATCGAAATAAACCATTACCTTTGCAATCCATAAACTGCATTCGGCAATAAAATAAAAAGAATATATCATGAACCAAAGCGACAGTATCGTAATAATTCCTACATATAATGAGAAGGAGAATATGGAGAAAATCATCCGTGCCGTATTCTCTCTTGATAAGTGTTTTCATATTCTCGTAATTGATGACGGCAGCCCTGACGGAACAGCCCAGATAGTGCACCGACTCATTGATACAGAGTTTTCCGACCGTCTATTCATAATAGAGCGTAGCGGAAAACTCGGACTTGGAACGGCTTATATTACTGGTTTCAAGTGGGCTTTGGATCATACCTACGAATATATCTTTGAGATGGATGCCGACTTCAGCCACGATCCTAACGACTTGCCACGACTCTATGCAGCCTGCCACGATGAAGGCTATGACGTGGCAATAGGTTCGCGATATGTCAGTGGAGTTAATGTTGTCAACTGGCCTATCGGACGTGTGCTTATGAGTTATTTCGCTTCAAAGTATGTCAGATTCGTAACAGGCTTTAAGGTTCATGACACAACAGCAGGATTTAAGTGCTATCGCCGCAGAGTGTTGCAGACAATAGAACTTGACAAGATTCGTTTCAAAGGCTATGCATTCCAGATTGAGATGAAGTTCACAGCCTATAAGATAGGTTATAAGATAAAGGAAGTGCCTGTAATCTTTGTAAATAGAAGAGAAGGTACGAGCAAGATGAGCGGTGGAATATTCGGAGAGGCTTTCTTCGGAGTTATGCGTCTGCGCTGGGATGGATGGTTCAGAAAATATCCTAAAAAGCAATAGACTGGGGTAGAGGATGACAAACAATCAGATTACTGCCCTTTATTCTTCACTGCCACAAACCTCTGCTGTGGCAAAAACTCTGAAAAACGAAAAGACACGAACCCTGTTTCTCGAAGGACTGCTTGCTTCATCGGCTGCAATGTTTTTTGCTTCGCTCTCAGATAGAGTTCATGTTCCTTTCCTTTTTATTTTGCAAGATAACGACGAAGCTGGCTATTTCTACAACGACTTAAGACATTTGCTGAGCAAGGAGAGCCAAGTGCTTTTCTTGCCTTCTTCATATAGACGTGCCGTGAAATACGGACAGCGAGATGCTGCCAACGAGATATTGCGAACTGAAGTGTTGTCGGCTCTGTCTTCATCACAGTTATATAATAATAAGGAGGAGGAAGATTCTTCTGAAAGCGGAACAAAGCAATCAGAGGAATTGCCAAATCCTATCATCGTCACTTGTCCTGAGGCCCTTTCGGAGCTTGTAGTCTCAAAAAAAGTATTCAACGACAATGCCATAACTCTTGCCGAAGGTGAGAGTCAGGACCTTATTCTGCTTCAACGGAAGTTGAGGGAAATGAACTTCGAGGAAGTTGACTATGTTTATGAACCAGGCCAGTTTGCTGCTCGCGGAAGCATTCTCGATGTCTATTCCTACAGTTGTGAATTGCCTTTCCGTATTGACTTCTTTGGTGACGAGATTGACAGCATCCGCACTTTTGAAGTAGAAGACCAGTTGTCGAAAGAACATCGGAAGCAAATAGAGATTGTTTCGGGAATGTCTGCCATTGAGGAAGAGAAAGTTCCATTCATGCAGTTTCTGCCTGCCGAAACTGTAGTTGCTTGCAAAGACCTTGTCTATGTTCGTGATACCATTGACCGAATATATCGCGAAGGATTTTCTTCACAGGCACTGAAAGAACGGCTTGAGGGTGCTACGGAGATGGAGCAGAAGCAGATAGAGCGTGAGATGATACGCGAGAGCCAGTTGATTTCTGGACAGGTTTTTGCAGAAAGGATTTCCGCTTTCCGTCGAATAGATTTCGGACACAAGCCAATGGGAGTACCTCAGTCAACCATTCGCTTCAATGTTTCTCCCCAGCCGCTTTTCCATAAGAATATAGATTTGCTTAGAAAAACAGTTCGCGACTACCATCTGCAAAGTTATAGACTATGCATCATGGCAGACAGCAAGAAGCAGATAGAGCGTGTCAGCGAACTCATTCGTGGCGAGGAAGATGGAGCAAGGCTTGATATTTCTATTGAGTCTACGCCTTTTACTATTCACGAAGGTTTTACAGACAACGACCTTCACGTTTGCTTCTTCACCGACCATCAGGTTTTCGACCGTTTCCATAAATTCAACTTGCAGTCGGAGAAAGCCAGAAATGGAAAGATAGCCCTTACCATGAAGGAGTTGCAAGAGCTTGAACCAGGCGACTTTCTTGTTCATGTCGACTTTGGAATAGGAAAGTTTGGCGGACTTGTGCGTGTGCCTCTGCCTCAGCATAATGTTGCAAAGCAAGCCAATGACGATTCGTCGCAGCAGGCTTATCAGGAAATGATAAGGATAATCTATCAGCGTGGCGATATTGTTGACGTTTCAATCCACTCATTATATAAGATTTCTAAATACAGAAGTGCAGGCGACGGACAGATGCCTCGCTTGTCTACGCTTGGCACAGGTGCGTGGGAACGCATGAAAGAGCGTACCAAGAAGCGCATCAAGGACATTGCCCGCGACCTTATTCGTCTATATGCCAGCAGGCAGCAGGCGACAGGCTTTGCTTTCTCGCCAGATTCTTTTTTGCAGCACGAACTTGAGGCAGGCTTTCTCTATGAGGATACACCCGACCAGCTTCGTGCCACCAATGAAGTTAAGGCAGACATGGAAAGCAAAAGCCCGATGGACAGACTCGTTTGTGGTGATGTTGGTTTTGGAAAGACAGAAGTCGCTGTGCGTGCTGCGTTTAAGGCTGCATGCGACTCAAAACAAGTTGCCGTGCTTGTTCCTACAACAGTATTGGCATTCCAGCATTACCAGACATTCCGCGACCGACTGAAGAATATGCCAGTGCGTGTAGACTATCTTTCGAGAGCACGAACTGCCAAACAAACAAGGCAGATACTTGCTGACCTGAAAGAGGGAAAAATAGATATACTCATAGGTACTCATAAACTGATAGGAAAGCAAGTGGAGTGGAAAGACTTAGGACTGCTTATAATAGACGAGGAACAGAAGTTTGGCGTTGCAGTGAAAGAGAAACTCCGCACGCTTAAAAACAACATCGACACACTCACAATGTCGGCAACTCCTATTCCGCGCACCTTGCAGTTCTCGCTGATGGGGGCAAGAGACATGAGCATAATCCGCACTCCGCCGCCAAACCGCTATCCGATTCAGACTGAGATTTCTACATACAACAGCGAGACTATTGCCGATGCCATCAATTTTGAGATGAGCCGCAACGGACAGGTATTCTTCGTTAACGACAGGATATCTAATCTTGAAGAAATAAAACTGCTGATAATAAAGCATGTTCCCGACTGCCGAGTTGCTATAGGGCATGGACAGATGAAGCCAGACGAGCTGGAGAAAATAGTAATGGGTTTCATCAACTACGACTATGACGTGCTGCTCTCAACAACAATAGTGGAGAATGGTATTGACATCTCAAATGCTAATACCATAATAATAAACGATGCGCACAGGTTCGGACTGTCAGACCTTCACCAGATGCGTGGAAGAGTAGGGCGAAGCAACCGCAAGGCTTTCTGCTATCTGCTTGCTCCGCCTAAGTCGCTCCTGCCTGCCGATGCACGCCGCCGCCTTGAGGCTTTGGAGACTTTCTCAGAACTTGGCAGCGGATTTAATCTTGCCATGCAAGACCTCGACATTCGTGGCGCAGGCAATCTGCTTGGTGCCGAGCAGAGTGGATTTATGGAGGATTTGGGCTATGAGACATATCTTAAGATTATACGTCAGGCAATGGTTGAGTTGCGCAATGAGAAGAAGGATGACGTAAGAGAAGTTGAGGCTGAAGGTATTAATAGCAATGGTGCGACAAGAGAAAGTGAGGCAGACGACAACATGATGATGACAGTCATGGGAGAGTCTGTGATGTTTGTTGACGACTGTGCTCTTGAGAGCGACCTCGAGATGTATTTCCCAGACACATACGTTCCTACTTCTTCTGAGCGAATGTTGCTATATAGAGAACTTGACAACGTGGAGACCGACGAACAGCTTGAGGCATACCGAAGTCGGCTTGAAGACCGTTTCGGTCCTGTGCCTAAGCAGGGTGAAGAACTTATGCACGTTGTTGCGCTGCGAAGGATAGGCAAGCGGCTTGGCTGTGAGAAGATTGTCTTGCGACAGGGAAGGATGCAGATGCAGTTTGTAAGCAATGCTGAGAGTCCTTATTATCAGAGCAGTGCATTCGACAAGGTGCTTAACTTTGTTGCTATGAATGCTCGTCGCTGCAATCTGAAGGAGGTTAACAGCCGCCGCCTTATGGTTGTTAGCAATGTGCTGACGGTTGAAGATGCTGTTGCTGCTTTGCGTGCTATTGACAGTTAATGCAGATATTCTTGATTAATGATTAAAGAATAACGATTAATGTTCCAGTTAAAGTTCCCGTTCCCGTTATCGTTCCCATTAACATTAATCATTAATCTTTTTTTAATTTCTTGTTTCTTATAGACCTGATGGTTTGCAGGGCAACGCTGAGGATTATCAGGGAAATTCCGATATAGAATGATGCGTTTAGTTCTCTGCCTTCACTGAAGAAGATGAAGGCAAGGATTATTGTGTAGATAGGTTCGAGATTATAGCTGAGGTTAACGGTGAAGGCAGAAAGAGCTTTCAGTGCCATTATCTGGAAAAGATAGAGAATGGATGTGCAGAAAAAGGCAAGACACAACAGCCAGTAAAGATTGCTGCCAGCAGGCAGTACGAAGACTGGCTGGGATGGGGGAAATATGCCAAGATATATAGGAATGAGCAGCGTAACGACTCCAAGTCCGCCTAATATCTGATATATCAGAACGGTCTTGCTGTCAACACCTATCGTTACTTGCTTGTTATACACGCTGTAGAGTGCTGCTATTGCCGACGATATTGTTCCTAGCATTATTCCGAAACGATAGCGAGGGTCGAGAGAGAATATGCACAGAAGTCCCGCAACGGTTATCAGTGAGTAGAATATCTCTGTGCGCGATATACGGCGATGGAAGAATAGCGGTTCTATCAGTGCTGTAAAGAAACCTACGAGAGCATAGCAGACAACGCCGATAGACACGTTGCTCACCTTTATTGAGCCATAGAAGAGAATCCAGTGCAGACCTAATAGCCCGCCGCACATTGCTATGTTGAATATGCGCTTGCAGCCTATCTTCGGCAGTCCTGTGAATGGAAGAATGAAGAGAGAGGCAAAGAGCATCCTATACCATACGATGTCAACCTCGTGCATAGTAATCAGCCTGCCGAACAGTCCCGTAAAGCCAGCCAGCAGAATGCCTAAGTGCAGATAAAGGAAAGCGTGCTGCATTTACTTGAATAGTCCGTAGAGTCGTCCGTCAATCATGTCGGTGACACTCTGGAAGTCATGCGAGCTGCTTTCAAACTTAGTATTGTCGCCGTCAACAATAATCAGGTTGCCCTTATAGTCTTTTATCCATTCCTCATATCGCTCGTTTAGTCCAGCAAGATAGTCGATGCGTATGCTTCGCTCGAAGTCTCTGCCGCGCTTCTGAATCTGCGAGATAAGGTTGGGCACCGTTGAGCGGATATAAATCATAAGGTCGGGCAGCTTCACCAGCGAAATCATCAAGTCGAAGAGGTCGCAATAGTTATTGAAGTCGCGGTCGCTCATCATTCCCATTCCGTGAAGGTTTGGTGCAAAGATGCGTGCATCCTCAAATATGGTGCGGTCTTGAATTATAGTGTCCTTGCTTTTAGAAATCTCAACCACCTCCTGAAAGCGTTTGTTCAGGAAGTAGATTTGAAGATTGAAAGCCCATCTTGGCATGTCGGCATAGAAGTCGTCAAGATATGGATTGTTGTCTACTGGTTCATAGCGTGGAGTCCATCCATACCTGTGTGCAAGCATACGTGTGAGAGTAGTCTTGCCGCTTCCAATATTTCCTGCTACAGCTATATGCATGTTTTATTTATTTTATGTTTTTTTTTATTTTCAAGTAAACGAACACTAATATAGTGCATAATGCATAGTTATTCTTGATTAAGGAATAAAGATTAAAGACCAGTCAAAGTCCTCATAACTCATAACTCATAACTCATAACTCGTTCTCGTTAAGGTTAACGTTCCCGTTAAAGTTAAAGTTAACGTTCCCGTTCCCGTTATCGTTAAAGTTATCCTTCCTGTTAATTATCAATTATCAATTTAGAACAGTCCGTATAGCTCAGCATCTATTCTGTCTGCAATCTTTGCAAAGTCAGAGGGGCGGTTTTCGAAGTCGAGATTGTCGACATCAACCACGAGAGTCCTCCCCTCATAGTGTTTGAAGATAAACTCCTCGTAGCGGTCGTTCAGATTCTGCAGATACTCTATCTGCATAGTCTGCTCATATTCGCGCCCCCGTTTCTGGATGTTCTCAACAAGGTGGGTTATCGACGAACGGAGATAAATCATCAGCTCTGGCAGCCTGACCGTTGTAAGCATCAGCCTGAACAACTCCATGTAGGTGTCGAAGTCGCGGTCAGACAGGTAGCCCATAGCCTTGTTGTTGGCAGTGAACACATAGACACCCTCGAAGATAGAGCGGTCTTGCACGATAGTCTCCCTGCTCTTCGAGATGGCTATCAGGTCGCGGAAGCGCTCCTTCAGGAAATACACCTCAAGTGCAAACGACCATCTGCCGATGTCCTTATAGTAGTCTTCCAGATAAGGGTTGTAGTCTACAGCCTCAAAGCGTGGCTGCCATCCGTAGTGGTTAGCCAGCATCCTTGTCAGCGTAGTCTTTCCGCTGCCTATGTTTCCTGCTATTGCTATGTGCATTTTTTTGAGTCTTATTTAGAAATAACCGTCTGCAAATATAGGCATTATTTTCTGTTTCTGCAAGCAGCCCCGTGTTTTTTGTTCCCGAAATCAATTTCGGTAACATTTCCCCCGCGTCTCATAATTAAGTAATTGTTAGCTGACAAGCACTAATTTAGTTCATAGTGCATAGTCTTTGACAGTGCATAGTTCATAGTTCATAGTTCATAGTTGTTTAGTTGACGAGTTTATTCATTAATCAATTAATCATTAATCTTTCATCCTTCATCATCCACGATGCCGTTGCATCGTGTAAACACACTCCTCAGTCACTTCGTGACAGCTTCCCTAAACTTAGGAGAGCAATCCTGCTTACAAACTGTAACTTCCAAAATCAGCCCAAAATATTGACGAAAAAAGTAAAAAATCTTGACAAACGAAATTCTGATTCTAGAGAAGGATTTTCCGTTTGGCACGATGCGAAATGCAAAAATGTGTTTAATTGTTAATCAATCGGCTTAAACTATGTAAACAGTCGTGAGGAACGAAAAAGTGAAAGGTGTCCTTTCGCGATGCGAAACGTGGCATATCGCAGTGCGATATGTGGCATATTGCAGTGCCAAAGGTGCCCTTTCACACTGCGAAAGATGCCCTTTGACTTTTTTAACACTTATGAATTATGAGGCGAAATGTATAATGTCTTGATATTGAACGATTTACTAAAAACGACGAGAAACCGCAAAATACTCGCATATTTTGCAACTTCATTTTTCTCGGTCGCAAATTTTTAAGTTATTTGCGAGGTTAGTTAATCAATTTTTTACCCAACTCGGCTCTGAAAATTGCAAGTTTTCCTGTTTTGAGACAGACTTTTCAGAAATTCGCTTTCAAATCGTAAGTTTATAGAGCCTTATCTTTTTAATATTAAAAATAAGTGCAGAAGTTTCATATTTCCGTAAAAAAGGTAAAAGTTTCAGTAATATTTATATGTTTCGTAAATAATAAAATGTGTAACTTTGCAGTTATGAAAAAGATATTTATTTTGCTGGCAGCGATGCTGCTGTCGGCGGTGAACGAAACAAAAGCACAAGGCAACATGACACTGACAAAGAGACACGAGGCTCTGGCTGCTATGGCAGCCAACGCAGCTCAGGGTGACACAGAGAGCCTGAAAAGGGCTGCAGACGAAGGTTTTGATAACGGACTGACCATAAGCGAGGCAAAGGAGGCTCTCTCACATCTCTATGCCTACACGGGCTTTCCCCGCTCGCTCAATGCACTGGGCGCTTTGCAGCAGCTGACAGACCAGCGCGAGAAGTCGGGCAAAGCCACCGAGGCAGGCAGGGAGGCAGACCCCATGCCCGCAGGCTACGACGCTCTGAAGCAGGGCACTGAGGTGCAGACTAAGCTTACTGGCATGCCCTTCAACTACGAGTTTGCACCGCAAACCGACTACTATCTGAAGGCACATCTGTTTGGCGACATCTTTGCCCGCAACAATCTCTCGTTTGCCGACCGCGAAATAGTGACGGTTTGTGCAATCTCGGCACTTGAGGGATGCGCCCCGCAGCTGCAAGCCCACGTAAGGGGAGCTATGAACATGGGGGTGAGCGAGGCACAGCTGCGTGCTCTGCCCGACGTGTTGCGGACAAAGGCAGGCGAGGCAGAAGCCAACAGGCTGACGGCTGCCATTGCCGCTGTCTTCGGAGAGAAGGCAGAGACGGTGCAGACGGTAGACTTCAATGTTTGGCCCAAGGGTGAGCTCAACACCGCCTATGCTAAGTATTTCATCGGCAACAGCTATCTTGCACCGATGGACGCTGAGAACGGCGGGCCCGTTAATGTTACCTTCGAGCCCCGCTGCCGCAACAACTGGCACGTACACCACAAGTCGGTGCAGGTGCTGATATGCGTTGCTGGCAGAGGATGGTATCAGGAGTGGGGCAAAGAACCTGTAGAGATGACTCCAGGAACGGTGATTGCCATTCCTGCGGAGGCAAAGCACTGGCACGGAGCAGCCCGCGACTCGTGGTTTCAGCATCTCACCTACATGACAAAGGTGGAGGAGGGTGCTTCAAACGAATGGCTTGAACCTGTGGGCGACGACGTCTACGACAAGCTGAAATAAGGTTGTCGGAATATGGGTATATGAGTTTTTTTTGAGGTTATTGGGTTTAAAGGTTATGAGGTGAAGTTAGTTTTTTTTGTAATTGCACATTCACCTTATAGCCTATAGGCCCAGCAACCTTAAAGCCTCATAACTTTCTAAGTACCTATTTTTAACACTGAAAACTGCTACTAATTGTTTTTTATTTCATATATTTGCAAACTAAATCTATTAGTTGTTTCTAAGCCTATGGTGTTTTCTCCCTACACATAAGGCTGTAGGATTATAACCCCAGAAGTTGAGGGCTTCCGAAATTTTAATACCTTACTAAACGATGGCACGACACTTACTTACCGTTCTGTTGCTGACATTCGCTCTGGCAGTCAATGCTCAGACGGGCAACGCTATTGCAGACAACATCATTAGGCAACTCAGCATCTTCAGACAGGAAAAGACTTATGTCCACACCGATGCAGCCGACTATGATGCTGGCGACCGCATCTGGATGAAGGTGTATGTGGTTGATGCGCTCAGCCATGAACCCCAAAGCGAGAGCCTTTATGCCTACGTTGAACTGTTTGCGCCCGACGGAAGTCTTGCCAGAAGGGTGAAACTGATGAACGATGAGGGCGTCTTTGAGGGATATATTGATATTCCGCAAAGTGCAAAAGACGGCAAGTATATTCTTCGTTCTTATACCGAGTTGTCGCGAAATGCTGATGGCTTTCAGGATATTAAGCCTGTCTATGTAGGCAACTGCAATGAAGCAAAAAGACGGGGCAAGAAGAAGCATCACGATGATGACAGAGACATGGCTCACAAACTCAAGATTGAAAGGACAAGTCAGGGCGTAGTAGTCTCTGTAGCCGAGCCTGCGGATTCTCTGCTTCTGCTGGCTCACTGCCGCGCCTATCCGTTTTTCATAGGCAGGATAGCAGCAGACAGTCCTGTAGTAGTCAGCAACGACTCGCTGCCGCAGGGCATGATATCATTGCTACTCATAGACAGCAAAATGAATGTTGCAGACGAGCGACTGATCTATTCTGACAATGCCGCAGAGCAATGCCCTTTGGAGATAGCCGCAGACAAGGCGGAATACAGGCCTAAGGAGGAAATGACGCTGCGTCTGTCTATACCAGGACTGCACGAAAATGAGAAAGCCGACGTGTCAGTTTCCGTTGTGAGCACTGCTGCCATGCCGCGACATGCCGTCTCAAATATAACACAGCATTTGTTTTTTTCGTCCGACCTTGCGGGCAGCATCTTGCATCCAGAGCGTTTTCTGAAAGATGATGTTGCAAGAGACTCGCTGCTTGAGAGAAGAAAGTGGCAGAGATATGATTTCGGCAGAATACTGAAAGGCGCGATGGCCAGTCCTGTTCACGATGCTGAAACGTCGCAGACCATTGAAGGAAAGGTGAGGACTTACTTCAGAAAGAAGCCCGTGGCAGATGCAAAAGTGAGTCTGATTTCGCCTCAGGAGGGCATTCTTGCAGCAACAGAAACCGACAGCAAAGGCAGGTTTTCGTTCCCGTTCATGGACTATCCCGAAGGAACTAAATATGTGTTGCGTGCTGTAGACAGCAAGGATAAAGAGAATGTTGAACTGATTATTGACGAAAAAAATGTTGAACCGCTGAATATAGACATGATAAGCGACTATGCCTACATGCCCGAAACCAAAGAAAACAGCAACAGGCAACTGGCAGGCAACAGCAGAAAGATAGTGAGAGAGCAAATTGATAACGATGCAATAATGCTCAACACTGTGGATGTTTCGGGCACGAGGCGCAACTCGGCAACTAAGGGCAATGTCTATGCGCAGCTTGCCGACTTCTCTTTCGGTCTGCAAAAGATAGAGGAGATAGGTGCAACCTGTCTGCACGAACTCTTGCGTCATATTCCTGGTGTCTATCTGCGCGACAACAAATGCTATGTGCGAGCAGCTTCTTCTATCTACGGCGACACGCCTGCGGCAATAGTTGTTGACGGAGTGATAGTTGAAGGCGACTACGACCTCGACATTATTCAGATGCAGGATGTGGCTCGCGTGGATGTGTTCAAGACAGGTTCAACGCTCATCTGGGGCTCGGCAGGAGGCGCAGGAGTCATTTCGATTACAACAAAGATTGGCACCTATGGCGATGTCAGCACGGAATATCTTAATCAGAAAAAGATAATGCCGCTTGGCTATCAGAAACACTCCGACTTCTATTCGCTGCCAGGTATGAGGAAGACTCTCTATTGGAACCCTCGCATAGTGAGCGATGTAGTAAGCCTTAACGCATCAGACAGTGAAGGAACGTGCCTTGTTGTGGTGGAAGGAGTAACAACCGAAGGCAGGCTTATTCACGAGGAATTGGAAATAATCGTAAGATAATCGGAAATAGGGAAAAGGATGCTTACAGCTCTTCGTAAGCAGGAATATGGTCGAGAAAAACGTAGGTGTTGTTGTCGTAGTCCATGCGGCAGCAGAAGTGTTCCAGTCCGTTGCTTATCATGAGATAGTCAACATGAAGCAGCAGGTTGTAGGCTGAAATCTGATTTAGCACCTGTTGGGTAATGGCAACGGTGGGAGCCTTGTATTCTACGATGACACGAGGACTGAGATTGTTGTCGTAGACCACTGAGTCGCAGCGCAGATGCTTGTTGCCAACCGACAGTTCCACCTCGTTGGCAACGAGAGTAGGGGGATAGTTGCGGTGAGCAGTAAGGTAGTTTACGAAATGCTGGCGCACAAATTCTTCGGGAGTAAGGGCTACATATTTGCGCCTGAGCATGTCAAGAACCTGCATCTTGCTGCCGTTCTTGCGTATCTTTATGTCGAATTTGGGAAGATTTAGTTCCAACATCTTTATTCGTTTTTCTCTCTTTATGTTATGCAAAGGTAGTCATAAAAACTAAGAATGCAAAAATCTGATGGGGTAATAGACGGGAAAAAGGCATAAAAAACCAGTTGCAGACTTTTTATAATGAAGCTACAACTGGTTTTTCTGATTGATTACTTTACCATTGTTTTTAGTGAAAATGTGGCTGTAGTCTATGTTTTTGCCACATCTGCCTTACTCTGCAATGGACGAGCAATATAATGAAGAAATTATTTTACTACTACTTTGCGAACCGAACCATCGCTCATGCGGATGATGTTGACGCCCTTCTCTGGCTTGTTCAGACGAACACCGTTGATGTTGTAATAGGTCTTTTCGCCATTGAGGTCGCTGTTCAGAGTCTCGCTGATACTTGTTGCAAGGTCGATTGGCACTTCTGCTGCATTTATAACCTCGCGTGAAACTTTGTCTAAGAGCAGTGCAACGATGCGGAGTTTATCCATCTTGATAGCAGACAGAAGTTCTTCGTTTTCTGGAAGCATCATCTTGAAATTGTGGTTCAGAACGCCTCCGTCTCTGATTTCTCCATCGAGAGGCGCAGACAGATTTTCAGACTTGCCTGTCATGTAGTCTCGTTTCCAAGAAGAACTAATGGCTATGTTGTCGTAGGCAATGTTCATGTGAGAGTCACCAAAAGAGTATTCGTCTAAATCTTCAGGGAAGCTATATCCAAAATCAGCATAAACGGCAAACATATTGTCCTGATACCATGCTGGGTCGTCTTTGTAAACGCTGTCGGCAACGAGATAGTAACCCATTTCGTATGTATTCTCTGGCTCGTCTATATAGAACTTTGCAGAAGAATTGACGTTGATATATCCTCCTCCCTGAGTGCTTGAGTCCCATACCCAGTCTGCACTGAGGTTGGAAACTTCGGCCACAGTTGCAAACGTGTTGGCTATGCCTACAGTGCGGATGATGCCATTGTAGTTCCATCCATGGTATGGATTGAGTTGTCCGTGACTGTCAATGTGACTTCTCGGCCACCCGCGCACGCTTATTCGGTCTGAATCGTAGTTAGAGAAAGTAATAGGGTCATCTGTAAAGACTGGATCGCGGATTACTATAGGAATGATTCTGTCACCGTATTCTTTCTTTACTTTCTCATGGCCTACTTGTGTATAGCCTCCCCAGTCTGTCTTGTTGCTCGAGAATGTTTCGAGAACAGAGGTTCGTGGAACTTCCTTGTCAATATTCTTCACCTTCATGTAGTATACGTTGTTCGCTAAAGCGTTAGGGAGATCGTCATTGATTGTAACTACTCTCATGGCAATTTCATAGGTTCCAACCTGTATAGGTGCATCGAACTTTACAAAGAATGTAGAGCTGTCGCCACTAAGCAGAGTGGTCGTATAAGCATAGTCTGCTGGGTTTTCACCTAAAGCAATAGCTCTCTCGGCATAATCGTCATTCCAAAAACTGAGAGAATCTGTATATATTCCATTAGGAGTGGCCAGCTCAATGCCTACTTTCTGAATCGTTGTGATGCCTGTGTTCATCAGCTTCACATGTACAATGCCCTTTTTGCCAGCTACTGTTGTGCCATACACGCCTGCTGCATTTTCAATAAATGCAGACTCTTCTGCTATGTGACCGTCTACAAATACCTGTAGTGGAGTTGTGCCATACGCTGTGTTAGTGACCCAACGGTCATAGTAGCTGTCGCTGTCAATCTTTAAATAGAACGAACCACGTGGGACTTTACTTTCATAAGTGGCTATAACTGGTTTTAAATCGAAGTTCTGTAAATCTTCAACATCCTTGATTGTGAAGTCAAACCCAACGAACATGCCCTCGTCAGGAATGGCAAACTTGTCGATCTTCACAGCGTTCCATGTGCGAGTGGCAACAACAATGTCTTCGTCTGGCACTGCTATGTCAAGCACTCTGTTGTCAATCTCGCTGATTGAAGATCCCTTTGAAATCCAAACATGCACGTCGGTGAAATTTGGGGCAATCATAGGAAAACGGATAGAATCAACATTCAAACCTTCAAGCGGAGAGTTTTTTCCTGGTAGGAAGATTGCTACGCGATAGACAGAAGGAATCTCCTTTCCAAAGAGATAGCCTTTTGGCACATCTTCTTTGTAATGTCCATACCACTGACCTTCATTTTGCGCATTGGCAAAAATACACGAAAGCATTAAAAATGCTGTTAAGTAAAAAATCTTTTTCATAAGCTTTTTGTTTTTTTTAAGACCCTGATAGTCAGAGTAGTTTGTTAAATCTTGATTTTGATTATCTATACTAAATTCATAATGTGACTCACAAATTTAATTGTTTTTTGTCATAAATCATTCTTCCGAAAAACATATTTATCACTATATAAGAGTGGTTAAAGCATATGCGAGGGGATGTCGATTCACATTCTTTATGAAAAATGAAGTGGAGGAATGAGAAAAAAAAGGTTCATCCCCGAATTGCGTTGGCAAGTTTATATAGTAGTATAAAAGCCGCCAATTCATTATCTTTGTGGTTCCCCAACCATATTAGATATGAACGGCAGCTTATTATATCAGGCATACGGTGTTCAGGGCTACTCCTATGCCAGTACCGAGTACAAAGGTAATGCAAT